>Ga0302311_10000067_pt1 | contig 123739 bp, 116 predicted proteins | sample III_Palsa_N1_3_FD_200449 | JGI IMG/M metagenome (GOLD analysis project Ga0302311, IMG submission 200449) | Peat permafrost microbial communities from Stordalen Mire near Abisko, Sweden - III_Palsa_N1_3 | ecosystem: Environmental > Terrestrial > Soil > Palsa > Peat permafrost | place: Sweden...
CCCGCTCCTACGACGCGCTCCTCAAAGTCACTGGCCAACTCCTCGATACCTACGATCCGGCCGAGTGCGCCAACTATCTCAAGAACTCAGGCTATGGAGTCGTCTAACCTCAACTCGCTCTAGAGGGCGACGCAGAGGGCGGGAAGATCAAGTCCGGGACCGAGTGTGGATAGGGACGCCTTCATCGCCGGTCTGCCCAAGGCAGAGCTGCACATGCACATCGAAGGCAGCCTGGAGCCCGAAATGATGTTCGCCCTCGCCCGGCGAAACCGCCTCAGCTTGCCTTTCGCGAACGTCGAGGCCTTGCGTGAAGCCTACCGCTTCACCCGACTGCAGGACTTCCTCGACATCTACTACCAAGGCGCGGCGGTGCTGCTGACCGAAGACGACTTCCGCGATCTGGCGCTGGCGTATTTCGTGCGAGCTCAGGGCGACGGGGTGGTTCATGCCGAAATTTTCTTCGATCCCCAGACCCACACGGCGCGCGGCGTGCCGTTCGCGACGGTCGTCGATGGATTGCTCGCCGGCATGGCCGACGCCGAGAGGCGGTTTGGCCTGACCGGCCGGCTCATCCTCTGCTTTCTGCGCCACCTGAGCGAAGAGAACGCCTTCGCGACCTTGCGGGCGGCCGAACCCTGGCTCGACCGGATCGCCGGCGTGGGCCTCGATTCCTCCGAGCTCGGCCATCCGCCAGGGAAGTTCGCCGGCGTCTTCGCCGCCGCCCGCGGGCATGGCCTGAAGCTGGTCGCCCACGCCGGCGAGGAAGGCCCGCCCGCCTATGTCCGCGAGGCTCTGGACGTGCTCCAAATCGATCGGCTGGACCACGGCAACCGCTCCCTAGAGGACGATGAGCTCACCGCCCGTCTGGCGCGCTCAGGCATGACCCTGACGGTCTGCCCGCTCTCCAATCTGAAACTTTGCGTCGTCCCCTCACTTGCGGCGCATCCGATCGCGGCCATGCTGCGCGCCGGCTTACGGGCCACCGTGAACTCCGACGATCCGGCCTATTTCGGCGGCTACTTAAATGACAATTTCCGCGCGGTGGCGCCGCTCCTGACCATCGAGGAGATCACCGCCCTGGCGCGCAACAGCTTCCTCGGTTCGTTTTTGCCGCCGGCCGACATCGCGCGCTGGACCGCCGCGGTCGACGCCTACGCTAGACAGGCGCTGTAAAACGGCGCCTCAAGGTGGCGCTCGAGTGGGTCGAGTCCGGATATGGATTTGGCCAATCTTGTCAGTCGGCCTCTTGAAGCCATTCTCTGACCGCCGCCATCGCCGCCGTTTCAGGACGTGATTTCAGCCGCGTGAGCCAATAGCGGCCAGCGTCGATGCAAAGGTTGAAGGGTTGCACCAATCGGCCGCTCGCGAGGTCCTGTTCAAACAACCGCTCGGGCAGGAGGGCGACGCCCACGCCGCTGGCCGCCGCCGACGCCATGGTGGGCGAGGCGTCGAAGATCGGTCCGCGGATAGGCGGTGTGGCGACGCCAGCCGCCTCGAACCAGAGTTTCCATTCATCGGGACGGTAAGACCGCAGCAAAACCTCGCGACCGAGATCGCCTGGCGTCGTGAGCCGCCGTGCGATGCCGGCGGCGCAAAGCGGCGTCATCGGCGCTTCCAGGATCGGAACGGCGTCGGTTCCGTGCCACGCGCCGTCGCCATATTTGATGGCAAGGTCGAGACCATCGCCGGCGAGATCCACGCGGTTGTTGTTGGTCATGATCCGTAGATCGACATCTGGGTGTAGCGCGGCGAAACCGGGTAAACGCGGCAAAAGCCATCCCGTGGCGAAGGTCCCGACCACCCCGACATTGACGATTTCGCGCAGGCGCCCGCTGGCGATCCGTTCCAGCGTCGCGGCCATGCGATTGAAGGCGTCGCTCAGCATCGGCGCCAGCGCGGCCCCTTCGTCCGTCAGAGTCAGGCCGCGAGGCAGCCTGCGGAAGAGAGGCGCGCCCAGCTGATCTTCCAGAAGCTTGATGTGATGGCTGACGGCGGCTTGAGTGACGCGAAGCTCGAGCGCGGCGCGCGTAACGTTGAGGTGCCGGGCGGCCGCCTCGAAGGCGCGGAGCGCGTTGAGCGGAAGCCGCGACCTATCCATGGCAAAACATTAGTTTGCTTTATGACTTCTGCCAATTTTGATCGTTTGTCGCGGAGGCGCGATTCCGCAAAATTCCTCAGCCGACGGCTCTGAATTCTTCGAAGGCAAGGCGCCCAGCCATGTGGCCCGCAATCACGGCATGAGGAAAAACGATGGCTAAGACTTGGGCCAGACTTGCCATCGCCCTCTTCGGGTTGGGCGCGGCGACGTCCGCATCCGCGGCGCAACCGCCGACGTGGACCCAGCCGGTCAAAGCCTTCCGTATTGCGCCGCACATCTATTACGTCGGCTCCAAGGGTCTGTCGGCCTACCTGATCACCTCGCACGACGGCGCCATCCTCATCGACGGAACGCTCGAGGAGAATGCGTCGCTCGTAGAGCACAACATCGAAGCCGTCGGCGTTCGGCTGAAATCGGTGAAATGGATTCTTAGCGATCATGCGCACAACGATCACGTCGGCGCCCTGGCGCGGATCAAGATGGACACCGGAGCCAGGTTCGCAGCCAGCGCGGGCGATCAAGAGGCGCTGGAACGCGGCATGCCGCGTGGCGACACGGATTATGACCCGACCGATTTCCATTTCCCGCCGATCAAGGTCGATCGGGTTATTCAAGATGGACAGAGCGTCGCCGTCGGTCACGCGGTCCTGACGGCGCACTTGACCCCAGGGCACACGCCGGGGTGCACCACCTGGACCACGACCGTCAGCAATGGCGCCCGCCGCCTCCGGGTGCTCTTCCTCTGCAGCATCACCGTTGCCGGCAACAAGCTGGTGGGCAACCGCGCCTACCCCACCATCGTCGCGGATTACGAGAACACCTTCGCAAAGCTCTCGAGGATGAAGGCCGACATCGTCCTGACCAGCCACCCCGAAGTCGCGGACGTCTTGGGACGTGAGGCCCGCGTCGAGTCCGGAGACCGGCGCGCCTTCATCGACCCCACAGCCCTCCCCGCGATCGTCGCTCAATCGAAGCAAGACTTCGAGGCGACGCTTGCCGAAGCCCGACACACCCAGCGACAAACCCCGTGAGCCAGGCGCACGCGTGCCAAACCGCGTCCCGCACCGTCATGACGCTGGCGGGACTTGTTCTCCTCGCCTCGGTCTGTCCGGGCGGCGCCTCTTACGCGCAGCCCCCCGTATGGCAGCCATCGCCAGGTCATACGCAGATCCCGATCTGGCCGGGAGCGGCGCCCGGCGCGCCGTCGGTCCCGGGACCGGAAACCCACAGGCGGGGGAACGTGACCAACGTGACCCGACCCACGATGACGGTCTATGCCCCAACGGGAAAGAACACCGGGGCCGCGATCGTCGTTATTCCAGGCGGCGGTTTCCAGGTGCTGGCCATCGATCTCGAAGGCGCCGAGATTTGCGATTGGCTGACATCCAGAGGCGTCACTTGCATTTTGCTAAAATATCGCGTCCCGAGCGCGCCTTACGTCTGGCGATGCGATTGCCGTCCGCACAATCTGTCGACACCGACGCCGTCGTTGCAGGATGCCCAGAGAACCTTGAGCTTGGTGCGCTATCAGGCTGCGCAATGGCGCATCGATCCTCACAGGATTGGCGTGATCGGGTTCTCGGCCGGCGGGTTTCTGGTGGCGGAGGTGAGTACGCGCTTCAGAGACCGCCTGTATGCGCCGGTAGACGTGGCCGACCGGGAGAGTAGCCGCCCGGATTTCGCCATTGCGCTTTATCCCGGACACCTGGCCCTGGCCAAAAACAGCGTCGCGCTGAATCCCGGCATAGAGAGTCACATCACACCTTGGACGCCTCCAACGTTCCTCCTGCAGAATGAGGACGATCATGTGGACCAGGTCGAGGATTCGCTGAGCTATTACATGGGGTTGAAAAAGGCCGGCGTTCCAGTGGAGTTACACGCCTACGCGCAAGGCGGCCACGCGTTTGGGCTGCGAGAGAAGAAGCTTCCCGTGTCTAGCTGGCCCAAGTTGGTGGAGACATGGCTGGGGACGATCGGGATGCTTCCGGAGTAACTTCGCTCGAAACCTTGGACGCACGCCAGAGGCCGTCGACGCCTACGCCGCAGCCAGCTAGAAGTCGCCATGGGAGCCAATAGCCGGGCGATCGCCCTCGTCGATGAACTAGACGCCGAATACCGCCGCTCCGTCGAGGCCCTGCGGACCGCGCTGCGCGCCTTCCTCGCCCGCGGGGTGGCGCCTGACCCTGGCGTCCGCGCCGCCGGCGCCTTCGTCTATCCGGCCCTCTCGCTCACCTGGGCGGGAGCCGCGCCGGCTCCGCGCCTGCCGCGCGCCTTCGCCCGCTTCAGCCAGAGCGGAACCTATCGCGCCACGATCACCCGCCCTGACCTGTTCCGCGACTATCTAATCGAGCAACTGTCGCTGATCCTCGCCGACTTCGAGGTGAACGCGGAGGTCTCGCGCTCGAGCCAGGAGATTCCCTACCCCTACATCCTCGACGGCTCTGAGCTGGTCGACATTGAGATCTCCGCCAGCGAGATCGCCCGGCATTTCCCGTCCACCGAACTGGCCCTGATCGGCGACGAGGTCGCCGACGGCCTGTGGTCCACCGGCGGCGCGCGCCCGCTGACCCTGTTCGACGGGCCGCGCACCGATTTCTCGCTGGCGCGCCTCGCCCACTACACCGGCAGCCAGGTGGAGAGCGTCCAGAGCTACATCCTGTTCACCAACTATCACCGCTACGTCGATGAGTTCGTCCGCTGGGGGACCGGCCAGCTCGGCGAGGGCGCCTACGAAAGCCTCGTCTGCCCCGGCGGCGTGGTGATCACCGCCGACACGCCCGACCCGGTGAAGGCCGCCACCGAGAGCCCGTGGCGGCGTCACCAGATGCCGGCCTATCACTTGACCCGTCCGGGCCGGCGCGGCCTGTCGCTGGTCAACATCGGCGTCGGGCCTTCCAACGCCAAGACCATCACCGACCATCTCGCCGTCCTGCGTCCGGAGGCCTGGTTGATGATCGGCCACTGCGGTGGACTGCGCTCCAGCCAGACCATCGGCGACTACGTGCTCGCCCACGCCTACCTGCGCGACGACAAGGTGCTGGACGAAGTGCTGCCGCCGGAGGTGCCGATCCCGCCGATCGCCGAAGTCCAGGTGGCCTTGCAACGGGCGGCCGAGGCGGTCACCGGCGAGAGTGGCGACGAGCTGAAGAAGCGGCTGCGCACCGGAACCATAGTCACCACCGACGATCGCAACTGGGAGCTGCACTTCACCCGCAGCGCGCTGCGCTTCAATCAGTCGCGCGCTGTGGCCATCGACATGGAGAGCGCCACCATCGCCGCCCAGGGCTACCGCTTCCGCACCCCCTACGGCACGCTGCTATGCGTCTCCGACAAGCCGCTGCACGGCGAGATCAAACTACCGGGCCAGGCCAATGCCTTCTACGAGCGCGCGATCTCGCAACACCTGCAGATCGGCATCGCCACCATCGACCTGCTGCGCGTCGAAGGCCCGCGCCTGCATTCGCGCAAGCTGCGCAGCTTCGACGAGCCGCCGTTCAGGTAGGCTTGGACTATTGAGCCGCGGGCGCAGCGGGACTCACCCCCAAGGGTGTCAGCATCTTGGTGAGAAGCTCCGGCATCTTCTGACGCGCCTCGATCCGCTGCGACCGCGAAAGCGCCGGATCACGAAATGACGGCTGGAAACCCGGCGGCGCCGGTACAACATAAGTCTTACCCGTTGATCTTGGACCCCCGAGTGTTTGCGAGGACAGCTTGGCGCCACCGGCTTGCAACCCGGCTACCATTTCGGCCATCCCGCCGCTGCAGAGCACAACGTCGTCCTGCCGCAGGTCGGCGGTCGCGACTCGACCGCGAGTGCGACGCCCGCGTACTTCATTAGGTCCGCGCGCGGCATGGTCTTCATGAAATCGATGATCGGGCGGTTCTGCGCGATCAGCTGGTCCATGCGGTGTCCCGGCGCGCTGGAATCAGCGCACTTCAGTCCATCAAGGCGGATGAGGACATAGCTGTAGAGAAAGTATGTAACCGCCGAGCCTTTCAAGCCCTGGTCGTCTTGTTCGCCTTTCGCCACGCCAGCGCGCCAGAGATCCATCATATAGGCGTAGCCGATGATGAATGGGCCGCCGTCGAAGATCTCACGCTGCTCCCAGTTCATGTCGGCCATGATGTTGGCCGGTGCGTCGGATGCCTTCAGGCGTGCAACGAGATCGGTGAAACGCTTTTCCCGAACCATCTGATCGAGCGTTGCAACGTCATGCGGCATGTTACCGACGTTGCGCGCGCTGATGGTCTGAAGGCGCGCCGTCAGCGTCGGCGGATCGAGCGTCGGGGCCGCGACCGATTGTGCCTGCACGCCAGCGGAAGCCAGCAGCGCGACGACGAAAATGCTAGCGACCGCAAGCGCGCGCATATCCCCTCCCGAATCCAGATCCTCCCAGGACTACGACGGCGCTTGGGCCCCGATCAAACTTCAGCCGCCGTTCAAGTAAGGACTGGAACGCCGGCCTGCGCGCCGCCGGGACGGCGGCGATCCGGGGTCCTCAGAACTTCGCCTGCAACCGAATCTCGAACGTGCGCGGGTCGTTCTGCACCAGGAAGTCGTTGCCGTAGATCGACGGCGACGGCTGCCAGTTGCGCTGGTTGGTCAGATTATAGACCGAGCCGGTGAGGGTGTAGTGACTCCACTGGTAGAAGATCGCCGCATTGAGCGTGTATTGCCAGGGAATGACCGGCGACTTATAGTACCCGCCGTTGGCGACGATGTAGGCCGGCACGAATTCAGAAGCGGCGAGGTCGAGCTGGCCAGAAGTGGTCGTCTGAATGGGACCGGTGACCTGAGCGCCGGCGCGCAGGCCGAGCCCGAAATCGAACTTGTAGTTGGCCAGGAAATTGAACACATGCTGCGGCACGCCGGGATCCTGGAACTTTTGCCCGGGCGCGAACACCGCGAAGAGGCCGGCGCCGTCGACGTTGATTCCGGGCGCGGCAGGGTAATTGTAGAAGTCCGGAGCATTGTTGAGCGTGGTGTCGATGTAGGAATAGCTGGCGGTCGCATAGAAGTTCCGCATCGGCTGGTAGTTGAACTCGATTTCGACGCCGCGGATATTCGCCATGTCGGTGATCGTGCCGCCGGGCCCGGTGGGCACGCCGTGCTTCTGGTCGAAAACGGCCGAACCGACGAACAGGCGATCGTGGAACAGGTTCAGTTTCGCGCCCAGCTCGTAGAGATAGCTGTCTGAACGCATCAACTCGCTGTCCGGCACCTGAAGGTAAGCGTTCAGCCCGCCCACCCCACCGTTGGGATTGAGGCTCTGAGTCCAGTCGACGGTCAGATAGGTGGTGATCCAGGGCTCAGGCCGGTAGGTGAGGCTGCCGTTAACGTCGCCCAGACCATAGACACCGGTGGTGTGGTTTTCAGGCAGCGGATTGCCGTTGGGCAGACTGGTGAAGCAATAGGTGCAGTCCACTCCGCCGAAAGGATCCTGTGAGTGGTCCTGGACAGCGTCGATGCGGGCCCCGAACAGGAAGCTCCATTGCCGCGAGAACTCGACGCGGTCCTGGAAGAAGAAGGCGCTGTCCCAAAGGTCCGATACGCCAGTGTTGCCGCCGTTGGTGGAATCCCGACCCGGCACACCGTACTGCAAACGTCCGAACACGGAATTATACGGGAAGGCGTCGGCGTAGGCGAGCTGATAGGCGGCGCTGTACACCCACAGCGCCGGATTGCTGGTCAGGTCGTAGACCGACACGGATTCGGCGCTGAAATCGCTGGTGTAGTTGGTGTGGGCGAAGCGGACGGTGACCCCGGTCACGAATTGATTGGTGATGTCGAGCGAGCCTAGAGAAAAATCAAACGAGCCCTTCAAATCGAATTTGTTCTCGATCGACCACGAGCCATTCGACTCGTCGGCGTAGTAATAATTGTCCTGGTTATCGCTATTTAGGTAGTTAAAGAACGTGTTGTTTTCGATCGTCAGATTCGCGTTCAGATCATAGCTCTGTATGAGCTGGGCATTGAAGAGCACCGCGCGAGAAGAGGTGCCCGGCGTCTGGTCGATGGTGACCCTGGGATTGATCGCGACAGGGGTGGTCAGGTTTACCTCGGTCAGGATCGGCGGCACGGGCGAATAAGGATTGCCCGGCGAGCCGACCGGAACGGAGTCCGCCCCGATGAGAGCGGCATACAGGGCGCCGCCGGCGGCGCCCTGTACGGGCGCGCCCTGCAGATACAGACCGTTGTCGATCAGCTGCTGGTTGACGCGGTTGATGCCGACGTTCTCGGTGTATTGCTCGACATTGATCTCGGTGTTGAAATCGAGCTGGTAGCTTGAGTTTGGCCGCCAGCGCAGGGCTGCATACACGGCGTTCTTGCGCATCCAGTGGCCGTAGAAATAACTGTCGCTATCCTCGCCGGAATAGCTGATCCGAAGACCAAGCTGGCCCGGAATGATCGGGCCGCTTACGTCGGCGGTCCAACGCCGATTGTCGACAGTGTCGAAGGTCGCCTGGACCGAGGCCGAAAAGGCGCTGAGGCTGGGCCGCTTGGTGAGAAAGTCCACCTCGCCGCCCACCCCCGGACCGGGGCCGTCAACGGCGCTCGCCGGACCCTTGGTGATGGCGATGTTGTCGATGCTGTCGAAGTTGACCGGCGCGCCGTAGCCATTGTCGGTGAAGCTGTCGCGCATGCCGTTGTAGAACACGTCGGCATACTGTCCACGTATGCGCGGGATGTTGGGGGTGCCGAAAGCCGAGTCGGTGTAGCTGCTCGACGTCAGGTACGAGAACGCCCGCGGATCCTCGATGTTGAGCGTCTCGAGCTGGGTGGTGGACAGCAGCGTGGTGTTGCGCGGCGTATCCATGACGTTGAGATCGAGGCCGTAAGTCGAGGTTGTCTTGAGGCGGGTCGGCAGCACCGTCTCGCGATAGGGCACGCCGTTGACCACCAGGGCCGAAAGCTCGGTCGGATTTTGGCCGCCGGCCGATTTGACCGGCGCCTCGGACTGTTGCGCGTGCGCGGCCGAGGCCAGGGCGATCGCGGCCCCACAAAGCATGAGCGCGCGCAGGGCGGGAACCGGACGGCGTTCCGGCAGGATCATTGGCAGCCCCCGTTTTGCAATGACGGCGCCGCGCGGCGTTCGCCGACTAGGCCGTCCTACGGTTTCGCCTGTAGGCCGTCGCGGACTGTAGTCAAAGCTTCAACTCGCTCGGGCGCACGCGAGGCCGTGGGCGCCGCGCAAATGGGCAGATTGTGAGGCCACCGGACATTCTCGCGAGGTGGCCGCCGTGATCGACCTGACGCCGCGGACTGTGGCAGGATCGCGCAACGCAGGCGGAGTTCGTTTGATGGGCGGCCCAGTTCCAGCACCCGGCCTCCTCGTGCGTCGCTGGCGCGTGCTCGCGGCGGCGGCGGTGGGCGTGGCCGGCTTCTTCGCCGCCAGATCGTTCGGCGCACGGCTCAGTCTCGCCGGTCTCGCAGGTTGGAACATCGGCGCCGCCGCCTATCTCGTCACGACCCTGCGCATGATCCTGTGGGCCGATGAGGCGCAGGTGCGCGCCCACGCGGCGGCCGAGGACGAGACCCCGTGGGTGACCACCGTGATCGTCCTCTCGGCGATCGTCGCCGGCCTGGCGGCCACCTTGGCGGCGATGCATGAAGCCAAGTCCTCGGCCCCGGCGGCCCACGCCTGGGCGGCGGCGCTTTCTGTCTCCACCTTGGCGCTTGGCTGGATCTCGGTGCAGGCGATCTTCACCCTGCACTATGCGCACCGCTACTTCGCCGGCGACGACGGCGACGGCCGCGGCGATCCGGGCATCCTATTTCCTGGCCATCCGCCCACCACCTACAACGACTTCCTCTACATGGCCCTGTGCGTGGGGGTGTCCGGCCAAGTGTCCGACTTCAGCCTGACCACGACCCCGTTCCGACGGCTGGTTTCCGTCCACGCCGCCCTGGCCTTCTTCTTCAACACCGCCGTCCTGGCCCTCGGCATCAACATCCTGGCCAGCATAATCGGCGGGTAGGCGTCCCGCGGACGCGCCACGTGCGCCCCGCAGTTAGACGGCCCATGGAAAAATCAGTGGCCGGCCATGGAAAAATCACTTTGACCGGCGGTCCTGCGGTCGCGAGACTTAGGGAAAATGGGGGCAAACGAGCTAAGGAGAAAATCCATGTCGACCGAAACCAAATGCCCGGTCAACCACTCGGCCGGCCGCGGCCACTCCAACCGGGATTGGTGGCCCGACAAGCTGCGCCTCGAAGGCCTCAACCAACACGCTCCCCGGTCCAATCCGCTGGGCGAGGCGTTCGACTACGCCAAGGCGTTCAAGAGCCTCGACCTGGACGCGGTCATCAAGGACCTGCACGCCCTGATGACCGACTCGCAGGACTGGTGGCCAGCCGATTTCGGCCACTACGGCGGCCTCTTCATCCGCCTGGCGTGGCATAGCGCCGGCACCTATCGCACCAGCGACGGACGCGGCGGCGCCGGCGGCGGCCAGCAGCGCTTTGCGCCGCTGAACAGTTGGCCGGACAACGCCAACCTCGACAAGGCGCGTCGCCTGCTGTGGCCGATCAAGCAGAAGTACGGCTCCAAGATCTCTTGGGCCGACCTCTACGTCCTGGCTGGCAACGTCGCGCTCGACTCCATGGGCTTCAAGACGTTCGGCTTCGCCGGCGGCCGGGCCGACACCTGGGAGCCGGAGGAACTCTACTGGGGGCCCGAGGGAAGCTGGCTGGGCGACGAGCGCTACAGCGGCGAGCGCGATCTTCATGCGACGCTCGGCGCCGTGCAGATGGGCCTCATCTACGTCAATCCGGAAGGCCCGAACGGCAATCCCGATCCGGTCGCCGCGGCCCGTGACATCCGCGAGACCTTCGCGCGCATGGCGATGAATGATGAAGAGACCGTCGCCCTGATCGCGGGCGGACATACCTTCGGCAAGGCCCACGGCGCGGGCGATCCCTCCTTCGTCGGCCCAGAGCCCGAAGGCGCGCTGATCGAGGACCAGGGCCTGGGCTGGCGTTCGAAACACGGCACAGGCGTCGGCGCGGACGCGATCACCGGCGGTCCGGAAGTGACCTGGAGCCAGACTCCGACGAAATGGAGCAACCACTTCTTCGACAACCTGTTCAAATTTGAGTGGGAGCTGACCAAGAGCCCGGCCGGCGCCCAGCAGTGGCAAGCCAAGAACGCGGCGGCCGACGTCCCGGACGCCTATGAGGGCTCCAAGCGGCATGTCCCCACCATGCTGACCACCGATCTTTCCCTGCGCTTCGATCCGGCTTACGAGAAGATTTCGCGGCGCTTCCACGAAAACCCCGACCAGTTCGCCGACGCGTTCGCCCGCGCCTGGTTCAAGCTGACCCATCGCGACATGGGACCGATCCAGCGCTACCTGGGCCATCTCACGCCCAAGGAAACCTTGATCTGGCAGGATCCCATCCCCCCGGTGGACCATCCCCTCGTGGGCGACGCTGATATCGAGGCCCTCAAGGCCCAGATTCTCGCCTCGGGTCTGACCGTATCGCAGCTGGTGTCTGCCGCCTGGGCGTCTGCCTCGACCTTCCGGGGATCCGACAAGCGCGGCGGCGCTAACGGCGCCCGCGTCCGTCTGGCTCCGCAGAAGGACTGGGAGGTCAACGACCCGCCCCAGCTGGCCAAGACTCTGCAGACGCTCGAAGCGATCCAGAAGGCGTTCGACGCTTCGGGCGGCAAACGCGTCTCCCTGGCCGACCTGATCGTACTGGGCGGCGGCGCCGCCATTGAAAAGGCGGCCAAGGACGCCGGCGTGGCGGTGAAGGTCCCGTTCACCCCGGGCCGGGGCGACGCCTCGGCGGAGCAGACCGACGCCGCATCCTTCGCGCCGCTCGAGCCCTTGTCCGACGGCTTCCGCAACTACCGCCGGGCGGCCCAGCAATTCATGGCCCCCGAGGAGGCGCTGATCGACCGGGCGCAACTGCTGCGGCTCAGCGGCCCGGAGCTGACCGTGCTCGTCGGCGGCCTTCGGGTTCTCGGGGCCAACGCCGGCGGCTCCAAGCATGGCGTCTTCACCGACCGGCCCGCCAAGCTGACGAACGACTTCTTCGTCAACTTGCTGGACATACGCACCGAATGGCAGCCGACCGGCTCCGAAAACCTGTTCGAGGGGCGGGATCGGAAGACCAAGCAGCCAAAGTGGACCGCCACGCGGGTGGATCTCATCTTCGGCTCGCACGCCGAACTGCGCGCCCTGGCCGAGGTCTACGGCAGCTCGGACGCCCAGGAAAAGTTCGTCCACGACTTCGCGGCGGCCTGGGGCAAGGTCATGAACCTCGATCGGTACGATCTGACCTAGAGCGCGTTCCGCAAGAATGGGGACCGGTCTTGCGACAAGAGCGCGCTCACGCTTTTGATTCTAGAGCAAATTATCTCGATCCAGGTGAATCACGTGGATCGAGATAGCTCTAGCGATCAGGTCGCGCCGAAGCGGCGCAGGACATTGAGGGTGATGCGGCGCACGAACGGGTCAGCCAGGGCGTGCGCCCACTCCGTCGTCCCGCCGTTGAACACCTCGCCGGCCCCGCGCCTGAACGCCGCCATCACCGCGTGGCCGCGCAGGAGGCGCGCCTCGCATTCGGGTGTGGGGTCGTCAAAGACGTCGCGAGCGATGATCGGCAGGTTCTCCGGGGGGATGAGCGGGCGGTAGGCCGGGACGGCTTCTTCGCCGAAGGCGCATGGCGCGATGGCGATGATCTCCAGGTCGGCTGGCACGCCCAATTCTGGGTCAGCTCGCAGGCGCCCCTTCTCGTCGAACTGGAAGCGGCAGCCGTCGTTCTCGTAGCCGAGGAAGGGGATGTCGGAGCCGATCACGTCGCCCCAGAAAAGATCGGCCCCCTCCAGGGCCCAGTGGCGCTCGTCGTAGACGGTGTAGCCGCCCGCGCCGCGCGCAACGCAGAGACCCAGCCGGTGGTAGCCCCCGAACAGGAAGCTGAGGCCGGTGATCTCGGCCTCCGGCCGGGCGAACGCCCGGTGCGACCACAGGTGTGTCCCGGCGGCGGGATCGCTGGCCGAGGCCGGGTCCGCTTCGAATCCCTTCCACTTGTGGCACACGAAGGTCTTGCCGGCGTTCTCGAAGCGGACCTTCCAGAAGGCGGTGTTGCCGGAGAAGATCGCCAGGCGCCCGCCTTCGTCCACGAAGCGCTCGATCTCGTCGCGACCGGCGGCGGTCCAGTACTCGCTGTGGCCGACCAGGATGGCGCAGGCGTAGCCATCGAGCCCCCCCGCCTCTTCGAGATCGTGGTCGGTGAGAAAGTCGAGGGCGACGCCTTCGGCTTCGGCCCAGGCGACGAAGGCATGCTCCCACTTGTGGAGGAATCCGGCCGAACCGTCATAGGGCGAGACGACCTTGCCGCGGCGCCAGTCCGGATCGCCTGCGAAGGGCGGCTCCTCGAAGCCCCTGGGCCTGAGATTGACTAGGCGCGGCGCGTCCGGCGGCGGCGCCAGCTGCATCTCCGGGAAGGGCCGCTGGGTGGAGAGGACGCCGATGGCGCCGGCCATCGCTTCCGGCAACTTCGCCCGCCTGGAGAGCAGGGCCGCCACGTCGCAATAGGCATTGGCCCCGCCCCAATAGTTGTAGGCGTTGTAGGTGTTGGTCGAGAGCACGAGCGCCGCTTTGGCGCACCGCTTGCCCCGTGGCGCCTTGACGACAATGAAGTGGTGCGTCGTCTCTCCGGCGGCGCTGGTCAGCGCGAGATCATAGTAACCACTGGTCCAGTCCGCGCCCGCCTCGATCTCGATGGCGACGGGCCAACCGCAGCCGTCGCGGTCGGCGTGCTCGGGCGTCGGATGATCGCCGACCGCCAGGCCTTCAACCACACGGACGGTCGTCGTCGTTCCGCCGACCCGCGCGATCGTCAGGATGCACGGGCTGGAAGGGGCGCTGGCGTGCAGGGCGAACCGCTCGCCCGGATGGACGCTGACCTTGTCCGTATAGCTGGCGAGCATGCGCGAGCGGCCCCGATCGTGTCTTTCTCGCCCGGGTGTTGGCTCACCGCAGCCTTCGCCGCAAGGGCGCGGGCCGGCCCGCGGTCAAATAATCATCTGCGATCCGGCGCCGCGATCCTCCGGGGCGTTAGACCGCCACGCGAACACCGGCCTTACGAACGGCAGGCGCCCAGGCCAGGACCTCGCTGTCGGCGATCAGGATCGAGTCGAACGCCGCCCAATCCGGCGTGGAGGCAAGCCGCGCCGCCAGTTCGCCGTGCAAAGACAGAGCCGTCACTGCCCAGTCACGCAAATCTTCGAAGTCGTGTGAGCCGATATAATTTGCGCGGCCTGCGCTTCCAGAAACCATCGCCGGCAGTACAGAGTTGCAGAATTCGTCAGAATTAAGCATCTCTCGAAATATGCCGGTAACGTCTCGTCCAACTCTAGACTTTAGTACTTTGCGGTTTTCAGGCTCTCGACGCAGAACTAGCGCATACAGCTTCCACACATCTTCTTCCTGTGCGGTCGTTTGCATAGCAATTGCTTCCTAAGCATCGGAGGCGCCCGCTATTGAACGCCCGCGACATTGCCAGTCTGACGCCAACTCCTACGCTACTAACTGAACACTTTGGCCGGCAGTTCGTCTGATCCGATTGGAGCCCCAGATCGCCCCGAAGAGGAATGCGTCCGAATGCCGCGGCGTCGCAGTCTCACGCGTCTCTTGAGGCCGGCCGCAACATCCAGCCCAGATCTTCACGGTTGATTCCGTAGCGAAGATAGCTTCGCAGGAAGCGGGTGCGCTCAACCTGGGTTCGGCGTGGGGTCAGAAAGGCTGCGGCCACTTTCGCCCAGTGAGCATCCGCCGCGGCGTGAACAGCCGTCGGCAACATGGGCGCGGCAAGCTTCTCACCCAGCTGTTCGGCGGCGCGTGGCAACGCCGCTTCCCAGGTTTCGACGAGATCGTCGCTTCGATCGATCTGAGCCAGAAAGCCGTCGTATTTTTCCAGCTTTGGCTGCGCAACAAGCACGGACGGGACGTCATAGGCGGCGGCCGTGATGTAGCCATGCAGCGAGGCGCCCAAATGCAGCTGGGCGTTGGCGATAGCGCCGGCGACTTCGCGCAGACCGCAAACGTCATCGACCACCACTTTCGGACCCTTGATGAAGCGCGCCACGTGGCGAGCCGCAACATCGTCGTCATGGCATGGCGCCAGAGCGAGCAGGATCGGCACGAGATTGTGCGCCGTCGCAAATTCTCCGATCTGCGTCCCGAGCTCAGCCAGCGCTGTCGAGACCGACCGCTCCTTTACGTGAACGGTCATGAAGCGCGCGTCCCGCGACATCGCCTTGCGCTCGATCAGCGCCGCAAAATCCGGCTCGAGCGACTTTCGCGGCCAGAGAGAGGCAAGGTCGACGGCGGTATCGGGAACAATGCTTGCTCGCTGGCCGGCCAAGCCGAGATTGTTGACGCTCGCGGCATCGCGCACGCTGAAGTATTCGCAAGCTTCGGCGAGTTGCGGCATGAACACATGCTCGGCGAGCGCCTTTGGCAATGGCGCCGGCACGCCCGGCGCATTCCAGGCGACGGGGATGTTGTGGATCGCGCCGGCGATGCTCGCCCCCAGCCAGAGCGAGCTGTAGGCCCAGTCTGACAGATCGCCGAGGCGGTACTCGGTCAGACGGGCGTTCTTTGCGTGCACGATGTTGCCGCCGCCGACGAGGATGCCCTTGAGCGGAAATCTGGGTTCGCTCATCGCTGCGGGACTCAGAGGCGCCATGCAGTCGGCCCAACCCGTTTCGAGTCCTGACGGTGAGCACGCCTTCACGACAATGCCATGGGGCGACAGCCGCGCCCCGGCGATCAGCGGAAAGAGCAGGTCGCCATAGTTGCGGACGTCGAAGGTGCCGGTGACGAGGATTTCCTTGGCGTCCTGCTTCCCGGCGCTCGTATTGGGCGGATTCGTCATCGGCGTTGCGGTCCCTTCGGGCCGATCGGCTTCACGTCTTCTGTCTGCAGGGTCGACGTCTCACCCATGGGCCGGCTCGAGGCTGAGCGGCAGCGTTGCAAACACCCGCCAGTGCTCGTGGGAGAAGAGTGCGCCGCGGCTCGGACCCGGTCTAACCATGAAGCGTTCCAACACCGCGGCGATCATGATCTCGGCCTCGAGGACGCCGATTAGAGGCCCCTGGCAGATGTGGGCGCCGCCGCCGAAGGCGAGGAGGGCCGCGCCCTTTCGGTTGGGATCGATCTGGTCTGGGTCGGGAAAGACGGCCGGATCGCGGTGAGCGCTGTCCGTCCGCAGGACAGCGCCGTCCCCCGTCCGGATCACAACGCCGCCGATTTCGCTATCTTCGATCGCGACCCGCACGTTGAGGCGCCGGATCGGGCCGGCAAGCCGCAGGGTTTCGCGCACGAAACCCGCCATCAGATCGGGATCGGCGCGCAACCGGCTTTGCCACTCAGGACGCCGAGCTAGAATGTCGAGACCGGCGGCGATCGTGCCGGATATCGTCTCAGCGCCGGCGATGAGCATGAAGATGGCGAGACCTGCGGCGCTGTCGTCCGGATGGCCGGTCGCCAGGCGTCCGATGGCGCCGCGCGGTCCATCCAGCGCCTGCAGAGAGTCGATCAGCATCTCGGCCGCCGACGCATGCAGGTCCAGCGCCCGCAACGACGTGGCGGGCATCCAGGAATCGGTCAGCGCCAGCGCCGCGCCGCGCAGGCTGCCGCACGCCGGTTCGTCCAGCCCCAGCAGCGATGCCAGCACCAGGGATGGCAACGGCTCACCCAGCGCGGGAACCGCGTCGACCGTCGCGCCGGCCGGAAGATCGCCGACGACGCGCCGCGCCTCCGCCTGCAGCGCGCCCGTGCTCCAGCGCGATAGAGCGTCGGCCGCGAGCTCGCGCCCTACCGCCCGGGCGCGGGCGTGTTTCTCACCGTTCTGGAAGAGCATGGTTTCACGCAGCGCCGTGATCATCGCGTCGTAGTTCCGGGCGCCTCGAGCCGCGATCCGCTGAACGCGCTCGGCGAAGGCCGCCATCTGAAAGGCCGGCGAGCGCAAGACCGCGCTCACGTCGGCATAGCGCGTGAAGATCCAGCCTCGGCCGTTGGCTAGGGGGGCGGGCGGTCCGGCCATCGGGATTGGCCCATCGGGGTCGGTCAGGCATGTGTTCACGCCGCCGGCTCGCCATCGCCGAAGATGGTCGCCATGCCCAACCGCACCGAACTCGCGTGATGGCGCAAGGCTTCGGCGTCGAAGGCTGCGGCGGGGGCGAATTCCGGTTCGAAGTGGCCATAGTCGCGGCCACGCACGTGGGTTGCAGAATTGCGCTGCCCGCCACGCTGCGCGACCTCGGCGGGAATATAGCGGATCGCGAAGCCAATGCGGCGTTGCGTGGAGCGGTTTGGCGGCGAGCCATGGACGATCAGCGGGTCGTGCAGCGACGCCTCGCCCGGACGCAGGACGATGTCGAGCGCCCGACTCTCGTCCACTTCGCCGATCACCTGCTCGCGGCGCCCGAGCATGTTGAGCCTGTCTCGGCTGTCGCGATGTTCGAGGATGGAATGATTGCTGCCCGGAATCATTCTGACGCCGCCATTTTCCAGCGTGCTCGGGGTAAAAGCTAGCCAGCAGGTCACAGCCCGCGGCTTGGTGAGGCTCCAGTGGGTCTGGTCCTGGTGCCAGGTCACATAGCGCGCGTTGGGCCCATTCTTGATGATGAAGCTGGTGCCCCAGCACAGCAGATCCGGCCCAAGGAGATCCTCGACTGCGTCGAGGATCGAGGGATGATGCACGATGTCCCAGAGCCACGGCGCCAGTAGGTGGATCTTGGCGTTCAAGAACGGCGGAATGCGGCCCGCCCGGCTCGCCTCGACGGCTTCGAGGGCCGTGAGCTTTTCGGCCATCTCGGGTTCTGAGAACATGCGCACCGGAAAGACGACACCGTCGGCCCGGAATCGCTCGATCTCGGCTTCGGTCAGACGCTTGCCCAAGTCGCGCCCTCCGCTTTCAGCAGCTTCAGACCGCCTTCGATGAACAATCGGCGTGCGGCCTGCCGCCGGACCTTGCCGCTGGTTGTCCGGGGCAGCGCGCCGAAGGCGACGAATTTGACAGTCGGGACGAAGCCGCAGCTCTGGCCGACCGCCTCACTCAGCATCTGCCGTAGCCGGACGAGATCCGTCGCGCCTCGCTCCTTCACCGCAATCTCGCAGACGAGCACGAGGCGTTCGACGTCCGCTTCATGGACGGCGAAGGTCGCCGCCGCCGGCACGACGCCCTGGGCCACGCCGAAGGCGACGGCCTCGACGTCGGTCGCGTAGATGTTCCGGCCACGGACGATGACGATGTCTTTGATCCGGTCGAGAACGACGAGCCCGGCCGAGGTCAAAGCGCCGACGTCCCCGGTGTGAAGCCGGCGATCGGCGCCCGCCCCGGCGATACCCGGCAACGGCGCCACGGTCTGAGTTCCGCCGTCCCAGACACCGATCGCCACATGCGGGCCCGACACGCAGATTTCGCCGACCGCCGGCGGGGGCAGTTCGAGGCCGGAGTCCGGATCCCTGATCGTGACATGGCATCCCGCCGGCGCATGGCCGCAGGAGACGTGACGCCGCTCATCATGGGCTTCGCCCAGCGCGACCTCGCGTACGCCAACGCCTTTGGATACTGAGGTGACGAGGAGCGTCGCTTCAGCAAGGCCATAGCAAGGCAGAAAGATCGACGGATCGAAACCGGCCGCGGCGAAGCGGCCGGCAAAGCGCCGCAGACTTTCGGTTCGGATCGGCTCGGAGCCACAGAAGGCCACCTCCAGGGTGGAGAGGTCCAGCCCGTCGACGCGCTCGGCGGGGACGCGGCGTACGCAGAGGTCGAAGCCGAAGTTGGGTGCCCCGGCCACGGTGCCGCGATGGCGGCTGATCGCCTCCAGCCAACGTCTTGGGTTCTGGATGAAAGCGAAGGGCGGCATCAGCACCGTCGTTGCGCCGGCGAAGAGCGGATACAGCAGCGCCCCGAAGAGGCCCATATCGTGGTGCGGCGGCAACCAGTTGACGACCACGGAGGCGGGTGTCGACTGAAAGATTTCGCCGATCATCGCCTGGTTGGCGATGATGTTCGCCTGACTGATGACAATGCCACGCGGCGCCTGAGTCGAGCCGGAGCTGTACTGGATCACGGCGGGCGCATCGGGCGAGGGTCTCGACGGCGCGGGTCCCGACGCCGCGAGCGCCATGGGGTCGAGGCGCCGCAGCCTTCGGCTATCAAGGGTTGCGCCTGGTTCGGCCAGAACGGCGCCGCCGCCGAGATCGGCGAGAATGCCTTCCAGCCTCGCGCGGGCCTCACCGGCGGCCGGAAAAGGGACCGGCACGGCGATGGCCCCGGCGCGCAGGCAGGCGAGCAGCGCGATCACGAACCCGGGCCCCGGCGGCAGCGCCAGAACGACGGGAACCCCGGCCAGGCCGGTGTCGTGCAATCCACCCGCCAGCGCGCCGGCCGCCGCCATCAGCTCCCCGTAGGTCAGCCGGGCCGTCACCGCTTCGCCGCGCTCGAGAAACAGCAACGCCGGGTGGTCGGCTCGCGCGCGCCCATGGCCTTCGAGGATATCGGAGAGGATCGCGCCGGACCGCACGGACTGTGGAGGCCCCGTCAAGACGGCTTCGCCTCAACACGTTTGCCGCCGCCCATGTTCGGCATGACAGCTCGCATCCAGCGACGCGCCACCGGATGGTAACGCTGGATCGCCTGTGGTCCGAACGTGGCGTCGGGCCTCTCCTCGAGATCGAAATGGCCGTGATCGCGGCCACGGACGAGGGTCGCCGTCGGCCGTCCAGGCCCTGTGGAGGTCAGATGCGCCGGAATATAGCGGATGGACAGGCCGCAACGGCGTTGAGCCGAGCTGTTCGCCCGCGAGCCATGAACCAGCAGCACGTCGTGGAGCGACATCTCGCCTGGGCGCAGCTCGATGTCGACGGCGTGGGCTTCGTCCACCTCGACCTGCACCTTTTCGCGCCCCGGCAGCATCGCGGTGTTATCGCCCGTGTCCGCATGAACGAACGCCGCGTTGTGTGTTCCCGGACTGACCCGCATGCAGCCGTTTGCCCGGGTGGATGGAGTGAAAGCGATCCAGGCCGTCACCGCCTCCGGCGCGGACAAGCCCCAGTATGTGGCGTCCTGATGCCAAGGCACGTGCTGTGGGGAATCCGGACGTTTGTCGAAAAAGCCGGCCGCCCAGCACAGTATGTCGGGCCCGAGCAGGCTCTCGACGGGGTCGACGACCGCCGGATGGCGGACGAGATCCCAAAGATAGGGCGCGAGCAGATGAATCTTCACGTTGTGGACCGGCGATATCCGGCCGCCGGGCCTGCCTGCCTCAATGGCGTCGAGGCGGGCGCGGTGCTCGGCCATTTCCGTCTCGTCCGTCACCGCGATCGGAGCCAGATAGCCGTCGCGGCGGTAGCGCTCGACGCTATCGGCGTCGAGATGGCGATCGCGATCGCGCGGGTCGCTCTGGCGCGTGCTCACCGTCATGCCGTCGCCTCCATCGGTACGATGGCGCCCCGGCGTGCGTCATAGAGCCAGCCGGGATCCCGCATGGTCCGCAGAGCATAGCCACGGCGTCGGAGATAGAGACGGCTGCCCTGACGCAGGACATCCACTGCGCTCTCGAGCGTGCTGGTGGAAAGCCCGCCGTGGATCTGATGGAACGTGCCCTCGCCGAGAATGCGGATCTGCTGGACATCAGGCAGGGCGCAGGCGCGCAGATAGGTGTCCGAATTGACCAGGCCACCGCCCGGCTCGACAAAGACCGGGTCATAGCCGCCAAGCTCGTTCCAGAGCGCGCGCGGCAGAAACAGCGCATTGCTTTCCAGCATCGGGCCGGCGGGTCCGCCGCGCAATTCGCTGCGGGCGATATCGAACAGCCGATAACCATCCTCCGGCCAGCCAATCGAGGCGAGAAGCCGATCCTCGGCCGCCTGATCATACCCCTGCCGCACGCTGTCGAACTGCAGCGTAGGACCGAGCTGATAGTTGAGGGTGGCGATCACCGGCCGCGGATGCAGCCGCGATGCGGTGATGCAGGCGGCCACGAGGCCCGGCGAGGCCAGTCGGGCGCCGTCGATCCAGACGCCGATCAGCGCACCCTCCGCGGCCGCGAGGCCGGTGTTGATGGCTGGGACGGGGGACACCGTCGGATTGGGCTGCTGGAGGAAGCGGATGTCGGCGTCGACACCCGGGATGTCTTCGGGGCCTGGCGGCCGGGCGGACCCGTTGTCGACGACGATGATCTCGAGATCGTCGTCCGCGAGATCGGTTTGATAGGGGCGAGATAGCGAGCGCAGGGTGCGAGGCAGTTCCCGCGCCATTTGATAGCTGACAACGATGAGCGAGACCGACGGTCGACTCACACGTCGCCTCCGTGGGTTGCTTGCGCCCCGTCGCTCGCGAAAGCGGCGACGAACGCGTCGATGCTGGGATGCTCGAAGAGCTGGACGGGGTCAACCTCTGTGCTGAACTCCTCTTCGAGCACGCTGGACATGACGACGGCCTCAACGCTGTCGAAACCGTAGCTGTCGAAGGTCTTATCAGTCGGCACGCCGTCGGGCAGGGTCAGGATGCTGCCAATGTAAGACACCATCCAGCGGCGCAGCGTCTCAGCGTCGCAGGGCAGGCGTTGGTCCATGTCTCACCTCAATGCAGAGTCGTGACGCGGGCTCGCCGCTGGAGCCGCTGAGAAGCGCATACGATTGTTGAGAATCGGATCCATCGCCCAGCCGGGTCCTTCGCCGCGGATCGCCGCGGCGAGAAGGGCGAGCGCGAAGTCGCGGCGGCGCTCGCTGTGTCGGTCGGGTCCATCCAGGGCCTCGAGGATGCGCCGCCAGTGACCATCCAGCGCCGTCGACACCGAGGCTGGAATGATCGCGCGCTGCGACGTCGAACGACGGCGTGCCGCCGCGAGACGGAAGGCCTCGTCCCAGTCGCCTGCGAAATCGCCGGTCCGGTCGATGTGCTCCAGGAAGCCCATGAACTTGTTGTATCTCGGGCGCCCGACAAGAATACCCGGCACGCCATAGGCCGAAGAGACGATGTAGCCGTGGAGCGAGGCGCCGACATAGAGCGTGCTGTGGGCGAAGGCCGCGGTAATCTCGCGCAAGCTGAGCGGATCGTCGAGCATCAACAGCGGCGTTCCGATGGCGTCGGCCAAGCTGCGAGCCACCGCCGGATCATTGTGGCTCTCGCCGACCGCGACCAACATCGGCGTGAGACCCTCGGAGTCGGCGAGCGCGCGCAGGGCGGCGCCGAAGGCCGATCGATCGAGTCCGGCGATCGAGCGGTCGCGGAGGTGGACAGCCAGTATCTGCGGGTCGCCGCCCGTGAGGCCCTTGCGGGCCAGCAACGCGCGCCAGTCTTCAGCGAGCCCTGCCTTCGGCCAAACCTTGGGAAGGTCCACGATCGGATCAGGTACGATCTCCATCGCGATATCTTCGGGAGGCGCGAGCAGGGCGTGGCTGCCGCGATCGCGCACCGACGCATAGGAGGCGGCGCGAAGCGCCGCGGTGACAAGAGCACCCTGGCGTCGGGTGAAAGGGTGCGGCGCGCCCGGCGCATTCCAGACAACGGGAACGTCACGCAGCCCCGCGGCGAGGGTCGCGCCGAGCCAGAGGCCGACGCCACACCAGGCGCCAAGGTCCTGATAACGATCGAGAAAACCGAGTGAGTTGGCGTGGATGATATAGCCGCCGCCGATGACGATGCCGCTGATCGGCGTCTCCTCCGTCATCATCGCCTCGATATCGACCGGCGTGAGCGCATCGGCGAAGGCGGCGCGCCGCGCGCTCGGCGCCACCGGCTGGATCCGGTAGCCCTGCGCGCCGAGCCGGTGGCCGGCGACCACCGGAAAAAGCAGATCCCCATAATTGTCCATATCGAACATGCCGGAGATCAGGACGGGGCCGCGATCGGTCACGGCGAGCCCGGAGAAAGGCCGATGGCTGCATCCAGGATCGCGAAGAAGCGACCGTTGGCGATAACGTGTTCGATGACGAAGTGGTCGTCGCAGCCCGGCTCGGCGTGGCAGCGCACATTGGCGAGGCCGTCGAGAAGGCGCGCGGCTTCGACGTCCGGCATAAATCCAGCCCCGAAACACTGGTGGACGGTGGTGTCGGGGGCCCCGCGGATCAGATCGGCGATGCTGGGGTCTGAACGGTTGAAGCTGGAATAGAGGCTGGTCCGCATTCCATCGGCCGCCGCCGGTGGCGAGGCGTCGTCAGTCGCATCGACCCCGAGATTGACCGGCCCCGCAAAGGAGACCGCCGCGCGCGCGCCCATCATCGTCGCCGCCCGGATCGCGGCCACGCCGGCGACCGAGGACCCCATGGTCACGACCGGAACACCAAGCTCCGACAGGACCTTGCCAAGCTCTCTGATCATCGCCTCCCGGTCCGCCCCGAATGTGGCGACGCCGCTCGTGAAGCTGCGGTGATTTCGGTCACGCAGAAAGACGACATTGACCGGTCGGCGCCGCAAGAGGCCATCTGCGAGCCCGAATGGCAGATAGCCGAGGCCGCCGGCGACGCTGGAAAACAGCACAATGGTCGCCACCGCGTCGGGCGTGCGGACAATCTGCACATCGTCATCGCAGGCGTTGCTGACACCGCGAGGGTTCGACCATGTCGCGCGCGGATGGGCGACGAGCGCCGCGGCGAGCGGCGCCGCCATGTTGCCCGCAGGCCCGTCCGGCCTCAGCCGGACAAGGATGTCGATGGCTCGATCGGTTTCGCCATGGCGCATGCAAGCAACCGCAAACTGAAACAGCCAGCGTTGATCGCCGGCTTGCATTTCCGCTTGTCGCGCCACAACGGCGAAGAGGGCTCGATCGACCACCCCAGACAACGGACAGCGATTGTAGCGGAACAGAAGCAGCCAGTCGGCCGGCCAGCGGGTCAGGGCGGCGCTGAGGAGCTCGGTCATCACCTCCATACGGTGGGAGAAGATCGCGGCCTGGATGCTCCGGCGCGCGAACTCGACGCGATCGGGATTTCGCACCTGGAGTTCGCGGGCAATCGCATAGGCTTTCTCGAACCGTGCGCTCGAGAATAGGAGATCGAATTCGATCTGCAGGCTCTCGTCCGTGAGCGGACCGAACGCTCGCGCCTTAGCGAGCAGCGCCTCGGCGCCCCCCCGATCCCGCTCACGGGCGCTGAGGGCCGCAAGCTTCATCAGCACAAAACGATCATCGTTTGCGCCTCGAAGCAGGCTCTCCAGATAGCTCCGGCGCGCTGCCGGATCGGCCAGCAGGGTGATGGTGCGCGCGAGCAGGAATGTGCGGCTGGGCTCTGGCGCGCCGCCGCTCCACACGGCCTCGCGGAACACCGTCGCCGCGCGCTCCCCATCACTCTGGCGCAAGTAGAGCTCAAGAAGGCGCACCGGTGGCCATGGGTTCTGCGGATGAACCGCGCGGGCGTCGTGCAGACGAGCCTCCGCCTCCGCCGTATGGCCGCTTTTCTCGAGCCAGCTCGCCTCGCAAAATCTGAGGCGAAGATCGGCCGGCCAACGCCGCCGCGCCAGTTGGATGCGATCGCCGACCGCGTGATCTGCTCCAATCGCGAGCAACCTCTCAATTGCGGCGATTTCCTCGCTGAGCGAATTGATCTCGCCCTCGTCCTGCTTAATGGCGGGCATGCGACTCAGGCTGACCGTTTCGATGCGAACGCGAGGACGGCGATCTTGCCCAGGGGCCGGCCTCGTCGTCAAACCGGCGCCTTAGGTTTGCCGCGCCCGAAGACGGCTTCGCAGGCGCGCTTCTTGCGCCGCAATATGGAATGGGGCTTACATTGCCGCGCGACGATTGGCTCTTCGAACCGCTGCTCGGCGGCCGAAGCGATCTCCGTACGACCGACGCGCTCTGGGTAGCCGACCTTCTCCTGCGAGGATCGGCACGGCCAAGGCGCTATGTGGCCGTCGGCGCGGCGGGCGATAGCGGCGGGAGTCGATTCGGACACCGGATATGGATGTAGCGCCCCATCTCTGTCTGGAGAGCGCCAGCGGACTCTGGTCGATCGTGGTCGAAGGATCCGCCTTCCGCCTGGAGGGAGGTCCCGAGGCCGTCACCTTGGCCGCCTCGTTCCTGCCGCTGACACTGCGCGGGCCGGATGACCAAATGCCGCCCCTCAGCGGTTCCGCTTCCGTCGCCGAGAGGGCCGATGGGCTCAACCTGACATTGCAGGGTAGGGCGGGGGGAGCGACACAGCTCTATGTCGGACCGGACGCGATCCGGTTCTCGAGTGTGATATGGGCGGCGGGCGCGCCGGCCGGCCTGTGGATATCGGCTCGCGCGGTGCTCGAAATCGAGAATATCGTCGGCGTGCGGGTGCACTACTACCTCCCGCCGGCGAAAGGCGGCGGCAAGAGGCTGACCATCCACTCGGCTGGCGCCGTCTCGCACAACCTCGATCTTATCCGCGGCCGGCGGACATCATTCGAGATCAGGACGCCGTTTCCGGGGCGGCATCGGCTGGAGTTCTCGACCGACAGTGAGAGCGGCGGGCCGGATACCAGCCTGCGTGGCCTGGCGCTCGTCGACATCGAGACACTGTCGGCGTTGGATGGCCCCAATCCCGGCCCCGCGACCGACCGCAGCGCAGCCCAACAGCGGCTACGCCAGAACTTCGAACACTTCGCACATGTGGCCATGGGCGCGCTGGCCCAGCCCAAGGGCGGAGCGGCGAACGAGGCGCCGGCGAAGCATCACTTGGAGACGACCCGATTTCGCCGGCGCGCGGCGATCGTCTGTTGGGACTTGTCGCATAATCCGGCCGGGCGCGCCCACGTGCTCTACAGGCTGATGGAACGCGACTGGGAGGTCGAGCTCGTCGGCCCGATATGGGGTCGGTTCGGCCGCGAACTCTGGCCGCCGCTGGCGGGCGAAGCCCTGCGGCATCGCGTCTTCCAGGTGAGCGACCTCGACGACCTCTGGGCTGAGGCGGCGGCCTACGCGCTCGAGCACTCGTTCGAGATTGTGGTCGTGACCAAGGCTCGGCTTCCCGCGCTGTTGATTGGCATGCTGATCGCCGAACAGAGTCGCTGCCCGCTGGTGATCGACGCCGATGAACACGAAGCGGCTTTCATGAGGCAAAACGGCGACCCAGACGACGCGATCGAGACGCTTCTGGCCGCGCCGTTCGAAGCGGCCGGGACGCGGCTGGCGGCCAGATATCTATCGCTCGCCGACGCCTTCACGGTGACCAGTCCAGTCCTTCAGGCCGGCCACGGCGCCCACCTTGTTCGCCACGCGCGCGATGAGACGCTGGAGCTGCCGACGCGCGCGCAGGCCAGGGCCGACCTGGGCCTCGATCCGGCCGATTTCGTTATCGCCTTCGTAGGAACCGCGCGAACGCACAAGGGCGTCCAGCAGATTCTCGCCGCCCTCGACGACCTCGCCGACGATCGCGTCAAGTTGCTGCTGGCGGGCGTCGTGGTGGACCGGTCATTGAGCGAAGCCATCGCGCGCCAACCGCCCGGCCGAGTGATCGACGCCGGGCCCTGTCGCTTCTCCGAGCTCGGGCGTTTCGTGGCGGCCGCAGACCTAGTCCCGGTTCTGCAGGACCCCACCGCAGGCATCGCCCAGAGCCAGTTCCCCGCCAAGCTGGTCGATGCGCTGCAGCATGGCGTGCAGGTTGTCGCCACGCCTGTCCCGCCCATAGCCGATCTCGCCGCTGGCGGCGTCGTCGACACAATCGCGCCGGACGGTCTTGCCGACTACATCCGCACGCTGTGGAGCAATCCGCGTCCGGCCAGCGCCCAGTCGGCGGAGCGCCGCCTGTTCGAGAATGAGTTCAGCTTCGGCGTCAATCGAGCCCGTCTCGAAAGCGCGCTCACCGAGGCCGCCCGCGCAAGCAATCCATTTTCAGACAAATTCAGCACGGCGCTCGCCGAGTTGCGGGCGGCCACGCGCCGCCCCGTCGCCGCGCCGCCCCGCCGCCGCGCGGCCGCTCGAGCGGGTCAAACCTACGACCTGGCGTTCTTTTGGAAACAGAACGACAGCACGCTCTTCGGACGGCGGTCCGACATGTTGGTCAAATACCTGCTTCAATCGGGCCGGGTCGGTCGGATCGTCCATTTCGATCAAGCCCTGCGGACCAGTGACCTGCGCGAGATGGCGAAGGCGCGATCGGAGGCCCATCCCACGACCCGCGCCATGCAGCTCCTGCCGACCTTGAAGCGGTCCATGAGCCTTGCCGACGAGCCCGGGCTCTTCCGACGTCTTCATATCGACCCGGGCGCTGGCGTGCGGACTCTGGCCGGGCGCCCACTCTCGGCGGAGATGAGCTTCGCACATTATGTTCGCGCCAGCCTTGAAGAGGCCGGTCTCGATCCGTCGCGCACGATCGCTTGGGCGTGTTCGGTTGTCTGGGGGTTCGCCGAGCTTGCGCGGGAACTCCAATTTCACCGCGTCGTCGTCGACCTCATCGACGACCAGCGGACGTGGCCGCAGAGCGATCACCATCGCAAGCGCCTCGAGAAGGAATATGCGGCTGACCTGCGCATCGCAGACCTGGTTTTCACCAACGCCGAGGGCAACCGGCGGCGGTTCAGCGACTTGCGGTCCGATATCGTGCTGGTCCCCAACGGCGCCGAGATCGCCACGCCCGACGCCTCAGAGATCGCGCCGGCCATTCGTGATCTGCGCCGGCCCATCGTCGGTTATTCCGGCAATCTTCGCGATCGCATCGATTGGGATCTGGTCGAGGATCTCGCCACCGCCCGACCCGGGTGGAGCTTTCCGTTTATCGGCTCGATCGATGATCCGACGGTGCTGGCGCGCTTCGCCGACCTGCCGAATGTGCGCTTCCTCGGCCCCCTTGCCTACGAGGCGACGCGAGCTTCGGTCCAACACTTCGACGTCGCGATCATGCCGCACAAGCTGGGGGCGATGACCGAGTCGATGAATCCCCTGAAGCTTTACAACTATCTCGCGCTCGGCGTTCCGTCCGTGACGACCCCGGTCGCCAATATCGACGAGCTTCACGATCTGATCAGAATGGCCGACTCGCCTTCGGCATTCCTGGCCGCGATCGAGGCGTTCATGCAGGCGGACAAGCCTCGAACGTCGCCGGAGCGCCTCGCCCAGTTTTCCTGGAGCAGCCGTGTGGAGGAGATTCTGAGGCATCTCGACGAGATCGCCTAGGGCGGCTCGTTCTTCCGGGCGCATCTATTTCTTGAGCACGAACCATTTTCGGCCGCCATATTTCGACACATAGGTCGGTTCGATTGGCGTGATAGTTGAGAATCCGCAATTCTTGAATAGTCGGTGTATGCTTTCTTCGCTATGCCAGAACGATTCCGGGTTTTTCCAGGATGCCATCGTATTGTTTAGTTCTGGATAGCTGATTCCTTCATATTCTCCATCGGTTATCACCCGATCGGCAAAGCGGTTTCGGTTTTCCGACCGCACGACCAATTCCGGGACGTAAATCTCGGTATCAACAACCACATCCGAGCCGATCGGACAGCGATCCAGTAGATCTATCTGATCTTTCAGGGTCAAATGATATAAAATGCCAAGTATCAATATAACGCCGAAGCCGCTTAAGTCAAAATCACGCACGTCTGATTGGACAAAATTGATCTCATTGATGTACGGCGGCACTCTGTCAGTTCTTGCGTCGACAGCCGTCACTGAGAAACCCTGAAGATAGGCGATGCGAGAAAAGATGCACGCGGCGGCGCCAAGATCAACCAGCGGCCGATCTACGCCGGACGCCGCAATATCCGCGATGATTTTTCGAAACGTCTCAGTCCTGAGTTTTCCCACCTCGATATGCGAGCTACGATCATAAGTCATATTCTTTGATTCGCGCTCCGGCGGCGGCGACAACTTGTCTTCAAGTAAACACCTAATCGCGCCCAGAGCCTTGAGTCTTTCGGCATCGACACCCTGCGCTCCAGTGAGGTAGCGCTCTGCCGCGGCAAGATGGCTGAGGTAGAGGCGCGGGTTTTCGAGCGCTCGGTCGATAAAATGCCTGAGAACCTCCGGCTTCGGTCGGGTTCCGGTGATGAGGGCTTGCAGGAGCTGGGATTTCTTCAAGGCCGCAAGGGACGATTCTTCCGTCGGCGTATCGTCGGCGCCCGTCGGCCGGTGCGGCAAGGTCATCGAAGCCTCATTCTCGTCCTCGAAAAGTCGTCCGGCAAGTGGCCGGTCCAGCTTGGCGCGTCGGCCCACGATAGAGCCCTGGGCGGCACGTGAGAAGCCGGCGGCGGGCGCGTGCGTGGAAGGCGTGGGCGGGCGCCCGGCGGGGGTCGTTTACTTGCGCGCCGGCGCCCGGACAGCTATCAGAATCGACGATCGCATCGCTATCGGCGCGGAGCCGCCGTCGTTCCACGGCGAGGAAAGCGGGGGGCCGAGCATGGCGGCGGAATGCAATATCTGCGGCGGCGTGGAATTCATGCCAGCCCCCAACAATCGGTTGAGCCGGCGCGGTCTGCCGCCGGTCTGCGTCAAGTGCCGTTCGCTCGAGCGGCACCGGATCGGACGCAAGGTCATGACCGTCATCAGGGATCGGGAGAGATTTCTCCGGCTCGACCTGCTGCAGCTCAGCGATGACCCGGTGGTCGCCCGCGGTTGGTTCACCAACGTCGAAACCAGCAAATACGGCGGCCAAAACTCCATAGACATCCAGCAGATCGATCGGCCTGACGGACGCTACGGAGTCATCGTCTGTTCGCATATCCTCGAGCACGTCCCGGAGCCGCGCCGGGCGCTGCGGGAACTGGGCCGCGTGCTCAGCGCCGATGGATTGCTCTACCTGGCCTATCCCTACCCAGCCGGCCGGGAAGTGACCGTCGACTGGGGCTTCCCGGAACCAAGGCAGCACGGGCATTACCGAATCTTTGGCCGGGACTTCGAGGCGGAGTTCGAGTCGCTCCTGCCCGACGCCTATACCGTGGCGATTCAGGAGCGTGACGACGTGACGGGCGACGACGATGTCCAGTATCTGATCACCAAGGACGAATTCTGGGTCCGGCGCATCCTGTCGTATGTCTCCGCAAGCCGGATGATCTCGACCCCGGTCAGCCATCCTGAATAGACCTCCGCGGATGGGCGGGCCGAGCTCGACGATGCGAGCGACGCTGCTCGCAGGCGTCGGCGCGGTCGCGCTTTGGCTGGTCCCGCTTCGCGCGGCGGCCGAGTGCCCGAGCTTACCGCCGCTCGCTGAGGTCGTGGCCCAGCCGATCTATTCAGACCCCTCCGGCTCCCAGCTCGATCCAAAAGGGCTCCACCGCAACCAGCAGCTCATCCAGCCCCTGCGGGATTTCACCGGCGCCCTGACAGAGCGGGCGGACGGCGAGGCGGACGAAGCGGCGCTTCGTTGTGCCGGAAATCTGCTGCGGGAATGGGGCGCGGCGGGCGCGATGCTGCGCCAGCCGAACGGCTTTCCGGCCATTCGCGAGCGGCAGCGCTTCGCGCTCGGCATCACGATGGCGGCCCTCAAGCTCCGGGCCCGCGGCGCGAGTCTCGACGGGACCGTGGCCGCCTGGCTCCACGCGCTAGACACCGCAGTGGCGGCCGATTTCGCGCGGCGCCATCTCACCGACAATCTCGCCGTGTGGTCGGCCGCCAACGCCGCGAGCATCGCGCTGGTCGACGGCGACCGCGCCTCCCTCGCCTACGAGAACGCCGTCTGGTCGGAGGGCCTTCACCAGATCGGTCCCGACGGCTACGTGCCGAGCGAGCTGAGGCGCAAGTCTCGCGCCCTGCTCTACCACCAGTATTACACCTCGGCCTTGTTGTACCTCCGCGCTCTGCGCTCGGCGCTGGGAGAGCCGCCGACAGCGCGCGAGGACGCCGACCTTCGCCGCCTGATCGATCGGGTCGAGACCGCGCTCTGCGATCCAAAAAGCATGGAATCAGCGTCCGGCGGCTACCCGCAAGAGCCCCCGCGGCCTGAACAGTTCGCCGTCGGCCTGGTGTTCGGCGCCGACCTGATTGACGCCCGCTGGACGCGGTGCGGATCGAAACCCCTCGATCTGCGCGAGGACACGCTCGGCGGCCAATTGGTCGGAACCTTTGCCTTGCTCAACAGACCGCGGACGGCGCCGTCACCCGGCCGGCCTGATGACACGCTACATTGAGGGCGGCTATCTTCGGCTCTTCACGCCGAGACCGGAACGTCCGGCGCCGGCCAGACGGTCGATCCATTCGCAAGGCTAGGTCATGACGAGTGACAATCCTGTGGCCGATCCGATACCCGCACCCCTTGTGCAGGACGACGTGACCGGCGAGGAACGCGCCTCGCGGGAGTCGGTCCCGCTCCACGGCCCGCCCTCGCGTATCAGTCTCGGACTAAAGGCGCTGCTGCGAGACAATCCATGGCCCGAGTTCGGCTACGGCGAGATCGAGCCCTTCATGCTCGCGCTCGACGGCAATGGGCGCGGTGGTCGGGAGATCGTCATCGAGGTCATCCGGGAAAAGCAGATTTCGCTGATGGTCGAGGTCGGGTGCTTTCTCTGCGGGTCGACGCTGCAATGGCTCCGCGCCTCGGATGAGCTGACGGTCATCGGTGTCGACCCCTGGGATGGTAATTGGGCCGGCTACATCGCGCAGACTGCGCTCGATCCGATCCGGTCGCGTAGCGTCTGGCACCTGAGCGAGGCGCAGATCGCCACCATTGTCGCCAACCTCCGTCGGCACGGAAATTTCGCCGTGGCGATGAACAATGTCCGTCTCTACAAGCACCGGTTCTATCCGGTGCGAAGACGATCGCCGGAGGCGCTCAAATACCTGCACCTCAGGCAGATCGTTCCCGAGCTGATCTACATCGATGCGGGCAAGCACAGGGAGGATCTGGACACCGCCTACGAGCTCTTCCCCAAAGCGGTGCTCACCGGCGACGACTGGCTATGGCCGGATCAGACGGGTGTGCTGCGCATGCAGGAACACGTCAAATCCTTCGCGGCGGAGCACGGCTTCGAGGTGCGCTCTGCCCGGCAAAGCTGGGTGCTGCTGCCGCCTGAACGACAAGCCGGGTGACGCGCGGCTGGCGGCGCTGCCAGGGTAGGAACGGCCCTCCTTCGCCGAAGCTTCGGAGGGCATCCTGCTTCGCGCCGAGATTGGAGCCTATCCTGCAAACCCCGGATTAGATCCGGGAGAAGCAGGATGGTGGAGCTAAGCGGAGTCGAACCGCTGACCTCTTGAATGCCATTCAAGCGCTCTACCAACTGAGCTATAGCCCCGATTCCATCGGGAAACGCACTGGCCAGGGGACCCCGGCCGGCGCGAAGGCGCGGAACCTAGTTAGAAGTCCCTCGCCGATCAAGACCCGTCAGCGATCCTCGGGCGAACCTTCCGACGGCAGGCCGTCGATCTCGTCGTCGGAGAATTCGTCGTCCTCGTCCTCGATGAACGGCACTTCGTCGTCGGCGTCTTCGATGTCGTCGTCCTCGGCGAAGTCCACGCCCAGGGCCGCGTCCGGCGCGACCACGGCTTCTTCTTCCGCGGTGTCGTCATCAGCCAGGAGCGGGGCCTCATCGACGCCGGCGTCCAACTCGGGCGCCTCGTCGGGTTCGGCCTCGAAGCCGTCCTCGGACTCGGCCACCGCCGGGGTCTTGACGACCTCCTGGTCATCGTCGTCCACGGGCAGGGGACGGCTGCGCACGCGACGGTTGCGCAGGGCCTCCTCGGGGTCGAACTCGGCCCCGCACTTGGGGCAGTGAGCCGGGCGGCGGTTCAGGTCGTAGAACTTCGACGAGCAGGTCGGGCAAATCTGTTTGGCGCCCAATTCGGGATTGGCCAAGGAAGATCCTCGATTTCGGGTGGGGGGTGTCTGGAGCGGCGGCTCCCTTGCCATGGCAGGGGGTCACTGTCAAAAGCAATCCCCCTCACGCTTTTCGGACCGGCGAAGTGACCGTGACGACGTCCATGGCCCCGGGCGAGGCCGCAGCGCGGCCGGGCGCACGGCTCAACGGCCGGATTCGCGCGCCCGGCGACAAGTCGGTTTCCCATCGGGCTCTGATCCTCGGCGCCCTCGCCGAGGGGGTCACTGAGATCGAGGGCCTGCTCGAAGGCGAGGACGTGCGCCGCACCGCCGCCGCCATGAGCCTGCTGGGCGCCGGCGTGGATCGTCTTGGGCCCGGCCGCTGGCGGGTGGAGGGTCGCGGCGGCTTCGCTGAGCCGGCGGACGTGCTCGACCTGGGCAACTCCGGCACCGGCGTGCGCCTGGTCATGGGCGCGACCGCCGGCCAGGGCGTGACCACGACCTTTACCGGCGATATCTCCCTGCGCGGTCGGCCGATGATGCGGGTGTTGAAGCCGCTGGGGCTGATGGGGGCGCGGTGGCTCTGCAGGCAAGGCGGACGTCTTCCCCTGACGCTCGAAGGCGGCAGACTCGCGGCCATTGACTACCGGCCGCCCGAACCCTCGGCCCAGGTGAAGTCGGCGATCCTGCTCGCCGCCCTCGGCGCCGCCGGCGAGACCTGCGTAACCGAGCCCGAGCCGACGCGCGACCACACCGAGCGCATGCTGCGGGCTTTCGGGGGTCGGGTGGACGTCGCCAAGACGCCGGCGGGCCGGACCGTGCGTCTGGTCGGCGGGCAGAGCCTTCGCGCCACCCACATAAACGTGCCTGGCGACCCATCCTCGGCCGCCTTCCCGCTGGTCGCCGGTCTGGTGACCCCCGGCTCTGAGGTGACGGTCGAGGGCGTCATGCTCAATCCGCTGCGCACCGGACTCCTTGAGACCTTGCGCGAGATGGGCGCGGACCTTTCCATCGCCAACATCCGAGATGCGGGCGGCGAGGACGTGGGCGATGTCACGGCCCGACACTCGTCGCTGAGGGGCGTCACCGTCCCACCGGAGCGCGCCGTCTCGATGATCGACGAGTATCCGATCCTTGCCGCCGCCGCCGCCTTCGCCGAGGGTCGGACGGTGATGCGCGGCATCGGCGAACTGCGCGTCAAGGAAAGCGACCGCATCGCCCTCGCAGCGGCGGGCCTTACCGCCTGCGGCGTCGCTGTGGAGGAGGAGCCCGAGGGCCTGATCGTCGAAGGGCGCGGCCCCGTGGCCGGCGGCGCGCGCATACAGACCTGCGGCGATCATCGGATCGCGATGAGCTTCCTGGTGCTCGGCATGGCTGCGCGCTCGCCGGTGAGCGTCGACGAGGCCGGCATGATCGCCACCAGCTTCCCCGGCTTTTCCGCGCTCATGGCGTCGCTCGGCGCGCGCATCGAGGTCGCCTGAATGGGCTTTGTGGTCGCCATCGACGGGCCCGCCGCCTCCGGCAAAGGCACGCTGGCGGCGCGATTGGGCGCCGCTCTGGGCCTGCCCGTGCTCGACACCGGCCTGCTCTACCGAGCCGTTGGCGCGGCTGTGCTGCGGGCGGGGGGCGACCTCGATGACGAGGCGACCTGCGCCGCCGCCGCCGCGGCCCTCGATCTCGACGCGTTGGACGATCCGGCCCTGCGCTCGCCGCAGATGAGCGACGCGGCCAGCCGCGTCGCCGCCCATGGCAAGGTGCGAGACGCTCTCGTGGCGGTCCAGCGCGCCTTCGCGGCCCGCGCGCCGGGCGCAGTGCTCGACGGCCGCGACATCGGCACGGTGATCGTCCCGAACGCTACGGCCAAGCTGTTCATCACCGCCTCTACCGAGGCGCGCGCCCTGCGCCGGTGGCGCGAGCGGGGCGCCCGCGGGGAGAGCCTGGCCTATGACGATGTGCTCGCCGATATCCGCGAGCGGGATGCCCGCGACGAGAGCCGCGCGGTGGCGCCCCTCAAGGCCGCGCCCGACGCCGTCTTGCTCGACACCACCGATCTTAGTATAGACGCCGCCTTTGATGCGGCCCGCCGCATCGTCGAGGCGGCGCGCGCCCGCGCCGGAGCAGCCTGAGGCGGCTCCCCGCGGGCAATCCCATCGCGCCGGCCCTCGCCAGCCGCGGGCGCTTTTCAGCACACATTCCAGCCGTTCGGGCGACGCGCGGAGCGCGTCCGGCCGGCATTCGAGAAGGACGACTATGGCAGACGATCTGAGCATGAACCCCAGCCGCGACGATTTCGCGGCCCTGCTGGCCGAGACCATTGGCGAAACCGGCGACTTCGCCGAGGGCACAGTGGTCAAGGGCCTGGTGGCGGCGATCGAAAAGGATATCGCGATCATCGATGTGGGCCTCAAGACCGAGGGCCGCATCGCGGTGAAGGAATTCGGCGTCGACGAAGCCGGCAAGGCGACGCTGAAGGTGGGTGACACCGTCGAAGTGTTCCTCGAGCGCATCGAGAACGCGCTCGGCGAAGCGGTGATCAGCCGCGACAAGGCCCGCCGCGAGGAGGCCTGGACTCGCTTGGAAGCCGTGTTCGCCAAGAACGAGCCGGTTATGGGCGCGATCATCGGCCGCGTGAAGGGCGGCTTCACGGTCGACCTGGGCGGCGCCTCGGCCTTCCTGCCGGGCTCGCAGGTAGACATCCGCCCGGTGCGCGACGTCGGCCCGCTCATGGGCCGCGAACAGCCCTTCGCCATCCTCAAGATGGATCGTCCGCGCGGCAATATCGTCGTCTCGCGTCGCGCCATCCTCGAGGAGGCCCGCGCCGAGCAGCGCACGGAGCTGGTCAGCCAGCTGCTGGAAGGCGAGGTGCGTGAGGGCGTGGTTAAGAACATCACCGACTACGGCGCCTTCGTCGACCTCGGCGGCATCGATGGCCTGCTGCACGTCACCGACATGAGCTGGAAGCGTGTCTCGCACCCCAGCCAGGTCCTGGCCGTGGGCGACACCATCAAGGTGCAAATCATCAAGATCAACCCTGAGACCCAGCGCATCAGCCTGGGCATGAAGCAGCTGCAGTCCGACCCGTGGGACGGCGTCGAGGCCAAATACCCGGCCGGCGCCAAGTTCACCGGCCGCATCACCAACATCACCGACTACGGCGCCTTCGTGGAGCTTGAGGCTGGGGTGGAAGGCCTGGTGCACGTCTCGGAGATGAGTTGGACCAAGAAGAACGTCCACCCGGGCAAGATCGTCTCCACCTCCCAGGAGGTTGAAGTGGTCGTGCTGGACGTCGACGCCTCCAAGCGCCGTGTCAGTCTCGGCCTCAAGCAGGCGATGGCCAATCCGTGGGAGCAGTTCCTGGAACGGCACCCGGTGGGCTCCTCGGTCGAGGGCGAGGTCAAGAACGCCACCGAGTTCGGCCTGTTCATCGGCCTGGATGGCGACATCGACGGCATGGTGCACCTGTCGGACATCGACTGGAACACGCCGGGCGAAGAGGCCATGGCCCGCTACAAGAAGGGCGAAACGGTCAAGGCCCGCGTGCTCGATGTCGATGTCGAGAAGGAGCGTATCAGCCTCGGCATCAAGCAGTTGTCCGGCGATCCCATGGCTGGCGACCTCTACCGCAAGGGACAGGTGGTCACCGCTACGGTCACCGAGGTGACCAGCGGCGGCATCGAAGTGCGGTTCGGCGATGACGATGCGCCACTCGGCGCCTTCATCCGCAAGTCGGACCTCTCGCGCGACCGCTCCGAGCAGCGCCCTGAACGCTACGCGGTCGGTGACCGGCTCGACGCCCAGGTGACCAACATCGACAAGGCCGCGCGGCGCTTGTCCCTGTCCGTCAAGGCCTTGGAGATGGCCGAGGACAAGGAGGCGATCGAGAAATTCGGCTCCTCCGACAGCGGCGCCTCGCTGGGTGACATCCTCGGTGCGGCACTGCGCGAGAAGGCCGCCACAAAGGAATAATTCCGCGGCCGCGCCGGACTGCGGCCAGCAAGAACGCCAAATCAGACGCGCCGGGGGCTTCCCTCCGGCGCGTTTCGGCGTGTGTCGCGCCTATCCCCTTGATCTCAAGAATGAGTTCGCGCAAAGCTTTAGCTCGCGGCAGGGGCACGGTGACATGATTAAGTCCGAGTTGATCGCGGCCCTGGCGGCGGAAAATACCCACCTGACGCAAAAAGATATCGAGCGCGTGGTCGGCGTGATTTTCGAGCGCGTCGTCGGGGCGCTGGAATCCGGCGGACGCGTGGAGCTCCGCGGCTTTGGAGCCTTTTCCGTCCGCTCGCGATCGGCCAGAGCCGGACGCAACCCGCGCACCGGCGCCACGGTTCAAGTGCGGGCCAAGCACGTGCCCTTCTTCAAAAGCGGTAAGGAGCTGAGGGCGAGGCTCAACGCCGACTAGTCCTTCGGAAAAAGGAAACCCCTCGCATGTCCGTGGTCTCTGAGTTCCGCGAGTTCATCTCACGGGGAAATGTCGTCGATCTGGCGGTCGGCGTCGTGATCGGCGGAGCCTTCGGCAAGATCGTCACCAGTTTCGTCGACAACGTCATCATGCCTCCGATCGGCGTGCTCACCGGCGGCGTCGACTTCTCGTCGCTCAAGATTCCGCTCAAGGCCGCCGACCCGGCTCACAAGGCGGCGGAGGTCGCCCTCGGCTACGGCGCGTTCATCAACACCATCATCCAGTTTCTGATCATCGCCGCGGCGATTTTCCTGATGGTCAAGGCGATCAACTCCATCCGCCGGCCGGCGCCGGCGCCGGAAGCTGCCCCCGCCGGTCCGACCACCGAGGAGCTGCTGACCCAGATTCGGGATCTTCTCGCCACCAGGACCTGACGTTCGCCCCCCCCGGGGGCGCCTCAAATGGATTGTGACGCGTGGCGCTCACCAAGATCTGCGGGCTCTCAACGCGTTCGGCCGTGGACGCGGCCCTGCTCGGCGGCGCGGCGTTCGTCGGCTTCGTCTTCTTCGAGGCCAGCCCCCGACACGTGAGTCTCGAAGCCGCCGCGGATCTGGCCGCGATCGCGCGCGGCCGCGCCAAGATCGTCGCCCTCACGGTCGATCCTGACGATTCACTCGTCGATGCGATCGCCGCCGCCCTGGCGCCGGACCTCTTTCAGCTCCACGGCAAGGAGAGCCCCGAGCGCGCCGGGCGCATCAGGGCGCGCGCCAGCGCTGGCGTCATCAAGGCGTTGCCGGTCGTGGCCGCCGCCGACCTCGATCGCGCCGCCGCCTTCGAGGACGCGGCCGACCATCTGATGTTCGACGCCAAACCGCCGGCGCAGGCGGCGCGGCCCGGTGGGCACGGACAGGCCTTCGACTGGGGCCTGCTCGCCGGCCGGCGCTTCCGCCAGCCCTGGTTTCTTGCCGGCGGCCTGACGCCGGAGAATGTCACCTTGGCCATCACGGCCTCCGGCGCGCCCATGGTCGACGTTTCCTCTGGCGTGGAGGGAGCGGACGGCCTAAAGGACGCCGCTCTCATCGCCCGCTTCCTCGAGGCGGCCTCCGCCGCGCCTGAGACCCGACGCTGACCAGCCTTCCGCAGAACGCCTATGACGCCTTGCCGGACGCCGAGGGCCGCTTTGGCCCCTTCGGCGGCCGCTTCGTGCCCGAGACGCTCATGCCGCTCGTGCTGGCGCTGGAGGCGGCCTATCTCGAAGCCAAGGCCGACGCCGGTTTCCAGGCCGAGCTGGCGGGGTTTCTGGCCACCTATGTCGGCCGGCCGAGCCCGCTCTATTTCGCCCGCCGGCTCTCCGAGCACCACGGCGCGCGCATCTGGCTCAAGCGTGAGGAGTTGAACCACACCGGTTCGCACAAGATCAACAACTGCATGGGCCAGATCCTGCTGGCTCGGCGCATGGGCAAGACCCGGATCATCGCCGAGACCGGCGCCGGCCAGCATGGCGTCGCCACGGCCACGGCCTGCGCCCTCTTCGGTCTACCGTGCATGGTCTACATGGGCGCGGTCGACGTGGAACGGCAGGCGCCCAATGTGCTCCGCATGCGCCTGCTCGGCGCGGAGGTGCGGCCGGTCGAAAGCGGCTCGGCCACCCTCAAGGACGCCATGAACGAAGCGCTTCGCGACTGGGTGGCGAACGTATCAGACACCTATTACCTGATCGGCTCGGCGGCCGGGCCGCACCCCTATCCGATGATGGTTCGCGACTTCCAGACGGTGATCGGCCGCGAGGCCCGCGACCAGATCCTGGACGCCGAAGGCCGGCTGCCCGACGCCCTCGTCGCCTGCGTGGGCGGCGGCTCCAACGCCATCGGCCTCTTCCATCCCTTCCTGGCCGACGAGGGCGTGCGGCTCTACGGGGTCGAGGCTGCGGGCGAGGGCCTGGAGAGCGGCCGTCACGCCGCGGCGCTCGCCGGCGGTCGGCCGGGCGTGCTTCACGGCGCCCATTCCTACCTGTTGCAGGACCGTGACGGCCAGATTCTGGAGGCGCACTCGATCTCGGCCGGTCTCGACTATCCCGGGATCGGACCCGAGCACGCATGGCTGCGCGATGTCGGCCGGGCCCGCTATCTCACCGCCACCGACGAGGAGACGCTGGACGCCTTCGCCCGGCTCGCACGCCTGGAGGGCATCGTGCCCGCGCTCGAGTCGGCCCATGCGCTCGCCAAGCTCGACGACGTGGCGGCCGAGGTCAAATCCGAAGGGATCGTGGTGGTGAACTTGTCAGGTCGCGGCGACAAAGACCTCGAGTCGGTCGCCCCCCGCCTGGAGGGCCGGGCGTGAGCCTGGCGCGCATCGAAGCGCGGTTTGCCGCCCTGGCCCGTGAGGGCCGTGCGGCCTTCGTGCCCTATGTCGTCGCCGGCGACCCGGACGCCGAGACCTCGTGGAAAATCCTGCGGCAGCTTCCCGCGGCCGGAGCCGATCTCATCGAACTCGGCCTGCCCTTCTCAGATCCCATGGCCGACGGCCCGGCCATCCAGCGCGGCGCGTCTCGGGCGCTCGCCGCCGGCACCGACACGATGAGCGTGCTGGCCCTGTCCCGCCGCTTCCGTGAGGCCGATCCGCACACGCCACTCATTCTGATGGGCTACTACAACCCGGTGCTCGCCTTCGGCCTGCAGGCCTTTGCCGCCGCCGCGGCTGAAGCCGGCGTCGACGGACTGATCATGGTCGACGTCCCGCCCGAGGAATCGGCGCCTCTTGCCGACGCCCTTGAAGCCCACGATCTGGCGCTGGTGCGACTAGCGACCCCTACCACCGACGCGGCCCGGCTCGAGATCGTCGGACGGCGGGCGCGCGGCTTTCTTTATTTCGTCTCGGTGACCGGCGTCACCGGCGTCAAGGAGGCCAACGCAATGGCGATCGCGACACAGGTCCGGCGGGCCCGCGTGGCGACCGGTTTGCCCGTGGCCGTTGGCTTCGGCGTGAGAACCCCTGAACACGCCCGCGAGGTGGCCGGCATCGCCGATGCTGTGGTGGTGGGCTCGGTCCTGGTCGAAGAGATCGCCGCGAGCCTTGCACTAAGCCGTGATCCGGCGCCGAATGTCCTGGCGACGGCGGCGGCGATGGCTCAGGCTGTGCGCACGGCGCGGAAGGGAGTCTGACTTTGGCCCTGACCGACGACAAAAAGGCGAGACCCAGTCGCAACCCCTTGCCGCCCGTCTCCAAGGAGCGGGGCGGCTGGTTGGCCAAGATCGCGCCGGGCGTGCGCAAGCTGGTCGCGCGCCAGGAGACGCCGGAAAACCTCTGGGAGAAGTGCCCCGACACCGGGGAGATGATCTATCGCCCCGATCTCGAGGCGGCGCTGTGGGTCACGCCGGCCGGGCGGCACATGCGCATTCGGGCCAACCTGCGCTTCGCCTACACCTTCGACGAAGGCCGCTACAAATCGATCGCCCTGCCCAAGACGCCCGACGATCCGCTCGGGTTCAGCTACGGCAAGCCCTATCGCGACAGCCTGGCGACGGCGCGGCGCAACACCGGCGAGACCGACGCCATGGCGGCCGGCGTTGGCGAGATCCGCGGCCAAACGACCGTGGTCCTGGTGCAGGACTTCGCCTTCATGGGCGGCTCGCTTGGCGCGGCGGCCGGCGAGGCCTTCCTCGCGGCGGTGGATGAGGCGCTTCAACGGGACGTCCCGTTCGTGGTCTTCACCGCCTCCGGCGGGGCGCGCATGCAGGAAGGCACGCTGTCGCTGATGCAGATGGCCCGCACCACCGCGGCAATTCAGCGGCTCAAGCGCGCCGGCCTGCCTTACATCGTCGTGCTCACCGATCCGACCGCCGGCGGGGTCACGGCCTCGTACGCCATGCTCGGCGACGTGCATCTGGCCGAGCCGGCGGCGCTGATCGGGTTCGCCGGACGGCGGGTCATCGAAGACACCATTCGCGAAGCCCTGCCCCCCGGCTTCCAGACCGCCGAATTCCAGGTCGAGCGCGGCATGGTCGACCGGGTCGTCACCCGCCAGGAGCTGCCCGCCGTCCTGGGCTCGATCCTGCGCACCCTGATGGCCGGCCGCGCCAGCCGCGCCGCCGCCTGAGCGCCACGCCCTGAGCCTGCCGCCCCTAGAACCGACATTCTGAGCGCGATCTGATGGCAAAACCGGGTTCCACTTTTGCCGATCGCGCTCTCGATCACGATCCGATCCGCGCCTCGGACCAGGCGATCGGGCGGCTGCGCGCCCTGCATCCGACGTTGATCGACCTCTCGACCGGCCGCGTCGAACGCCTGCTCGAGGCGCTCGACCGGCCGCAGGATCGGCTGGGCCGGGTGATCCACGTGGCTGGCACCAACGGCAAGGGCTCGACCGTGGCCTACCTGAGAGCCATCGCCGAGGCCGCCGGGCTCAAAGTCCATGCCCTCACCTCGCCGCATCTGGTGCGCTTCGCCGAGCGGATCCGCATCGCCGGGCGGCTAATCACCGACGAGGCGCTCGACCAGCGGATCAACGAAGTCGAGGCGGCCAACGCCGGGGCGCCGATCAGCTTTTTCGAGATTTCGACCGTGCTGGCCTTTCACGCCTTCGCCGCCGAGCCGGCCGGCGTGACCCTGGTGGAGGTTGGCCTTGGCGGTCGGTTCGACGCCACCAATGTCTTCGCCCGCCCGGCCGCCAGCGTCATCACCCCGGTGGACCTCGACCATCTCGAGTGGCTGGGTCCGGAACTCGGCAACATCGCCTGGGAAAAAGCCGGCATCCTCAAGGCCGGTGCGCCGGGAATCATCGCCCGCCAGAAGGAGGAAGCCCTGGCGGTGATCGAAGCGGAGGCCGAAAGAGTCGGCGCGCCGCTCCGGATCATGGGTCGCGATTTCGACGCCTGGGAGGAGCGCGGTCGGTTGATGCTGCAGCTCGAGGACCGGCTCTACGACCTGCCGCCGCCGGCGCTCGCCGGTCCACACCAGGTCGCCAACGCAGGCCTCGCCGCCGCCGCCATCCTCGCCATCGGCGAGCCACGCATTGACGATGACGCCCTTGCGCGGGGTCTCGAGACGGCCGTCTGGCCCGGACGCTTCCAGCGCCTCACCGCCGGACCCCTGGCGGGCGCGGCCCGGACGCGCGGCGCGGATCTCTGGCTCGACGGGGCGCACAACCCGCACGCCGCCCGAGCCTTGGCCGAAGCGGCCGCACGCCTGACGGCAAGAGACGGCCGGCCGCTGACCTTGATCGTGGGCATGTTGGGACGCAAGGACGCGCGCGGCTTCTTCGAGGCCTTCGCCGGCCTGCGCCCGCGGCTCTTCGTCACCGGCTTTCATTCGGAAAGCGCCACGCCGCCCGAGATACTGGCCGAAGCCGCCTGCGCAGCGGGTTTGGACGCGCAACTGGCAGAGGGCGTCGAGGCGGCGCTCAGCGCGGCTCTGGCGGTCGAGGGACCGGCGCCGCACGTCATCATCTGTGGCTCGCTGCATTTCATCGGCGACGTCCTGGCGCTCAGCCCGGACACTTGGCCGCGCTGAATTCCACCTGGACCCCGTTTGCTCTAAGAGCGCCGCGGGCCGCCTTCGTTCGAATCGGGGATAACTATGAAGACCTTGCTCCTGTTCGGGGCGACGGGGGACCTGGCGCGGCGGATGCTGCTGCCCTCGCTGTTCGGCCTCGACAGCGACGGTCTGTTGCCGGCCGACCTCAGGATCGTCGGCGCCGCCCGCAGCGACGGCGACGACGCCTGGTGGCGCGGTAAGGTCGAGCCCGCCTTGCGCGAATTCGTCGACGCCGAGCGGTTGAGGCCGGACGTGCTGACGCGCTTCATCGCGCGGCTGCACTATTTCAGCGTTGATGTGACCCGGCCTGAGCCGTTCGGCGAGCTGGCCAAGGCGGTCGGAGACACCCACCCCAAGGATCTTTCGATCTTTCTTTCCACGGCCCCGTCTTTGTTCGGGCCGACCATCGACGGCCTGGAAAAGGCAGGCCTGGCCGGCGCCCGTGCGCGCCTGGCGCTGGAAAAGCCGCTCGGCGTCGACCTCGCCTCGAGTCGCGAGATCAACGACGCGGTGGCGCGCGGCTTTCCTGAGAACCGCACCTTCCGCATCGACCACTACCTCGGCAAGGAGACCGTCCAGAACCTGATCGCCCTGCGCTTCGCCAACAGCCTTTTCGAGCCGTTGTGGAACGCCCGCGGCATCGAGTTTGTCCAGATCACCGTTTCGGAGGTCGTCGGCTTGGAGGGCCGCACCGACTTCTACGACGAGACTGGCGCCCTGCGCGACATGGTGCAAAATCACATGCTCCAGCTCCTGGCGCTCACCGCCATGGAACCGCCGGCCCGATTCGACGCCGCGTCGGTGCGCGACGAAAAGGTCAAGGTGCTGCGCTCGCTCCGGCCCATCGACGCCGACACCGTGCGCACTCACAGCGTGACCGGCCAGTTCGAGGCCGGCTCGATCGGCGGCCAGCCGGTGCCCGGCTACGTCCAGGAGCTGGGCCGGCCGAGCTCCACAGAGACCTTCGTGGCGCTCAAGGCCCACGTCGACAACTGGCGCTGGCAACGGGTGCCGTTCTACCTGCGCACCGGCAAGCGGCTGGCCACGCGCCGAACTGAGATCTTCATCCAGTTCGCCAGCGTCCCGCATTCGATCTTCGCCGGTCCAGGCGCAGCGCTCGAACCCAACAAGCTGATCATCAGCCTGCAGCCGGAAGAGAATATCCGCCTGCGGCTGATGGCCAAGGAGCCGGGCCTGGATCGCGAGGGGATGCGCCTGCGCGAAGTGCCGCTCGACATCTCCATGCCCAACGCCTTCGCCGACAAGCGCCGGCGCATCGCCTACGAGCTGCTGCTGCTCGACCTTATGGACGGCGATCCGACCCTGTTCGTGCGCCGGGACGAGGTCGAGGCCCAATGGGCCTGGATCGACAAGATTCGCGCCGGGTGGGCGGCGATCGGCATGGCGCCGCGCGGCTATCCGGCCGGAACCTGGGGGCCGTCATCTGCCATCGCGCTCACCGAGCGCGACGGCGTCAGCTGGAACGATTGATCAGGCGGCGAGGGCGACGCCGGACTCGGCCAGCCAGTCGAGGATCTTCTGCTTGGGCATGGCGCCGACCTTCATCGAGGCCATGCGGCCATCCCTGAACAGCATCATGGTCGGGATGCCGCGCACGCCATAGCGCGACGGCGTCGACGGGCTCTCCTCGATGTCCAGCTTGGCGACCGTGATCGCGCCCGCCAGCTGGTTGGCGATCTCTTCCAGCGCCGGTGCGATCTGCCGGCAGGGTCCGCACCATTCCGCCCAGAAATCGACCAGGACGGGACCGGCCGCCTTGAGGACATCGGCCTCGAAAGTGGCGTCGGTGACGGCGACAGTGCTCATGTGAGTCTCCTCGGAGGGATGCCTGGATGTAGTACCCCCGCGTCGGTCGTCAACTGCCGCTGATTTCGAGATTTTGTGCGCCACCCGTGAGCGGGGGTGATTCCGCCGGGCCGGCCAGGGACCAGGCGAAGCCGCCCCGCCGACGGCGCAGCAGATAGTAGCCGGCGAAGGCGACCATGATCGCCAGCGTCGCCAAGAGGCTCGGCCGGCCGACATCGCCGTCGGTCCAGTTCGCTGCCAGCACGCCGAGCAGCGAGACGATGGCCACCACGGGGGCGAGCGGAAACAGCGGCATTCGGTAGGGCGCGTGAGCCGAGGCGCCCGTCAGGCGCCCGGCAATCACCGCCAGGGCCAGCGAGAGGTAGATGAACGTCACGCCGGTGCCGTTGATGACCAGCAACATGTGCAGGGGGATGAAGCAGCTTGCGGCGCAGGCGGCGCCGGCCACCAACGTCGCCGCCCACGGCGAGTCGAACTTCAGGTGCAGGCGGGTGAAGAGCTCATTGACGATGGTGTGCCAGGCGCCGTCGCGGCCGCTGGAATAGAGGATGCGGGCGTTGACGAGCAGGGTGGCGATGACGGCGTTGATGATCGCCAGCGCCACGCCGAGACTGATGACGACGCCGAAGGTCCGGCCGCCGAGCAGGCTGACAATGTCGCCGAACGGGGTCTGCGACTTGACGAACGCCGTCACGTCCGGGGCGCTGAGCGTCGCCGCCAGAGCGGGGAGAAATTCCAGGGAGACGGTGAGGAAATAGGCGATGACGATGGTGCGGGCGATGTGGCGCGGCGCCTCCTGCATCTCCTCGCTGAAATAGACCGCGCCGCCGTAGCCGTTGTAGGCGAAGATCGCCACGGTGGTGGCGACCCCGATGGAGACCAGCGGAGTGGCTCCGAGCCCGCCGGCCGCCGTCGCCATCAGCGGATGGGCCAGCACCTCACCGATCGGCCGCACCATGTGGCCGAAGCCGAGCACGGCGACCGCCGCCAGGGCCAGCACCTCGACGGCCAGGAAGACCCCCGTCACCCAGGCGTTGAGGCGGATGTTGAAAATGCACAGCAGCGACGAGAAGGCGATGATCCCGACCGCGATCGGCACCGCCGGCGCGCCCGGCCAGATCGCGCCAAGATAGCCCGCGACGCCGAGCGCCAGGGACGGCGAAACGAAGGTGTAGGCGAAGGCGTTGCAGCCCATCATCACATAGCCGGCGAACGGCCCGAGCGCCTGGCCGGCCATGGCGTATTCGCCGCCTGCCAGCGGCCACGCGGAGGCGAGCTCGGCGTAGACGAAGCACATGGTCAGCGACACGCCGGCGGCGATGAGCAGGCTCCAGATCGCCCCGGTTCCGGCTTGCTGAATGACGCCTGGAATGATCACGAAAACCGACGACGCCGGCGTGATCGCCGAGAGGGTGAGCAGCAGCACGCCGACGATCTTCATCCTGCGTTGGAAGGATCGCGGCCCGGTCATGCGGCAAGCCCCTCGAGCGCGCGATCCATGAGCGCATCGGGGATAGGCATCAGGGCGGGACCGTCCGTCCACACCAGCGCCGCCTCGATCGGCCGATCCGGAAACACTTCGGCGAGGACCGCGCGGTAGATCGCCATCTGACGAAGATAGTCCGGGTCGGCGTCCTCGATCCGGGCCGGCGCTGGCCGATTGGTCTTGAAATCGGCGACCAGTACGCGGTCCGGCGCGACCACCAGGCGGTCCAGGCGGCCCGAAACGGTCATCCCCTCGGGCAGGGCCGCGGCGCCGCCGACCACGGCCACTTCGGCCCGCGAGCCTGGGCCAAATACGGCCGCGAAGCGGGCGTCTTCGAGCACGCGGAAAGCCGCGGCCGCCGTCTCCATGCGCTGCGCCTCGCTCAGCCCCGGCTCCCGCGCCAATAGCCGCATCGCCGCCGCGGGCCGCCCGGAGGGCAGCAGGTCTGGCAGAACCTGAAGCAGTCGATGGATGATCTCGCCGCGGCGCCAGCGGCCCAGTCCATCGACCTCCGCCAGCGGTGAGGGGGCGGGACCCGCATCCTCCTCGCCCATATGGGAGGGCGAGGCGCGGCGGCCACGCTGCGGTTCGGTCGGGGCTAGGCCCTCGCCCCAGGCCGGAAAGTCCATCGCCGCCGCCGCCGGCGCCTCCGGCGCAACGGCCTGGGCTGGGTCGGCCCCGAGCCGACGCCCTTCTCCGCCGCCCGGCAGCTCGAGGGGCCGCGCCTCGTCGGCAGCGCGATCGAAGGCGCGTTCGATGAAGTCGTACCAGCTTCCCGCCACCATGCCGGCTCTTCTAGGCGCGACGCCGCAGACGATCAGGCGATCGCGCGGACGGGTGAGCGCCACATAGAGCAGGCGCGCGCCCTCCTGCTTGGCCTCCGCGGCGCGGGCGTCCTTGACGGCCCGGGACCGCTCGCAGTCGTCGGGCTTGGCCGGCTTCCAGATCAATCCGCCCTCGCCGTCGGCGATGAGGCCGGATCCCTGCCAGGTCACCGGCGTCGCCGTATCCGGCAAGATGACGATCGGCGCTTCCAGGCCCTTGGCGCCGTGCACGGTCATGACCCGGACCTCGTCGGCGCCGCCCTCGTCTTGCTCGCGCTTGATGTCGAGGTCCAGGTTCTCCATCCAGACCAGCAGCCGTTCCAGATCCACGGCGCCAGCCTGCTCGGCGGAAAGAGTCTGGGCGACGAACGCGTCTACGGCCTGCTCGGCTTCCGTTCCCAGCCGGGTCAGAACCCGCTGACGCATCGAGCGCCCCTCCGCATCGAGTCTCTCCAGAGCGGCGCAATAGAAATCGAAGGGCGCGGCGGCGACAGCCTCGGCGACCGCCCAGGAAAGAAAGCGGGCCGCATCCGCCCATTCTTTCCGCTCCGACGCCCGCTTTTGCAGCGTCCGCCAGAGCGAGGTCTCCCGCCCATGGGCGAGCGCGAAGAGCCCCTCCTCGTCGAGATCGCAGAAGGGACTGCGCAGCAGGACGGCCAGCGAGAAATCGTCGGCCGGAAAGCGCGCGAAGCGGCCGAGCGCCACCAGGTCGCCGAAGGCGCCGTGGCTGGCGAGCTTCAGCCGGTCGGCGCCGGCCGCCGGTATGTTTCGACGCTTCAGCGCCCGCGTGATCTCCTCGAACAAGACCTTGCGGCGGCGCACGAGGATCAGGACGTCGCCGTACCGGCACGGTCTGGGCAGGCCCGTCTCGCGATCGGCCACCGCTTCGCCGCGGGCCCTCATCCCGGCGATGGCTTCGGCGATCCTGTCGGCCAGCAGGCGTGCGCCGCTCAGCGTCGGCGGCTTGTCCACCGGGTCCCAGGGATCGACCTCCTCCTCGCTCTCGCGCCCTTCCTGGAGCGGCCAAAGGTCCACCGATCCGCGGTCGGACCTGTGCGCGAGGTGGGCAAGGCGGAATCCGGCCAGGTTCGCCCCGGCCGCGGTGAGGCCCTCCAGAGCTTCGGGGTCTGCGAACACCCGGTCGACGAAGCCGAGGATGTCGGGGGTGGATCGGTAGCTCTTACTCAGCCGCATGATCTGCGAGACGCCGCCGCCGGCCCTCGCTCGCGCCTGGAAGAGATTCAGCTCGCGCGCCAATTGGGCCGGATCGGCGCCCTGAAACGAGAAGATCGACTGTTTCTCGTCGCCCACGGTGAAGACGGTGCGGCCGGCCGGCTGCGCGCCATCGCCTTCGAAGAAGGCCTCGGTGATCGCCCGGAGCACCATCCACTGTTGCGGCGCGGTGTCCTGCGACTCGTCGAGAAGCAGATGGTCCAGCCCACCGTCAAGCTTGTAGAGCACCCAGGCGGCGTCCTCCCGGCGGGACAGGAGCTCGCCGGCGCGGTCGATCAAATCGGAGAAGTCCAAAGCCGCCCGCGCCGCCTTGGCCCGGGCATAGAGATCGAGATAGGCCCAGGCCAGTCTGAGGGCGAAGGTCGTCGTCCGCGCCACGTCGGCGGCCGCCAGCTCCTCGCAAACCTGGGCGAAGCGTGCCGCCTCTTCCAGCAACCATCGGCGCGCCTCCGGCGGGATCGCCGCCGAGTCGAGCACTTTCCGGGACGCGCCGTCTTTGGTCAGGAAGATTCCGACCACGTCGCGCGCCGACATCGCCTCGGCGGCCGCCAGGATGTTCTGCCCTAGAGTCGATTCTGACTTCTTGCCACTGGCGGCGACGAGCTCGCCCATCCGTCGCCAGCGCGCCGTGCGAGTGCGGGCGAGGCCCGCCGCCTCGATCTCGGCCGGGTCGATTGGACCCGGAAAGCCCATCCGCCGCCAGGTCTCGGTCTCGAAGCTGCGGCCGGCGGCCTCGCAGGCCGCGAAGAAGGCGCGGATCGCGCCGGCGTTGGCGGCGAAGGCGTCGAACAGGCCCTCGAAGGCGCGGAAGGCCAGCTGAACCGAGAAGTGGTCGTAGGCCTCCGCTAGCGCCTGATTGCGCAGGGCCAGTTCCGCCACCTGGGCCCGGGCGGCGTGGGATACCTCGACGGCAACCGCGTCCTCCAGCACCGTGAAGCCCGGCGGGACGCCGGCCTCCAGCGGGAAGCGTCGCAGGAGCTTCTCGCAGAAGGCGTGGATGGTCAGGATCTTCAGCCCACCTGGCGTCTCCAGGGCGCGGGCGAACAGGGCGCGCGCCTTGTTGAGGTTGCGGCCGGTTTCGCCGATTTCCTCGAGTTTCTCCCTTAAGGTTCCGTCGTCCATCACCGCCCACTCGCCCAGGCGGGTGAACAGTCGGCGCTGCATCTCGGCAGCCGCGGCCTTGGTGAAGGTGACGCAGAGGATGGCTTCCGGCGCCGCGCCGTCGAGCAGAAGGCGGGCGACGCGCGTGACCAGGGTCGAGGTCTTGCCCGACCCGGCGTTGGCGGTGACGAACACCGAGGCGCGGGGATTGGACGCCTCGACCTGCGGCGGTCTCGGCTCCTTCACGGTTCGCTCTCCGGCTCGCCGATCACCGCCCACTCCCAGACCCGGGCCAGCGGGTCGTAGTCGCCCGCATCTCCCATGAACTGCGTCGCGGCGCGGGACACGTAAGGCGTCTCAGGCTCGTCGAAACGGGCGATGCGCTTCGTCAGCCCTCTCAGAGCCGCGGCGGCCAGGTCCTGGGCCGACCCGGCGGTTATCGGCCTGACCTCGCCCGGTTGGCGCCCGCCGCTGACCCGCACGTAGACCAGCTCGCGCGGCGCGACCTTTCCGGCGCTGGCGAACCCGCCTTCGCCCAGGATGGCCGCAGTCAGGGTGAGCTGGGGCGAAAAGCCCTGCAGCACCTGATTGTCGCTCGGCGGTTGGCCGGTCTTGAAATCCAGCACGTCTGCCTCGCCATCGCGCAGCTCGATGCGGTCCGCCTTGGCAGTCAGGGTGAAGCCGCCGGCCGGCCCCGCGAGCGTCATGGCGCCCTTCTGCTCGATCAACAGGCGCGCGCCCGGCCGGCGATCGCGCTCGAAGGCCACGATCCAGGGGGCCAGGTTCCGCGCCAGAGCCTTCTCCCGGACCATGCGCGCCGCGGGCATCCCCTCCTCGTCGAGGGTGGCGAGCAGCATGTCCTCAAAGACCTGCTCGGCGTCGGCGGGAAGCTGGCCCGGAAACGTCGTCGCAAAGCGCTCGAGCGCGCGGTGCACGGCCGTGCCGCGGGATAGGGCGTCGATGGCGGCGTCAGGCGGATCGAGCGGGCGCAAGCCGAGGATCCGGCGCGCATAGACCGCGTAGGGATCGCGCACCCAGGTCTCGACGCTAGTCACCGGCAATTCGCGTGGGCGCGCAGCGACCGGCGGGGTCGGCCTCGGCCGTTCGGCCGTGCGCAGGGACTGCGAAGGCTCGCGCAGCGGCGCATCAAGGGCTCGCGCCCAGGCCAGCGCCTCGGGGCGGGCCGCCGCCGTCAGCTCTGCGCCGCGGATCAAGGTCTCCAGCCGCCACAGCCAGCGCGATTGCACCGTCGGCGAGCCGGCCCGGCGTGCCGTGTGGAGCAGCACCACCTGCGGCGCGCAGGCGGCCTGGGCGAAGTCGTGCGCAGCCAGTCCGATCCGCCGCTCCGGCGAGGGCAGGCCGAGGCGGGCGCGCATCGGCCGCGACAAGAACGGATCGACGGGCGCAGCCTGAGGCCAGACGCCTTCCTCCAGGCCGGCCAGGATCACCAGGTCGGCGTGGACGAGGCGGGATTCGAGCACGCCCAGAATCTCGATCCTGGGGTGGGTCGCGCCGCCGGGCCGGATCGACTCGCGCCCGAACAGCCCCTCAAGGAGCTGGGCGAAACCGCCGGGCGTCACCAGCGGCAGGGCCTCGCTCTCGGTCATCAGGCGGCCGAGCGCCAGGCTGAGAGCCGATCCCGCCTGGCCGCTCCAGAGCGCGTCTGGCTCGCCCTGTGGCCCCACAGCGAGCGCCTCGAGGGTCTGCGCCAGACCCCGCGCCGCCTGTGACGCCGGGGCCTCACCCACGGCGAACACAGCCAGGGCCGGACGGAGCGCCGCCTCGAGGGCGCTGGCCAAGCCGGCCGCGTCGGGCCAGCGCTCGATGCGCGCTTGCAGCGCCGTCCAGTCGCGCGCCCTGGCCCCGCGCAGGGCCCGCGCTTCGAACGTTTCCCGCGCCCCGACCAGGTCGCCCGGTTCGCGGCCCAGGTGGACGAGCCCGTGCTTGAGGATTCCCAGCAGCGTCGCCGGATCGGTGGGATTGGCGGCGGCGTGGGCGACGAGCAGGGCTAGGGCGCCAGGCGGCGTCAGGGACAGGGGTCGCCCTACCGAGGAGTCCGCGACCACGCCCCAGCGCGTCAGACGCGCGGCCGTCCGCCGGGCGAGCGCGGCGTCGGCGGTGACGAGGACGGCCGTCCGCTCCGGCGTCGCCAGCGTCTCGCGCAGTAGCAGGGCGGCGACGGCGGCGGCTTCCTCCTCGTTGCGGGCGCGGACCACCTCCAGGCCCTCAAGCCCGAGGGCGACGGGATCTTTGCCGGGCGCCTCGCGCTTCAGGTCGGCGATCACCTCGCGCCAGTCGGCGGTGAGTTCGGCCGGCCGCAGCGCCTCGTTGACCACCCGCCGGCGCCAGCGGGTGCGGTCCATGACCTCTTCCGACCTCGGCCAGGGACGTACTCCGCCGCGATCGACTCCGGCGGCGGCCAGCAAGCGGCCCAGACCGCCCTGCGGGTGCTGATCGTCGAGCCGCGCCGCCTTCCAGGCGTCGTCGGCCAGGGAGGCGTCGAGGCCCGGCAAGACGACGAGGCCGCGTGGCGCCGCGGCGATGGCCGCCAGCAGGCCGGCGACCGCCGGCGTCGAGCCGGTCGAGCCGGCGGCGACGAGGACCTGGTCGGGCGGCGCCTCGCGCCATCGCGACTCAAGACGGCGAATCAAAGCCACGCGACGGGCGGCCACGTCCATCAGACCGAGTTCGGCCAGGCGCCGCGGCCAAGCCGTCAGCGCCAGGTCGAGGAAATCCGCCGACCGCCGCCAATGGGCCGCGAAGTCTCCGTCCACCGCCGTCGCGAGATCGACGTCACGGACCTCCTCGATCTGCAGCGCATCGAGGAAGGCGGCCAGGGCGTCGGCGAGCTCGAGCGCCGTCGCCGCGTCGAGCCGCCGCTCCAGGAGATGCTCGTTGGCCGCCACCAGGCCGGCCAGCTCGAAGCGTCGGCGCTCGATGCCGACGGCCGGGGCGAGATCGAGCGCCATGTCGCCAGGCTCGAACGGCGGCTCCCCCTCGTCGAGGTCGCCGAGCGGCCGCATCTGCGGCGGCAATACCGCCCGGCCGTCGGCGCAGGCGACGAAAGCGTCAGCGAGGGCGCGCATGGACCTTCGGTTTGGCAACAGGACCATGGCGTCGGCCAGGGCCTCGGGGCCGGCCGGGGAGAGCTCCCGCCACAGGCCGTTCGCCAAGTCTTCGAGGAAAGATCGATGCGGTGCGATGGTGAACCACCGCGGCGATGGGGCGGCCAGGAAGCCGCTCATGCCGCGCTCGCGAGCTCCGCCTCCGCCGCCTCGCGCGCGGCCGGATCGCCGACGTGCATCCACATGCCGCCTGCTACGACGCCGTGCAGGCGCCTGGCGCGGGCGAAGCCCATCCAGTGCTCGAAGATCCCGTGCTTGCTCTCCGGCCACGCGTCGATCGCGCCCGGATGGAGCATGTGCAGGCCCATGTAGGCGAGCGGCGCGGCCGGCCGGTCCCCGCGGTGTTCGAGGCGGCCGGCGGGGTCGATGAAAAAGTCGCCGGGCCCGTCGAAGCCCATGGCTCGCTCGAGCGGCACGACCAGCAGCAGGTCGTCCATCCGGGTCGGATCCCAGGCCGAGATCAGGTTCGGGATCAGGGCGTCGTCGGTCCACAGCGTGTCGATGTTGGCCACCAGGATCGGCGCGTCGCCGAGCAGGTGGCGCGCGCGTCGCAAGCCGCCGCCGGTCTCCAGCAGAGCGTCCCGTTCGTCAGAGATCACCACCTCCAGATCGCTGCGGCGGGCCAAGTGCGCTTCCAGCAGGTCGGCGAAGGCGTGGACGTTGACCACCGCGCGCCGGATGCCGGCCTGCGCCAAGCGGTCGAGCACGTGGTCGATCAGGGCCTTGCCGCCCACCTCGACGAGCGCCTTGGGCCGGTCGTCGGTGAGCGGCCGCATGCGGGTGCCGAGGCCGGCCGCCAGCACCATCGCCGTGGTCGGCGGTGCGCTCATGCCGCCCTCACCTCCGCCGGGGCGTGACGCTCCAGCCAGTCGCCCAGGCCGGCGAGGCCAGGATCGGCCACGCAGCGATCGAGATAGCGCCAGAGCCGCGGCATGAAGGCGGCGTAGCGCGGCTTGGAATCGCGCACCACCAGGCGGGCGAAAATGCCGAGTATCCGACAGATGTTGAGCGCGCCCAGGGCATGGAAGTCGGCCAGGAACGCCTCCCGGTCCACACCGGGCCGCAAGGTGAAATAGCGCGCCAGAGCGGCTGCCTCCAGCTCCGGATCGACGTCGCGGCGGGCGTCGTGCAGCAGCATCGACATATCCCAGGCCGGATTGGCCCGCAGGGCGTCCTGGAAGTCGAGCAGGCCCACCCGCGCCGGCCCGTCCCGCCCGGGCAGCCACAGGAGGTTCTCTGCGTGGTAGTCGCGGTGGCAGAAGACCGTGGCGCCGGCCTCGCCGCGGGCCCGGATCGGGGCCCAGATCGCCTCCCACTCGCTGAGCGCCGCGGCGTCCACGTCCATCCCAAGGGCGAACTTCGGCAACCACTGCGGCAGCTGGTCGCCGCCGGTCTTGAGCGCCAGGTCGTCGTAGACCAGCAACGGCCAGTCCGCGTCGCCGGCGACGAGCCGATCCGGCGGCGTTTCGGCGTGGAGGCGGGCCAGGGCATCGATCGCGCCATCGTAGAGCGGCCGCTCGTCGGCCCCGGCGGCGGTGAGACCGGCGAACAGATCGTCGCCGAGATCTTCCAACAGCGCAAACCCAGCTCCCGGCTCGGCATAAACCACGTTGGGGGCCGAGAGACCGAGGCCGCGCAGGTAGCCGGCGCAGGCGACGAACGCCTCGACGCGGCCGGCCGCCAGGCGAGCCATGGCGTTGTAACCCAGCGCCATGCGCTCGGCCGGTGTCGCCCCTGGCGGACAGGGCTTGGTCTCCACCGAAGGTGGCTGGTCCATGAAGATCAGCGGCGCGCTTTGGCTGGGACGCACGCGCTCATAACGTCTCGTCGAGGCGTCGCCGGCCAGGGCCTCACGCGCGGCCTCGCTTAGCCCAGCGCGGGCGAGGAAGGCTCGGCGGGCCGCCTCGCGCTCAGAGCGCAATGGGCCGGTCCTCCCAGGCGCCGTGTGGCCGCAGGCTCACGTGCCGCGTGTCGCCGTCGACCACCATGTCGATGTCCAACCGGTGCCGCGGCAGATGGCGACCAAGCTTTTCGGCCCACTCGATCACGGCCGCGCCCTCGGCCAGAGCCTCGTCGAGACCGAGCTCGAAGGCTTCGTCGGCCCGCTCCAGGCGATAGAGATCGAAGTGGGCCACGGCCATTTTCTCGCCGCGGTAGAACTGGGCCAGGGTGAAGGTCGGGCTGGGGATGTCGCTCTCCTCGGGCGCCAGCCGGCGAATCAGTCCGCGCGCCAGCACCGACTTGCCCGCCCCCAGGGGCCCGGTCAGGCACACCGCCTCGCCTCTACGCAGCACGCCGGCCACGGCCGCGCCGAACCGTTCCGTGTCGGCGGCGGTGTTCAGTCGAAAATCGCCGGTGGCGGGGACGAACATGGCCGCACATGACCCCTCCGGACGGGCGGCTGCAAGGGGGTCCATCGGCCGGAGAAGGCGCGTAGCATCTCAGCCTCGGGTGGCGACTCGTCGTCCTTTGGGACCCGCAATCCCAGAGTGGCGCTCCGCCGCCTTGACACCCGCATGAAAAGACTCGGAGGTCGTCGGCCCGCCAACCCCGACAGACGTTTCATGCGCTCCAGCTCCATCGGACGGATTTGCTTGTTGGTCGTCGGCGTCTGGACGGCGGTAGCGATCCTATTCGCCGGACAGGAATATGCTGCCGGGCGCTCAACCGGGCGCGCTCCGTCCTGGTGGACGATCTTCGGCCAGACCGGCACGTTTGATGTGGTCTGGGCGATCCTTACGTTCGGGCTGATCGCCGCGGTGGTTCGCTATCCGCCGGGGCGAGGTCGGACCCTGTGGTTCATCGTGGGGCATCTGCCGCTGGGCCTGGTCGCTGCAGTGCTGCAACTGGCGGTCTATCGGGCGCTGTTGGCAGAGATCGGCCATGGGCCCGCGCCGCCGCTTCTAGCGATGATCGCCGCTGGATGGCACATCAACCTGCTGATCTATTGGATCATTGTCGGTGTCACCGTAGGCGTGTTGACGCAAAACCGGCTGGCCGAACGCGAGCTTGCCGCCTTGCGGCTTGAGAAGAGCCTCGGGGACACCCGATCAGCGGCCCTGCGCGCCCAGCTCCAGCCCCACTTCCTGTTCAACACCTTGAACGCGATCTCGGCGCTGATCCGCGACGAGCCCAGGACCGCGGAGCGGATGATCGCCCGGCTGGGGGATCTGCTGCGCCTCTCGCTCGACCGGGGCGGCGCCGTCGAGGTCTCCCTTGCGGAAGATCTTGCGGCCACTGAGACCTACCTCGAGATCGAAAAGCTGCGGATGGGGGATCGGCTTCGCGTCGAGCGCGCCGTCGCGCCGGAAACCTTGGAGGCGCGGGTGCCCGACCTGCTGCTCCAACCGCTCATCGAGAACGCTGTTCGCCACGGACTTTCTCCCATGGCGGCGGGCGGAACCATCCACCTCTCCACTTGGCGGGTCGCCGACAGGCTGATCATCGAGGTCGCCGACGACGGCCGCGGCCTTCCCGCGGAGAGCGGAGCGGAGGGAATCGGCCTCGCCAACACACGCGAACGCATCGCGCATTTCTCCCAGGGTGCGCCGGGTTGCGGCGTCACCCTGGCGGCGTGGCCGGGCGGGGGCTGCTCCGTGACGCTGCGCCTGCCCTGGCGGGCGGCGGAATGAGCGCGCTCAGCGTCGCTATCGTCGACGACGAGCCGCTGGCGCGCCGCCGTCTGAGGGACCTGCTGGCCGATCACCCGGACATGCGCCTGGTCGGTGAAGCCGGCGACGGCCGCACCGCGCTGGAGATGATCGCGCTCGCGTCACCCGACCTGCTGTTTCTGGATATGCAAATGCCGGAGCGGCACGGTCTCGATGTGGCGTCTGCATTGACCGGGAGCGCCCGTCCGTTGATCGTTTTCGTGACGGCGTTCGATCAGTTCGCGGCGCAGGCGTTCGAACTCGACGCCGTGGACTATCTGCTCAAGCCGTTCGACGACCTACGGTTTGCCGCGATGCTGGACCGCGTGCGCCGACGTCTGGGTCGCGCCGCCATAGCGCCGACCGCCCGCCTGGAGCATGTAGTGGCCACCGCCGCGGGTCGGGTGCGACTTGTGCCTGTTGACGACATCGAGCGGGCGGAAGCGGCCGGCAACTACGTCAACGTGGTCACCGCACGCGGAAGTTATCTCGTCCGGCAAACGTTAGCCGGCCTCGCCGCCGACCTGCCGCAGGACCGATTCGTGCGCGTGCACCGCTCCGCCCTGGTTCGCATCGATCGCGTGCGGGAAATTCGCGCGGCCGGTCATGGGGACGCTGAATTGGAGCTGGCGGACGGCGCCATAGTCCCCGTCAGCCGCCGTTTTCGCCAAAGCCTGGAAAGGCGCCTCGTCCAGCCTTGACCCGCTTATCCCGGGCGCGGTCCCGTTGGTGTCAATCGGCTTGCGGGAGATCCGTCCCCTCGGTTTCAGTGCAGCATGTTGACGCTCATCGCGCACTTGCTGGCCGCCGCGCTCCCGGACCCCGCCCCCGGCCCGTCACCGTCTCAATCGTCGTCCGTCGCCATTGCCGGGTCTGAGCTCGATGGCGATTGGGATGGAGGCATGACGGTGCCGGCCGGCCTCACCATTCCCTTCTCGCTTCATGTGGCCGGCAACGGCGGCGCGTTCGCGGCCCCCGATCAGAATGTGCGGGGCCTGGTGATAGCCGTGACCCGCAATCAAGACCGGGTGGTCATCCAGGTGCCAGCCGCGAAAGCGGTCTTTGAGGGGGCGCTGTCCGCAGGTGGTCACGTCATGGATGGAACCTGGTCACAGGGCGCCGAACGCTTCCCGGCCCATTTCACCAGGCGCGCGGTGGGCGCGACGCCCGTCGAGCGGCCTCGGCCCCAGACTCCGCGCGGGCCCTTTCCCTATCGGGTCGAAGACGTCGCCTTTCCGGGTGGCGGCCCAGGCGTGAGGTTGGCGGGGACCCTGACGTCGCCCGCCGGACCGGGCCTGTTCCCGGCCGTGCTCCTGATCGGAGGCAACGGTCCGCAGAATCGGGATGAGACGTACGCCGGCCACCGGCCCTTCCTGGTTCTCGCTGATCGCCTGACCCGCGCGGGCGTCGCGGTCCTGCGCTACGACAAGCGCGGCGTAGGCGCCTCCACCGGCCACTACGCGACCGCCAATGGGGCTGACTTCACGCGGGATGCAGCCGCGGCGCTCGCATGGCTCCGCCGACAGTCCGGCGTTGCGCCGACTCGCGTCGGGGTGTTGGGGCTCAGCGAAGGGAGCCTCATCGCGCCTTTGGTGGCGGCGCAGGACCGCGGTACGGCGTTTGTAGTGCTGTTGTCGACCCCGGGGGTGCGCGGCGACCGCCTGATGGTCGAACAGGCCCGGCTCGACGCCTTGCGGGACGGCATGAAACCGGCCGCCGTCGCCGGGGAGGTCGCGCTGCGACGGCGGCTGCTGACGGCGCTGGAACAGACGGCGGACATGACTCTCGCCGCCGGCCGCATGACGGTGATCGCCACGGCCGCAGGCCGCACGCCCGACGAGGCTGCCGCGCTGGTGCGCGAAATGACATCGCCCGAATACAGGGTGTTTCTCTCCGACGATCCAGCGTCCGTGTTGCGCCGGGTGCGCGTCCCGGTCCTGGTGATCGCCGGCGCCCGGGATCAGCAGGTTCCGCCAGCGCTCAACCTGCCCCCGATCAGGGCGGCGCTTGCCGCAAATTCGCAGGCGCGCGTCGTCGAACTGGACGGCCTCAACCACCTGCTGCAGCCCGCGCAAACCGGCGCTCCGTCAGAGTATGGCGTGATCGACACCACGATGGACGCGCGCGTGCTCGACCTGGTGACCGACTGGATCGCCAGGACAGCGGCCAAACCGCCGCGTCGTAGCCAAGACGCGTCCTTCCTAACGCAATTATGTCGTTTAGATAGGGTGCACTTTGCAATTGAGGTGCGCCCATGTGTGGCAAGACGGATGAAATCGAGATTTCGGAGCGGACTGAGAGGCGAATGCGAGAGGCTTTCGCGGATTGGTTTGCCGAGAACGATTATTTGTGGGCGGTGGGGGTGCCGCTCGACGTGGCGTCTTTGAGATCGAGGCTTAACGCCGCCGCTGCAAACTCGTGCAGCTCCTGATCGGTGGCGCCTAGGGCGGCTTTGAATTTGTTTGTTGCCTCCAGCAACGTATTGCTGTGAGCCCGAAACTCCTCAAGCGTGTAGGTGTGGACGAACGCCTTGAACGCGCCGCTCGCTTTCCGTTCCAAGAAAGTCACCGTATCGACGTCGTCGCCCATGTAGGCGTGGGTGATCACGTCACGTTTGCCAGCCTGCATGACGTTGAACGCCTCAATCAGGCGGTAACGATTAGCGTCCTTCGAACGCTTCAAAAGGTCCGCAAGCAGTCGGGCTTTCCGCCCGAACATGAGGCCCGAGGTAATCAGGTGAGCCTGGCCGGCCGTAACGCCGAGAAACTTCCAGATAGCGTAATCCGTGTAGAGGTCGATGACGGACCAATTGAAATGCATGATCCCGAGCGAATGCAGATACTCGCTCGATCTCGCTAGACCGGGTGCGGTCATGTTATCTTCCTTCCATGAGCGATAAGCCGTCCCCCCTTGAGGAGGAGATCGCCCGCCGCCGCGACGAGATCGTGCGCCGGATGATCGCCACGCCGCCGACGCCGCATAAGCCGAAGGGCACGAAGAAACCCGGCGCGCCGAAGGCGAAAGAATGAACCCGGAGACCCTTTTCCGCGCCCTTGCGGCACACGCGGCGGTTACGCGGCCGCTGGGCGGCGGCCCCCTCGCTGATTGCGAGATTTATCTGGCGGCTATTCGCTCGTTCGCCGCACCTCCCCCACCTGGCTCGGGAACGTGGCCGCCGCTTTCGCTTGTTCAGCCGCGCGCAGCTTGAGATCGCGGACATCGATGGCGATTTGGCCGATCTGCCGGATGAGAATTTGCTGGCCCGCCAGGATTTGGGTTTCAAATTCGGTCATGTGAACCGTCCTCTATGAGGCCGGATCGGGCTTGACCTGGACTTCAGATTCGGAGGAATCTTCAGTCTCTGGAACGGCTCGCCCCTATCCGGCGGGTTGGGCCCGCAGCGGTCTGAAGTCGCTGCGGGCTACCCAGCCGATCATGATTCCAGCCAGCGGACCTACCGTTTTTTCGGGTAGGCGTTCCCCCAAGCCTTGTCCTTCCCGTGCGTCCGCCAGTGCGAATAGTAGCGCTTCGGACGGGGCTTGGGCGGCAAGCCCAGAGGCAACTCGCCGTCAGGCGGCGAGGGACTGGCCGTGAGGCTGTCGATAGGTCAGGCGGCGGCCCGTGGCGCCCGCGACGATCTTAGCCGCGCGGGCCTTGTCGTCCACGCCGAGCGCAACGCGGTTCGAATATCGGAAGTCGAACTCCACAACGTAGCGGTGCAAATGGCGCGATCCGCAATGTTGATAGACGCCTTTCATGCCACGCTTAAAGATTGAGTAGAAGCCTTCAACCGTGTTCGTGTGCGTCATGCCGATGGCATACTCACCCTTGCCGTGCGATACTACGCCGTGACCCGCGAAATTCCAGCCGATGTTCACGTAACGCGACGCTTCATCGCTGATAAGCCAAGCATCGCGCCGGATGTTGGCGTCAATGATCGGAGCAATAGTCGCCAAGCGCAGGTCCTTGACCACAAACGAGCGCGCTTCGCCGCTTCCACGATCCACGAGCGAGAGCACGCGGTTCATGTTGGCAATGCTCGTTTGCACGCCGGGCTTCGGAGGGTTGTGCGGGTCGTGACCGATGAAGGTTTCGTCCACCTCAACCGGGCCAGAGCCGCCCATCTTCGGGCCAGGGGCGGGCTTCATGGCTTCACGGATGCGGTGGAGCATGAACCACGCCGTCCGATACGAACCGAAGCCCAGCATCCGGTAGAGTTGGTGAGCCGACATCCCCTTCTTGGACGCGGCCATGAGGTGCGTCGCGAGGAGCCATTTGTGCATCGGGATATGCGACTTCTCATAGACCGTTCCCATGGTCGCGGTGAACGGCTTGCGGCATTGCTTCACGCCGCAGTTGTAGAGCCCGCGCCGCGTCGTCTTGCCCGTGGACTTCGTGGATTGATCGACCGTTCCGCAATGCGGGCAAACGCGGCCATCGGGCCAGCGGATCGCTTCGAAGTGCGCCCAAGCTGCATCTTCGTTCGTGAAAATCGGGGCGGTCAGATCGGCGGACATTTCGTGTTTTCTCCAGTGAAAACAACCTAGCTGACCACCTATCTATGTCAAGTGCATAATCGCGCTTCCTAAAGGCGCCCCCCCATGTTCGCACCGCCCTGTTAACGCGCGGGGCGCCGTCTGCGGAATGGGGTAGCCGGCACAATTCTCGAGCAGGCCGCGTGAGAAATGGTGGCGCGCCGCCTAGGAGGACGTGCTCGCCGCGCGCGCGATCCGGCCCGACCCCGGCCACGCCGCCGCCAACCCCTACTCCCGCCGCCAAACGATATCCTCGCCCTCCCGGCGCAGCACAAAGCCCATCACCACCCCCCGCGCATCGCGCTGGAAGATCCGCCGGTCGCGCGGCTGGCCGGCGATGAAGGCGACGTCCTTCAGTTCGAACGATAGCGGTTGGGGCGGCGCGCCAGGTCGATGGCCGACGAGGTGATCGCCGCTGCGCTCGATGATCCAGATGAGGTCGGGCGCGGCACGGTAGCGGCCGGCATAGGCCTGGAGCTCGGCCGGCGGGAGGGCGACGGCCGGCGGGTCCTTGGCGTCGACATAGGTGTGGGCCTGGGCGAGCTTCCAGGCCCCCTCGTGGCAGACCCAGGCCTCCGAGGTGATGTAGCCGGCCCGGAGCTGGACGCCGTGATAGCTCTCGTGTTCGTCGTCGTGGTGAATGACGAAGGCGACATCGCCGTCGCGGCGCACGTCGTAGGTCAGGATGTCGAGATGGCCGGAGACGCCGGCCGGCAGGGGCAGCTGCTGAGCCAGGAAGGCGGCGCGCGGCATGATGGCGCCGTTCTCGTCGATATAGACGGCGTCCGGGGCCATGAGGCGATCCCAGGCGGGGCGGTCGCCGGTGGCGAAGGCGTTGAGCAAGGTCTGGTCGTCGGCGCGGAGGATGGGCGTGGGGTCGGCGGGACAGGTCGAGGCGGCGAGGGCGAGGGCGGCGAGGAGGACGGGCATTGGCGTGGGGTCCGGGGTGGGGTTGGCAAGGCGGCGCCAAGCTAGCACGTGGCGCCGGCGTCCCGCCGGCATGTCTGTGGGGCTGGCGGAAAAGAGCCGGCGAGACCCCGGCGCTACGTTCGCTTGCCTGTCAGGCTCGGGGGTTCATCTGGCGATCAAGGCGCTGAGCATCATCACCAGAGCGACCACCGCGGCGGCCGCCGCCAGGGTGCGGGCGTAGACCACGTTGAAGAGATAAAGCGGCAGATAGATCGCCCGGGCGGCGACCCAGAGGGTCGGCGCAAAGCCGGCCGTGTGATGGGTGACGATGAGGCCGAGATCGAGGGCGGCGAAGGGGACGAGATTCTCGACATAGTTAGCGAACGCGCGCGTCGCCCGGCCCCAGATGACGCCCTTGGGCTTGTCCTGCGCGTCGCGCGAACTGAACAGGTAGGCCATGCTGAACGCGCCGCCGGCCGACCCCATCTGGCAGATGAGGTGGACGAACCACAGCCCGAGTGCGGCTTCGAGACAGGTCAGTTCGGTCATGGCGTGCTCCCCGTTTTGGGGCGAGCTTAGACCCTTGTTGGGAGGATTGCGCTGGTGGCCCGGAGCGCGGCCGTCCCGGCCGCATGTCGGCGCCGGCGCGGGCGGGACGCCCGCGGTCCGGCTCTGGGCGCAGGCGGTTGGAGTCGTTCGGAGAGCTTCGGGTCGCGGATGGACCCCCTCATCCGAGCCTTCGGCGCACCTTCTCTCCCGCAAGCGGGGGCGAAGGAAGGGTTTGAGTTGGCTGGTTGTGATCTGCGCCCGGCCAAGCTAACCCCGCCCCATGGCCAGCCGCTTGCGCGCCGCCTACGAGGACATGCTCGCCGCGCGCGCGATCCGGCCCGACCCCGGCCAGGCCGCCGCGGTGGACGCGCTCGCACGCCTGGAATCCGACCTCGCTCACAAGGGCGTCGGCCTCTTCGGCCGGCGACGCGGCCAGAGGGGGATCTACCTCTGGGGCCCGGTGGGACGCGGCAAGTCCATGCTCATGGACCTGTTCTTTGACGCGGCTCCGGCCAAGACCAAGCAGCGAGTCCATTTCCACGTCTTCATGGCCCGGGTCCACGGCCTGGTGAACGTCTGGCGTAACGGCTCGGCGGCCGAGAAGCGCGAACAGTTCGGCAAAAGACGGGGCGATGATCCCATCGCCCCCGTGGCCGACCTGATCGCCCGCGAATCGGCGCTGCTCTGTTTCGACGAACTGACCGTCACCGACATCACCGACGCGATGATCCTGGGGCGACTGTTCGAAGCCCTGTTCGCGCGCGGCGTGACCCTGGTGGCGACCTCCAACCGGCCCCCCGACGATCTCTACAAGGACGGCATCAACCGCCAGCTGTTCCTGCCGTTCATCGACCTCCTGAAGGCGCGGATGGCGATCGTCGAGGTGGCCGGCGACCACGACTGGCGGCTCGGCCACCTTCGCGCCGCCGGCACCTGGTTCTCGCCGATCGATCCGGACAACGAGGCGCGGTTCGACGAGCTGTGGCGGACCATGCTGGGCGGCGGCTCAGAGATCGGCGTCACGATCGAGGTGCTGGGCCGCACCCAGCATTGGCCGAGGGCCGCGGGCGGCCTCCTGCGGGCCCACTTCGCCAGCCTCTGCGTGCATGCGCTCGGTCCCAGCGACTACCTGGCCATCGCCGGACGCTTCCACACCGTCTTCGTCGAACAGCTACCGAGGCTGACGCCCGACAAGCGCGATCAGGCGCGGCGCCTGGCGACGCTGGTGGACACCCTCTACGAAGCGCACGCCCGCCTGGTGGTGCTCGCCGCCGCAGAGCCGGCGGCGATCTATCCGTTGGGCGATCAGGCGTTCGAATTCGAGCGCACTGCCTCGCGGCTGGAGGAGATGCGGTCGGAGGCCTGGCTGGACGGGACGGCGTGACGCCTGGAGCGCCGGCGCTGCGGGTCGCCACTTCGTTGACACGCCGGCCCCACGCCTTAAAGACGGGCGCGAACGCGAGAGGGACGGCGGGCGCGCGATGGCGGAAAGTTCCCGGCCGACAACGGAAAGACCCCTGTCGCCACATCTGCAGGTGTGGCGCTGGCATGTGACACTGGCGGTGTCGATCGCCCACCGCTTCGCCGGGATCGGCCTCTACCTCGGCTTGTTGCTGATCGCCGGCTGGGCCCTGGCTGTGGCCGACGGACCCGCCGCGTTCGACACCTACGCCGGCCTGCTTGCCAGTCCTGTCGGGCTCGCGGTCCTGTTCCTGATCACCCTGGCGGCCTTCTTCCACATGGCCAACGGCATCCGTCACCTGGTGTGGGATCTCGGCTTCGGCTTCAAGCCCAAGACGGCCGACTTTACCGCCCTGGTCGTGATCGCCTTCGCGGTGCTCGCCACGATCGCCTTCTGGTTCCGCATGGCCGCCTTCGGGGCCTTCGCCCATGTCTGACCTGCGCACCCCGCTGCGACGCGTCCGCGGTCTGGGCTCCGCCAAACACGGCGTCATGCACTTCGTCCACCAGCGGGTCAGCGGCGCGGCCTTGGTCCTGCTGATCTGCTGGGGTTTCTCGCAGACGCCCTTCCTCGTCCTCCATGGCTATGACGGCGCCCACGTCTGGCTGCAGAGCCCGGTCAACGCCGCCCTCGCCAGCCTGCTCCTCGCTGTCGGCCTCTATCATGGCCAGCTGGGCGTGCAGGTCGTGATCGAGGACTACATCGGCAAGACCGGAACCCGGACCGTCCTTCTCGTCCTCAACGCCTTCGTCGCCTTCGCCTTCGCCGCGGTGGGCGTCGTCGCCCTTCTGAAGACCGCCTTCGGCGGCGGAGCGCTCTGACCATGGCGGCCTATACGTTCGTCGACCACAAGTTCGACGTGGTGGTGGTCGGCGCCGGCGGCTCGGGCCTGCGCGCGGCGCTCGGTTGCGCCGAGGCAGGCCTCAAGACCGCCTGTATCACCAAGGTCTTCCCGACCCGTTCGCACACCGTCGCCGCTCAGGGCGGCATCTCCGCCAGCCTCGGCAACATGGGCCAGGACGACTGGCGCTGGCACATGTACGACACCGTCAAGGGTTCCGACTGGCTCGGCGACCAGGACGCCATCGAGTACATGGTCCGCCACGCCCCGGCGGCGGTTTACGAGCTCGAACACTGGGGGGTGCCGTTCTCGCGCACGGCCGAGGGTAAGATCTACCAGCGCGCTTTTGGCGGCATGACCCGGAACTATGGCGAGGCGCCCATCCAGCGCACCTGCGCGGCGGCCGACCGCACCGGCCACGCCATGCTCCACACCATGTACGGCCAGTCGCTGTCGCACAGCGTCGAGTTCTTCATCGAGTATTTCGCCCTCGATCTGATCATGGACGAAGGCGTGGTCCGCGGCGTCACCGCCTGGAAGCTCGACGACGGCACGCTCCACCGCTTCTCGGCTCAGCGCGTGGTGCTGGCCACCGGTGGCTACGGCCGGGCCTACTTCTCCTGCACCAGCGCCCACACCTGCACCGGCGACGGCGGCGGCATGGCCCTGCGCGCCGGTCTTCCTTTGCAGGACATGGAGTTCGTGCAGTTCCACCCCACCGGCATCTACGGGGCCGGCTGCCTGATCACCGAGGGCGCGCGCGGCGAGGGCGGCTACCTGACCAATTCCGAGGGCGAGCGGTTCATGGAGCGCTATGCGCCCTCGGTGAAGGACCTGGCCCCGCGCGACATGGTCAGCCGGGCCATGACCATCGAGATCCGCGAAGGCCGCGGCGTGGGGCCGAAGAAGGACCACATCTTCCTGCACCTCGACCACCTGGATCCGAAAATCCTGGCTGAGCGCCTGCCGGGCATCTCCGAGACCGCCAAGGTCTTCGCCGGCGTGGACGTCACCAAGCAGCCGATCCCGGTGCTGCCGACCGTGCACTACAACATGGGGGGCATCCCCACGAACTATCACGGCGAGGCGGTGACTCTGGCGGACGGCGACCCGGACAAGATCGTGCCCGGCCTGATGGCGGTCGGCGAAGCGGCCTGCGTCTCGGTGCACGGCGCCAATCGCCTCGGCTCCAATTCGCTCATCGACCTCGTGGTGTTCGGCCGGGCCGTGGGCCTACGCTGCGCCGAGGAGCTGAAGAGCGGCGCCGCCCAGCCGGAGATGAAGGCCGAGTGGACCGATCCCCACCTAGCCCGCTTCGATCGCCTGCGTCACGCCGCCGGCTCGATCTCGACCGCCGACCTGCGGCTGGAGATGCAGTTGGCCACGCAGGAAGACGCAGCCGTGTTCCGCACCGGCGAGACGCTTGAATCCGGCGAAAAACGCCTGGCCGCTGTCCAGGCCAAGCGCGCCCAGATCAAGGTCTCCGACCGCGGGCTCATCTGGAACTCGGATCTCATGGAGACCCTCGAGTTCGAGAACCTCATCGTCCAGGCCATCGTCACGGTCGCCGGCGCGGTCAACCGCACCGAGAGCCGCGGGGCCCACGCCCGCGAGGATTTCTCCAGCCGCGACGACGCCAACTGGATGAAGCACACTCTGGCCTGGCTCGACGACGCCACGGGCGCGGTGCGGCTCGACTACCGGCCGGTGCATGCCTACACCATGACCAACGACGTCGCTTACATCCCGCCCAAGGCGCGGGTGTACTGAGGTCCCAACCCCCGAGGTTTGCTCCGTGGTCGAACTGCTCCTTCCCAAGAACTCCAAGGTCGGCAAGGGCAAGCGTCACGCCGCGCCGGCGGGCGCCAAGCGGGTCAAGGCTTTCCGCATCTATCGCTACGATCCGGAGGCCGGCGGCAATCCGACCTGGGACACCTACGAGGTTGACGTCGACGCCTGCGGACCGATGGTGCTCGACGTGCTGCTGCACATCAAGAACACCATGGACGCGACCCTGACCTTCCGCCGCTCCTGCCGCGAAGGCGTATGCGGCTCCTGCGCCATGAACATCGGCGGTCGCAACACGCTGGCCTGCACCCACGGCTGGGAGGACGTCCCGGGTAAGGAGATCGCTATCTCCCCGTTGCCCCACCAGCCGGTGGTCAAGGACCTGGTGCCGGATCTGACCATCTTCTACGCTCAATACGCCTCGATCGAGCCGTGGCTGCACACCACCACGCCAGAGCCCCAGACCGAGTGGCTTCAGTCCGAGGCCGACCGGGCCAAGCTCGACGGCCTTTACGAGTGCATCCTTTGCGCCTGCTGCTCCACCTCCTGCCCGAGCTACTGGTGGAACGGCGACAAGTATCTCGGCCCCGCCACGTTGCTTCAGGCCCAGCGCTGGCTGGTCGACAGCCGCGACGAGGCGACCGGCGAGCGCCTCGATGCGTTGGAAGATCCATTCAAGCTCTACCGCTGCCACACGATCATGAACTGCGCCCAGGTCTGCCCCAAGGGCCTGAACCCGGCCGAGGCAATCGCCGAAATCAAGGCGGCGCTGGTGGAGCGGGTGACGTAGGCCAATCGCTGGCTCCCGAGGATGCCGAGCGGGCCAATTGGTTATCCATAGATGTCACAGATGAACACAGATTGATTGTGAGGATGGCTGCCATCGTCGGCGCCTGACGTCTTGCTGCGCGCCTCTGGCGCGCGAATTCCTGGCAGGCGCCAGTGTCATCCCAAGCAGGCGCGCGGACCGATCTGTGTCCATCTGTGACATCTGTGGATCAAATGCGGAAGCGCCGGACTCTCCGAGTTTGACTTCGCCTCAGGCCTACGCCGTTCTCACCAGCGTCAGCGCCGGCGCCGCGGGGTCGGGCGTTGGCAGGGGTTGGCCGCGGAGGGCGTTGAAGGCGCGCACCACCGGCGGCGGGTCGGCCTCTTCTGGCGTGACCAACAGGCCGAACCGCCGCGCCGCCTCGCCGAGGTCACGGCGGGCGCTCAGGGCTGCGATCGGGATGCAGAACACCATGCCGAGGATCACCGGCAGCATCCACAGGAAGGTCTGGACCGAGACGCCGAGCGCGCTCACCGCCAGACCGACGCCCACCGCCGTGTCGCCGAGATGCTGATTGGCCGCCTCGTCCAGCGTGAGGCCGCCTTCCTCGCGGTGCTGCGCCGCCCATCCGGAGTCGTGGCCGGCCAGGATCGAGATCAGCGCCCAGACCTGATTGAGCATCAACACCGGCGCCACGAGCGCCGAGAGGGTGACCTCCGTCGCCATGCTGGCCAGCGCCTTCCAGCCGCCGCCGAACAGCCGCCGCTCCCTCGATGAGGCGAGCATGGCCAGAAAGGCGATGACCTTGGGCGCCAGCAGAAAGGCCATCGAAATGCAGAAAATGAACAGGATCGGCGTGTGGCTGTCGGTCGGCGCCAGCAGGTCGAGGTCGGCCAGTTCGGCGTCGGCCACGCCCCACTCGGGCTTCAGCGCCAGCAGGGCGCTGGTCACCAGCAGCAGCAGCCACAGCGGCGCGGTCAGGTAGGATGAGACCCCGCGGGCGAGATGCAGGCGGGAGAGCGGCGCAAATCCCCGCGCGCCCAGAACCTTGAGGTGCTGCAGGTTGCCCTGGCACCAGCGACGATCACGAGTGATGGCGTCGGCCAGCGTCGGCGGGCTCTCCTCGTAGCTTCCGGCAAGTCCCGAGGCCAGGCGGATCTCCCAACCGGCCCGGCGCATCAGCGCCGCTTCGACGAAGTCGTGGCTGAGGACATGGCCGCCGAACGGCCGCTTGCCGGCCAGGTGCGGCAGCCCGGCTGTGCGCGCGAAGGCGGCGACGCGGATGATGGCGTTGTGGCCCCAGTAGTTACCCTGGTCGCCCGACCACCAGGCCATGCCGCGCGCCAGGATCGGCCCATAGAGCCGGCTGGCGAACTGCTCGGTGCGCGCGAACAGGCTATGGCGGTTGATGACCACCGGGATGGTCTGGAGGATGCCGAGGCGCGGGTTGCGTTCCATGGCCCGGGCCAGGCGCGCCAGGGTGTCGCCTTCCATCAGACTGTCGGCGTCGAGGATGACCATGAAGTCGTAGGCGCCGCCGAAGGTCCGCACCCAGTCGGCGATGTTGCCGGCTTTGCGGTCGATGTTCTGCGCGCGATGGCGATAGAAGACCCTGGCGCGGGTTGGCAGACGCCGACGCAGCGCACAGTAGCACTCGTATTCCGCCCGCTGGATGTCCTGCCGGGTCGTATCGCTGAGGATGAAGAAGTCGAAGGCTTGGGTCGCGCCGGCCGCATCGACCGAGCGCCACATGGCCAGCAGGCGGGCCGCCAGATCGTCGGGGGCCTCATTGTAGATCGGCGAGAGAATCGCCGTGCGGCTGGCGAGAACCGGCGTCGGTTCATCGAGTTCGAACGCGTCGCGGTCGCGCCACGAGGCCCACAATCCGCACAGCGCGCTGGCGAATGAGAACGCCGTCCAGGCGAATAGTGGCGCGAAAACCGCCAGGACCACGAAGTCGAACGGCCCGAAGGTGTCCTCAGCCAGCACGTCGTAGAAGGCCGAGAGCGCCAGGCCCGTCGCCATGACCGTCACCAGGACGAGCAGGATGGCGCGCCAGCCGAGCCGCCAGCGCACGCTGAGCGGCGCCTGAGAAAAAGACTGGACCGGCATGGCGAGCGGCGCGACGGGCGGCAGATCGGTGATGCAGGGGGAAGGACGCGAGAGGGGCGCCGCAACGGCGTCCGCAAAGCTGTCTAACAACAAACGCTCCATGCCGCCCTCGTCCCGGCGCGCCGAGTCGAGGAGAATTGTGCCCCGGGCCCCCAGAGCTCTCTCCTCTCCCGGTGACGAGACGGAGGAGCTAGCCGAACGCTTGGCCGACCCACGTCTCGGTGAGCGCCTCACCGTTCACACGCAGGAACGCCCGCAAGTCAAGCGTGTTCCCTGGCGCGATGGGCGCATCGAACATAAGCCGCCATCCGCCGGCGCCCACGATCGGGTAGGCTGCAACATCGGTGGGCGCCCCGCGGCTGACGGTCACCACCGCCTCAACGCCACTAGCCCGGGTCAGGCCGGCCAGCCGCCCGCCGGCGAAATCGATGACGAACTTGCGTGCGTTCGGCTTCGGCGGCAGACCAGGCCGTCCGGCCACTCCGGAGCGCGTGGCCGTGACCCTGGCCACGCCCACGGAATCGGGCTCCTCGTCGCACCAGTGCAGGCGATAACGGACGTCGATGGTCTCGCCGGCCGCCGGGGTCTTCGTGGGCGTCCAGAAGGCGACGACGTTGTCGAAGGTCTCCAGCGCCGTGGGAAGCTCGACCAGTTGCACCGCCCCCGCCCCCCAGGCGCCTACCGGCTCGACCCACATGCTCGGGCGCTTGTCATAGAACGCCCCATCATCCTGGTAGTCGGCGAACACCCGGTCGCGCTGCATCAGGCCGAAGCCGCGCGGATTGTGGTCCTGGAAGGCGTTGGTCACCACCTTCGGCGGATTGTCGAGCGGCCGCCAGATGCGCTCGCCGGCCCCGGTCCACATCGCCAAGCCGTCTGAATCGTGGATTTGAGGGCGCCAGTCCACCGCCTGGGTGCGGTCGGCCGCGCCATACCAGTACATGCTGGTGTTCGGCGCCAGCCCCAGCCGCAGCACTGAGTTGCGGAAGGTGAGCTCGGTCTCGATGTCCTGGACCAGTCCCGCCGCGCCTTTGCGGCAGACGAAGCGGAAGGCGCCGGCCACGCTCGGCCCGTCCAGCAGCGCGAAGACGACGAGGGTCCCGTCCGGATCGTGACCCAGCCAGAATTCCGTGAAGCTCGGGAACTCCTCGGTCTTGTAGGTCGCCGTGTCGAGGGCGATTCCCCGGGCCGACAGGCCGTACTGGTTGAACGGGGTCGCGGCGCGGAAATAGGCGGCGCCCAAAAAGGCCAGCCAATCGCCGCCGCCCGCGCCATTCATCACCCGAAAGCCGGCAAAGCCCAGGTCGCCCGGCAGGCGCGCGGCGGGATTGCCGGAGGGAATGTCGAACAGCGACTTGGCGTAGACCACCTCGCGCGCCGTCCCGCCATCGACGACATGGATCTTCACCGGCGTGGCCGCATAGCGGCTCAGATGGAAGAACTCGATCGCCGTCTCGCCCGGCAGGTCGCGCCAGAGCGCGGCCTCGGGCCGGTAGCGCACCGCGCCGATGGCGTCGAAATCCAGGGTCTGTAGCCCAGCGCGCGGCGGCGGCGGGCGGTAGGGCTGGCTCGCCAGGGCCCGGGCGCGCGCCTTCAGGATCTCGAAGGTGAAGGGTTCGGCCGCGCCGAACGCCGGACCGACGCCCGCCGCATGCGCCACTGCGCTGGCGACCAGCGCACCCGCGACGATCCCGCCGGCCACCTCCCGGCGCGTCGGCCCGCTCATGGGCGCGCCTCGGTCGGCAGGCGCCAGTTCCACGACAGCGCGTGGTACAGCGGCTCGGGCTGCACCCAGCCGGAGGCCCAACGGGCCAGCAGCGCCGCTAGCAGGAGGGGCCCGACGAGCCCCGGATCCCGCGTCATCTCCATCACGATCACCGCACTTGTGAGCGGCGCCTGCGTGACGCCGGACAGATAGCTTGACATGCCGAGCACCACTGCATCACGCCCAGCCACGGCGAAACCGAGGCGGGCGAAGGCCGCGCCGATTCCCGCGCCCGTGGCCAGCGAGGGCGAAAACAGGCCGCCCGGCACCCCAGCCGCCGAGGCGGCCAGAGTGGCGACGAACTTGGCGAGGGCGAATCCGGCCCCGCGACCGGGGTGATCCTGCAGCAGGGACTTTGCCTCCGCGTAGCCGGCCCCGAAGGTCAGGCCGCCGGACGCCAGCGCCACGCCGGCGGCGACCGCGCCGCAGCCGAGCGCGAACAGCACCGGATGCGCCCGCCGCCAGTTCGCCACTGGGTTCGATCCGGTTCCGATCAGGAACGCCAGGCAGCGCGCGAAGACGCCGCCAAACAACCCGCCGACAATGCCCAGAACCGGTGCCGCGATCCAAGCCGACGTCAGTTGTCCTTCGCCGTTGAGCACGCCAAAATAAGCGTAGTCGCCCTGCAGGGCGTAGGCGGCGAGGCCGGAGATCACCACAATCAGGATGACGTTGGTGTTGGTGCGGAAATCGAAGCTCTTGGCCAGCTCCTCGACCGCGAAGACGACACCGGCGATGGGCGTGTTGAACGCCGCCGCGACGCCCGCCGCCCCGCCGGCGATGATCATGGCGCGGCGACCGGGGCCGCCCTTGAGCCCGCGTGTCAGGGCGCGCATCAACCCGGCGCTCACCTGCACCGTCGGGCCTTCGCGTCCGAGCGAGGCGCCGCAGACGAGCAGGGCGCCGCCCAGGATCACCTTCCACGCCGCGGTCTTCAGGGTCACTCTCTGGCCGCCCCAGCGGCCAGTCCATCGCTGCTCGGCCGCCGCGATGACCTGCGGTATGCCGCTGCCGGCGGCTTCGGGCGCGAACCGGCGAGTGAGCCATGCGCCAACGGCGAAGCCGAGCGGCAGGAGCAGGAGCGTGGCCAGGGGCCAGGCCTGCCAGAGCTGCGCGTGGGCGCGCATGGCGACGTCGCTCAACCTGGCGAACAGGGACGCGACCACGCCGCTGAGCACGGCCACGGCGACGATCCAGGCCATGCGCAGGGCGCGCCTGGCGCGCAGCGGCCCCGCGAGCCGTTCCCGGCGAGTCTTCGGTTGGCGAGAGAACATGGCTACGGTGATAATCAGCCCGCGGCCACCCGCCAAGTCGGCAGGCATGCCACATTGACGCTGGCGCGGTTTGCCGGCATCGAGTCCGGCAATGAGTGACGCAGGCGTCATCATCATTGGGGCAGGACACGGCGGCGGCACGGCTGCCGCCTTGCTGCGCCAATACGGCTGGCAGGGGCCGATCCGGCTGATCGGCGAGGAGCCGCTGGCCCCCTATCAGCGTCCGCCGCTTTCCAAGGCCTGGCTGAAAGGCGAGGCCGACGAGGAGGCGCTGATCCTCAAGCCGGAAAGCTTCTACGCCGAGGCGGGGATCGAGCTGATGACCGGCGCTCGCGTCGCGGCGATCGAGCCGGCGGCCAAGACGGTGCGGCTCGAAAGCAGCGAGGCTTTCGCTTACGACCACCTGATCATCGCCACCGGCGCCAAGCCACGGCGCCTCAATATTCCCGGCGCCGATCTCGAGGGCGCGCTGACGCTGCGCTCGGCCGCCGACGCCGAGACGCTCAAGGCCCATCTCGGCCCGGGCAAGCGCATCGCCGTGGTCGGCGGCGGCTATATCGGCCTCGAAGTGGCGGCCTCAGCCCGCTATCTCGGCTCGGAAGCCACCGTGATCGAGAAAGAGCCGCGGATCCTGGCGCGCGTGGCCTGCCGGACCCTGTCGGACTTCTTCACCCACTATCATCAGGAGCGCGGCGTCGTCTTCGAGGTCAGCGCCGATGTCACCGCCTTCGAAGGCGCGGTCGGCAAGGTCGCCGGAGTTCGCCTCGGTGACGGGCAGCTCATCCCCTGCGATGTGGTCCTGGTCGGCGTCGGCGCGCCGCCGGACGATCAGCTGGCCGTTCGCGCCGGCCTGCCCTGCGACGGCGGTATCGTCGTCGATTTGGAGGCCCGCACGGCCGATCCGGCCATCTTCGCGATCGGCGACGTCACCCGTCGGCCAATGCCGCATTACGGATGCATGTTCCGTCTGGAGAGCGTCGCCAACGCCCTCGAACAGGCCCGGCACGCCGCGGGCGCCATCACCGGCCGCCCCGCGCCCGCGCCCGAGGTGACCTGGAACTGGTCCGACCAGTACGATCTCAAGTACCAGTTCGCCGGCCTGCCGGTGGACATCGACGAGGTGCTGGTGCGCGGCGATCCGGCCCAGGCGAAGTTCGCGGTGTTCCATCTCAAGGGCGGCGTCATCCAGGCGGTCGAGGCGGTGAACGCCCCGGCCGAGTTCATGGGCGGGCGTCTCCTCATCGGTCAGCGCAAGCCCGTCGATCTGGCGAGACTTGCGGACGTTTCGGTTTCCATGAAAGAGGTCGCGGCCTAGACGGTCGCTCGCGCGGGAAGGTCCATGACCAAGATTACCTACATCGAATTCAACGGCGCGGAGCACGTCATCGACGTCAAGCCTGGCCTCTCGGTGATGGAGGGCGCCGTCAAGAACAACATCCCTGGCATCGACGCCGATTGCGGCGGGGCCTGCGCCTGCGCCACCTGCCACGTCTATGTGCAGGAGCCGTGGCTCGATAAGACCGGCGAGAAATCGGCCATGGAGGAGTCGATGCTCGACTTCGCCGAGAACGTTCAGGACAACTCGCGCCTCTCCTGCCAGATCAAGGTCAGCGGCGAGCTGGAAGGCCTGGTAGTCAAGATGCCGGAAAGCCAGCATTAGGCCCGACGCTGGAAGGTTGCTGGGAGCCTTCCTTATCTGGACGGGGGCCTTCGCGTCTTCCGCGCAGACTCGCGGCGTTCAGCAAACAGAGTGCCTCATCGCGTCCTCCGCGGTCCTGACGGCTCATCCGCAGTTCGATGCGTTTCCCGCGAATCCGGAAATGATCGCGAAGCCGGCGCGTCCCGACGTCTCTCACGAGCCAGAACCACGCGAGTATAGGACGATGCTCCGTATCGCGGCGCGGGCTGGCCCCAATTTCGGCGGCCACTACACGATCGCCGGTTGGGGATGCGGCGCCTCTTGCCTCCAGTGGGGCGTCGTGGACGCGAAGACCGGACACGTCCATTTCGAACCATCTATCGAGATCGTCGACGCTAGCCACGTGGGTGATGACGAGTTCCAACGTCCCCGCGATTTTAATGCGCTGCGGTTTCGTCGTGACAGCGATCTGCTGGTCGTGCTTGGCGCGCCACACGAAGACACGTCACGCGAGGGCGCGGCATATTATTGCTGGAACGGTCGAAGGTTCAGTCTGCTGAAGTTCGTACCCCGCAAACACGCCTGCCGCGCCGGCTAGGGCGTTGAAGCGGCGGTATTGCTATTTCAATCCGCAGACTACGCAGATTGCACAGATTGATCTTGGAGGCGGCTCCGGGCGCCGGCGCCTCGTGTCTTGTTGCGCGCCTTTGGCGGGCGAACAGATCGAATGACTGACCCGAGCCTAGCCAAGGTCACCCAAGAACAATCTGCGCAATCTGCGTAATCTGCCGATAAAACCTCGAAAACGCGGGCGGTTGCGGGTTTACCCCCGCCCGATGGCGTAGAACCGCTCGGTGCGCTGGTCGCGCAGGCCGTCTGGCGACAGGCCGGCCAGAGAATCGAGCTCCAGCTCGATGGCGTCGCCCACACGGCTGATCGCCAGGCCGGGGTCGGCATGCGCCCCGCCGACCGGCTCCTCGACGATGCGATCGACGATCTTGAGCTGTAGCAGGTCCTGGGCGGTGATCTTCATCGCCTTGGCCGCGCCCTCGGCCATGGCCCGGTCGCGTAGCAGGATCGAGGCGCAGCCCTCCGGCGAGATCACCGCGTAGATCGCATGCTCGAGGATGATGACGCGATTGGCGGCGCCGACGCCGATCGCGCCGCCGCTCATCCCCTCGCCGGTGATCGTGGCGATCATCGGCACGCCCAGCGTCAGGCCGCGCTCGATGCCGCGGGCGATGGCTTCGGCCACGCCGCGCTCCTCGCTGTCGATGCCGGGATAGGCCCCGCCAGTGTCGATGAACGACAGCACCGGCAGATTGAAGCGCTCGGCGAGATCCATCAGCCGCACCGCCTTGCGGTAGCCCTCGGGTCGCGCCGCCCCGAAGTTGTGCTTGATGCGGGTGGTGGTGTCGTGGCCCTTCTCCTGGCCGATAACCATCACCGGCCGCCCACGAAACCGGCCGAGACCGCCCAGGATCGCCTGGTCGTCGGCGAAGGCGCGATCGCCGCGCAGCTCCACGAACTCCTCGATCAGGCCCCCCAGATAGTCGACGAAGTGCGGCCGCTCGGGGTGGCGGGCGATCTGCGTCTTCTGCCAGGCGTCCAGGCGACCATAGGTCTCGACGCGCAAGTCGGTGACGCGCGCGCGCATGGCCGCGATCTCGGCGTCGAAAGCGCCGTGGCCGCTGGTCTCCGACAGCCTCGAAAGCTCGTCGATCTTGGCCTCGAGCTCGGCGATCGGCCGCTCGAAGTCCAGGTAATGCGCCGCCATCAGATCCTTGGGGGGCTCGAAATCGGGCGCGAACCTAGAGCAAACACTCGCGAGGTCAAACGGCACAGCGCTCATCCAGCGAACAACGCGTCATGGCCGGGCTTGTCCCGGCCACCCATGATCTCGATCACTGTCGGCGTTCATAGGTCCCCGGCACGAGGCCGGGGATGACGCGCTGATCAACCCGCAATCGTCATCGCGCCCGCCGCGCCAGGGGATGACGCGTCCTGACCACCTCGGCTAGGCGGCCCTGAGTGACGTGGGTGTAGATCTGGGTGGTGGCGATATCGGAGTGACCCAGCAGGGTCTGAACGACACGCAGATCCGCGCCCCCCTCCAGCAGGTGGGTGGCGAAGGCGTGGCGCAGCACGTGCGGACTGACGCGGGCGGGGTCGATCCCGGCCGCCCGGGCCGTCTCCGCCAGGAGCTGGCCGAACCGGCGGGGGGTCAGCCGTCCGGCCTTGCCGCGCGAGGGGAACAGCCACGGGTTCTCGCGCCCGCCCTTGGGCAGGAAGGCGGCCCGATGGCCGAGCCAGATCTTGACCGCGGCGCGGGCGCTCTCACCAAGTGGCGCCAGGCGCTCCTTGCCGCCCTTGCCCCTGACGATCAGATAGGCCGGGTCGCGGGCGAGGGCGGCGAGGGTCAGGCTGGTGAGTTCTGAGACGCGCAGGCCGGCGGCATAGGCCAGCTCCACCAGAGCGACGAGGCGGGCGGCATGGCCCTCGCCGATCGCCCCGGCCGCCGTGATCAGGCGCTCGACCTCCTCGGCCGAGAGCACCTTAGGCAAAGGGCGGCCCTGGCGCGGCGCGGCCACCCGGCGCGAGGGATCGTCGGCGCGCCAGCCCTCGCCCACCACGAAACGGTAGAACTGGCGCACGGCGGCGCGGCGGCGGGCCGCGGTGGTCGGCGCCAGTCCGCGCGCGCCGAGCTCCGAGAAATAGGCCTCGACCTCCACCGGCCCCACGGTTTCCAGCGCCTGGCCGCGGCCGGCAAGGAACCCGGACAGATCGGCGAGATCGGCGCCATAGGCAGTCAGCGTGTGACGGCTGGCCCCGCGTTCGGCCGCCATCATCTCCAGGAACGCCTCGGTCCAGCCGCTCACATCGCCATCCGACTCAAGGGATTGGGGCGAAGATGGCGCCCATGCGGCCCCTCGTGTAAAGCCCGGCCATGACCGCGTATCCAGGGGGACGGACCATCGCGCTCGTCGGCCTGATGGGCGCTGGCAAGAGCACGGTGGGCCGCCGCCTGGCCCAGCAGCTGCGCATGCCCTTTCGCGACGCCGACGCCGAGATCGAGGCCGCAGCGGGATGCACCGTCTCGGAGATTTTTCGCGACCTCGGCGAGAAGGCCTTCCGCGACGGCGAGCGGCGGGTGATCGCCCGACTGCTCGAGGAGCCGCCGCACGTACTCGCTACCGGCGGCGGGGCATTCATCGACGATGAAACTCGGGCCCTCATCAACGCGCGCGCCGTTTCGGTGTGGTTGAAAGCCGATCTTGAGATTCTGGCCCGCCGGGTGGCCCGGCGCGACACTCGGCCGCTGCTCGCGGGCAAGGAGCCGTTGGACGTCCTGCGCGCCCAGGCCGAGGCGCGCTATCCCACCTATGGCGAGGCGCACATCACCATCGAGACCGGCGAGTCGGCCCATCAAAGCGCCGTGGACGCCATCATCGCCGCCCTGAAGCTGCGGACGGTCGCAGCGCCATGAGACGCAGCGTCCACGTCGCCCCGGCCGGGCGCGCCTACGATGTCATGATCGGCCGGGACCTCATCGATGAGGTCGGCGCCCGCCTGGACCCGCTGCTGAAGCGGCCGGTGGCGGCCGTGGTCATGGACGAGACGGTCCGCGACCTGCATGGCCCGCGCCTGCTGGCCGGCCTCGCCAGCGCAAATATCGAGTTAAGGCCGATCGTTATTCCCCCGGGCGAGGCGGCCAAGAGCTTTGCCGGCCTCGAAGCGCTCATGGATGATTTGCTGGCCATTGAGCTCGACCGTGGCGATCTGATCCTCGCCTTCGGCGGCGGCGTCGTCGGCGACCTCGCCGGGTTCGCGGCCGCGATCTACAAGCGCGGCGTCGATTTCGTGCAGATTCCGACCACCCTGCTCTCCCAGGTCGATTCCTCGGTCGGCGGCAAGACAGCGATCGACACGCCGCGCGGCAAGAACCTGGTCGGCGCTTTCCATCAGCCCCGGCTGGTGCTGGCCGATCTCAGCCTGCTGGACAGCCTGCCAGACCGCGAGATGCGGTGCGGTTTCGCCGAGGTGTTGAAGTACGGCCTGCTGGGCGACGAACACTTCTTCGCGTGGCTGGAGGCGCATGGCGGAGCGGTCCTGGCCCGTGACGAGGGCGCCCTGCTCGACGCGGTCGGACGCTCGGTGGAGATGAAGGCCGAGATCGTCGCCGCCGACGAGCGCGAAGGCGGCGCGCGCGCCCTGCTCAACCTCGGGCACACCTTCGCCCACGCCCTGGAGGCGGAGTGCGGCTTCGGCGACGAACTGAAGCATGGCGAGGCGGTGGCGCTCGGCTGCGCCATGGCTTTCCGCCTTTCGGCGCGCCTGGGTCTCTGCAGCGAGACCGCCAGCGCCCGCGCCGCCGGCCTGGTGACGCGCAGCGGCCTCCCCTCGCGCCTGGCCGATCTCGGCCGGCCCTTCGGCGCCGACAACCTGCTGGCGCGTATGGCGCAGGACAAGAAGGCCCAGGCCGGGCGCCTGACCTTCATCCTGGCCCGTGGCGTCGGCCACGCCTTCGTCGCGACCGACATCGAGCCGGCGGCCGTCACGGCCTTCCTGATCGCCGAGGGGGCTGCCCCATGATCGCCGGCCTCGGCGTTCTCAGCCTGGTGATCGTCACCCTGCTGGCCGTGGCCGCGGTGTTCTCGGCCGCAGAGACGGCGCTCACCCGCGCCAGCCGCGGGCGCATGCATCAGCTCGAGCGCGAGGGCGACAAGGCCGCGGCCCGGGTCAATGAGCTGATCTCCAATCAAGAACGCATGATCGGCGCGCTGCTGCTCAGCTACAACGTCATCAACATCCTCACCTCGGCTCTGGCGACGGCCTTCATCACCCGGCTCATGCCGGGGGCGGAGGGCGTGGCCGTGGCCACCGGGGTCATGACCGTGCTGGTCGTGGTCTTCGTCGAGGTGCTGCCCAAGACGCTCGCTATCACCCATGCCGACAACGTGGCCCGGTCGCTCTCCTGGCCGGTTCAGATCGCCGTGCGCGCCTTGTTCCCGGTGGTGTGGACCGTGCAGGTCGTGGTCCGCGGCGCGCTCAGACTGTTCGGCGTCAACCTTGCGCCGGAGGCGGACGAGGCGGCCGCCCACGAGGAAATCCGTGGGGCGGTGGAGTACCACCACTCTGAAGGGGCCGTGGAGAGCGGCGCGCGACGCATGCTGGGCGGCGTGCTCGACCTCTCGGAGATGACGGTCGCCGAGATCATGGTCCATCGACGGGCCATCGAGGTGATCGACGCCGACCTCCCCACCGCGGAGATCATCCGCCGCGCTCAAGCCTCGGAGCATTCGCGCCTGCCGCTCTACCGCGGCGAGCCCGACAACGTCATCGGCGTGCTGCACGCCAAGGATCTGTTCCGGGCCATGCCGCAGGGCGGGGTCGCCCTGATCGACCTGGCTGCGGTCATCCGCGAGCCCTGGTTCGTGCCCGAGACCACCCACCTCAGGGACCAGCTCGACGCCTTCCTCAAGCGCCACAGCCACTTCGCCCTGGTCGTCGATGAGTACGGCGCCTTGCAGGGCCTGGTGACCCTGGAAGACATCCTCGAGGAGATCGTCGGCGAGATCGAAGACGAGCACGACAGCGCCATCCCCGGTGTTCGCCGCCAGCCAGACGGCTGGGTGAGCGTCGAGGGGGACGTCACCGTGCGCGACCTCAACCGGGCGCTCGACTGGAACCTGCCCGACGACCATGCCGTCACGGTGGCCGGGTTGGTCATCCACGAGGCGCGGGCCATTCCAGAGCCTGGCCAGATCTTCCGCTTCCACGGGCGCCAGTTCCGGATTCTGCGCCGGCACCGCAATCAGATCACGCAGCTGGTCGTGAGTCCGCCGGAGACGGATGCGGATGGTTGAGCCGACCTGGGCCCTGCCCCATAATGGGTTAGAAGTCTCAATCGACATTGGGAGAGTGGGGCGAGTGAGCACGAGTCTTGAAGGCCGTCGTGTCCTGCTGGTCGAGGACGAGGCGATGATCGCCATGCTGCTCGAGGACATGCTCGGCGACTTGGGCTGCCAGGTGGTCGGGCCGGCCTACGCCCTCGCTCCCGCCCTGGCGCTCGCCGCCGGAGAAGCGGCGATCGACGTCGCCATCCTCGACCTCAACATCGCCGGCCGCCCGGTGTTCGAGGTGGCCGACGCGCTGCGCGCCCGCCGCGTCCCGATGGTCTTTTCCAGCGGTTACGGCGAGAGCGGCCTGCGCGATGTGGATCGCGGCGCGCCGGTGCTCGGCAAGCCCTTCCGCGCCGGCGATCTGGCGGCGGCGCTGCGCGAGGCGCTGGGAGCGCCGACGGCCTAAAAAGTCCTGGCCTCCGGGTCGCCCAGGCATCTCCCTGTTGCTCCCCCCCCTTGAAAAAGGGAGGTGTCTTGCGAAGCGAAAGCGAAACAAAACGGAGGGGGTGGAGCAGCCAACCCACCCGTCCCGCGCTGACGCGCGGTCCCCCCCATCAAGAGGAGGGAGGTTCCCTCACCCCTCCCCGGGCGCCTTGGCGTGGATCGCCAGCGCATGGACTGGGCCAGCCAGCTCCTCGGCCAGAGCGGTCATAACCAGCCTCTGCCGTCCGACTCGCGTAAGGCCGGCAAAGGGCGCCGCCTCGATGGTGAGGTCGAAGTGGGTTTCCACGCCGGCATGGGCGTGACCGGCGTGGCGCGCCGAGTCGTCGCGCAGCTCAAGCTTCGTGGGAGATAGCGCCGCCCGCAACTTGCGCTCAATGGCGTCTGCGACCGCGCCCATTGGCCGACTCCTTTCCTTGGATGTCAATTCTTGAACTGTAACGCGTCGCGCCCTTAAGTTCAGTCCATGCCGGCCCGCTTCCAGTACCGACCACGCTTCGTGGATATCCGCGTGCGGCCGCCCTCGGACGACGGCTCGGACGACGACGTCACCGCCCTGAAGCCCGGCGAGCGGCCGTGCGATCATCCTGAGTGCCGCCAGCCTGGGTCGGCGCGCGCGCCCAAGTCGCGCGACATGCTGGGCGACCACTATTGGTTCTGCCAGTCGCACGCAGCCGAATACAACCGGTCGTGGAACTTCTTCGCCGGCCTCACAGAGGACGAGGTGCGCCGGCGCGTCACCGAGGATCTGACCACGGGTGGGCGACCGACCTGGCCGTTCATGGCCAGCGCCCAAAGTCGCGAAGCATCCGGAAAGCGCAGCGGCTTTACCGACCCCTTCGGTCTCTTCGGCGGCGCCAGCCGAGCCCGCGCCCAGACCGCTCAGGAACGTGGCCTCGGCCGGTTGGAGCGCCAGGCCCTCGCCGACCTCGATCTGGAGCCGGGGGCCGAGCGTCCGGCCATCCGCGCGCGCTACACCGAACTGGTCAAGCGCTGCCACCCCGACGCCAACGGCGGCGATCGCTCCGCCGAGCACAAGCTTCAGCGCGTGATCCGCGCCTACAAGACGCTGCGCAAAGCCAAGCTGGCCTGAAGTTGGCGAAGGTTCTTAGGGCGTTTGCGCCGGCCCGCGCCTTGATCTAGTGAACACGAGTCATGCCCGATATCGCCGCTGAAAACGACGCCCTGCTGGCGCTGAAACCCAACCGTCTGGTCTCGATTCGCGAGATGTTCGGCGTGGATTCGGACATGCTCGTGCCGGCGTTCAGCGAGCGCGACAGCCACGTGCCGGATTTCGACGAAGCCTATTGTTTCGATCCGCAGACGACGCTCGCCATCTGCGCCGGCTTCGCCCACGACCGCCGGGTGATGATCCAGGGCTACCACGGCACCGGCAAGTCGACGCACATCGAGCAGGTGGCGGCGCGGCTCAACTGGCCGATGATCCGCGTCAATCTCGACAGCCACGTCAGCCGCATCGACCTGGTCGGCAAGGACGCCATCGTGCTGCGCGAGGGCAAGCAGGTCACCGAATTCCGCGAGGGCATTCTGCCCTGGTGCCTGCAGCGGCCGATGGCGCTGGTCTTCGACGAGTACGACGCCGGCCGCCCGGACGTGATGTTCGTCATCCAGCGGGTCCTTGAAGCCCAGGGCAAGCTGACCCTGCTCGACCAGAACCGGGTGCTCCGGCCCAACCCCTTCTTCCGGTTGTTCTCGACCACCAACACCATTGGCCTCGGCGACACCACCGGCCTCTATCACGGCACCCAGCAGATCAATCAGGGCCAGATGGACCGCTGGTCGGTCGTCGCCACGCTCAACTATCTCGCCCACGACGTCGAGGCCGAGATCGTGCTGGCCAAGGCGCAGAGCTACAAGACGCCTGAGGGCCGACGGAAGATCGCCGCCATGGTCCGCGTGGCCGACATGACCCGCAACGCCTTCATGAACGGCGACATCTCGACGGTCATGAGCCCGCGCACGGTGATCACCTGGGCTCAGAACGCCGAGATCTTCGGCGGCGATCTCGGCCTCGCCTTCCGCATGACCTTTCTCAACAAGTGCGACGAGCTCGAGCGGCCGACAGTGGCGGAATTCTATCAGCGTGCGTTCGGCGGCGACCTGCCCGAGAGCGCGGCGCGCGTGAAGGTGGCCTGACGCGCCACCCAACAATGGGGGGAGGCGATATGCGGAAAGTGCTTGCTGCGGCGCTGGCGACGGCGTCCGTTTCGTTTGCTTGCGGGGCCTGGGCGCAAACCGCGCCCGCCGCGCCACTGGCCCCGAACAACTATGCAGACAAGGCCAACTGGCTGTGCTGGCCGGGCGCGACGCCCAACGCCTGCGACGTCGATCTGACCACCACCGTCGTAGAAGCCGGTGGCGCGACCCGCGTCGAGGCTTACAAGGCCGAGGCCGACCCGCGCATCGACTGCTTCTACGTCTATCCCACCGTTTCCACCGATCCGGGCCTCCTCGCCACCATGGCCAAGGAGCCGGCCGAGACCAACGTGGTGGCCCAGCAGTTCGCCAGGTTCGGCGCCAGCTGCCGGCAGTTCGCGCCGGTCTATCGCCAGTTCACGCTCACCGCGCTCTTCGCCCTGATGACCGGCAAGCCATTGCCAGGCTCGACCGGCCAGCGGCCGACGACGCCTTACGACGACGTCCGCGACGCCTGGCACTACTACCTCGCGCACGAGAACCACGGCCGCGGCGTGGTCCTGATCGGCCACTCGCAGGGTTCGGGCGTGCTCACTGAGCTGATCAAGAAAGAGATCGACGGCAAGCCGGTCCAGAAGCAGATCATCTCCGCCATCCTGATGGGGACCAGCCTCGCCGTCCCCGACGGCAAGGACATCGGCGGCGACTTCAAGTCGATGCCCCTGTGCCGCTCGCCGAAAGATACGGGTTGCGCCATCGCCTTCGCCTCGTTCCGTGAGACCAGCCCGCCGTCGGCCAACTCGCGCTTCGGCAAACCGCGTACGCCGGGGCCGGGCCTCGTCGCCGCCTGCGTCAATCCCGCCAACCTCGCCGGCGGCGCGGGCGAACTGCACGCCTATCTCGCCTCGGGCAGTCATCAGATCGCCGCGGGCGCGGCGCCGGCCCCGGAGTGGGCCAAGGGCAAAACCATCGACACGCCCTTCGTCAGCCTGCCCGGCATGCTGTCGGCCAAGTGCGCCAGCACCGACGGCTTCAACTACCTCGCCATCCACATCACGCCCGATCCGACTGGCGGACGGACCGGCGACATCAACGGCGACGTGGTGGTCGGGGGCCATGTGATGAGCGACTGGGGCCTGCACCTCATCGACGCCAACCTCAACATGGGCAACCTCGTCACCCTGGTCCGTGAGGAGGGTCGCGTCTGGGCCCAGGCGCACAAATAATATTCAGGGGCAGGTAGGCGCTGGGTGCTCGCCGCGTACCGATGTGACGTGTCCGGCCTCGTCGGCGCGCCAATAGACATTGAAGACGTCGCGACAGAAGAGGCCCTTGCGGGTCAGGCTGCCCATGTGCTCCTGCGACGGCGAAGAACCCCAGTCCTTGCGGACAAACCCCTGCTTATCGAGATCGGCGCCGAGGCTCTGATCGACCGCGCCAATGGCGTAGCGGGCGCGCACGCGCTTGTCGAAAGCGACGCTCTGCTCCGCCCAGTCGCCGGAAAGGCCGGCGGTGAGCGGCGGCACAGGTTCGCGCATGGGCGCGGTCAGCAGCCACAGTGCCGTCCCGCCCGCCGCCACGATGGCGATGACCACCCAGACGCCGGCATGGATCGACCAGGTCTTCAGCCGCGACATGGCGCTTCCTCCCGTTTGCGTCCAATCGCTATGCTGGGTTAGCGACTGAAGCAATGCCGCCGCCTCTCGGACCGATTGGAATGAAAACACGGATGAACACGGATGCGCGCCGCCGGCGCGCGCACGAATAGGTTCTCGGAGGCTTCGCGTCGAAATGAGGGGACGCGGGCCAATCCGCGCGGCGCGGAGCGCCATCCATGTCCATCCCTGTTCAACGGCTTGGCTGCCATTCACTCCCATGCGACAGGCTCGACCATGAGTTTGCGCTATCCCATCGCCATCGAACCCGGCGACGAGACGATCGCCTTTGGCGTCGTGGCGGCGGACCTGCCGGGCTGCTTCTCGGCCGGCGACACGCCGGACAAAGCAATGGCCGGGGCGGCGGAGGCAACTGCGGCGTGGCTCGAAGTGACCGGCGAAACGCCCGCGCCCTCGAGCATCGGAGCCATGCGCCGCAATCCCCAGTTCGCCGGTTGGATGTTCGACGTCGTCGAAGTCGCCTGAACCCTCCTCTTCCCAAGCTTTCCGCCCGCGCATAGGACTTCCCCCATGTCTCAGAAGGAGAGCCCGACCGAGGTCTTCAAGCGCGCGCTGGCCAATGCCGCCCGCTCGCTGGCCGAGCAGCCCGACCTGGAGGTGGTGTTCTCCGGCGATGGGCCGGCGCTGGTCGGTCACCGCGCCGTGCTACCTCATCCGCCGCGCGAACTCTCAGGCCCCGAAGCGAGCCGCATCCGTGGGCTCGCCGATCAGATCGCCCTGCGCGTCGCCCATCACGACGGCGCGGCGCATGCCAAGTCCAAGCCCAAGTCGGTCGAAGGCGCCCAGGTCTACGACGCCCTCGAGCAGGCGAGGATCGAGGCGATCGGCGCCAACGCGCTGGTCGGCGTGCGCGACAACCTCTCCGCCGTGCTCGACCACACCGCTCTGCGCAAGGGCTGGAACCACCTCGGCGACCGCGCCGCCGCGCCCATGGCCGACATCATCGCCCTGCTGGCCCGCGAACGCATGACTGGCTGCCCGCCGCCGCCGGCCGCCAAGGCGCTGGTGGATTCCTTTCGCGAGCAGATTGAAGCCCAGGCCGGTCCGGACCTCGATCGCCTGACCGGGGCGGTGGAAGATCAGCAGGCGTTCGCGCGCATCGCCCGGGCGGTGATCCGCGACCTTCAGCTCTCGGATGATCTGTCCGACGCGCCGGATCAGGACACCCAGGAAGATGAAAACGAGGAAGGCGACCCTGAGGCCTCCGGCGAGGGCGAAGGCGAGGACCAGTCCGCGCCTGGCGAGGCGATGGACGAGGCTGAACAGTCGAGCAGCGAGAGCGAAACCGCCGAGGCGGAGCTCTCCGAATCCGATGAGAACCCGGCCGGTGAGGACGATGCGGAGTTCTCCGAGGGCGAGAAACCGGCGCGGCCGGACATCAAGGATTCCGGCAAATCGGAACCGGCCTACAAGGTGTTCACCACCGAGCATGACGAGACCATTTCGGCCGAAGAGCTGTGCGATCCGGACGAACTGACGCGTCTGCGCGCCTACCTCGACCAGCAACTGGCCAATCTTTCTAACGTCGTCTCCCGGCTCGCCAACCGTCTTCAACGTAAGTTGATGGCCCAACAGAACCGCGCCTGGAGCTTCGATCTCGAGGAGGGCATCCTCGACGTGGCCCGCCTGACGCGGGTGATCGTCGACCCCACCGCGCCGCTGTCGTTCAAGGAGGAGCAGGACACCGAGTTCCGCGACACGGTGGTGACCTTGCTGATCGACAACTCCGGCTCGATGCGCGGCCGGCCGATCATGGTGGCCGCAGTGTGCGCCGACATTCTGGCCCGCACCCTCGAGCGCTGCGGCGTCAAGGTGGAGATTCTGGGGTTCACGACCCGGGCCTGGAAGGGCGGCGCCTCGCGCGACGACTGGCTCAAAGCCGGCAAGCCGCCGACGCCCGGCCGCCTCAACGACCTGCGCCACATCATCTACAAATCCGCCGACGCGCCGTGGCGGCGGGCCCGCAAGAACCTCGGCCTGATGATGCGTGAGGGCTTGCTAAAGGAGAACATCGACGGCGAGGCCCTGATGTGGGCCCACCAGCGGCTGGTGGGCCGCTCCGAACAGCGACGCATCCTGATGGTCATCTCCGACGGCGCGCCGGTGGATGATTCCACCCTGTCGGTGAACTCCGGTCACTACTTGGAGCGACACCTGCGTCGGGTGATCGCCGAGATCGAGGCCAAGAGCCCTGTTGAGCTGATCGCCATCGGCATCGGCCACGACGTCACCCGCTACTATCGCCGAGCGGTGACCATCGTCGACGTCGAACAACTGGGCGGCGCGATCACCGAGCAGCTCGCGGCCCTGTTCGAGGAGCAGCCGGCGGCCGTCTCCTCTCGCTTGGTCGCCGGCATGCTCGAGCCGCCGCCCAGCGTCGTGCCGGGTCGGCCGGTGCGCAAGGTGCGGGAGCCGGCGTGATCCTCCTTCGCGCTGCGCGCTTTGGAGGACTGGCCCTCCTGGCCCTGCAAAGCCCGAAGGGCGAAGCAGGATGAGGCTCGCCTGCGTCGACGACTATCGCCTGGCCGCCCGCGCCCGCCTGCCCAGGATCCTGTTCGACTATATCGACGGCGGCGCCTACGCCGAGCAGACCCTGGCCGCCAACGTCGCCGACCTGGGGGCCGTGAAGCTGCGCCAGCGAGTGCTGCGCGATGTCTCCAAGCTCTCGATGTCGACCGAGCTCTTCGGCCAGAACCTGTCGATGCCGGTGGTCCTGGCCCCGGTCGGCATCGCCGGCATGTACGCCCGGCGCGGCGAGGTCCAGGCGGCCCGGGCCGCTCAGGCGGCGAGCGTCCCATTCACCCTCTCCACGGTAAGCCTTTGTTCGATCGCGGAGGTGGCCGAGAGCGCGGCCCCGCCATGGTTCCAGCTCTACATGCTCCGCGACCGCGGCTTTATGGCCGAGATGCTGGCGAGCGCCCGCGAAGCGGCTTGCCCGGTTCTGGTGTTCACCGTCGACCTCCCCGTCCCGGGCGCCCGCTACCGCGACGCGCGCAATGGCATGGCGGCCGACAGCTTCACCGCCCGGCTCAGGCAGGCGCGCGACGCGCTCGCGCGCCCCGGATGGATGTGGGACGTCTGGGCGAACGGCCGACCGCTGATCCCCGGCAATGTCGCCAGTGTCGCGCCCGACCTGAAATCTCTGACCCAGTTCTGGACTTGGATCGGCCGCAACTTCGACCCCTCCGTCACCTGGAAGGACATCGACTGGGTGCGCGAGCGCTGGCCCGGGCCACTGGTGATCAAGGGCGTGCTCGACCCTGAGGACGCCCGCGAGGCGGCCAGGATCGGGGCGGATGGCCTCGTCGTTTCGAACCACGGCGGCCGTCAGCTCGACGGCGTCGCCTCCGGGATCGCGGCCCTGCCGGCCGTGGCCGACGCCGTCGGCGGCCGCATGACCGTGCTCATGGACGGCGGCGTGCGCTCGGGCCTCGATGTCCTGCGCGCCCTGGCGCTCGGCGCGAAGGCCTGCCTGATCGGCCGCGCCTGGGCCTACGCGCTCGGCGCGCGCGGCGAGGCGGGCGTCGCCCACATGCTGCAGATTCTGCGCAGCGAACTGCGAGTGGCGATGTCCCTCACCGGATGCACGGATATCAGGGAGGCCGACCGCGGCCTCGTCGACCTCAGCTGGCGAGCTTCGCCTTGAGCTGACGCTTGATCTTCAGGGCGCGGGGCGACAGATTCTCGTCGCTGGCCTTCATCAGGAACGGGTCCAATCCGCCTCTGAAATCCAGGGTGCGCAGGGCCGCGTTGGTGATGCGCAGCCTGAAGGTCTGGCCGAGCGCGTCAGATTGCAGCGAGGCAGGCGCCAGCGCCGGCAGGAAGCGCCGCTTGGACTTGATGTTCGAGTGGCTCACATGGTGGCCGGTCATCGGACCGACACCGGTGAGTTCGCAACGGCGGGACATGGCGCTTTCCAAAACTTGACATCGCACTGGCGCGCGAAGAGCGGGGCACATACCGGAAGGCGCCCCTGCGCGTCAAGATTGGGCGAGTGGCGGAGGGACAGTCTCAGTTTGAAATCGGATCGATGATTTCAAGCTCCCCGCCGTTGTCCGTGTGGTGGATCAGACCGGCATTATCGGTCTCGACCATGATCCCTCGCTCTAGGTATGCCCACTGCTCGTTGGGATGCTCGGGTGAGTAGTCCCCCGTATCGATCGAGCAAACGACCACCCCAGTTGCCCAGCCATGGCCGATATCGAGGCCATTGCCGACCCGGATCAGTTTTCCCTTTGTGTCCAGCATATCAAGACTTCGCCCGCTTCTTGTAAGATCCAAGCTTCGCTGGGTTGGCCGTGCGCTTCGATCCATGCCGCAATGTCCTCGATCGTCCAGAGCGTGTCCACAACGCCCCCTCCCCTTGAAAGCAGAATCCTCGCATAGGGTCGCGCTTCGAACCCCTCTCCCGGCGGGAGAGGGAGGGGCCCATGGCGGAGCCATGGGAGGGTGAGGGATTACGCTGCCGGCTTTTGATCCCCTCACCCGGACGCGCCTCTGGGCGCGTCTCGACCTCTCCCTCATGGGAGAGGGGAAGAGGCGACAGCGCCTCCGCTACCGATCAGGACTCATTTTCGACTGCCCCCATCGAACCGGAGCAGGACTTGACGCCACGTCCGCATTGACCTTGCCGCCACGCCGCCGTGTAACTCCCGCCAAAGAGGAGACGCCGCCATGGCTTTCAAGCCGTTCGACCTCACCGGCAAGGCTGCGCTCGTCACCGGCGGCAACGGCGGCATTGGTCTGGGCATGGCCGAGGGCCTGGCGGCGGCCGGCGCCAAGGTCGCCGTCTGGGGGCTGAACCCCGAAAAGAACGCCGCGGCCGAGGCGGCGCTCAAGGCCCATGGCGGCGAGGTGCTGGTCCAGCGGGTCGACGTCTCCGATGAACAACAGGTGGTCGACGGCGTCGCCCAGGCTCTCCAGGCCTTGGGCCGACTCGATTTCGTCGCCGCCAACGCCGGCATCGGCGGCGGCGCGGCCGCCTTCGATCAGTTCACCACCGAACAGTGGAGGCGGGTGACGACGGTCAACCTCGACGCCGTGTTCTGGACCTTCCGCGAGGCCTGCAAGCATATGGTCGAGCGGGCCAAGGCCGGCGACCCCGGCGGCTCCATGCTGGTCACTTCCTCCACCTCGGCTATCGACGGCGCGCCACACAACCAGGCCTACGCCTCGACCAAAAGCGGAGTTCTGGCGATGATCCGGGGCCTCGCCGTGGAGTACGCCCGCTACGGAATTCGGGCCAACGCGGTTCTGCCTGGCTGGATTCGCTCGGACATGACCGCCGGCCTGCAGGGCTGGGACAAGTTCAACGACCAGGTGATCAAGCGCGTGCCGATGCGACGCTGGGGCGAGCCGGAGGATTTTGCCGGACTCGCCGTCTACCTCGCCTCCGACGCCTCGCGGTTCCACACCGGCGACAGCATGGTCATCGACGGCGGCTACACGATCTACTGAACACGGCAGACAGAACCGGAGGCGACGGCATGAGCTACGAAAAGATCAAGGTGGCCGCAGACGGCGCGGTCGCGATCATCACCCTCAATGACCCGGCGACCATGAACGCGCTTGGTATGGATACGGCCGGCGAGCTCCTGAGCGCCCTGAAAGGGGCGACCATGGGCGAGACGCCGGCGCGGGCGATCCTGATTACCGGAGAGGGGCGCGGCTTTTGTTCAGGCGCCAACCTTAGCGCCGGCCCCGCCGGACGCAGCGCCGATGGCGACGGCAAGCCCGACGCCGGCGGCGCGCTCGAGACGCTCTACAATCCGCTCGTCACCTTCATTCGCGAGGCGCCGGTGCCGATCGTCACGGCGGTGAACGGCGCGGCCGCCGGGGTCGGCTGCTCCCTGGCCTTGCTCGGCGATCTGATCGTCGCCGCCGAGAGCGCCTATTTCCTCCAGGCATTCCGCCGCATCGGCCTGGTCCCGGACGGCGGCTCGACCTACCTCCTGCCGCGCATGATCGGCCGCGCCCGGGCCATGGAGATGGCCTTGCTGGGCGAGCGCATCCCCGCCGCCCAGGCGCTGGCCTGGGGCCTCGTCAACCGCGTGGTTCCCGATGCCGAGCTGATGACCACGGCGATGGGCCTCGCCCGGACCCTGGCCACGGGGCCGGCCTCGCTCGGACTCACCCGCCAGATCATCAACGAATCCCTCGATTCCGACTGGGCCGAACAGCTCCACCGTGAGCGTGTGGCGCAGCGCATCGCCGGCAAGAGCGCCGACTTCGCCGAGGGGGTGCGCGCGTTTCTCGAGAAGCGCCCGGCGGCGTTCGCCGGCCGATGAGCGTCCCAACAGACGCCTACGACCGCTACCAGCGCCTGGCCTTCGACCGACCGCGGCCAGGCGTCCTGCGGATCACCATGAACAATCCCGCCCGCCTCAATGCGGCGGATGCCGTGATGCACGCCGAGCTGGCCGACATCTGGCGCGACGTCGATCGTGACGACAGCGTCGCGGCCGTGATCCTCACCGGGGCCGGCAAGGCTTTCTCGGCCGGCGGCGACTTCGCCATGATCGAGGGGATCATCGACAGCTTCGAAGCCCGCGCCAGGGCCATGCGGGAGGCGCGCGAGATCGTCCACAACGTCATCGACTGCTCCAAGCCGATCGTCTCGGCGATGCGCGGGCCAGCCGTGGGCGCGGGCCTGGTCTGCGGGCTGCTGGCCGACATCTCCATTGCGACGCCGCAGGCGCGGATCATCGACGGCCACACCCGGCTTGGCGTGGCGGCCGGCGACCACGCGGCCATCGTCTGGCCCCTGCTCTGCGGTCTGGCCAAGGCCAAGTACTACCTGCTGCTATGCGAGCCCCTGACCGGGGCCGAGGCGGAGCGGATCGGCCTGATCTCGCTGCTGGCCGAGGATGACGAACTGGACGCCAAGGCGGTGGAGATCGCCGGCAAGCTTGCCGGCGGCGCGCCCACGGCGATCCGCTGGACAAAACATGCGCTCAACAACTGGTTGCGCGCCGCCGGCCCGACTTTCGACGCCTCTCTGGCCCTGGAGTTCCTGGGCTTCACCGGACCCGAGGCCAAAGAGGGTCTCGCCTCGCACCGCGAGAAGCGTCCGCCGCGCTTCCAGGGTTGATCGCAGCGCCGGCGTCTCGCCCGCAAAGATAGCCGCCGGGACGGTAGCGCTACGCGCCTTGGCCGACGCCCCGCCCGAGTGCTTTGAGGACCGCCGCATGGCTCTTCCGGTCGAGCCGGTAGCGCATGACGATCAAGACCGACCCCAGCGAGACCACCGCTGCGCCGGGCCCGTAGATAAGGCCCAGTTCGTTGACCGTGGACAGGTGCAAGTGGGCGATCTGGCCGGGGGCGAGGCCGTGCGGAAAGCCGATCAGATCGAGGATCAGACCGGCGCCCAGCACCCCCAGGCCGCTCGTCGCCTTGGCCGAGAAATTGACCCCAGCGAAATACAGTCCTTCGCGACGTCCGCCGTAGAGAAGCTCGTGCTCGTCGGCCGCGTCGGCCATCATCGACTGGTAGCCGATCGCGGCGGCGCTGACGCCAAATCCGAGCAGGACGACCGCCAGGGTGAGGATCAGCATGACGCTGGCGTGGGTGGGCAGGAAGCCGGCCACCCTGAGTGGGGCCGGAATCAACTGGGACACAAAGATCAAGAAGAGGCCGGTGACCGCCAGGGTCCGCTTCTCCACCCGGCGCGCGGCCACACCGGTCAGGACAATGCCCACGGCCGTCCCGGCGGTGTAGACCAAGGTCAGAGTTCCGATCTCAGCTGTCGTCAGTCGCCAGAAATAGGTGTTGGCGTAGAGGGTGAGCGATGTGGCGACCCCCGAGGCCAGGAAGAACAGCAGCACGCCGGAAAACAGCACGCGAAACGAGCCGCTGCGGAAGACTTCGCGCACCTCGGCGAGAAGGCGCGAGCCGCCGCCGATCTGAACTTTTGGCGCGTGCAGGCGAGCGCGCACCGACAGCGTGCCAAATCCGGCCACAAACCCGCCTACGGCGACCATGGCGCCCAGGGACAGCGCCAGGGGCACATAGGCGCTGCGCTGCGACGTGGCGCCCGGCGCGGACAGGAAGAGGCGATAGCTGAGCAGGGTCACCGCGACCGTGGCCAGGACCGCCACGCCGACGCGGGCGGCGACCACCGTCGAGCGGGCGGCGTAGTCATCGGTGAGCTCCGCGCCGAGCGCGTAGTAGGGCACCTGGAAGAACGACAGTCCGATCCGCAGCGCCAGTGACAAGACCGTGGCGTAGACCATCAACGCCACGCCGTGGATCCCGGCCGGGATCGAGAACAGCAGCACCAGCGCCGCCGCGGTCGGCAGGGTGGCGCCGATCATGAAGGGATGGCGACGGCCGAGCCGCGAGCGCAGGTTGTCCGACAGCGACCCCACCCAAGGATCGACGAAAGCGTCAACCAAGGTCGAGATCAGGCCGACGAATCCGGCTTCGACGCCCGTCAGACCGCAAATGATGGTGAGGTAGAAAAGACCGAACTGGCCAAGCGTGAAGTTGATCGTCGTCTCGGTCAGAGAGCCGGTGGCGTAGGCCCCCAGCAGGCCAGCGCCTACGCGGGCAGGCTTTGGCGCCGACGTTGCACCTTCGGCCGCGGCGTCGGCGTCCATCGCAACTCCCTTGCGGCTTCGATGGGCCGTTGTTTCTGCATAGGGTCGTTTGGTTCGGAACGCCAATCTCTCCCTGTGACAAAATGTCGCAATTTTTCAGCTTGGAGGCGGAACAGCTGAGCTATTGGGGAATTCACCAATCGGACGGGGCGGCCGCTGAATTGGTGCATGAGCATGTCGCCTGACCGCCCCCTCCTAAAACGCCTGTTTGCCGGCCGCTTCGGACGGCTGGCGCCCTACTTTGCTTTGGGTCCCATCTCCGGACCGCTCACCGCCGGCATCGTCCTCAACTTCAGAGGCGGCCGGCCGATCCTGGCCTCGCTCTATGGCCTGACGCTCTCGTTGTGGCTGACGCTCGGCCCGCTCGACATCGCCCACGCGCTCGCGGTCACTAGAGCCTGAGCCCTTCCGTCCGCTAGTTTGCAACGTAGGTCCCGGGGGATGAGTCGCGCCGTGTCGTCATTTCTGGAATTCGCCCGGCGCGGCCGCAACGACTGGTGGCGCTATGTCCTGACGCCAGCGGTGGGCATCATTGTTTGGCTTGTGCTGATTGTCGGTTTGACGCTGGCGGCGACCTTCACGCACCTTCTGCCGGCCGACTTCACCGACCTGGCCAAGGACCCGGCGCATCCGGCCATATTCTACGGCTTTACCGGTCTGGTCTTCGCCGGCTTCGCCATCGCCGTGGCGCTCGCGGCGTGGGCGATCCAGGGCAAACGGCCGTGGGACATCGTCGGCGCCTGGCGCTGGCCCGACGTGGCCACCGGCGCCGGACTGTGGCTGATCGTCTGTGTGGTCGGCGTCCTTATCGACTATGCGCTGCGTCCCGGCTCCTTCCGCCTCACGCTCAGCCCGGCGACCATGACGCTGGCGCTCTTCGCGATTCCATCGCTTGGCGCGCAAACCTTCTGCGAAGAGTTTCTGTTCCGGGGCTACGTCACCCAGGGACTGCTGCTGGCCACCAAGCGGCCGGTCGTCACCGCGCTCATCAGCGGCGCAATCTTCGCCTCGCTGCACATTCCCAACGGCTGGCCGCAGGCGGCCGGCGCCTTGGTGTTCGGTATCGTCACGGCCTTGATCGTCATGCGCACCGGAGGTCTCGGCTTCGGCTGGGGGATGCACGTGGCGAACAATCTGTTCGGCGCCATTCTGGTCGTCTCCACCGACGACGTACTGCGCGGCAGCCCCGGCGTTTTCACTGCGTCCGCGCCGGAGCTCGCCTGGTTCGACGTGGCGTTTTCGGTGGTCGCCTTTGGCTTGGTGTGGCTTTTCGTGGCGCGTCGCTGGCCGGCGGCCTAGGCGCCGATCGAAAGGGCCTCAGCCGATCGGCAAGCGGAAATTGTCAAATTGCAATTTCCGACCTATGATTGACCCATGTCCGCGGACTCTCGCCATACCGCAAGGCAACTCACAAGCGCCGTCGCAACAAGCGCCCGGGCCTAAATATAGGTGAATATAGGGATGCGCGGCCTGATTTTCATTTCGCAAATGCGAAATGGCGGCGCCTGGCTAGTCAGCGTCCATCTTCAGGGCGGCGATGAACGCCTCCTGCGGGATCTCCACCTTGCCGAACTGCCGGAGGCGCTTCTTGCCCTCCTTCTGCTTGTCCAGCAGCTTTCTTTTTCGCGTGGCGTCGCCACCGTAGCACTTGGCTGTCACGTCCTTGCGCAGGGCGCGCACCGTCTCGCGGGCGATGATCTTGCCGCCGATCGCCGCCTGAATCGGAATGGTGAAAAGATGCGGCGGGATCAGCTCCTTCATCTTCTCCACCATGCCGCGGCCGCGCATCTCGGCCCGCTGGCGATGGACCAGCATCGAGAGGGCATCCACGGGCTCGGCGTTGACCAGGATCGACATCTTCACCAGGTCACCGACCCGATAGTCCTCGATCTGATAGTCGAAGCTGGCGTAGCCCTTCGAGATGCTCTTCAACCGATCGTAGAAGTCGAACACCACTTCGTTGAGCGGCAGGTCGTAGACCACCATGGCCCGCTGGCCGACCCAGGAGAGCTCTTTCTGCTCGCCCCGCCGGTCCTGGCAGAGCTTGATCACCGCGCCCAGATATTCGTCAGGGGTGAAGATCGTCGCCCGGATCCACGGCTCGGCGATCGTCGCGATGCGCACGGGGTCCGGCATGTCGGCCGGGTTGTGCATCTCGATCGTTTCGCCGCTGGTCAGCGTCAGGCGGTAGATGACGCTTGGCGCCGTGGCGATGAGGTCGAGGTTGAACTCGCGCGACAGCCGCTCCTCGATGATCTCCAGGTGCAGCAGCCCCAGAAATCCGCATCGGAAGCCGAAGCCGAGCGCGGCGCTGGTCTCCATTTCGTAGGTGAAGCTGGCGTCGTTGAGCCGCAGCTTGCCGACCGCCGCGCGCAGATCCTCGAAATCGGCCGCGTCGACCGGAAACAGGCCGCAGAACACCACCGGTTGAACCGGCTTGAAGCCCGGCAGGGCCTCGGCCGTGGGGCGCCGCTCGTCGGTGATCGTTTCGCCGACCGCCGCGTCGGCCACGTCTTTGATCTGGGCGGTCAGGAAGCCGATTTCGCCGGGGCCCAGAGACGCGACGTCCGTGGCTTTGGGCAGGAAGACGCCGATCTTATCGACGCGGTAGCTCGCGCCGGTCTGCATCATGCGGACGGTGGCCCCGGCGTGCAGGCGCCCGTCGACGATCCGCACCAGCACCACCACGCCGAGGTAGGCGTCGTACCAGGCATCGACCAGAAGCGCCTTGAGCGGCGCCGCCTCTTCTCCCTTGGGCGCCGGGAGCCGGGTAACGATGGCCTCGAGGACGTCGTGGATGCCAAGGCCAGTCTTGGCCGAGCACTCCACCGCATCGGAGGCATCGATACCGATCACCTCCTCGATCTGGGCGCGCACCCGGTCGGGCTCGGCGGCCGGCAGGTCGACCTTGTTGAGCACCGGGACGATTTCGTGATCGTGCTCCAGGGCCTGGTAGACGTTGGCCAGCGTCTGCGCCTCGACGCCCTGACTGGCGTCGACCACCAGCAGCGAGCCCTCGCAGGCCGAGAGCGACCGGCTGACCTCGTAGGCGAAGTCCACGTGGCCGGGTGTGTCCATCAGGTTGAGCACATAGTCGCGGCCGTCGTCGGCCCGGTAGTTGAGCCGGACGGTCTGGGCCTTGATGGTGATGCCGCGCTCGCGTTCGAGCTCCATCGAGTCGAGCACCTGTTCGCGCATCTCCCGCGCGGTCAGGCCCCCCGTCTCCTGGATCAGGCGATCGGAGAGCGTCGACTTACCATGGTCGATGTGGGCGACGATGGCGAAATTGCGAATCTGGGCGAGGGGCGTCGGCATAGGGCGCGCTCTGTATCAACCATTTCTTCGCCGCGCGAGGGAAAGGCCATTCAGCCGCCGTTAACCACGTTGAGACTACGACACCCTGCGCCCGCCCTGTGCGTTTGCAGGCCGCATTCAGGACCCGACCCCCAATGGAACGCCGCACCCTTCTCGCCTCCGGCCTCGCACTCCTGGCCACGCCGGCCCTGGCCCAGCAGCAGGATCCCTACGGCGGGGCCTACGATCAATCGCAGTCGCAGCCGCCACCCCCGCCGCAAGGACCTCAACAGGGTCCTGCTCAGACTTATTCCCATGACGAATTGGTCCACCGCGTCTCGGATTTTCTGGGCGTTACAGCCGAATCTTCCGGGGCCGTCGTAGAGCGATTATTCAAGGAAAACGGCCGACCCACCGGCTATATCGCCGGCCAGGAAGGCGCGGCCGCCTTCATCTTCGGCCTCCGCTACGGCAAGGGGCTGCTCTACATGAAAAATCGGCCCACCCAGGCGGTGTACTGGCAGGGTCCCTCGGCCGGGTTCGATTTCGGCGGCAACGCCAGTCGAGTCTTCGTGCTCTGCTACGACCTGGAATATCCCGACGCCATCTATCGCCGTTTCCCGGGTGTCGAGGGTTCGGCCTACATCGTCGGCGGTCTGGGCGTGAACTACCAGCGCGCCGATGGCATCACCGTTGCGCCGATGCGGGCGGGCGTGGGCCTAAGGCTCGGCGCCAATGTCGGCTACCTGGCCTATAGCCGACACCAGAATATCATTCCGCTCTAAGGCGTTCGCTGACCCAAATGATCCTCCCCTGCGAAGCGGTGGAGGGGGCGAGTTAAAAGGGCGCTGGCGCACGGCCCCCTCCCGCCCTTCGGGCCTACCCCCCCGTTGCACGGAGGGAGATCAAATCTTGGCTCAGGTTCCGCCGGAGGCGCTCGGGCTGTAGAGCACCTGGGCCGGGACGTGCGGCGCGGCTTGCTTGGACATCAAGATCGCTCCGCCGGCCACGGCGATCGCCACGGCGGCCGCCGCCAGAGCGGCGAACATCAGCCGACGATCACCGGCCTGCCGCTTGGATGCGGCAGCGGCGCGTTTCTTTTCCGCGACGGCGAGCGCCTCAGCGGCCTCCCTCGCGGCGGCGGCGGCGTCCTCGAGGGTCTTGACCCGCTTGGAGACGGCGTCGCCCATCTTGAACATGCCCGCGCCGAGGTCCTTGGTCGCCTGGGACACGCCCGCGACGCCGCCCTCGGCTGCCGCCAGCCGGCCGTTCATCGCCTCGACCGAGGCCTGCAGGTCGCTGAGCGCCTGGGCCATGCCCTCGGGCGACATTTCTTCGTGGTTGTGGAATCGGTCGACCATGGACTCGGGACGGCTCATTTCGACCACCTTGCCCTTGTCGTCCTCGCCCCACGTTGCATTGGGATCAATCCACTTGGGTCTCTGCGCCGCGGCCATGGGGACTCGGAGCTCCTGTTCAGCGGGTGGATGTGAAAGATGAAGGCATGAGCATCGACGCGACGCTCGTGGTGGCGGGCCTGGCGGCGTTGGCGGCCGCCATCTGTGGCTGGTTGGGCGCCCGACCGGCTGACCCCAGCCGTCCGCCCAGGCTCACGCCCTGGCGATTCCTGATGCTGGTCGCGATCGTCGTTGTGGTGACGGCGCTCGGCCACCTCGCGGCGATCTGGAGAAGCTCGTAGGGCACCGGCGGCCTTTACACAGGGCGTGAATTGGAAGCGCATACTCCGCTCCAAACTTGAATCTAAGATTAAGCCCCCGGCTGAAACCCTCTTCAGTGCGGCGAGACGAGCTGGCCGCGAATTTCGCCCGCGGGATGCGCAGCCGTATGGACGTTCACATACCAAAGACCGCCCCGAAGGTCGCCGATCTGAGTGTCGGTGATGGCTGCAGAGCCCTTGATCGGGCTGGCGAGTGGCGCAGCCAGCGGGATGGTCACCGGCGCCGCCGCGCCCGGCGCGGCCGGCCCGTGCAGGTGGGCCATGGTCGCCGGCCCCGTCAGGCCGGAATAGGTCACGGCCCAGCTGACCGTGTGTTTGACGGTGTCGAGGGTGACATTCGCCTCCCCCATCCCCTTGCTGTCGTTGGGCGGCGTCTCTGATGCGCCATCGAGCTTGGTGGTGAAATGAATGACCTCGGCCACGACCGGTGCAGCGGCCAGAAGGCTGGAGGCGGCGACGAGACAGGCGAGCATGCGCATGGGGTATCCCCTTGTCCGTTCTTCGTCCCCCGATGTAGGCCCGACGCGCCGCCGCGCCAAGTCACGCCGGCTTGGGATCGGCCGTCGGCTCGATGGGGCGATCGGGGAAACCGACATTCACCACCGGCGTGGAGTTGGCCAGTCCGATCCCTTTGGCCTTCAATTCCGGCACGATGCGGAACAGCAGCTCGCTTCTCACCCGGAAGGCGTAGCGCGGCGAGCCGACGTAGGCATAGGCCGTGAATTCCAGCGCTCCATCGCGCACGTCGGTGAGATAGACGGACGCCGGCGGCTCGGCGAGCACGTCCTGGTGGGCGGTGAGGCGCTCGAGGATCGTCTCACGGACCTCTGTCGGATCGGCGCTATCGTCCACGCGGAGAACGATTCGCACCCTTCCCATCGCGCCGCCATAGGTGACGTTGCGCACGGTCTTCGACACCAGATCTGAGTTGGGGACGATGAGGCGGGAGCGATCGGCCATCTCGATCTCGGTGGCCCGGATGCTGATTGCCTTGACGTCCCCTTCGAGGTCGCCGATCGCGACCCAGTCCCCCACCTTGATCGGGCGTTCGGCCAGCAGAATGAGGCCAGAGACGAAGTTGCCGATGATCGACTGCAGGCCGAAGCCGATGCCGACCGAGAGGGCGCTGGCGAAAAGAGCGATCTGGGTGAACGAAAGCCCGAGGTAGGCGAAGGCCAGGATCACCGCCAGGACGACGCCGGCGTAGGAGATGGCGGTGGCGACCGAGCTGCGCACGCCGATGTCCATCTCGGTCTTGGGCAGGTACTCCTTCTCGAGCCAACCGCGCACGGCGCGAGTGATCACGAGTCCGGCGAGGAACAGGCCCACGGCGCCGAGGACCGACACGGGCGAGACCACCACCTGGCCGATCTTGAGCTGCAAGCGCAGCTCGCCCACGCGGGAGAATGCGTCGCCTAGGTCGGCTCCAAAGGGGGCCACGATGGCGACGCAAGCCAGCGCCAGGAGCGCCAGGCGGAAGAGCCCGGAGGTCAGGACCGCGATCTGCTCCATGGCCGGCTCGGAAAGGCCGATGGCGGCGCGGACGGCCCGGCCGGCGGCGGCCTTGTCGGAAAAGACAGCCGGGAAAAGGTCGTCGAAGAAGCGAACGGCGAGCGAGAGCGCGGCAAGCACCGCCCCGACCCACACCGTCTCGCGCATCAGGAACGTCGCCAGCGCCAGATAACCGGCCAGCACGGAGACGAGCACGCCGCCCAGCGCCAACCAGGCCCCGATCACCGACGCGACCCACGGCAGCCGTGCTTCCGCCGCCTGGGCTGGCTCAGCCGCCGCCTCCAGCCGCGCCCGCCGCACATGGGCGAGCGCCAGCAGCGCGCCCCCGGTCGCGACCATCTCGATGAGCAGGGTCACGCAGTCGCTGGCGACCGAGGTGGCGAGGCTGGAGCCCAGGGCGGCGTTGAGGCCGGCCACGAACGCCGCCAGCCCGGCGGCCGCGCCCACTAGACCCGGATATAGCGCGACGCGCTGGACGAGCTCGTCGCTCAGGGGTGCGATGCGCAGGCCAGGACGCTTGGGCGACAGCAGCGCCCGTCCCAGCCCTTCCAGCAAGGCCGCGAATACCATCGAGCGGATCGCCAGTCGCACCAGATCGTCGAAGTCGGGCGTCAACGCGCCCGCCGCCAGCCATGAAAGCCGCAGCACCTGGCCGCCTAGAAACGGCGTGATCGCGGCGACCAGGGCCAACCAGAGGGCCAGGGCCGAGCTGCGCAACCGCCCGCCCGCCACCTTATTGGCGCGCCGGACGCCCAGGCGGTTGAGCACGACCCGCGCCGGCCCGAAGAGTGCGCACGCCATCAAGGCCCCGATCAGCATGACGAGCCCTCGGCCGGGGGCGCCGGCCGCGGTTGCGATCCGGGCGCTTTCGTCGCCCGCCGCATCGACGAGGCGAGAGAAATCCTGCGGCGCCGAGCGGGCAAGATCGGTCCACAGATCTGGATCGACGATCGATCGGCTGCGGCTCCACAGGCGAGCCGAGAAGTTCTCGCTCAGCTGTTTGCCGAGAGTCTTGGCGGTCTGGTCGACGGTGACCGACATGAGACGGGCCAGCTTGGCTTCGCTATCGACGGCCTCGCGCGCCGCAGCCAGCCTGCTTCGGATGTCCGCGGTGCTTGGGGATTCCGCCGGCTGGCCGGGTCCGGGCGCAGGCCCGAGCTGGGCCAGTCGCGCGTCGATGTCCTGCAGATGCGGCGTGAGCGCAGCCAGCGCCGAGGAAACCTTGGTGCGCACGTCCGGCAACAGCGCGAGCTTGACCTTGATTTGGGCGTCGCTGAGCTCGCGCGCGCCGGGACCAGGCTGGGCGTCGTGGATCTCGCTGCGCGCCTGGGCAAGTTGTTGGACGATGACGGGATCGACTGCTGGCGGCGTCTGAGCCCAGGCGGGGGCCGACGCGACCAGGCATGCGAGGATGAGCAGGAAGAAGCGCAAGGCTGCGGGGGTCCGATGTCTAGGAAACGGGCAGCGACACTATACCGGACCAGCCCCGCGGCGCGAGGCGGCGGCGCCGGGCGCGGACAAAGGTCCTGGAACGCACTAACCTGCGGCTGACCGAGGGAGGCCCCATGACGGCGATTCCAACGCTGCCGACGAACCCGTGGCGCTTGCGCGCGCCGCCGCTGCTGGCCTCGCTCCGCGGCTATAGCGCGGCGTTTCTGGCCCCGGATCTGATGGCTGGCCTGACCCTGGCGGCCATCGCCATCCCCGAGCAGATGGCCACGGCCCGCCTGGGCGGCCTGCCGCCTCAGGCCGGCTTTTTCGCCTTTGTCGCCGCCAGCGTCGCCTTCGCGGTGTTCGGCGCCAGCCGTCATGTCTCGGCCGGGGCCGATTCGACCATCGCGCCGATCTTCGCCGGCGGCCTGGCGGCGCTCGCCCTGGCAGGGTCGCCGCATTACGTCGCCTTGGCGGCCGGCCTCGCGCTCATGGTCGGGGTCCTGGTTGCCGGCGCGGGCGTGCTCCGCATGGGCTGGATCGGCAACCTGCTGTCGACGCCGGTTACCCTCGGCTTCCTGACCGGCATCGCTGTTCGCATCGCGGTCTCACAGCTCCCGGCGGCGCTCGGCGTCGCGCCGCCCATCGGCTCGAACCTCGCCAAGATCGGGACCCTCATCACCGAGGCGCCTCACGCCAGTCTGGCGGCGCTATCGGTCAGCGGCGGCGTGATCGCCATCGTGGCGATCTGCCATCGTCTCAGTCCTCGCCTGCCTGGCGCGCTGGCGGCAGTCGCCCTGGCCGCCCTGGCCGTCCGCTTGTTCCATCTGACGGGCGTGAGCCTGCTGGGCCACGTGGCCGGCGGCCTGCCGCGCTTCGCCGTGCCCGTGCTCGGGGCGCAGGATGTGCTCAACCTCGCGCCATTGGCCCTCATGGTCGCCCTGGTGGTCATGGTCCAGACGGCGGCCACCGCCCGCTCCTTCCCGCCGGCCAGCGGCCTGCCGGACGAGGACGGCGACTTCATCGGCGTCGGGGCGGCCAACCTCTTCGCCGGCCTCGCCGGCGGCTTCGCGGTCAACGCCAGCCCGCCGCGCACGGCGGTCGTCGCGGAGAGCGGCGGGCGCACGCAGGCCGCAGGCCTGGCGGCGGCCGTCATCGTGGTGGCGCTGCTGCTCTTCGGCGCCGGGCTGCTGGCGGCGATCCCCGAGGCCGCACTCGCCGGCGTGCTGTTGTTCGTAGCCGCCCGCATCGTTCGGATCGGCCAGATCGTTCAGGTCGTAAGGGCCACGCCCGTCGAATCGATCCTCATTCTGGCGACGGCGGCCGGGCTCGTGGTGTTGCCGATCGAGCAAGGGGTGGCGCTGGGCATCGGCCTGTCGCTCCTCAATGGCGTGTGGGCCGGGGCCAGAACCCACGTCAGACCCATGGTCCGCATCCCGAACACCAGCGTATGGTGGCCGGCGACGCCAAGCCGGACGGGCGAAAATCTGCCGGGCGTCGCAGTTTTGACCTTCCAGGCGCCGCTCAACTTCCTCAACGCCGAGGTATTCGAACGCGATATGCTGGCGGTCATCGCGCCGGGCGCCCCGCGCGTCCAGCTGGCTGTCCTAGAATCCGCCGGACTCATCGACATCGACTTCACCGCCGCCGGGAGTCTCCGCAAGGTAGCGGAAGCCTACGAGGCGGCCGGCGTCGTGTTCGCCATGGCGAGAGTTGAGTCCGTCGCCGCCCAGAAGGCGCTCAATCGCCTGAGCCTCACCGAGATCATCGGCGGCGATCGGATCTTCCCTTCGGTCGCGGCCGCGATCGAGGCTCTCGGTCCGAAGCCGGCCTGAACGCCAGCCGCTGAACGAGCGCGGCCATGGCGGCCACGTCCAGGAAATAAAGATAGCGGTAGTCGCAGGCGATGGTGATGACAAAGAAGCTGGCGGCGAAGACGAACGCCGCGGCCAGCAGGCCGACGGCGGCGATCATCTCCGGTCGGCCGCGGGCCACGTCCCACAGCGCCCACAGCAGCAGGATCGCCGCCAGGACGGCGTAGAACGGGTGCGAAAAGATCGGGGTCCCGAGGAACGCCTGACCGTAGTCGGAGTCCCAGTCGTCCTTGTCGGTCTCCCGCGCTTTGAGGCCCGCGTCCGCCAGCGTGTCGGGGTCGCCCGGATCGACGCCGACCAGCACCGGCGCACAGGCCTTCACCTCGGGCGTGCCGAAAACCTGCCAGAAGTCTCGCCAGCGCGTCTCCAGATAGAGTCTGGGATGCTTCAGGATCAGCCGCCGCCACTCGTCTGACACCGCCGGTCCCACCTTCTTGGGATCGAACTGGCCCTCCATGCGCAGCGCCATGGCGTCGAGACTCTTGGGATCGAACATCGGCGCGGCGGCGCCGCGCACGAACCGCTCAACGTCTGGCGCTTGTCGATGCAGGATCGGCAGGGGCAGGGCCGGATCGACGTGAACCGCGCCGGACAGATCCCAGATCCGCACGGTCATCCATTGGGCGGCAATCTCCGGTTTGCGATCGCTGTGGGCCTGGAAGGCGAGCATGGCCGCCACGCCGGCGCCAGCGAGCAGTACGGCCGTCGCCGCCGCCACGCCAATGAAGGCGCGGGCCCGGCCGCCGCGCTCGGCGCGCGCCCAGGCGGTCCAGGCCAGGGTGAGTACGCCGACGGCCGCGGCGGCGGCGCCGTTCTGCCGGGTGAGGGCCGCCGCCAGCATGAGGACGATGGCCAGGACGCAGAGCACAAGGCGAGCGCCGGCCTTTGGCCACAGGCGGCCGGCCCAGGCGATGGCGGCGAACGCCGCCAGCATCGTGTCGGCGAAGAACACGTCTTTGACCACGAGGCCCTGGTAGATTAGCACCAGAGGCGAGGCGGCGAGCAGGGCCAGGGTCAGGACCGCCCGCCAGCGGGCGCCGACAGCGAGGGCCAGGGCCGCGACCCCCGAAAAGAACAGGGCCGCGTCCATGACCATGAAGGCGCCCGCATCCGGCGTCAGACGGTTGGCCAGGCCCAGCAGCCAGGCCATCACCGGCGGGTGTGCAAAGCTGAAGACGCCGCTGCGCCCCTGGGCGAGTTGGAAGATGGCGTCCGGCGGGAAATGGCCAGGCCAGCCGGCCACGACGGCGGCGGCGAAGCCGGCGACCGCGACGACGATGAGCGCGCCCCCCGGCCAGACATTCCGGTCGAGCGTTCGCGCCATCGAAACCCCACCTCAAGCGGCTGAAATCATTCCCGGTTCAACCGCAGGAGATGGGGCCTGAATCGACCCGGCGCGTCAACGCCAGTGATGGCCGAAGCCAAACCGGAAACCGACATGTGGGCCGCCCCAGCCGTAATAGTACGGGCCGTAATAGGGTGCGTAGTAGGCCGGGTAGTAGGCGTAGTACGACCGATAGACCGGATAGTTGTAGTAGGCGTAGGTCGGCGCCGCTCTGTAGTAGCGATAGCGATAGGCCACGCGCTGGCGGACGTGATGATGATGCACGACGCAGCCGCAGCTGGCCGAGGCGGTGCTGGCGACGGCGGCGAGGGTGGCGGCCGCAGCGGCCGCAGTTAGAAGCGCTTTCATCCGGCGGATCCTCCATTCGACCGTCCCCGCCGCACCCCCCCGGGCTGGAAATCCAGGCGGCAGGAACCGCCTAAACATCGGATATGGCCCATGAACCGGTCGTGAACCGGCGGTTCATGCCGCCCGTGACCACGTAGCGCGTGGCGGAACGGCCCCGGCTGTCCTAGATTATGCAGCTGGAAGGATACTGACCGGCAATGAAACTCCGCACCGTCGCCACCTGGGGCGTCATCTTCGTGGTCCTGATCGCGATCTACAGCGTGATGACCAACAGTGGTCGGGGCAGCCAAAGCCATCCGATCCCCTATTCCCAGCTTCTGCAGCGCATCGATCAGGGTGACATCAAGAAAGCCACAATCCGTGGCCAAACGATCGACGCCTACGACAAGCAAGATTCGCTCTATACGACCGCAGGTCCGGCCGACACCTCCGATCTGGAAAAGCGGCTTGAGGCTCGCGGCGCGCAATTCGACTTTGAGCAACCCAACGCCGGCCTGTTGACGGCGGTGCTCGTCAACCTGCTGCCGTTCCTGCTGATCGTGGCCGCCTGGTTCTTCTTCATGCGCCAGATGCAGGGCGGGGCGCGCGGCGCGATGGGCTTTGGCAAATCCAAGGCGCGGCTGCTCACGGAAAACAAGAACCGTGTCACCTTCGAGGATGTCGCCGGCGTCGACGAGGCGAAGGACGACCTGACCGAGATCGTCGACTTCCTGAAGGACCCCGCCAAGTTCCAACGCCTGGGCGGCAAGATCCCCAAGGGCGCGCTGATGATCGGCCCGCCCGGCACCGGCAAGACCCTGCTCGGCCGCGCCGTGGCCGGCGAGGCGGGGGTGCCGTTCTTCTACATCTCCGGCTCCGACTTCGTGGAGATGTTCGTGGGCGTGGGCGCCAGCCGCGTGCGCGACATGTTCGAGCAGGCCAAGAAGAACGCGCCGTGCATCATCTTCATCGATGAGATCGACGCTGTCGGCCGCCATCGCGGCGCTGGCCTGGGCGGCGGCAACGACGAGCGCGAGCAGACGCTAAACCAGCTCCTGGTGGAGATGGATGGCTTCGACCCCAACGAGAGCATCATCGTCATCGCCTCGACCAATCGTCCTGACGTGCTCGACCCGGCGCTGCTGCGGCCCGGCCGTTTCGATCGGCAGGTGGTGGTGCCTAACCCCGACGTTGGCGGTCGCGAGCAGATCCTGCGCGTCCACATGCGCAACATTCCCCTGGCCTCTGACGTCGATGTGAGAGTGATCGCCCGCGGCACCCCGGGCTTTTCGGGCGCGGACCTCGCCAACCTCGTCAACGAGGCCGCCCTGATGGCGGCGCGCCGCAACCGGCGGATGGTTCTGCAACGCGACTTCGAAGAGGCCAAGGACAAGGTGATGATGGGCGCCGAGCGGCGCTCCATGGTCATGAGCAACGAAGAAAAGATGCTCACCGCCTACCATGAAGGCGGCCACGCACTGGTGGCGCTCTCCGTGCCGGCCGCCGACCCGGTGCACAAGGCGACCATCATCCCGCGGGGACTGGCGCTGGGCATGGTCATGCAGCTGCCGGAAGGCGATCGCCACTCCATGAGCTTTGAGCAGATGACCTCGCGTCTGGCGATCATGATGGGCGGCCGGACGGCCGAGGAGCTGATCTTCGGCAAGGACAAGATCACCTCCGGCGCCTCCAGCGACATTTCCGCCGCCACCTCGCTCGCCCGTAACATGGTGACGCGCTGGGGCTTCTCCGACGAGCTGGGGACGGTGTCCTACGGCGATAACCAGGAGGAAGTGTTCCTCGGCCACTCGGTCGCCCGCACCCAGAACGTCTCCGAGGAGACGGCGCGGAAGATCGACACCGAAGTGCGCCGCCTAATCCAGGGCGCCCACGACGAGGCCCGCCGCATCCTCACCGAGCGGTTGGAAGACCTGCACACCCTGGCCAAGGCGCTCCTGGAGTTCGAGACCCTGGGAGGCGACGAGATCGTCGGCGTGCTCAAAGGCGTGAAGCCCAATCGCGACGAGCCGGCGCTCAAGCCGCTCGACCGGCCGCGCGTCTCCGTGCCGCTGGCCCCGCGGCCCGACCCGGGCCTCGCGACCAGCTGAGCCTGCGCACTCAGGTCATGGGCGTCATCAACCTGACGCCCGACAGCTTCTCCGATGGCGGTGCGCTGACGGGGCCGGAGGCCGCCGCAGCGCGGGCCTGGGCGCTGGTCGTTGCGGGCGCGGATTGGCTCGATATCGGCGGCGAATCGACCCGGCCCGGCGCCGCGCAGGTCGAGGCGGCGGAGGAGTTGGCGCGCGTCGTTCCCGCCATCGAAACCATCCGGCTGTGCTGCGAGACCCGAATTTCCATCGACACCACAAAGCCGGCCGTGGCCCGCGCCGCGATGGCCGCCGGGGCAAGCTTGTGGAACGATGTCTTCGCCCTGCGCGCCTCGGGGGCTCTGGAGACGGCGGCTGAACTCGGCTGCGAGGTCGTGCTGATGCACATGAAGGGCGAGCCAGCCACGATGCAGGACGATCCCCGTTACGGCGACGTCGTCGCCGAGGTGGCGGCGTTCCTGGTCGAACGGGCGGAGGCGGCGATGGCCGCCGGCGTCGCGCGGGAGCGCATCTGGCTCGACCCAGGCCTCGGCTTCGGCAAGAGCCTCGAACACAACCTGGAACTGCTGCGCAATCTGCCCAGGCTTACGGCCCTCGGCTTTCCGGTGGTGGTGGGCGCGAGCCGCAAAGGCATGATCCGCAGACTGGATCCGTCGGCGGTATCGCCAAGGGACCGGCTGGGCGGCTCACTCGCTCTGGCCCTGGCGGCTGCCCGCGGCGGCGCCGCCATGGTTCGCGTCCACGACGTGCGGGAGACGGTTCAGGCCTTAGCCGTCGAGGCCATGTTGCATGCCTGAGGGCCGCGTCCTCATCATCGCCGGCTCGGACAGCGGCGGCGGGGCCGGCGTCCAGGCCGACATCAAGACGGTGACGGCGCTGGGCGGTTATGCGGCGACCGCGATCACCGCCATCACCGTGCAGAACACGCTCGGTGTCACAGCCGTCCACCCGATCCCGCCGGCGATCGTCGCCGCGCAAGCTGAGGCGGTTCTGAGCGACATCGGAGCCGACGCGATCAAGATCGGCATGGCCGGCGAGGCGGCCGAGGCCATCGCCGACCTGCTGGCCGCCTGGCCAGGCATTCCCGTCGTCCTCGATCCGGTCATGATCGCCAAGGGCGGCGCGGCGCTCACCGACACCCGCGGCGTCGAGACTCTCAAGCGCCGGCTTCTGCCCCTCGCGGCGCTGGTCACCCCCAACGCGCCGGAGGCCGCCATGCTGACCGGCCTCGCCGTCGAAACCACCGATGACCTGCGTCGCGCCGGCGAGGTTTTGCTCGCCGCCGGCTGTCCTGCAGTGCTGATGAAGGGCGGCCATGTGGCGGGCGAACGGGTGGTCGACATCCTGATGACCGTCGCGGGCGAGTCGACCTTCGAGGGGCCGAGGATCGAGACCCGCCATACCCACGGCACCGGCTGCACCCTGGCCTCGGCCTGCGCCGCCGGCCTGGCCCAGGGCCTGTCGCTGGAGCCGGCCGTCGCCCGCGCCTGGGGCTATGTCGCCGAGGCGATCCGCCGCGCGCCCGGCTTCGGGGCCGGGGCCGGTCCGCTCGATCACGGCTGGCGGCTGAGGTCGAAATGAGCGGGCTGGAGACTCGCCTCGAGGCGATCCTCGCCGAGACGCCGGGCCTGATGACGGTGATGCGCGCGGCCCGCGGCCTCGACCTGCCGGACTGGCTGATCTTTTCCGGCGCGATCTATCAGCCGGTCTGGAACCATCTCACCGGACGTCCACTGGATCACGGCCTCAAGGACTATGACCTCGGCTACTTCGACGCCTCGGACCTGAGCTACGACGCGGAGGACGTGGTGATCCGGCGCGCCGCTACAGTCTTCGGCGGCTGGACGGCGGCGCCTGTCGAGGTTCGCAACCAGGCCCGCGTCCACCTCTGGTTCGAAGACCATTTCGGCGAATCCTACGCGCCGCTGACCAGTTCGGCCGAGGCTCTGACGCGTTTCATTGCGCCAGCCTTCTGCGTCGGCGCGCGGCTTTCGCCGAACGACCATCTGGAGATCATCGCGCCATTCGGCCTGGACGACCTGTTCAGCCTGCGTCTGCGGCCCAACCGTCCGACGCACAACTTCGCGCGGGTGGCCGAGGGTGTCCGCCGCCGCTGGCCCGAGCTCGCGGTGGAGACCTGAACGCATAAAGCGTTCCCTTCCGCACCCGGACGGCCTATATGGTTGGTTCGTCCCGCCCGGCCGCAAGGCCGGGCGCCGCTGTTTCTAGGTATCCGCCAAGGCCGAAATGATGAACGAAGTTCTGATGCCCAAGGCGACCGCCGTCTGGCTGGTCGATAATTCCTCCCTGACCTTCGAGCAGATCGCCGATTTCTGCGGCCTGCACCCGCTGGAGGTGAAGGGCATCGCCGACGGCGAGGTGGCGCGCGACATCCGCGGCGCCGACCCGATCTCCAACGGCCAGCTGACCCGCGAGGAACTGGACCACGCCCAGACGGATCCGAAGTATCGCATGAAGGCGCAAAAGAGCCGCCACGCCGAGATGCTGAAGCCGGCGCGCAAGGGTCCGCGGTACACGCCGGTCTCCCGCCGTCAGGATCGGCCGGACGCCATTGCCTGGTTCGTGCGTAACCATCCCGAGGTCAGCGACGCCCAGATCGCCAAGGCGCTGAGCACGACCAAGTCGACCATCGACCAGGTGCGCAACCGCACCCACTGGAATTCCACCAACATCAAGCCGGTGGACCCGGTCTCGCTCGGCCTTGTCGGCCAATTAGAACTCGACGCCCTGGTCAAGAAGGCGGCCGAGAAGAAGGCGCGCGACGACGCCAAGCGCAAGGTCGATCAGCCGGAGGGTCCAGCCCTGCATTCAGCCGCCGAGGCCGAACTCGCAGTCGAGACCGAAGACCAGGACGCCTGACGTCTTGGCCTGACGGCCCCTGGAGCACGTCGCAATCGGGCAGGCCCACGCGATCTCGCCAACGTGCTCCCGTTTCCTAAAGTTGAGCCCGGCCTCAACCCAAAACCGGTTTCCACTTTTGCGGGCCGCGCTCCCGCGCCATAGGGGGGCGTGGCCTCCCTCGCCCTCCTTTTCGTCGCTGCGCTGTGGGCGGGGGTCCAGAACGCCCTGGCCGGCGGCGGCTCCTTCGTCACCCTGCCGGCCCTGATCCTCACGGGCCTCGACGCGCGCTCGGCCAACATAGCTTCCACGTTGGCCCTCTTCCCCGGCCAGAGCACCACCGGCTGGGTCGGCCGCAGACTTGCCGGCGGCGCCGCCGGCCTCTCGTTCCGCACCCTGGTGGTGATCAGCCTCATCGGCGGTGCGCTGGGCGCTGGCCTGCTGCTGGCCACGCCCTCCAGCTTCTTCGCCCGCCTGGTGCCCTGGCTGGTGCTGTTCGCCACCGCCCTCTTCTGTTGGGGCAGCTTCTTCCGCAAACATGGCGAGGGCGCGATCGGCCTGTCGCCGCGCGTCGCCGCGGGCCTGCAGTTTCTGATCTCGATCTACGGCGGCTATTTCGGCGGCGGCATCGGCTTTCTGATGCTTGCCGCCCTGACCGCGGCGGGCGTCGCGGTGCGCCAGGCCGGGGCGACCAAGAACATCCTGGCGGCGGTGATGAACGCCAGCGCCGTGGCCGTCTTCGTATTCACGCCCCACATCCCCTGGACGCGCGTCGCCGTGGTCTGCGTGGGCGCCGTCATTGGGGGCCTCGCCGGCGCGCACCTCCTCAAGCGGGTGGACGAGCGACTGATCCGCGGCTTCGTGGTGGTGCTCGGCGTCGTGCTGACCGTGGGGCTGTTTCTGAAAGGATCGAGCCTGTGATGAGCCCTCTCGCCACCTTCCTCGCCTTCGCGGCCGCGGCCATGGTGCTGATCGTCACGCCAGGCATGGACACAGCCCTGGTGTTGCGCACCTCAGCGGTCGAGGGGCATAGGCGCGGCCTGGCCACGGTGGCCGGTATCTGCACGGGCTGCCTGGTCTGGGGGACGAGCGTGGCGCTAGGCCTGGGCGCACTCCTGGTCGCCTCCCACACCGCCTACACCCTGGTGAAATGGGCCGGCGCAGCCTACCTGGCCTGGCTGGGCGTCAACCTGCTTCTGAAGCCGCGCGAGCGGTTCGCGCCGGCGGTTGGCGGCGCGCCGGCGCAAAAGGCGCGGTTCGGAGCCTTTGGCCGGGGGCTCGGCACCAATCTCCTCAACCCGAAGTGCGGCGTTTTCTACGTCAGCTTCCTGCCGATGTTCGTGCCTCATGGTTGGCCCGTCGGCCCGACCCTATTCGGCCTCTGCCTCGCGCACGTCATCATGGGCTTCGTCTGGCTGGGGTTCGTGGCCATGGCGACGGCGCCGCTGGGCCAGCTGTTGGCGAGGCCCGGGGTCGCCAAGTGGCTCGACCGGGCGACCGGCTCAGTGTTCCTGGCCTTCGGCGCGAAGCTGGCGTTCGATGACGGGCGCTAAAGAATAAATCTCGACAGGTCGGCGTTCTTGGCCAGGTCGCCAACCAGGCGCTGAACGTCGCCGGCGTCGAGGGTCACGTGCTCGCCTGAGCGGTCGGAGGCGGTGAAGCTGATGTCCTCCACCACCTTCTCCAGCACGGTCTGCAGCCGGCGGGCGCCGATGTTCTCCACCGCGCCGTTGACCTCCACCGCAGCGTCCGCGAGGGCGTCGATCGCCCCGTCAGTGAAGGTGAGCGTCACCCCCTCCGTGGCCAACAGCGCCTGCTGCTGGCAAATCAGGTTGGCTTCCGGCTCGACCAGGATTCGGCGCAGGTCGTCACGCGACAGGGCCTTGAGCTCGACGCGGATCGGCAGTCTGCCTTGCAGCTCGGGCAGCAGGTCGGACGGCTTGGCCACGTGGAACGCGCCCGAGGCGATGAACAGGATGTGATCGGTCTTCACCGGACCGTATTTGGTCGAGACCGTGGTCCCCTCGATCAGCGGCAGCAGATCGCGTTGCACGCCTTCGCGCGAGACGTCGGCGCCGGCCCGCTCGGCGCGGCTCGCCACCTTGTCGATCTCATCGATGAATACGATGCCGGCGTTCTGGGCGAGCGTCACGGCCTCTGCGTTGACCGCTTCGTCGTCGAGCAGCTTGTCGCTTTCTTCGGCGACCAGCGGCGCCCAGGCGCCGGTCACCGTCGTCTTGTGAGCCCGGCGGCGGCCGCCGAAGGCCTTTCCCATCAGGTCGGACAGATTGACCATGCTCATCGACGCGCCTGGCTGACCGGGGATCTCAAAGCCTCCGAGCGGCGAGGAGGAGTCGGGCAGGTTGAGCTCGACCTCCTTGTCGTCGAGCTCGCCGGCTCTGAGCTTCTTGCGGAAGCTTTCGCGCGTCGTCGGGCTGGCGCCCGCGCCGACCAGGGCGTCGAGCAGGCGCTCCTCCGCAGCCGCCTCGGCCTTGGCTTGCACCGCTGCACGGCGACGCTCGCGAACCATGACGAGGCTGGCCTCCACCAGGTCGCGGATAATCTGGTCAACGTCGCGACCGACATAGCCGACCTCGGTGAACTTGGTCGCCTCGACCTTGAGGAATGGGGCCTGTGCCAGGCGCGCCAGGCGCCGGGCGATCTCGGTCTTGCCAACGCCCGTGGGGCCGATCATCAAAATGTTCTTTGGCGTCACCTCCTCGGCGAGGTCAGCGGGCAGCCTCTGGCGGCGCCAGCGGTTGCGCAACGCCACGGCCACGGCGCGTTTGGCCTCGGCATGGCCCACGACATAGCGGTCGAGTTCTGAGACGATCTCGCGCGGGGAGAATTCGGTCATATCAGACGGTCTCGAGGACCAGTTCCTGATTGGTGTAGACGCAGATATCGGCGGCGATAGCCATGGACCGGCGAGCGATATCTTCGGCCGTCAGGTCGAAATCGACCAGCGCCCGGGCCGCCGCCAGGGCGAACATGCCCCCCGAACCGATGGCCGCCACCCCATGCTCAGGCTCCAGCACGTCACCGGCTCCGGACAGCGTGAAGATCTGATCCTTGTCGGCGCAGATCAGCATGGCCTCCAAGCGGCGCAGGTAACGATCCGTGCGCCAGTCCTTGGCGAGGTCTACGCAGGCCCGAGCGAGCTGGGCGGGATACTGCTCCAGCTTGCCCTCCAACCGCTCGATCAGGGTGAAGGCGTCGGCCGTGGCCCCGGCGAAGCCGGCCACAACCTTCCCGCCGGCGAGGCGCCGCACCTTGCGCGCGTTGCCCTTGACGATGGTCGCGCCCATGGAGACCTGGCCATCGCCAGCGATCACCGTCACTCCGGCCTTTCGCACGGCCAGGATGGTTGTGCCGTGCCAGTTAGGAGCGCCATCTTGCATCCGCGCCATGTGGCGGTGCGCACGACGGGGGTCAAGTGAGCTTCACCGAAGCGGAGGTCGCGCGCTATGCCCGCCATCTCGTCCTGCGCGAGGTGGGAGGGCCGGGCCAGCAGGCCCTGGCCCGCGCCAGCGTCGCGATCGTCGGCGCCGGCGGCCTGGGCGCACCGGCGGCGCTCTACCTGGCCGCGGCGGGTGTCGGCCGCCTGAGGCTCATCGATCCGGACGCCGTCGATCTCTCCAACCTGCAGCGGCAGGTGCTGTTTGCGACAGCGGATGTCGGCGAGGCCAAGGTCGAGGCGGCGGTGCGCCGCCTCGCAGCCCTCAACCCTCACGTGGCGGTTGAGCCGGCGAAAGAGCGGCTGGACGCGGCCAATGCTCGCGACCTGCTGGCCGGCTGCGATCTGGTGCTGGACGGCACGGACGATTTCGCCACCCGCTTCGCGGTCAATGACGCCTGCCTGGCGCACGGCGTCCCGCTGGTCAGCGGCGCCATTGGCCGCTGGACCGGCCAGGTCGGCGTCTTTGGCGGCAGACCCTGCTACCGCTGCCTGGTACCCGAAATCCCGCCCGACGCGGAGACCTGCGTCGGCGTGGGAGTCGTGGGCGCACTGGCCGGCGTGATCGGGTCGCTGATGGCCTTGGAGGCGATCAAGCTGATCACCGGGGCCGGCGAGCCGCTGACCGGGCGACTGCTCATTTACGACGCGCTATCCGCCGAGACGCGCACCGTCAGACTGACCGCCGATCCGGAATGCCCAGCCTGTGGCCCTAAAGCATTGACGGGATGATGCGGTCCGGCGGCTTGTGACCGTCCATCCAGGTGCGGATGTTGATGATCACCTTTTCGCCCATGTCGGTGCGGCCCTCGATGGTGGCCGAGCCCATGTGTGGCAGGAGCACCACGTTGGGCAGCTTGAGCAGCTTAGGGTTCACCGCCGGCTCGTGCTCGAAGACGTCCAGGCCCGCGCCGCCCAGCTCGCCTCGCTCCAGCATGCCGGCCAGCGCCGCCTCGTCGATAATCTCGCCGCGGGCGGTGTTGACCAGGATGGCGTGGGGCTGCAGCAGCTTGAGCCGCCGGGCCGAGAGCAGGTGATAGGTGGCTGGGGTATGCGGACAGTTGACGCTGACCACGTCCATCCGCGCCAGCATCTGGTCGAGGCTGTCCCACCAGGTCGCCTCGAGCTGGTCGGCAATGTGCGCCGGGACCGGCTTGCGGTTGTGGTAGTGGATGGAAAATCCGAAGGCCCGCGCGCGCCTGGCCAGGGCCTGGCCGATGCGGCCCATGCCGACGATGCCGAGCCTCTTGCCCGTCAGCCGGCGTCCCAGCATCCACGTCGGGCTCCAACCGTGAAAGCCGCCGGCCTGAACAACGTTCGCCCCCTCCACGAACCGCCGGGCGGTGGTGAGGATGAGGCCCATGGTCAGATCGGCCGTATCCTCGGTGAGCACGCCGGGGGTATTGGTCACGACGATGCCGCGGGCGTGGGCGGCGGCCACGTCGATGTGATCGATCCCAACCCCGAAGTTGGCGATCAGCTTGAGCTTCTCGCCGGCGCGGGCGATCAATTCAGCGTCGATTCGGTCTGTGATCGTCGGAGCCAGCACGTCGGCGCGATTCATCGCCGCCGCCAGGGCATCGGCGGCCATCGGGGTGTCGTCGAGGTTGAGCTCAGTATCGAACAGCTCGCGCATGCGGGTTTCGACCGCGTCCGGGAGCTTGCGCGTGACGACGACTTTGGGCTTGCGAGGGGCCATGAAGGGTTCTGACAGTGTCGCGCGCGGCCACCAGGGGAAGCGCTCTCTAACAGAACGGCTTTCGACGGCAAAGCAAGCCGGCGGGGCTGCGCGGGCGACTTGCGCTTTGGCGCTCATGTTTTGCGCAGCGGCCCTCGCCGCCTGCGGAGATCATGTCAGCGAGGGGACCGACTGCCCCGTGGCCGAGCGCAGCAAGACGCCGTCGGGATTCTGTGTGCCGCGCTGGGTGAGCCTGAAGCACGGCGAGGTGATGGCCCGAAAAGGCCCCGGCAAGGACTATCCAGCTCAGTGGGCCTATCACGTCCAGGGCCTGCCGGTTCAGGTGGTGGCCGAGACCGAGGAATGGCGGCGCATCTGCGATCCGGATGGCGGCGCGGCCTGGGTCAACCGCCAGGAGATCGACGGTCGCCGCACCCTGATGGCCCGCGCCGCGGCGACTCTTCGCCGCTCGCCGAACGAATCGTCGGCCCAGGTCGGAGTCCTCAATTCGCGGGCCTTGGCCCGCCTTGTTCGTTGCAAGGCCGACTGGTGCCAGGTGAAGGTCGGCGGCGTGCAGGGCTGGATGACCACCGAGCAGGCCTGGGGCGTGGCCGATGCGCGGCAGTGTCATTGAGCGGTTACGTGTGCTAGGCGGCGGCCATGGACGCCCCTAAGTTCAAGAGCAGCTTCGACCGAGACGACCTCCTGGCCTGCGCCCGCGGCGAGATGTTCGGTCCCGGCAACGCCCAGCTTCCCGCCCCGCCGATGCTGATGTTCGACCGCGTCACCAACGCGACGGCCGACGGCGGCGCATTCGGCAAGGGCCAGATCGTGGCTGAGCTCGATATCCGGCCCGACCTGTGGTTTTTCGACTGCCACTTCCTGGGCGATCCGGTGATGCCCGGGTGCCTCGGCCTCGACGCCATGTGGCAGCTGGTAGGCTTCTTTCTCGCCTGGTCCGGCGCGCCGGGCCGCGGGCGCGCGGTGGGAGTCGGCGAGGTCAAATTCACCGGCCAGGTGACGACCAAGGTCCAACGTGTCGTCTATCGCATCGATTTCAAACGCGTCATCATTCGGAAGCTTGTGATGGGCGTGGCCGATGGGATCATGGAAGCCGACGGCAAGCCGATCTATGAAGCGCGCGACTTGAAGGTGGGGCTGTACAACGCCGCCGATCTCGCCTGAACGGGGAGCGGGCAGTCGGGAGACGGGAGACGAAGATGCGGCGAGTGGCCGTGACGGGGCTCGGGATCATCTCGCCGATCGGCTCCGACGCCGATGAGGTGACGGCTTCGCTGCGCGAGGCCCGCTCCGGCGTCACGGCCGCCCCGGAATACGCCGAGCTCGGCTTTCGCTGCCAGGTCCACGCCCCACCGACCACCAAAGACTGGGAGAGCCGGATCGACCGGCGCGCGGCCCGCTTCCTCGCCGACGGGACGGCCTACGCCCATCTGGCCATGGAGCAGGCCATCGCCGACTCCGGCCTCAGCGCCGACGAGGTGTCCCACGAGCGGACCGGTCTGGTAGTCGGTTCCGGCGGCCCCTCGACCCGGAGCATCGTCGAGGCCGCCGCCACTGCCAAAACCAAGGGGGTCAAACGGATCGGCCCGTTCGCCGTCCCCAAGGCCATGTGTTCAGGTCCCTCGGCGACTCTCGCCACCTGGTTCAAGATCCGCGGGATCAACCTCTCGATCTCTTCGGCCTGCGCCACCTCGTCCCACTGCATCGGCTACGGTTACGAGCAGATCCAGATGGGCAAGCAGGACATCGTCTTCGCCGGCGGCTGCGAGGAGTTGGACTGGACACTCAGCGCCCTGTTCGACGCCATGGGCGCCATGTCGAGCGGTCACAACGACCACCCCGCCGCCGCCAGCCGGCCCTATGACGTGGATCGCGACGGCTTCGTCATCGCCGGCGGGGCCGGCGTGGTGGTGCTGGAAGATCTCGAGCACGCCCGCGCCCGCGGGGCCAAGATCTGGGGCGAGATTGTCGGCTACGCCGCCACGTCGGACGGCTATGACATGGTCGCCCCCTCCGGCGAGGGCGCCGCGCGCTGCATGCGCCTGGCCATGCAAGGGGCCGGCAACCGCAAGGTCGACTACCTCAACCCGCACGGAACCGGCACGCCGATCGGCGACATCCGGGAGATGGAGGCGGTGCGCGAAGCGTTCGGGGAAGTCGCGCCGCTGATTTCCTCCACCAAGGCGCTGACCGGCCACAGCCTCGGCGCCGCCGGCGCGCAGGAGGCGATCTACAGCCTCCTGATGATGAAGGCCGGCTTCGCCACCAAGAGCGCCAACATCGACAGCCTCGATCCGGCCTTCGCGGACCTGCCGATCCTCACCGAGCGGCGCGACACGCCGCTGGAGACAGTGCTGTCCAACAGCTTCGGGTTCGGCGGCACCAACGCCTGCCTCGTCATGAGCCGCGCCGACCTGTAGATCGCGGAACCGAGACCGGAGACCTTGCATGGCTGACGATTTGCACCTGCCCACGGGCTCGCTGATGGCCGGTAAGCGCGGGCTGGTGATGGGGGTGGCCAACCACAACTCCATCGCCTGGGGCATCGCCGCCCAGCTCGCCGCCCAGGGCGCGGAGGTGGCCCTGGCCTACATGGACATCAACGAAAAGCGCGTCCGGCCGCTCGGCGAGAGCATCGGCGTGAAGGTCTGGACCACCTTCGACGCATCGAGCGACGAGTCCATGGAGTCAGCCTTCAAAGTCGTCGAGGACGCCTGGGGCAAGATCGACTTCCTGGTTCACGCCATCGCCTTCGCCGACCGCTCGCAGATGAAGGGCTCATTCGTCGAGAGCGCCACCCGCGCCACCTTCGCCCAGGCCCTCGACATCTCCGCCTACAGCTTCGTGGACGCCTCGCGCCGGGCCGCGGCGCTGATGCCGGACGGCGGCTCGATCATCGCGCTCACCTACCTCGGGGCCGAGCGGGCCATCCCCAACTACAACGTCATGGGCGTGGCCAAGGCCGCCCTTGAGGCCGCCGTCCGCTACGTGGCCCGCGACCTCGGGCCCAAAGGCATTCGCGTCAACGCCATCTCGGCTGGGGCAATGCGCACGCTCTCGCTGGCCGGCATCTCCGGCGGCCGGTCCATGCTCTCCCAGGGCCGGGCGCTCAGCGCCCTCAAGGAGGACACCTCCATGGAGGGGGTGGCCGGCTGCGCCCTGTGGCTGCTCTCCGACCTCGGTCGCTCGACCACCGGCGAAATCGCCCACGTCGACGCCGGTTTCCACATGATGGGCCTGGCGAGCGAGGAAGAGGGCTAGGACCATGACCGCGGCGCCGGACGTCATCATCGTCGGCGCCGGCATGCCGGGGGCGACGCTGGCCCTGGCGCTGGCGGCGGGCGGGCTTGAGCCGGTCCTCATTGACCCCCTGCCCTTCGAGCTACAATGCGCGCCGACCTTCGACGGCCGCTCCAGCGCCATCTCCTTTGCCGCCTTCCGCCAGTGGCGGGCGCTCGGCGCAGCGCCCTATCTGGAGCCACTCGCCCAGCGCATCGAACAGATCGTGGTCACCGATGGGCGCGCGCCCGGCGCGGCCGCGCGCGGGCCGTCTCCAGCTTTCTTGCGCTTCGATTCGGCCGAGATCGCCGACCGATTCGAGGGCGAGCCGCTCGGTTACATGCTGGAGAACCGCCATATCCGGGCCGGACTCGCCCAGGCGGTCAGCGACGCCGGCATCGCCGTGCTGGCTCCGGCCAAGGTCGTCGCCGTGGAGGTCTCGACCAGGACTGCGTCGGTCCGGCTGGCCGACGGGCGGACGTTGGAGGCGCCGCTGGTGGTCGGCACCGACGGTCGCGGATCGCTGGTCCGCCAGGCCGCTGGAATCGACACCTTCGGATGGAGTTATCCGCACACGGCGGTGGTGGCGACGGTGGAGGCCGAGCGCGACCACCTGGGCGTCGCCTACGAGCACTTCCTGCCGGCCGGCCCCTTCGCCATCCTGCCGCTGCCGCATCGCCGCGCCAGCCTCGTGTGGACCGAGGCGCCCGCCCGCGCTGCGGCGCTCAAAGCCGCCAGCGCGCCCGCCTTCGAGGCCCACCTCGCCCGCCGCTTCGGCCTATTCCTGGGCGCGGCGAAGCCGGAAGGGCCACGCTTCACCTATCCGCTCGGCCTGCAGATGGCCGAGCGCCTGACCTCCCCGCGCCTGGCCCTGGCGGGAGACTCCGGCCACGCCATCCACCCCATCGCCGGCCAGGGTCTCAACATGGGCCTCAAGGACTGCGCCGCGTTGGCAGAGGTGGTGATCGAGGCTCAGCGCCTGGGCGAAGACATCGGCGCGGCCGCCGTTCTGGCCCGCTACGAGCGCTGGCGGCGGCTTGACAATATCGCCGTGGCGGCGGCCACCGACGCTTTCAATCGCCTGTTCGCCAACGACAATCTGCTCGTGCGGGCGGCGCGCGACCTCGGCATGGCGGCGGTGAACCGCGTCGGCCCGGCCCGCCGGGCGTTCATGGCCGAGGCCGGCGGCGCGCTCGGCGACCTGCCCCGCTTGCTGCGCGGTGAGTTGGTGTGAATCTCTTCCCCCCCCAAAGGGGGGAGAGAAGCGCGCCTAGTCCAAACTCCGCGCCTCTTCGGGCAACATGATCGGCACGCCGTCGCGGATCGGGTAGGCGAGGCGCGCAGCCTTGCTGATCAGCTCTCCGCGTTCGCGGTCATAGTCGAGTGGCCCGCGCGTCACCGGGCAGACCAGGATCTCGAGCAGGCGGGGGTCGATCTCGGATGTCGTCATCGCCTCAGCTTACTGAACGGAATGGGCCGCGTCATCGTCTTCCGCCGCATCGATGGCCAATAGGGTCTCCAGCGTATCGCGGCGATCGTCCACGTCATGGGCCTCGAGCAGAGCCTGCTTCTCAGCCGGCTCGAATGGCAAGGCCATGGCCAGGCTGTTGACCAGGGCCGGACCCGGCGCGCTCGTCACGATATCCCAGTCGACGCCGAGGCCCTTGCGGTCGAGGTAGCGCCGCAACAGGGCCAGGAAGACCGTGCGGTCAAACTCCTCGGCCTCGTCTTCGGCGAGGTCGGCCTCGAACGTCTCATAGTCGGCGCGAACCTGACGGTAGGGCGTGCGCTGGGGCAGCTCTTCCAGCGCCTCGAACCGGCAGACGCCGGTCAAGGCGATGAGATAGTCGCCTTCGCCCGTCTCGGCGTAACTGGTGATGCGACCCACACATCCGACCCGCGCCAGGCGCGGCTTCAGCCCCGCCATACCGTCTTCGGTCTGGACCATGCCGATCAGCCGCTCCCCGGCCATGGCGTCGTCGACCATGTTGAGATAGCGCGGCTCGAAGATGCGCAGGGGTAGGATCGCGCCAGGCAGCAACATGGCGCCGTCCAGCGGGAAGATCGGGATAACGTCCGGCAGGTTCACGAGAACAGGATCGAAGAGAGGCGCCGGCGACCCTGGCGCGTCACCTCCGAGGTCTGGCCGGCGGCCTCGAACACCTTGAGCAGCTGGGCCCGCGCGGCGCCTTCGTTCCAGTCGCGATCGCGAGAGATGATCTCCAGCAACTGGTCGGCGGCGGCCGCCAGCTTACCCTGGGCGGCGAGGCCGGCGGCGACCTCCGCCCGGGCGGCATGGTCGCCCGGATCAGCTTTCAGGCGACGCTCGGCCTCGGCCGTTTCCGACGGCGCTTCCCTGGCGAGCGACAAGGTCGCGCGGACGCTCTCGAGGTCAGGGTTCTTGGCGTCGGCCGGAGCCATCGCGGCCACTTCCGCCGCACGCTCCAGGTCGCCGCCCGCGAGGTAGCAGCGCGCCAGGCCGCCGATCGCCTCGAGGTTGTCCGGCGCGGCCTGCAGAACCTCGGCGAAGGCCTGGGCCGCCCCGCCGACGTCGCCCATCTCCAGCGCCTCGCGGCCCATGGCCAGGAGCTCGGCCTCCTCGGAGACCGGCGGCGCGCGGATCAGTTTCTGGACGAAGGCCTGGACCTGGCTGTCCGGAAGGGCGCCGGTGAAGCCGTCCACCGGCCGGCCGTCGTCGAAAGCGTAGACCGTGGGGATGGACTGTACGCGCAATTGACCGGCGAACACCGGGTTCTTGTCGACATCGATCTTGACCAGCTTCACTGCGCCGCCGGCGGCCTTGACCGCCTTCTCCAGGGCCGGGCCGAGCTGTTTGCAAGGGCCGCACCAGGTGGCCCAGAAATCGACGATCACCGGCGTTTCGCGCGAAGCCTCGATGACATCGGCCACGAAGCCGGCGTCCGAGCCGTCCTTGATGAAATCTGCGCCCGTCCCGGCCGGCGCGGCCTCTCCGATCAAACTCATGAACCCTTCCGCATCGCGTGAAGCCCTAAGATGGGCCCTGACAGGTGAAAATGGAACTGCACTCAGCCGGCGAGGGCGGCGAAGTCGACCACGATCGGCTCGACGTCCACGGCCGCCAGAAAAGCGCGAAAACCGGCTTGGTTCACGCTCGTGGTGGCGGTGTTGCGCAGCGGATGGAAGTTCACCGGGTCGGCCTCGCCGAGCGCCCGATCGAGCACAAAGCGCATCCGCCGCTCTCGATCGTTGACCAGCGCGAAGGCTGTGACCGATCCCGGCGTGACGCCGAGGACCTCCTCCAGCAATTCGGCCTTGCCGAACGAGAGGCGTCCCGAACCGATTACGGCTGGTAGGGCTTTGAGATCGATGCGCGTCGTCTGCAGCGCCGAGACCAGCCACAGCGCACCCTTATGGTCACGCAGGAAGAGGTTCTTGCTGTGGCCGCCCGGCAGGGCTTCCAGGTCGGGACTCGCCTCGCCGACGCGGAACACTGCCGGATGCTCGAGCGTGGCGTGGGCGACGCCATGTGCGCCCAAGAACGCAAGGAGCTCGTCCGAAGTCATGCGGCGCCGTTGGACGGCATCGACGGCCGCGCTAATGAAACGCCATGCAGCTCGAATGCTATCCCATGTCCGCCCGTCCGCCGGACATCGTGCCTGGCCGCCCTCAGCGGGCTTGGATGGACGCCTTTTTCGACCGTCATCCCTATCGCTGCCTGCCGCTCACCATGGCCAACACCACCGGCTGGGAGATCCTCTGCCCGGTCGGCCTCACCGCCGAATGGAACGGCGGCATCGAGCAGACCGACATCACCATCGCCGCCGACCATCCTTTCCCCGGCTTCGACGATTTCGTGAAGAGCCATTTTTCGCACGGGGTGCTGACCTTCCATCCCGGCTACCTCTTCCGCACCCCGGACGGCTGGTCGATGTGGGCCGGGGGGCCGCCGAACCACGTCAAGGACGGCGTCCAGCCTCTGCAGGGCCTGGTCGAGACCGACTGGCTGCCCTTCCCCTTCACGATGAACTGGGTGTTCACCAGGCCCGGGCGCATCCGTTTCGCCAAGGGCGAACCCTTCTGCTTCATCACCCTGGTCCAGGACCGGGTGATGGAGACCTTCGACCTGGTGCAGAAGGACCTCGTCCGCGATCCCGATCTCCACGGCCAGTACGAGGCCTGGCGCGGCCGCCGCGACGACTTCAACGCCCGCCTCTACAAGCGCGACCCGGCCACCATCAAGGAGGCCTGGCAGCGCTACTACTTCAAGGGCGAGATGCCGCTCGACGCCCCCGCGCCCAAGGCCCACGTCAACAAACGGCGCATGAAAACCCTGAAACTCGGGCGCTGAGCCGACCCCCAGCAGGCGCTTGCCATCCGCCGGCAGTTGGGCCATAAGCCCGCCTCCCGGGCGGGTAGCCTGGGCGGAGCGCGGGCGTAGCTCAGGGGTAGAGCACAACCTTGCCAAGGTTGGGGTCGGGCGTTCGAATCGCCTCGCCCGCTCCATTTTTCAGAATGATTTTAGAGTGTTACGATGAGCCCTGCGTGAGCTAGGCCGCTCGTCCTGTGGTTGGTCAACACTCGGTCAACACGACATGCTGGAGGTGTTGAGCGGCGAAGCAAGGAGGCGCAGGAATTTCGCAAGAGGAGATGGGGCGATCCGGAAGACAGCGGCGAGCCCGCCGGATCCACGAGCGTCATCTTCGCCTCCTCGTCCGAGCGACCAGCCGGGCTACTCTGGGTCGAGAAAGGGGTTGTCACGCCCATGGCAAAGGTCAGGCTGCCAGCCATAACCGCCTCATTCGGGATCGCCATTTTCCCGTGCCTCAAAACATCTGATTCGATCCGAATCGGCGGTTACACCTTTCGCTCGACAACGGACGTGGTTGGTTTGCCGGAGGACCAAGCTGCTGCCGTCAGCGAAGTGGCCGCGATGCTCTACGCCCGAGATGACGTACGAATCTCTCAGGCCTCATACGCCATTACCGGCCCGCTAGGCGTGTTTCGACCAGGGCCAGTTATCGAGCGCCTCGAGCGCGCGCGTGCCGTAGTCGGCTATCTCTACTCGGGCGCCCATCCGACCTTTGGCGACGCCTTCATGCCCTTCGAGTTCGCCAGCATGGCAGTAGTACAGCCGGCGAACGTCAGCACCTTTCTGGTCCGTCCTGAGCACGGCACAATCTTGCCGCCCGTTCCTGAGGGCTATGTGGCTGATGATTTAGGCTACACGTCAGGATACGAGGGAACCTACAACGGGCGGCCAGTCTGGTTGGCGAAGGGCTCACGCCTCTACGGTGGCTACCCCGACACGCCTCTGAACATCGCGCAGGATCTTCACCTCGATATCGGAGGATTTCGCGGCGAGGGCCGCTCTCGCCCTCTCCTTCTCGAACTGCTTCAACGCGAACCCACGCCCTTCTCCGAGCGCGTCTTTACAGCACTGGATTGGTACAACGATGCCAACGACCGTTACGTCGATCCAAGCAAGAACCTACTTTCCCTCGCCGTCGCATTTGAAGTGCTTCTTGAACTACCTTCCGGCGAGAAGACAGACCGCCTCGCAGACAGCATTTCCCTCCTCCTAGGCCGAACGGCGCGGCTTAAGGACTGGGCCATCCAGTTCTACGATGCCCGGTCCCAGGTGGCGCATGAGGGCCGAGTCCGAGACTGGTCATTTTATTCCGCGAAGGCTGCCCAGAAAGGCAAACCTTCACACCGGTTCGGGTCAGTCATGACCTACGGACTGGAGATATTCCAACTCTGCCTAGCGACCATCCTCACCGGCGGCATGCTGGCCGAACAGTCTGGCCTCGCGGAGCGCTTCGTCGCCAACAGCGAGCGCTACGCCCAGATCGCGGAGAGGCTCGGTCGGGCCTCCGTATCACCTGAAGAGGCAATCGCCGCCATTGAGCCGCTGGTCGAGGAACTCGACCGTTATCAGTTCATCTCCAGCCCGGTGCCAATTCAAGAGGTGATCAAGGCGCTTCGTGCCGGCGCCATGGCGCTCAGCCGATGCAATCTGCAGTTCAGCAATGACTTCGCTGCGGCATTGAAGACCGTCCAGGATGCGCCAAAGGGCGATGCCTTCGCCACGCTCGACGCCCTGGAGGCGTTAGAGAAACAGATGCAGTCCTATGATGGCGTCGCGCTGGATCCGACGACCCAAGTCGTCAGTCGGCTCGCTAAAATCGGCTGGCGAGGGCTTGTCGTGATCTTCTATCGGCTGAAGGATCAGCGAGCGGCCGAGGTCGCTGGAGGGGCGCCGCCCACCTGAGATTCATAACCCACAGGTCGGCGGCTCGAGCCCGCCCCCAGCTACCAAATCTTTCAAATGGTTAGAAAATGTACGTCCTGACCTGACCCCCGTTTCTCATCCAGCCATAACGAGAGTCCGGGGTTGATTTGCTCTGACACCCATCCTTGGACCGCCGGAAGCTGGAGTCTCCGGTCATGTGTCACGTCGGCGGGCT
>Ga0302311_10000070_pt1 | contig 118493 bp, 114 predicted proteins | sample III_Palsa_N1_3_FD_200449 | JGI IMG/M metagenome (GOLD analysis project Ga0302311, IMG submission 200449) | Peat permafrost microbial communities from Stordalen Mire near Abisko, Sweden - III_Palsa_N1_3 | ecosystem: Environmental > Terrestrial > Soil > Palsa > Peat permafrost | place: Sweden...
CCCACGTGTTACTCACCCGTCCGCCACTAATCCCGAAGGATCCGTTCGACTTGCATGTATTAGGCCTGCCGCCAGCGTTCGCTCTGAGCCAGGATCAAACTCTCAGGTTGAGTTGACGTTCTGACTTTCGTTTTCACCAGCTCCGTAGAGCCGGTAAGCGTAATCTGCGTAGTTCTATTGACGAGTTCCCAAAACCATCGCGCGTCCTCGGCAGAAGCCTCGGGGCGAAATGGCCATGGTATGTCTTCAAAAGAGACCGCAAACCAGTCAGCGTCGAGTTGGCCACGAATGACCAACGCCAGGACGCCGCCGCCTGCGTTTCTCTTTCCATATCAACGATGTCAAAGACCTGATCGACCGAAATCGACCCCGCCGATAACGCCCGGCGGCGGCGAGGAGGCGGGTGTCTAAACGCGCCCCCCAAGACTGTCAACCGCCGCCTTCGATCCCGGCAAAGCCGTTTTCAAAGGCGCAAAAACCACCCCAGGGCCGCCGGGGCATGCCCCATCAGTCCGTGGCGATTCGTTTGAAGGGGCGGAAAATAGGTCGAACCCGTCGGAAAATCAAGCGGCAATCGCTTGCGTTCCGGCGGGTTTGGCTAGTTCCGTCCGCGAGAGGGGGGCTTCTACAGACCGAGTTCCGCGAACGCAACCCGCTTGCGGAACAATTCGGCGGATTCGCGGGAATTCGCCGCCCCCTCGCCCGCCCTCAGGCGGCGGAGATGTAGGCTCTCAGGCCTTCGGCCTCTGCGACCGTCTCGGCGATCTTGATCTTCACCAGGTCGCCGATGGAGACGATGCCCACCAGGTGCTTGTCGACGCAGACGGGCAGATGGCGGATGCGCCGGTCGGTCATGCGCTCGAGCAGCGAATCGACGGTCTCGTCCGGCTGGGCGAAGATGACGTCGCGGGTCATGCAGTCGGAGATGGGCATTCCCAGCGCGTCGGCGCCGTGCTCGGCGACCAGGCGGACGATGTCACGTTCGGAAACGATGCCGGCGACCGCGCGGTCGCCCTCCACCACCACCATGGCCCCCACACGCCGCTGGTGAAGCAGCGCCGTCACCGCGGCCACCGTATCGGTGGGCGAGGCGGTGAACACCATGTCACCCTTGTTCTTCAGAACGCCGGCCACGAGCATGGACTTCCTCCCTGGCTGTTGAAGCCAAGTATCTGTGGAGTACTCTCCGCCCGAAATTCGGAACGATCAAGGCACTATTGTGTCAGGTCTCTGTGAACGCCGGCGAGCCGCGCGAAGAGCGGGATCAACAGCAGCCCGGCGAAAAAGCCGATGATGTGCGCCTGCCAGGCGACCGGCGCTCCGGCCGTGCCGGGCGTGAGGCCCGTGAGGCCGAGGAAGGCGTTGACGAGGATCCACACGACGGTCATGCCGACCACCGTGCGCCCGGTCAGCGGGCCCAGCCGCCCGCGGCCCTCGATCAGGCGCGCCGCCGCCCCCATCAGACCGGACGCGGCCCCGGAGGCGCCCACCAGGGCGAAGTCGTTGGCCCCCAGCCCCCACCGGGCGAGCAGGCTGGCCACGCCGGCGTAGCCCACGCCGGCGACGACGCCGCAGGCGAGGAAGAATAGCCAGAACAGGCTGGCGCCGCGCGGGGAAGTGCGCAGGAAGCGGCAGACGGGCGCGCCAAAGGCCAGGATGAAGACGCTGTTCATCAGCACATGCGGCCAGCTGGCGTGGATGAAGATGTGGGTGACGAGCCCGCCCCAGCGGCCGGCGGCGAGGTCGGGCGACGTCAGGGCCAGGGCGTCGGCGTCGAGACCGAGGGTGGTCCGCAACAGGTGAGCGCCGATCAGGACCGCGACCAGCAGCAGCACCGGCCACGGGACGTTGATCGCCGGCTCCGAACGCCGTTCAGCAGAATCGCTCATCGGGACGCGCGGCTCACGCGACGGCGCGCTCGTCACCGTCGACCGGAACCACGAGGGGCGCAGGCGCCGACCGGCCGAGAATCATGTCGGCGGCCTTTTCCGCGACCATGATCGTCGGGGCGTTGGTGTTGCCGCCGACAAGCGTCGGCATGACCGAGGCGTCCACGACCCGCAGACCCTGGAGGCCGATCACCTTCAGCGCCTCGTCGACCACGGCCATCGAGTCGCCGGCGGCGCCCATGCGGCAGGTGCCGACGGGGTGGTAGATCGTCTCGCCGGCGCGCCGGATCCAGGCCTCAATGGCCTCGTCGCCGGTGACGTCCGGCCCCGGCGTGATCTCCGCGCCGCGGATGGCGGCCAGCGCCGGCTGCGACGCCAGGCCGCGCACCATGTCGAAGCCGGCGCGAATGACCCGCCGATCCTCCTCGGCGGCCAGATAGTTGGCGAAGATGGCGGGATCGGCCAGCGGATCGGCCGAGCGCAGCGTCACACGGCCGCGGCTCTCCGGCCGCAGCTGGCAGACATGGACGGTGAAGCCATCGCGATCGGCGGCGGTCTTGCCGTGATCGCGCATGATCGCCAACACGCAATGGAGCTGCAGGTCGGGCCTGTCGAGATCGGGCCGCGATTTCAGGAAGGCGCCGGATTCCAGGAAGTTCTGTCGCCCGGGCCCCTGGCCGAACAGCAGGTAGCTGAGGCCGGTGGTCAGGCGGTTGACGCCCTTGTTGTAGGCGTAAGCGCTCTTCACACCCGGCGCTTCCCAGGAAAGGGTCAGGTCGAGGTGATCCTGCAGGTTCTCGCCGACGCCCGGCAATGAATGGCGAGGTTCGACGCCAGCGGCCCTCAGGGCCTCCGGTTCGCCGACGCCCGAAAGTTGCAGGATCTGCGGCGACTGCACGGCGCCGGCGCACAGCAGAACCTCGGCGTCGGCCATGGCCTGATGAGTCTGGCCGCCCTCGATGTATTCGACACCGACCGCGCGCGCGCCTTCGATCAGTATGCGGACGATACGGGCGCCGGTGAGCGCGGTGAGGTTCGCCCGGCCGAGCGCCGGATGCAGATAGCCCGCCGCGGCGCTGCAGCGACGACCGTCGCGAATGGTCAGCTGATAAGGGCCGAAGCCCTCTTGCTGGACGCCGTTGAAATCGGACGTGAATCTGTATCCCGCCTGCCGCCCCGCCTCGATGAAGCCGGAATAGACGGGGCTCTTGGACGAACCCTTGGACACATAGAGCGGTCCGTCGGCGCCATGATAGGCGTCGCCGCCGCCCTCGAGGGTTTCCGAGCGTTTGAAATAGGGCAGGACGTCGGCGTAGCCCCAACCCGTCAGGCCCATCTGCCGCCACTGGTCGTAATCGCGGGCGTGACCGCGGATATAGACCATGCCGTTGATCGACGACGATCCGCCCCAGCCACGCCCCCTGGGCCACCACATGCGCCGCCCGCCCATGTGCGGTTCGGGCTCGGTCCAGAACCCCCAGTTGTAGTCGCCCTTCTCGGGGATGATGGCGCCGACGCCCGCCGGCATCTTGACCAGGATCGAAGTGTCCTTCGGTCCAGCCTCGAGCAACAGCACCTTGGTCGACCCATCGGCGGTCAGGCGGTTGGCGAGAACGCAGCCGGCGGAGCCGGCGCCTATAATAATGTAGTCGTAGCGCTGCGCGGCCATGGCGTTCCTGCGTTTCCTCGGGGGAGACCCCCGCTTCGGCTTTAGAGCAAAGCCTGGGCGGCGTGAACCTCAGCCGAGGCCTGGAATCCGCCGCCGGATCATCCGCCAGGCCTCGCCGCTTTCCTGCAGTCGCAGGACCTGGGCGGCGCCGAAATAGACCCCCACGCTGCAGCCAATGGCGACGGCGAGGGAGAGGGCGTGCAGGATCAGGCCGGAGGTCATTCCCTCGAGCAGGGTGTCGATGGCGAAGGCCGCGCCGCCGCACAGCAGGGCCGCGATCGCACAGCGCAGGAGGAAGAAGGTCCATTCCCGCACACCGCCGACATCCACCTGCCTGGACAGCGCATGGATGAGCTGGCCGAAATTGAGCAAGGCGACCGAGGAGGTCGCCAGCGCCAGGCCCACAACGCCGAGGCCGAACAAGGTGGCGTTCAGGGTGTTGAGAACGAGGTTGACGGCGATGGCCACCAGGCTGATGCGCAGCGGCGTCTTGGGCAGTCCCAGCGCATAGAAACAGGGGGTCAGCACCTTGATCGCCGCGTAACCGGCCAGGCCGATCGAATAGGCCTGCAGGGTGTGGGCCGTCTGCAGGGTGTCATGGGCGCTGAAGCGGCCGTGCTGATAGATGAGCGCGATGATCGGTCGGGCGAGAAAGGCCAGGCCCGCCGACGCCGGCAGGGCCAGGAACCAGGCCAGACGCACGGAATCGCGCACGGTGCTGCCGAAGGCGGCCATATCGCGCCGGGCGAAGGCGCGGGTCACCGCCGGCAAGGTCGCGGTGGCCAGCGACACGCCAAAGATGCCGATCGGAAACTGCATCAGGCGAAAGGCGCAGGCGAGCCAGGAGCGACCGCCGTTGATCTCGGAGGCGAAGTTGCCGTTGACCAGCACGTTCACCTGCACGGCCGCGCCAGCGACGACGCTGGGCCACATCAGAGACCAGAGCTGGGCGAGGCGCGGGTCCTTAAGATTGAGCCACCAGCGAAAGCGGAACCCAAGCCGGTGGAGCGAGGGCAGCTGCATGCCGAGCTGCGCCAACCCGCCCAGAAGCACGCCCAGGCTCACGCCATAGAGCGCCTTCTCCGTGAATTGCGGATGCGGCCAGGTGGCGCGTGCGCCGGGATCGAAGGCCAAGGCCAGGGCCACGCCGGCGACGACCGAGACGATATTGAACACCGTCGAGGCCGAGGCCGGCACCCCGAACACGAACCTGGCGTTCAGCATCCCCATGACCGCGGCGGCCAGCGATACGAAGAGTATGAAGGGAAAGAGGACGCGCGTGAGCTTGACCGTCAGCTCAAACTTGCCCGGCACCGTGTGGTAGCCAAAGTTGGTCAGGTCGACGAGCAGCGGCGCCGCCACGATCGCGACCACGCACAGAATGCCCATCAGGAAGAGCATCGCCGTCAGAATGAGGTTGGCCAGCTCCCAGGCGGGCTTCTCGCCATCGGTGTCCCAGGTTCGGGTGAACATGGTGGTGAAGGCGATCGACAGCGCGCCCTCGGCGAAGAGGTCGCGCAGCAGGTTCGGAATCTGGAACGACGCCAGATAGACGTCGAGCAACTTGCCCGCCCCGAACATGGCGGCGAACACCGTGTCGCGCACCAGGCCGAACAGGCGCGAGGCGATGACCGCCAGGCCGACGATACCGGCGGCGCGGCGGGTGCTGGTGTGGGCGGCCTTCGGGGTCATGGCGCCCGTATCTAATGTGCTTTGCGCCGTTGGGGCGCCCGGAGTTGGTGAGGTCAACGGCCCGTCCAGTGAGGGGCGCGCTTTTCGGCGAAGGCGCGGGGCCCCTCGATGAGGTCCTCCGACCGGAAGAGCGCCGCGACGGCGGGATATTTGCCCTGGCCGCGGATGGCCGCCTCCAGCGTCGGCTCGTCGAGACCCTGCATCACCGCCTGTTTGGAGGCGCGGATCGACATCGGGCTCAGCTCGCAGATCTGTGCCGCCAGCCGGCGTGCGGCGGGCAACAGGCCCTCGGGCGTCGTGACCTCGTGCACGAAGCCGAGCTCCTGGCCCTCCACGGCCGAGACCCGGCGCGCGGTGAGGATCATCGACATGGCCCGCTTGACGCCAATGGCGCGCGGCAACCGGTGCAGCCCACCGGCGAGGGCGGCCAGGCCCACGCGCGGCTCCGGCAGGGCGAAGACGGCGTTCTCCGACGCAAGTATAATGTCGCAGGCGAGCGCGATCTCGAACCCGCCGCCCATGGCGACGCCGTTCACCGCCGCGATCAGCGGCTTGGCGAGGTCGAAGCGCAGGGCGAGGCCCGCGAAGCCGGTCGGCGGCGATTTCATTTCGCCGCCGGTCGCCTGCCACTTGAGATCGTTGCCGGCGGAGAAGGCGCGATCCCCCGCCCCGGTGATGATCCCGACCCATTGTTCCGGGTCGGCGGCGAAGGCGTTCAGCGCCTCGTCCATCTCGAAATGCATGGGCGAGTGCAGCGCGTTCATTACCTGAGGGCGATTGAGCGTGATCAGCGTGACCGGTCCGTCGCGTTCGACGGTGATGAATTCATAAGCCATGACCTGTCCTCCTAATTTCAGAGCGCCGCGAGCTCGGCCCTGAAGCGTTTCCAGTTCTCGACATAGTGCCGGGCGCCGGCGCGCAGCCCTTCGGCCTGCTCCGGGCTCACCTGCCGCACGATCTTTCCCGGCGCGCCCATCACCACCGAGAAGTCGGGGATATCCTTGCCTTCGGTGATCAATGCGTGCGCGCCGATCAGGCAGCTGCGACCAATTCGCGCACCGTTGAGCACGATCGAGCCGATTCCGACCAGACTCCCCTCCCCGATCGTACAGCCGTGAAGCATGACCATGTGACCGATGGTGACGTTATCGCCAATGGTCAGAGGCACACCGGAGTCGGTGTGAAGAACGCTGTTGTCCTGCACATTGGAATTCTCGCCAATTTCAATCGGATCGTTGTCGCCTCGAGCCACCGCGCCGAACCAAATACTAGCATTCTTCTTCAATATGACTTTACCGATAACCGCGGCAGTCGGCGCTATCCAATATTGACCTTCCGGAGGAACAGTCGGCGCGTGCTCGCCGAGGCTATAACAAGTCATCCGGACACCACCTATTCTTGCAAACATTCACTTGCTTAACCCTTCAGAAACCAGGTTAGCCTCAACATCGTTGGGCGATTCGAGGGGGAGACCCTCCCTCGCGTCCCGCCGCGAGCTTTCAGCGCGCGGTCTCCTCGTGAACGGAGAACCGGGTGTCGCTTAGTGTGGTGAGGCGGTCAACTCCGCCGCCATCTGACCGCAACCTCCCCGCCCCGCGGGAAGGACATGGGCGACGCCATCTCATCTCATTGCCACTCGGGCGGCGGGTTTCGGCCGCCTCGGGGCCATCCGAGCGGCGGCTCTTTGCCGCCTCGGGCCATTTCCTCATCCTCAAGGGAGACTTTGGATGACCAAGCGAGCCCTCAAGCGATTCGTCCGCGAAGGCGCCTTCGACGAGCGCGAGTTCGACGATGACGCCAAGATCCGTCGCCTGCCGACGGCGCGGGGGTGGTCGCCGACGCCGCACAATGAGGATCGCGACCAGACCTATCTGAAGACCATCCGCGCCAAGTCCGACGGGCAGCAGAGCCTGATCGACGCCATCGAGGCCAAGAACCTCGTCCTGGCGCTCGGACCGGCCGGCAGCGGCAAGACCTACCTTTCCATCGCCAAGGCGGTGGAGGCTCTCGAAGCCGGCAAGGTCGGACGCATCGTCCTCTCCCGCCCGGCGGTGGAGGCCGGCGAATCCCTCGGCTTCCTGCCCGGCGAGCTCGAAGACAAGCTGGCCCCCTATCTGCGGCCGCTTTACGACGCCCTCTCCGACCGCCTGTCGATGAAGCGGGTTCGTTCGCTGATCACCGAAGGGGCCATAGAGATCGCGCCCGTGGGCTTCATGCGCGGGCGCACGCTCAACAACGCCTTCGTGGTCATCGACGAGGCGCAGAACTGCACCTACGGCCAGCTCAAGATGCTGCTGACGAGGCTCGGCTGGAACTCGACCATGGTGGTGACCGGCGACCCGGGGCAGTCCGATCTCCTGCCCGAGATGTCGGGCCTTGCCCCGGTGGCCGACCGTCTGGAGCGGCTGGCCAATGTCGCGGTAGTGCGGCTTCAGGAGCAGGACATCGTCCGCCACCCGCTGGTGGCCGACATGCTGAGCGTGCTCTAGGCCCTGCCCGAAAAAGAGTCCGCCCGGCTTGGCTGACGCCTGGGCCGGGCGGAAGGCGGGATGCGCGGAGGGGGGACGCCGCGCACCTGTCCCAATGGAACGTGAGCGCCGCCCGATGGTTGCGTCGACTCGGGCCCCAGCTTGAGCGTTGCAAAATTGTCGCGCGCGGCCTTCGTTTCACTATTATCCATACCGCCTCAATAGGCTTATTTTTCCCCAACCGTTAAGGTGACGATTGCGATGCGCATCCCGCGCTCGCACGAAACTGTCACAAAACTGCACTAGAGGTCCTCGCCAGCGAGTCCTCGCCCGAGCAGGACCTCCAGAGGGGAATACCAATGACTTTGAAGACGACCTTGATCGGCGGCGCCGCCGTGGGTGCGATGTTGGCCGCGGGAATGGTCGGTACGGCGGACGCCAAAACCGCCAGACACCATCATCGCGTGGTGAGGGCCGCTGGGCCTTCGGCGTCCGAGACCGAGCTCAAGTCCGAGGTCGAGACCCTCAAGACGCAGGTCCACGAACTGGAATCGCGTCTGGATGCGCAGGCTCAGGCCACGCAACAGACACAGGCTCAGGTCCAGACGGCCCAGAACCAGGCTCAGGCCGCCCAGACCACGGCCCAAGCCGCTCAAACTCAGGTCGCGGCCCAGGAGTCGCAGATCGAGACCATTCCGGCTCAGGTCGAGTCCGACACTAATAAGAAGATCGCGCCGCTGCTGACCGGCTGGTTCAACGACACCAAGGTCGGCGGGACGATCTTTGCGGACTTCTCGTCCGTCAGCAACAGATCCAACGGCTACGCCGTCGGCAGCGCGGGCGCCATCGCAGCCGGCAACAGCCAGGCCGCGCAGAACGGCGTCTCCTACGACATCAAGCGCGCCTACATCAGCATCGATCACAAGTTCAACAGCGTGTTCTCTGCGGACATCACGACGGACTTCACCTACGACAGCGTGACCAAGGCTTCGCAGCTCTACATCAAGAAGGCCTATCTGCAGGCTAACCTCCTCGGTTCCGAGCTCGTCGTGCGGGGCGGCAGCGCCGACATGCCGTGGGTGCCCTTCGTGGAAGGCTTGTACGGCTACCGCTACGTCGACCATGTGCTGATCGACAACTACAGCTACGGCACGTCAGCCGACTGGGGCCTGCACGCCTTCGGCAACCTCTGGGACAACCACATCGGCTACGCGGTTTCTGTGGTTGACGGTCAGGGCTACAAGGTGACGCCGCAGGGTACGATCGCCACCTCGGAATCGATCACCTGCACCTCGGCCACCAGCACGGTTACGACGACTCCGACCACGCCCACGACCACGACAACCTGCGCCCTGACGCCAGGCACCAGCGCGCGCACCCACGGCGTCGACGTCGAGTACCGGCTGAACGCCAACTTCGACAATGTCACGGTCGCGGTCGGCGGCTACGACGGGCACCGCGGCACGTCCTACATCCAGCCGACCTTCTACGTCGCCCAGCGCTTCGACGCCCTGGCCGCCTATACGAGCCCGCTCGGCCGGATCGGTGTCGAATATCTGTGGGCGCACTATTGGAATGACGTGACCCAGACCAACCCGGCCAAGACCAACACCACCGAAGGCGTGTCGGCCTTCGCCTCGGTGAACTTCACCAAGCAGTTCTCGCTGTTCGGCCGCTATGACTACCTGAAGCCGCAGGAAGACACGGCGCCTCACTACGACAGCAACTTCTTCAACGTCGGCCTGGCTTACAAGCCGACCAACGGGGTCGACCTGGCGCTCGTCTACAAGCATGAATCCGTCATCGACGGCGTGCTCAGCACCTCGAACGGCTCGATCGGGGCGACCAACCCCGGCAAGGGCACGTACAACGAAGTCGGCATCTTCACCGGCGTGAAGTTCTAAGTTGGAAGGTAGCGGCGGGGCGACGCTCAGCCCCGCCGCTACCGCGCCCATTCACGGCGCGGCCCGCGACCTTGAGGCCAGCGGGAGTGTCACTAAACTGATAAACGATCCGCCTAAAGCATCTGGCGAGCGCGAGCGCGCACGAATCTCGGAGAGAAAAATGAATAAGATAATCGCCGCCGCGATGTTCGCGACGGTCGCCCTCGGCGCGGCCGCGAACGCCGCCAACCTGTCAGGCGCCGGCGCCACCTTCCCCGCCCCCGTCTACGCGAAGTGGGCCGAGGAATATAAGGCCAAGACCGGCAACGCCCTGAACTATCAGGCGATCGGTTCCGGCGGCGGCATCAAGCAGATCACCGCCAACACCGTCGACTTCGGCGCCTCGGACATGCCGCTGAAGCCCGATGTGCTGGCGACGGACGGCCTGCAGCAGTTCCCCACGGTCATCGGCGGCGTGGTGCCGGTGATGAACCTGCCGGGGATCAAGCCGGGCGAAGTGAGGATCACCGGCCCGATCCTGGCCGACATCTATCGCGGCATCCGCAAGTTCTGGGACGATCCGGTTCTCGTCTCGTACAACAAGGGCGTGAAGCTGCCCCACCTGCCGATCACGGTGGTGCATCGCTCGGACGGCTCCGGCACAACCTTCCTGTTCACCAGCTATCTGTCGATGAACGCGGCCCACTGGGCCTCGGGACCGGGCGCCAATGTGTCGGTCAACTGGCCGGTCGGCATCGGCGGCAAGGGCAATGACGGCGTGGCCGCCTTCGTCAAGCAGACGCCGGGCGCCATCGGCTACGTGGAATACGCCTACGCCAAGCAGAACCACATGACCTACGCCCTGATGCGCAACAAGTCCGGTCGCTGGGTGGCCCCCACGGCCGAAGCCTTCGCCGCTTCCGCGGCCGGCGCGAAATGGGGCGCGGCTCCGGGCTACTATCTGCTGCTGCTCGACCAGCCGGGCGCGAACGCCTGGCCGATCAGCGGGGCGACCTTCATCCTGATGCACGCCAAGCAGGCCAATGCGCAGACGGGCCACGACGTGCTGGCCTTCTTCGACTGGTCTTACAAGAACGGCAATCCAGCCGCCGAAGGCCTGGACTATGTGCCTCTGCCAGAAGGCGTCAAAGGCCTGATCCGCAAGTCGTGGCTCAAGATCACCGGACCTGACGGCAAGCCCGTCTACAAATAGGCCGCGGGCGGGCGGGGATCGACGGTCCCCGCCCGCCGCTTTATTCAGGGGCCCACCAGCACCGACGCGATAGGCGCCATGTCGACAGCCGAGATTTCAGCCGCCGATCCAGCCCCGCGCCGCCTCGCTTCGGCCCGCGGCTCGAGATTCGAGCCATTTTTTCACACCGCCTGCTTCGTGGCAGCCACAACCCTGTTGGCGACGCTCGGCGCGGTACTGGTCTTGCTCGCCATCGGCGGCTGGCCGGCCATCGCCAAGTTCGGCGTCGGCTTTCTCACGCAAAACACCTGGGACCCAGTGGCGGACGTGTACGGCGCCGCCGGCCCCATACTGGACACCCTGCTCGTGGCGGCGCTCGCCATGGCCATCGCCATGCCGATCGCCGGCGGCGTCGCCTTCTTCCTGGTGGAGCTCTGTCCTCCGGTTCTGCGCCGCCCCATCGGTACGGCGGTGGAGCTTCTGGCCGGCATACCGTCTATCGTTTACGGCATGTGGGGCCTGTTCGTCTTCGCCCCGGTGTTCGCCAAATGGGTGGAGATCCCGGCGATGTCGGCCGCGCCGGCGGGATCGATCTGGGCGACCATTTTCCAGGGCATTCCAAATGGAACGGGGCTACTGGCCGCCTCGATCATCCTCGCCTTCATGATCCTGCCGTTCATGGCCGCGACCCTGCGCGACCTGCTCGCCACGGTGCCTGCCCAGGTGCGTGAGAGCGCCTACGGACTGGGCGCCACCACCGGCGAGGTGGTGATGAAGGTCACCCTGCCCTATGTGCGGCGCGGAGCCATCGGCGCCGCCATGCTGGGCCTGGGGCGCGCGCTAGGCGAAACCATGGCCGTCACCTTCATCATCGGCAATTCGCACGACTTCCCCAAGGGCCTATTCGACGCCGGCTCGACCATCGCCTCCACCATCGCCAATGAATTCAACGAAGCCAGCGGCATGCAGGCGTCGGCCCTCATCGCCCTTGGCCTGGTGCTCTTCCTGATCACCTTTGCCGTTCTGGCCCTGGCGCGGCTGATGCTGCGCAACCAGGCGAGGCTCTGAGGATGGCCCTCTCCGCCGCCCGCATCGGACGCCGACGCGCTCAGAACGCCCTGTTCGTCGGCTTCTGCATCCTGGTCACCACCCTGGCGCTGACCGCCCTGGCGCTGATCCTCTATTCACTGGTGACGCAGGGCATCGGCGGCATCAATCTCCGCGTATTCACGATGTCGACGCCCGCCGCTGGGTCGCCCGGCGGACTGCTCAACGCGATCGTGGGCTCGATCATGATCTGCGCCCTGGCCATGGTGATCGCGCTCGTCATCGGCATTCTGGCCGGTACGTGGCTGGCGGAATATGCGGGCGACGGGCGCTATGGCAGCCTGATCCGCTTCCTGAACGACGTCCTTCTGTCAGCGCCTTCGATTCTGATCGGACTGTTCGTGTGGCAGATTCTGGTCTTTCCGTTCCATGGCTATTCCGGTCTTGCCGGGGCGGTCGCGCTGGCGATCCTGGCTGTGCCGGTCATTACGCGCACCACGGAAGACGTTCTGAAGCTGCAGCCCACCTCGCTGCGAGAATCGGCCGTCGCGCTCGGCACACCCTTCTGGCGGGTGGTGCGCAGCGTTCTGTGGCGCGCGGCGTCGAGCGGCATCATCACCGGCGCGCTCCTGGCCTTCGCGCGGATCAGCGGCGAGACCGCCCCCTTGCTGTTCACGGCTTTCGGCAATCAGTTCTTCAGCTGGAACATGGCCGGATCCATGGCCAACTTGCCCCTGGTGATCTTCAACTTCGCGAACTCCGCCTACCCCGACCTGAACAAACTTGCCTGGGCTGGCGCATTGATTGTCGCCGCCTCGGTCCTCGGCGTGACCATTGTCGCCCGTTTCATCTCGAAGGACGCAAAGCCGTCATGACCGACCTATCGTCAGAGTCGCTCACGCCGGGGACCGCCGAAGAGGTTGGCGCGCGCGCCATCGCCCCCGGGACCGACAATTCGATCACCTCGATCGCGCCCGACAGCATCAAGATCGACATCCAGAATCTGGATTTCTTCTACGGCAAGAGCCAGGCCCTCAAGGGGGTCTCCATGTCGGTCGCCCGCAACGCCGTCACGGCGATGATCGGTCCGTCCGGCTGCGGCAAGTCCACTCTGCTGCGCACCCTCAACCGGATGTACGGGCTCTATCCCGGGCAGCGCGCCACCGGAAAGATCCTGTTCGACGGCGAGGACATACTGGCGGCGCGCACCGACCTGTCGTTGCTACGTGCGCGGATCGGCATGGTGTTCCAGAAGCCGACGCCGTTTCCGATGTCGATCCACGACAATGTCGCCTTTGGCGTTCGCCTATACGAGAACCTTTCGCGGTCGGAGATGAACGACCGGGTGGAAGAATCTCTGCGCCGCGCCGCCCTGTGGGACGAGGTCAAGGACAAGCTCAGCACGTCCGGCCTCGGCCTTTCGGGCGGCCAGCAACAGCGGCTGTGCGTCGCCCGCTGCATCGCCGTGCGGCCCGAGGTGCTGTTGCTGGACGAGCCGACCTCGGCGCTCGACCCCATCTCCAGCGCGCGCCTCGAGGAAACCATCACCCGGCTAAAGTCCGACTACACCATTGTCATCGTCACCCATAACCTGGGCCAGGCCGCCCGTCTCTCGGACCACACGGCCTTCATGTATCTGGGCGAGCTGGTCGAATTCGGGGAGACGGCGGGCATGTTCACCAGCCCTGTGACCAAACGCGCGTCGGACTACATCACCGGCCGTTTTGGTTGACATATCGTATTGACCGGCGCCGGGACGCGGCGCGTTTAGAGAGACACTGTCACAAACCCCTCACAGAGTCGTGGCAACCAGACTCCCTGCACGGAATGCTGAAAACGCACCATGGAACACACTGTAAAAGCCTATGACGCCGAGCTCGACGCGATCACGGCCGAGCTCGCCCGCATGGGCGGCCTGGCCGAGGCCGAGGTCGCCGACGCCATCCGCTCGATCGCCGATCGCGACGTCGCGCTCGCCGAGACGGTGATCGAACGCGACGCGCGCCTGGACGCGCTCGAAGCCGACATCCAGCAGAAGGCCATCCGCCTGATCGCCATCCGCCAGCCGGTGGCCGACGACCTGCGCCGCACCGTGGCCGCGATCAAGATCAGCGGCGATCTGGAGCGTTGCGGCGATCTGGCCAAGAACATCGCCAAGCGCGCGGTGGTGATCGCCGAATCCGAACCCCTGACCCCGATCACCAGCTCCATCGAACGCATGGGCGAACTGGTGGCGATGCGGCTGAAGGAGGTGCTCGACGCCCTGGCCACCCGCGATGTCGATCGCGCGGTGGCCGTGTGGACCGAAGACCATGAGGTCGATGAGCACTACGAGGCCATCTTCCGCGAACTGCTCACCTATATGATGGGCGATCCGCGCCTGATCACCGCCTGCGCGCATCTCCTGTTCGTGGCCAAGAATCTCGAACGCATCGGCGACCACGCCACCAATATCGCCGAGGATCTCTACTATGAGATCATGGGCGCGCCGCTCAGCGATCACCGGCCGAAGCACGGCGATATGGGTTCGCATGAACACTGAACCGCGACGCGCGCTGTCCCCCACCCTGCTCGTCGTCGAGGACGAAGACTCCCTGGCGACCATGCTCCAGTACAACCTGGAGAAGGAGGGCTATGGGGTCGCCGTCTGCGCCGATGGCGAAGAGGCGCTGATCCGCATCGACGAACGCCAGCCGGATCTGGTGATCCTCGACTGGATGCTGCCGACGGTCTCGGGGATCGAGGTCTGCCGGCGTCTGCGCCAGCGGCCGGAAACGCGCAATCTGCCGATCGTCATGCTGACGGCGCGGGCCGAGGAAAGCGACCGCATTCGCGGGCTCGACACCGGCGCCGACGACTATGTGGTCAAACCATTCTCGATGACCGAGCTCACCGCCCGCATCCGCGCCGTGCTGCGCCGGATCCGTCCCGGGCTGGCGGAAGACCGTGTGCACCACGGCGACATCATCATCGACCGGGTCGCCCATCGGGTGCGCCGGGCCGGCGCCGAGGTTCATCTTGGACCGACGGAGTTCCGCCTGCTCGATCACTTCATGCGCCACCCCGGACGCGTGTTCTCGCGCGAGCAGCTGCTCGACGCAGTCTGGGGCTCCGATGTCTATGTGGAGACGCGCACGGTGGACGTGCACATCGGCCGCCTGCGCCGCGCGCTGGGCGGCGTCGCCGGCCCGGACCCCATCCGCACCGTGCGCTCGGCGGGGTATTCGCTAAATCTGTAGGGCCCAGCGGCCTTCGCACCCTAAGGGGTGGAAGGCGCGCTCAAATGGGCGAAGATCGATCGCCGGCCGGTCAGCGCATCCAGCTCGGCGTGCCCGTTCCGGTCTGCATGAAGAAATAGATCAGGACCACAAGCAACAGCGCGCCCACAATCCCCATCGCTATGACGACGTAAGACTCAAGTTTCTCCGCGATATGCCGGTTTTTGTGGTGATGGACCTCCGGCGTGTGATCGCTATTCTGGATCGCTTCCTGTTCCATTTCGCTTCCTCAAAAGGTGTTCGTGCGCCTGGAGCCTGTCTATTGCAGGTATTCCCAAGCACGCGGACTTAGGTTCGGGCCAGCCGTCACCCGTCTGTCTCGACCGATAGCCAAGACCTAGATGGGGAAGATTAAGCTTGTGTTATCGCAGGGTCAATGTTCAACGCATATGGAACTCGCGACGACTTTCGCTGTCCTTGCGGCGCGGTGACAACCGCGGTCGGACGCTCTTGCGCCCGTGTGCCGTAGCGGCCACACTCCGCATTGGCTGAGGCAAGGAAAACCCATGAATCGATTGGGATTGGCGCTCGTCGCGCTCGTGCTCTCCTGTGTCCACGCGACCGCGGCGACCACCTTCAGCGTGTCCTTTCCCGCCGCGCGCAACGCCAAGCCGCAAGACGGGCGAATCATCCTGTTGCTCAGCCACGACTTCAACCGCGAACCGCGCACCCACGTCAGCCCCGACGAACTGCTCGACGCTCCGTTCATGTTCGGCGTGACGGTCGATCACCTCGCCCCCGGCCAGGCGGCGGTGATCGACGACAAGGCCTTCGGATGGCCGGCGCGACGCCTGTCGGCCCTGCCGGCGGGTGACTATTACGTCCAGGCCGTCCTCAACCGCTATGAGACCTTCCATCTCGCCGACGGACGGGTGCTGAAGCTGCCGCCCGACCAGGGCGAGGGCCAGCAGTGGGCGGAGAAGCCCGGCAACTTCTATTCAACGCCCGTGCGCGTCCACATCGATCCGCGCCACGGCGCCACGACCGCGCTGTCGCTCAGCCAGGAAATCCCGCCGATCACGCCCAAGGCGGACACCGACTTCGTGCGTCACGTCCGCATCCGCAGCGAACTTCTGTCGCGTTTCTGGGGCCGCGACATGTATCTGGGCGCCTATGTCCTCGTGCCCAAGGACTTCGACAAGCATCCCGAGGCTCACTATCCGTTGATGGTTTTCCACGGCCATTTCCCGGACGGGATCTCGGACTTCCGGACGATCCCACCCGACGCCGGAATAACGCCCGACTATTCCCAGCGCTTCCATCTGGCCGGCTACAACAAGATCGAGCAGCAGGAAGACTACAACAGCTATCTGAAGTGGATTTCGCCTGATTTCCCACGCTTCCTGGTGGTCGAGATCCAGCACGCCAATCCCTATTACGACGACAGCTACGCCGTGAACTCGGCCAACCTTGGCCCCTGGGGGGATGCGATCAACAAGGAGCTGATCCCCGAAATCGAGCGCCGGTTCCGCGGTCTCGGCCAGGGCTGGGCCAGGTTCACCTACGGCGGATCCACCGGCGGCTGGGAGGCGCTGGCCACCCAGGTCTTCTATCCGGACATGTACAACGGCGCCTTCGCCGCCTGCCCCGACCCGATCGACTTCCGCGCCTATACGGTGATCAATCTCTATGGCGACAAGAACGCCTATCAGCTCGACGGCGACGCCCTGACGGTCGAGCGTCCGGCGATCCGCAACTATCTGGGCGAGATCTCCGCCACCCAGCGCGACGCCAACTACATGGAGCTGGCCGAAGGCGATCATGGCCGGTCAGGCGGCCAGTATGACATCTGGCAGGCGGTCTTCAGCCCCGTCGGCAAGGATGGCTATCCGGCGCCGATCTACGACAAGGTCACCGGCGACATCGACCCCGCCGTCGCCGCCTATTGGCGCGAACATTACGACCTGTCCTACACCATCGAGCGCGACTGGGCCGAGCTGGCGCCCAAGCTGCAGGGCAAGATCCACATCTATGTCGGCTCATCCGACACCTACTACCTGAACGACGCCGTCTATTTCGCCCAGGAGCGCCTGGAGTCGCTCTCGCCGCCGTGGGGCGGAGAGGTGGCCTATGGCGACCGCGCCGAGCATTGCTGGAACGGCGATCCGAAGCTGCCCAACGCGCTCTCACGCCTGCACTACAATTTCCAGTACCTCCCCAAGATCCTGGAGCGCATCACGGCCACCGCCCCGGCGGGCGCCGACCTGACCAGCTGGCGTTACAAATAAGGCTTAAGCGTCCAGGACCTTGCGCAGCGAGGCCTCGATCCGGCCGCCGCAATAGGCGTCGCCGTAGTCTTGCCGCGCCTTGGCGGCCAGCGTGGCCAGCGGCGACAGCTCGGCGACGCGCCGGGTGAGCGCCGCCGTCATGGGCGCGGTGTCCTCGAGCATCGCCCCGATCTTGCCGAAGCGATCGGTCATGGTCGACCACAGGACGGCGGTCACGATATCGGCGACCCCTGGCGCCTCGCCGCCCAGCAGGAAGCCGGACTCCGGCGCCAGGCCGTGGCCGCGTCCGGTCTCTTCCCAAATCGACATCCACTTCTTCAGGCGAGGGATGAAGTCCCGCCAGCTTTGCTCCGTCCACATCGCGCGGCCGCCATTCAAGGTGATGTCGTCGATCGCATCGTTGGCGTCGTTGACGATCTTCATGGTCAGGGCGCGCAGGGCGGGCGCGGCGGGCATGAGGCCCAGCGTCTCGCCCAGGTAGAAGACAATGGCCGGCATCTGGGCGATGGCGAAGCCGGACGTTTTGTCGATCAGCAGAGGCGGGCCCATGAACGGGACCGGCATGTCCCTCACCGGCCCTTCCATCAGCTTCGCGATCGCGGCGTCGCCGCCCTCCGTCCAGGTTTTGCCGGCATAGGCCAGGATGGCGCGCACGAACTGACCGCGGAACGGCACGGACCAGTAGTAGAGGTCGTAGTCGGACATTTCAGGCGCTCCAAGTCACGCGACCAAGGCCGCCAATATCCTAGCCGATGTTCACGCCCATGCCGCCGTCGACGGGCAGGATGACGCCGGTGATGAAGGCGGCCTCGTCCGAGGCCAGGAACAGGGCCGCGTGGGCGGTGTCCCAGGCCGTGCCCATCTGCCCGTTCAGAGGCACGCGCCGGTTGCGCTCCTCCCGGACCTCATCCGGCGTGCGGCCCCTGGCTTCAGCGATGCCGGCCACCGCCATGGGCGTATCCATGAAACCCGGCATGACGGCGTTGCAGCGCACGCCATAACGGGCGTTCGATTGGGCGACGCTGGTGGTCAGTCGGTTCACGCCGGCCTTGGAGACTTCATAGGCGACCTGAAAACCGCCGGCGACCGAGGCCAGGGACGAGATGTTGACGATCGCCCCGCCGCCCTGCGCGCGCATGACCGGTAGGGCCGCCTTGATGGTCCACAACATGCCGCTGAGGTTGACCGCCAGCACCCGCTCCCAGGCGGCGGCCTCGATCTTGTGCGCAGGGGCGTCGCCGCCGCCGATGCCGGCGTTGTTGACCAGAACGTCCACGCGCCCCCAGGCGTCCACGCCGGCTTGCACCAGGGCGGCGCAGTCCTCGGCGCGCGAAATGTCGGCTGCGAAGTGCGCAGCGTCGCCGCCCGCCGCCTGGATCTCCTCCGCCGTCGATCGCGCCCGCGCCCCGATCCGATCGACACAGAGCACGCGCGCGCCTTCCCGGGCGAACAACAGCGCCATGGCCCGGCCGTTGCCGATGGTGTCGCCCGGCGTCTGGCCGGCCCCGACGATCACGGCGCATTTGCCCTGAAGCCGCATGTCAGTCGGCCGCGAGGTCGGGATCCAGCGTGAGCCCCTCATCGAGCTGGACGCCGAAGCTGTTCAGCATCATCGACACCTGGGTGTACTGGCCGGCGGTGAACACCACGTCCATGCGCTGCTTCTGGTCGAAGTGGGCGCTGAGCGCGGCCCAGGTCGCGTCGGTGATGAACTGATCGGCGTGCAGCTCGTCGCTGGCCCTCAACAGCGCCTGGTCCGCGGCCGACCACCCCGGCGCGCCGGGGCCCTGCTTGATCCGCGCAATCTCCTCGGCGGTCAGCCCCTCGCGCAGGCCGATCGCGGTGTGCTGGGTGAATTCATAGCCGGACCGGCACAGATAGCCGGTGCGCAGGATGACGATCTCGCGCTCGCGCGGCGGCAGGCTGTTGCGGCGCGAAAGGATATAGCCGCCCCATTCGTTGAAGCGCGCCAGCGCCTTGGGCGCGTGGGCCAGGGTGCGGAAGATGTTGAACGGACGGGCGCCAAAGGGGGCCAGGGCGGCGCGCTGGTCGTCGTCGAGGCGCTCCAAGTCCACGGGCGGGATGCGGGGTTTGCTCAGGCGCACGGCGACCTCCCATTGGCGATCGCAGAAGGGACGATTTCAGCCCCGCACGCAACCTCGCTGGCCGCTCAGCCGACGGCGGAGTCACCCCGCGCGACCGCCGGCTCCGCGGCGGTCGGGGCCGTCAGGGCGCTGGCCAGGGTGGTTCGGTCGAGGATCTCGGACACTTCATCGCGCACCGAGCCCATAACGCGACGGAGGATACAGGTCGCCTCGTCTTTGCAATCGTCACAGCGGCGATAGAAGGCCCGGCTGGCGCAGGAGATCAGCGCCAGCGGCCCGTTGGTCACCCGCATCACCTCGCCGAAGGTGATGAGATCGGCCGGCCGCGCCAGACGGTAGCCGCCGAGTTTGCCGCGCGTGCTTTCGACAAGGTGCGCGCGGCGAAGATCCGACATGATCGCCTCGAGGAACTTGCGCGGGATGTTTTCGTCGGCGCTGATCGTGCCCACATCGCGCGCAGTCCCATCGCTCCGCGCCAGGTTGAGCAGGGCCTTGATGGCGTAGCGGCCGCGTTGTGAGAGCATCTAAGTCTATCGGTTGGCTGGGAATATCACCCTCGCGGCTTACGCCCAAACCCGGCGCTCGCGCAATCGGGGACGGCATTGCGGGAAGCCGTTGACCGCCTGATCTGCTATCGGACGGTATGCTCTACCTGGTCATCAAGGCGCTGATGTCCGGCGCCATCGTCGCGGCGGTCTCGGAGATCGCCAAGCGCTACCCCGGCTTCGGAGGCCTGGTCGCCTCTCTGCCGCTGGTGTCCGTGCTCGGCATGATCTGGCTGTGGCGCGACACCCACGACGCCCAGAATATGGCCGTGCACGCGACCGGCACATTCTGGTTCGTGCTGCCCTCCCTGCCGATGTTCCTGCTGATTCCGGCCCTGCTCAAGCGGGGCGTCAGCTTTTATCCGGCGCTGGCGGCCGGGTGCGCGCTGACGTTGGCGCTCTATCTCGTTACGGTCTGGATCGGCCCTCGCTTTGGGCTCAAGCTCTGAAGCGCAACCTCACGCGGCCCGGTCGACGGGCTCCCTTGACCTTACCTGTCGTAAAGGATGCAACAGGCGCCGCTCGAAGCCGGAGGCCCGCAGACTTGACCGCTCCCCTCGCCGCTGATTTCGCGCCGGCGTCTCGCGCCGACTGGCTGGCGTTGGTCGACAAGACCCTCAAGGGCGCCGGAGTCGACACGCTCACGTCGCGCGGTCCTGACAGCCTTTCGATCGCGCCGCTCTACGAGCCGTCGCAAGACTCCCCCGGCTTCGCGCCCGCGCCGCGCGGCGGCGAGCGGCCCTGGGATGTGCGCACGCGCATCAATCACCCGACCTTGACGGCCGCGCGCGCGGCCGTGCTGGAGGATCTGGCCGGCGGGGCCGCGTCGGTCATTCTCGCCGTGCGCCAGACGGGCGTGGACGGCGTGGCGATCGCCTTGCCCGCGGATATGGCCCAGGTTCTGGACGGCGTGCTGGTCGACGTCGCCCCGGTGGCGCTCGACGCCGGCTTTCTGGGCCCACAGGCCGCGCAGTGGCTGAGCGAGGCCGCCAAGGGATCGCCCGCCGCCCCCCTCGGCCTCCACCTCGATCCGGTGAGCGCCTTCGCCCTGGCCGGCGAGAGTCCCGGCCCGATCGAAAGCCACCTGATCTCGGCCGCCGGGACGGCGGCGCGCCTCAACGCCATCCATCCGAGGGCCAGCCTATTCCTGGCCTCCGGGACCGTGGTCCACGAGGCCGGCGGTGGGCCGGCGGAGGAGCTGGCCTTCGCCCTCGCCTCGGCGCTGGCCTATCTCAAGGCCATGGACCGCGCCGGCCTCCCTCTCGCGGCCGCCGGCGCAGGCGTGGTCATCGGCCTGGCCGTCGACAGCGATCCGCTGATTTCGATCGCCAAGTTGCGCGCGGCCCGCCTGCTGTGGGCCAGGATGGCGGACGCTTGCGGCGCCGGGGCTCAAGCCCGGATCGAGGCGCGCTCCTCGCGGCGGATGCTGACCCTCGCCGACCCCTGGACCAACATGGTCCGCCTGACCGCCGCCTGCCTGGGCGCGGCGGTCGGCGGCGCGGACGCCATCGAGATCGGCGCCTTCACCGACGCGCTCGGCCTGCCCACCGCCTTCGCCCGGCGCATGGCGCGCAACACCCAGCTCATCCTGATGGAAGAGGGCCATGTAGGCGCGGTCGCCGACCCGACCGCCGGCGCCGGCGCGTTCGAAGGCCTGTCGCATGACCTGGCGCGCGCGGCCTGGGCGAAGTTCAACGCCATCGAGGCCGCCGGCGGCGTGGTCGCCGCCCTGCGCGACGGACTGATCGCCGGCGAGGTTCTGGCGGCGCGCGAGGCGATGGCGGTCGCCATCGCCGCCGGCGAGCAGCGCATCGTCGGAGTCACCGACTTCCAGCCGTCCGACGCGCGCGAAGCCGCCGTCGAGGCGGCGACCGCCCTTGATGCGCCGCCGCCCGACCCGCGCCTGCCGGGCCCCGACAGTCACTGCCCGGCGCTCACGCCCATCTCGCTGGAGAGCCTCGCCCAATGAGCGCCTTTCCTGACTTTGCGAGCATCCCGTTCGAGATGGCCCCGGGCTCCGCGACACAGGCCATCAAGGGTGAGCCCTGGCTCACGGCCGAAGGGATCGAGATCGCGACCCGCTACGGACCCGAGGACGCGGCCGGGCTGGACTTCACGGCCGGGTGGCCCGGCCTGGCGCCGTTCGTGCGCGGCCCCTACCCGACCATGTACCGGACCAATCCGTGGACGGTGCGGCAGTACGCGGGCTTCTCCACGGCCGAGGAGTCCAACGCCTTCTATCAACGCAATCTCGCCGCCGGTCAGATGGGCTTGTCGGTCGCCTTCGATCTGGCCACCCACAGGGGCTACGATTCCGACCACCCGCGCGTGAGGGGCGATGTCGGCATGGCGGGCGTCGCCATCGATTCCATCCTCGACATGCGCACGCTGTTCTCGGGCATTCCGCTTGAGAAGATGAGCGTCTCAATGACCATGAACGGCGCCGTGCTGCCGGTGCTGGCGCTCTACATTGTCGCCGCCGAGGAGCAGGGCGTCGCCCATGCGCGCCTGTCGGGCACGATCCAGAACGACGTGCTCAAGGAGTTCATGGTCCGCAACACCTACATCTACCCGCCCGACCCCTCGATGCGGATCATCTCCGACATCTTCGCCTACACGGCGCGCGAGATGCCCAGGTTCAACTCGATCTCGATCAGCGGCTACCACATGCAGGAGGCCGGCGCGTCGCTCGACCTCGAGCTGGCTTACACCCTGGCCGATGGCCTGGACTATGTGCGCGCCGGCGTCGCCGCCGGCATGAGCGTCGACGCCTTCGCGCCCCGGCTGTCGTTCTTCTGGAACGCCGGCATGAACTTCTACATGGAGATCGCCAAACAGCGCGCCGCGCGGCTGCTGTGGGCCACGCTGATGCGCCAGCACTTCGCGCCGACCGATTCGCGGTCCCTCTCCCTGCGCGCCCACACTCAGACCAGCGGCTGGAGCCTGGCGGCGCAGGACGTGTTCAACAATGTGCCGCGCACGGCCTTAGAGGCCATGGCGGCGGTGGCGGGCCAGACCCAGAGCTTGCACACCAATTCGCTCGACGAAGCCCTGGCCCTGCCGACCGATTTCTCGGCCCGCATCGCCCGCAACACCCAACTGTTCCTGCAGATCGAAAGCGGCCTCACCCGGGTGATCGATCCCTGGGGCGGGTCGTGGTTCATGGAGCGGCTCACCCATGACTTGGCCGCGCGGGCGCTAGCCCACATCGCCGAGGTCGAGGCGCTGGGCGGCATGGCCAAGGCCATCGCCGAGGGCCTGCCCAAACGACGCATCGAGGAGGCCGCCGCGCGCACCCAGGGCCGTATCGACTCCGGTCGCCAGATCATCGTTGGCGTCAATCGCTGGCAGACCGACGAGGTCGACGACATCCCCATCCTCGCCGTCGACAACAGCGCCGTGCTCGTGAGTCAGCTTGAAAAACTGGCGCGGCTGAAGGCCGAGCGCGATCCGACCCGGGTCGAAGCCTCGCTCGCGGCCCTGGAAGCCGGTGCGCGCGGCGGCGGCAATCTGCTGGAGCTCAGCGTCGAGGCGGCGCGAGCTCACGCCACCGTCGGTGAGATCAGCCTGGCGCTGGAAAAGGTCTTCGGCCGGCACCAGGCCAAGCCCGAGGTGGTCAAGGGCGTCTACGCCGCCGAAACCGAGGGCGACCCGACCGTGGCGCGGACCAGGTCCATGATCGCCGCCTTCGCCGAAGCTGACGGCCGGCCCCCGACCATACTGGTGGCCAAGATGGGCCAGGACGGCCACGACCGCGGCCAGAAGGTCATCGCCACCGGCTTCGACGACCTCGGATTCAGCGTCGACGTGGGCCCGCTGTTCGCCACCCCCGCCGAGACGGCGAAGGAGGCGGTGGAAAAGAAGGTCCATGTGGTGGGGGCCAGCTCCCTGGCCGCGGGCCACCTGACACTCATTCCCGAACTCAAGGCCGAGCTCGTGAAGCTCGGCCGGCCGGACATCATGATCGTGGTCGGCGGCGTGATCCCGCCGGGCGACTTCCAGGCGCTCAAGGACGCCGGCGCGCGCCTGATCTTTCCGCCCGGCGCGGTGGTGGCCGAAGCCGCCGCCGCCATTCTCGACGAGCTCAACCGCGACCTGGGATACTCGCAGGAGGGATGAGCGGGCGTCGGGTCGTGACGCGACTGTGAGGTCGGCGCCCAATCGAGGATTCTACGTAGTTTCCGGGCCTGTTTCACTAGCCTAGATCGCCCTAGCGTCCTCAAGCCAACTGTTGAGGAGCCTGCCATGACGCCGCCGACCGGAACGAACCGCCGAGCAATCGTCGATACCCACCGGCACCCCGTCGGGCCCAAGCTTGCGGCAAAGATGGCCGAGGCAGGGTTTTACGATCCAAAGAAGCCGTTCCCCCAGACAAACCCTCAGGACTTCGTCGGCCAACGCGAGTTTTTCGATCTGGACTACGCCGTGCCCATTCAGCGCGAGGGCGGCGTCACCCTCAGCATCAGCAGCAATGGCGGCGAGGTGGAGTGGATCTCGCAAGACCTGCTCAAGGTCAGCACCGGCGACGCCCTCAAATTCCTCAGGGACGAATACCTTGAGATCGAGGATAGCTATCCCGGCGAGTTCGCTCACATGGCCACCGCTCACGCCCTTGAGGAGAGCTGTCGGCCGATCGTCGAAGAAATGATCACCAAGGGCGGCGCCAAGGCGATCGCCGTGTCTTCGAGCTATGGCGACGGCTCAGATCGCACCTTCCTCGACAGCCCCAAGGCTGAGTGGTTGTGGGAGTATGCGGAAGCGAATGACATCGTCGTCCACGTTCACCCACCCATGACGGCGATCGGGCACGAGGTCCTCATGCAGTACCGCCTCAACGAGGCGATTGGTCGTCCCTTCGATACGACCATTACCGTTGCCAAGATGATTGGCTCTGGTGTGTTTGACCGCTACCCAAAGCTACAGATGTTGTTCGTCCAAATGGCCGGCGGACTCACGTCGATCCTTGGACGCCTCGATTTCACTTACCACCTCAACTACACCGGGATCGCCAACCCGCCGGCCGGCAGGCCCTACACGAACAAACGGAAGCCATCCGAGTATTGCAAGACCAACATCTTGGTCGACGGCATGGGGTTCAACGCGCTTGGACTGCGAGCCGCCATTGAGATGGTCGGCGTGGACCGGGTGGTGTTCGGCTCCGATTTCGGTGCGGTGCCGTACGGGCTCAAAGAGCATGTGCAGATCGTCGAAGACGTGCTTCCGAGCCCGGCTGAGCGCGAACTGGTGTTCTGGAAGACGAGCAACAGGATATTCCGCCTGGGCCTAGGCGAGACCGGCCTGATCACGCCCGCTGTTCTACCGGTGGCAGCCTAGCAGAAGCGGTCTTGGCGAAGGTCTGAGAGGGGTCGAGGATTGCCATCGTCTCCGCTCCGGCTTGCGTCTGAAGCTTGGCCGTGCGCCAGTGCCGCCGTTCAATAGCGAACACCCTCTTGGGGAGGCCTGCCATGAAACATCGCCTAGCCATGACCGCCGTCGCGATCGGCTTACTCAATCTGAGCGCCATAGGCGCTTCGGCCCAGGTTGCACCGCGGAACTACGATTATGCGACGGTCACTCAGGTGACCGACATCGAGGTCAAGCCGGGTCAGCTCAACGCCTATATGCAGGACCTTGCCACCGGTTGGCGGGCCTCCATGGAGGAGGGAAAGCGCGCGGGCGCGATCCTGAGCTACAGCATCGAACAGCCTCTCGATCCCAGGCCGGGCGAAGCCAACCTCGTGCTCGTCGTCGTGTTCAAGAACCTGGCGGCGTACGACCGACCGCTGGCCGACGCTGAGAAGTCGGCGGCGACGCAGTACGGGTCACTCGACAAGGCCCACGACATCGCGATGCAACGGGAAAGCATGCGCAAAATCCTGGGCTCGGAAATCTTTCGCCAGCTCGCCTTCACGCAGTAGGACCGCCGCGCGCGGCGTCTCTGTTCAGGCGCTCAATGCCAGTTCGCTAGGCGGGAGGGTCGTTGGCGGCCGTCGCCGCCCGTTGCTTGTCCGCGAGCTGGGTGGTGAGGGCGGTCAAGCCGGCGACGCCGCCGAGCTGCATACTCTCCACCGCCGTGCTCGGCACCACGACGATGGTGGCGTTCCGCTTGAGCCCTTCGTAGAGCATGTTCATGGCCCGCAGGTGGAAGGCGGTCGGATCTGAGGCGTAGGTCCTGGCCGCCTGCAGGAAGCTGTCGGCCACCTGGCGTTCGGAGTCGCCCAGGATGACCCGCGCCTGCCGCTCGCGCTCGGCCTGGGCCTGCATGGACATGGCGTCCTGCAGGGCCGCCGGGATCAAGACGTCGCGGATCTCCACCGACTGGACGTCGATCCCCCAGGGCTTGGCGAGCTCGTCGATGAGGCGCCTGATCTCGTCGCTGATCTTCCGACGCCCCTCCAGCGTGTCGGCCAGCATGGTCTTGCCGATCACGTCGCGCAGCGATGTCTGCGAGGCCCAGGCCACCGCATTTTCATAGTCGGCGACGTCGAGCGCCGCCTTCTCGGGGTCGACCACCTTCCAGAACAGCACCGCGTCGACATCGACCGGAACGGTGTCCTTGGTCAGCGTCTTCTCGGCCCGGAAGGTGGTGGTGATGACCCGGGTGTCGATCCAATAGACCACCGTGTCGACGATCGGGACGATGAGGAACAGCCCCGGTCCGCTCAGGGAATGGAACTTGCCCAGGCGCAGCACCACCGCCCGCGACCATTGGGCGGCGATCTTGATCGATGAGGCGACAACGGCGGCGACGAGGATCGTGGCGATCAGGATCGTCGCGGCGAGCCCGTGGTTCTGGGTTGCGTAGGCCGAATAGGCCGCCCAGCCGCCGCCGGCGAGCAACAGCAGGAAGACGAAGAGCGGCAGACCATTGGTCATGATCGCACCCTCGGCGGGCCAGGACCGAAGCATAGCCCTTGCCGGCGCGACCGCAACCGCGCCGGCGGGGCGCCCTAGTCGATCCCCAGCGCCTGGGCGACGGCCTTGTAGGTGATCCGGCCCTCGCGGATGTTGAGGCCCTGGGCGAGACCCGGATCGTCGGCGAAGGCCCCGTCGACGCCCTTTTGGGCCAGCGCCGAGATGTAGGGCGCGGTGGCGGCGCTGAGGGCATAGGTCGAGGTGAGCGGCGCGGCCCCCGGCATGTTGGCGACGCAGTAGTGGATCACGTCGTCGACCACGAAGGTGGGATCGGCGTGAGTGGTGGGATGACTGGTCTCGAAGCATCCGCCCTGGTCGATGGCGACATCGACGAGCACCGAGCCTGGGCGCATGCGGCCAAGATCCGCGCGGGTGACCAGCTTGGGCGCGGCAGCGCCCGGGATCAGCACGCAGCCGATGACCAGATCCGCGGTCGGCAGAGCCTCGGCCAGCAGATCGTGGGTCGAGTAGCAGGTCTTCACTTCGCCGCGGAACTGATCGTCGAGCTCCTCCAGGCGCGCGGCCGAGATATCGAACAGCGTCACGTCGGCGCGTTGGCCCACGGCCATCTGGGCGGCGTGTTTGCCGCTGACGCCGCCGCCGAGGATCAGGACCTTGGCGGGGGGGACGCCGGGCACGCCGCCCAGCAGCATGCCGCGCCCGCCCTGGGGCTTCAGGAGGTGATAGGCGCCGACGTCCACGGCCATGCGCCCAGCCACCTGGCTCATCGGCGCCAGCAGGGGCAGCCGGCCGTGGCGGTCGGTGACGGTCTCATAGGCCACGGCCGTGCAGCCGCTGGCCATCAGGCCGCGCGTCTGCTCCGGATCGGCGGCCAGATGCAGATAGGTGAAGAGGATGTGCCGCGGTTTCAGACGCGCCACCTCGATGGGCTGCGGCTCCTTGACCTTCACGATCATGTCGGCGGCTTCGAACACCGCATCGGCGTCCGGCAGAATCTTGGCCCCGACATCGGCGTAGACCTGATCGGTCAGGCCAATACCCGCCCCGGCGCCAGCCTCGACGAACACCTCATGGCCTTCGAGGCGCAGCCTGTGCACCACCCCTGGCGTGGCGCCGATGCGAAATTCCAGAGTTTTGATTTCCTTGGGCACACCGATGCGCATGAATGGTCTTTCTGGAGAATGGATTTGCCGCGCCTTAGCATGCCCGCGTGGGCGGCGCCTATTGCGTCGCGCCGGGTTCGGCGTTCATCCTGCAGTGGGTAATTGGGGAGAGCGCCATGATCGTCACCACGGCCAATGACATCGCCGGCCACAAGATCGTGAAGTACCTGGGCCTGGTGCGCGGCATCACCGTGCGATCGCGCAGCGTGGTCGGCAATTTCGCCGGCGGCATTCAGTCGTTGTTCGGCGGCAAGCTGTCGGTGTTCGTGACCCTGGCCGAAACCGCCCGCCAGGAGGCGCTCGATCACATGACCGAGCACGCCACCGAGCACGGCGCCAACGCCATCATCGCCATGCGCTATGACGCCAATGAGATCATGGACGGCATCACCGAGGTCCTGGCCTACGGCACCGCCGTGGTGGTCGAACCGATCCAGTGAACGGCGGCGGGCGCCGAAGCGCCGGCGTCACGCCTAGTTGAACACCTCGAAGAGGCCAGCGCCGCCCTGGCCGCCGCCGATGCACATGCTGACCACCACGTGCTTAACCTTGCCCCGCCGCCGAGCCTCCTGAAGGATGTGGCCGGTGAGCCGGGCGCCGGTCATGCCGAACGGGTGGCCGATGGCGATCGAGCCGCCGTTGACGTTGTAGATCTCGGGGTTCACCCCCAGCGTGTCACGGCAATAGAGACACTGGCTGGCGAAGGCTTCGTTCAGCTCCCACAGGTCAATGTCGGAAACCTTGAGGCCGTGCCGCTCCAGGAGCCTGGGCACCGCGAACACCGGACCGATGCCCATCTCGTCGGGCTTGCAGCCGGCGACGCTCCAGCCCTTGAAGACGCCCAAGGGCTCGAGACCGCGGCGCTCGGCTTCCTTGGCCTCCATTATGACCACGGCGGCGGCGCCGTCCGACAGTTGCGAGGCGTTGCCGGCGGTGACGAAATTACCCTCGCCCCGCACCGGCTGGAGCTTGGCGAGGCCCTCGAGGGTGGTGTCGGGCCGATTGCACTCGTCGCGATCGACCGTGTAGTCGACGATGCTCTCTTCCTTGGTCTCCTTGTTGACCACCTTCATCTTGGTCTTCATCGGCACGATCTCGTCGCGGTACTTGCCGGCCTGCTGGGCGGCCGCCATGCGGCGCTGAGACTCCAGGGAATATTCGTCCTGAACTTCGCGGCTGACGTGATAGCGCTTGGCGACAATGTCGGCGGTGTCGATCATCGGCATGAAGATGTCGGGATACATTTCGGTGAGGTGCGGGTCATTGTTGCCGGACCCCGCGCCCGCAGGTGGGAAGCTGATCGACTCCACCCCGCCAGCGACCACGCAGCTGGCGCCGTCGTCCTTGATGTAGCGCGCCGCCATGGCGATCGACTGCAGGCCCGACGAACAGAACCGATTGATGGTGACGCCCGCGGTCGTGATCGGCAGGCCGGCCAGCAGTGCGGCGTTGCGCCCCGGATTGTTACCGCCGTGCGCGACATTGCCCATGAAACAATCTTCAACCGCGTCCGTCTCAATCCCGGCCTTGGCGACCGCGTGCTTCAGAGCGTGGGCAGCCATGCTGACCGTGGGCGTGATGTTGAAGCCGCCGCGGCCAGACTTGGCCAGGCCCGTGCGGGCATAGGAGACGATGACGGCTTCGCGCATGGACGTGTTCCTCCGGTTTCTGCGAGGGCTTTTACAACGCCAGGGCGCTCATTGGAAACGCCGCCGTTCGCCGTGGCGGGAGCAAGATGAACGGTCGCCAACAACCGCGTTCACGGAGGGTTCCCGACCGGTCTGCGATGACCCACCCACCCCATTCAGGGGCAATATCAGGGAACCACCATGAAAACCGCTCTCTCCATCGCCATTATCCTCGCCCTGGCGGCGGGTCCGGTGCTGGCCAAGACCGCCTACTGCACCGACCCGGTCAGCCACAAGCGCATCTCCTGCAAGGTCGCGGCCAAGACGCCGCCCGTCAAAGCCGCGGTCGCCGCATCGGCCAAGCCGGCCATGAAGCCCGTTCTGTTCGCGAAGAAGCCGCCCGTCACCGCGGCGGCCGCGCCGGTCGCCAAGCCGGCGGTCATGGCCAGCAAGTCGGCGGCGACGACCGTTCACAAGGGCAAGAAGTGCGGCAAGTCCTACATCGCCGCGAACCGAGCCTGCCATAAGGCGTAACGCGTCCAGGCGACGTCTGGACCCAGCTCTCCCGCGCAAGCCGGGGGCTTTTTCGTCTCTACCCCGCCGCCTCGAGGCGCTCCAGCAGCGCGGCGTGCTCGTCCCATAGGCCCTGGGGCAGCCGGTCGGCGAATGTCTCATAGTGCGGGCCAATGAGCGCGGCCTCCTCGCGCCAGACCTCGCGGTCCACTTCGAGCAACAGGCGCATGGCGTCCGGATCGAGGTCGAGGCCGGAGATGTCGAGATCGCCGTCGAGCGGCACGCGGCCGATGGCCGTATCGCGCGCGCCCGCCTCGCCCTCCAGGCGCTCCACGATCCATTTCAGGACACGGGAATTGTCACCGTAGCCCGGCCACACGAAACGTCCGTTGGCGTCCTTGCGGAACCAGTTGACGAAGTAGAGCTTGGGCAGCTTGGCCGGATCGGCCCCCTCGCCCAGCCTCAGCCAATGGGCGAAGTAGTCGCCCATGTTGTAGCCGCAGAAGGGCAGCATGGCGAAGGGATCGCGACGCAGCTGGCCGATCTTGTTCTCGGCCGCGGCCGTGCCTTCCGAGGCGACATTGGAGGCCAGGAACACGCCGTGGCGCCAGTCGAAGGCCTCGGTCACCAGTGGCACGGCGCTGGCGCGGCGGCCGCCGAACAGAATGGCCGAGATCGGCACGCCGGCCGGATCCTCCCATTCAGGGGCGATGGAGGGACACTGCCCCGCCGGAGCGGCGAAGCGCGCGTTGGGGTGCGCGGCCGGGTCCGGTGACGCCGGCGTCCACGCCCGCCCCTTCCAGTCGGTGAGCGCCGCCGGAGGCTGGTCGGTCAGCCCCTCCCACCAGACGTCACCCTCCGGGGTGAGCGCCACATTGGTGAAGATGCAATTGCGCTCCAGCGCGGCGACCGCGTTGGCGTTGGTGCCCTCTCCGGTCCCGGGCGCGACGCCGAAGAATCCCGCCTCGGGATTGATGGCGCGCAGGCGGCCATCGTCGCCGAAGCGCATCCAGCAGATGTCGTCGCCGATGGTCTCGGCCTTCCAGCCCGGCAGGGTCGGCTGAAGCATGGCCAGATTGGTCTTGCCACAGGCGCTCGGGAACGCGGCGGCGATATAGTGCGCCTGGCCGGTTGGCGAGGTGAGCTTGAGGATCAGCATGTGCTCGGCGAGCCAGCCCTCGTCGCGGGCCATCACCGAGGCGATGCGCAGGGCGTAGCATTTCTTGCCGAGCAGGGCGTTGCCGCCATAGCCGGAGCCATAGGACCAGATCTCCCGCGTCTCGGGGAAATGGACGATGTACTTCACCTCGTTGCACGGCCAGGCGACATCCGCCTGTCCGTTCGCGAGCGGCGCCCCCACCGAATGCACGGCCGGCACGAAGAAGCCGCTATCGCCCATCGCCGCCAGCGCCGGCGCGCCCATGCGGGTCATGATGCGCATGGAAGCGACCACATAGGGGCTGTCGGTGATCTCGACGCCGAGGGCGCTGATGGGCGAGCCGAGCGGGCCCATGCAGAACGGAACGACATACAGGGTCCGGCCGCGCATAGCGCCGTCGAACAGGCCGTTCAGCTCGGCGCGCATGGCGTCCGGCTCACGCCAGTTGTTGGTGGGCCCGGCGTCGACCTTGTCCGCCGAACAGATGAAGGTGCGGCTCTCAACGCGGGCGACATCACGCGGATCGGAGGCGGCCAGGAAGGCGTTGGGGCGCTTGTCGGGGTTGAGCCGCACGAGCGTGCCGGACGCGACCATTTCCGACGTCAGCGCATCCCACTCGGCTTGCGAGCCGTCGCACCAGTGGACCCGATCCGGCTTGGTCAGGGCGGCGATCCTGCCGACCCATTCGATCAGGCGGGCGTGGCGCGTGGGCGCCGGCTCCAGACCTGGAATGAGGTTCGTCTCGGTTACGCCGTGACCATCCGGCATGCTGTTCACCGTCCCGCGGTTGATCCTGAGTTCGAGCCGCAGGCTCGAACAGAGAGCCTAGGCGAGGCGGGTCCCTATCGCAACGACTCGTTGATCGCCGCAAGAGCCTCAGGACTTGGCGTGAGCTCGGCGTCGCCCAGCTGATTGAGCGGCGTGGCGACCGTACCGAGGTGATCGTGCAGATCGTCGGCCCGTGGGTCGACATACAGCAGGCCGGTCACGACCTCTCCCTTCGCCTGGTGTGTCTGCAGGTGGTTGACCGCCTGATTGCGGTCGGTGGGGTCGTAGTCGTCAGCGAGTTTACGCAGCTTCAACACCGAGCCGTCGTGCTGGGTGACCACTTCGATCGTGCCCGGGGCGTAGTCGATCGTGATCTCGTCGCGTTCGAGGATCACATCCATGCGATTGACCGCCGCATTATGCTCACGGACGTAGTCGAAGCTCTTGGTCGATCCGGCGTGGTTGTTGAACTGCACGCAAGGCGAGATCACGTCGATGAACGCTGCGCCCTTGTGAGTCAGCGCCGCCTTGATCAGCGGCACCAGTTGCCCCTTGTCGCCCGAGAAGCCGCGGGCCACGAAGCTGGCTCCCAGTTGCAACGCCAGTCCGACCAAGTCGATCGGCTCGTCGTGATTGACCGCGCCGCGCTTGGACGTGGAGCCCGGATCGGCCGTGGCCGAGAACTGCCCCTTGGTCAGGCCGTACACGCCGTTGTTCTCGACGATGTAGGTCATGTTGACGCCGCGGCGCAGCGAATGGGCGAACTGGCCCAGGCCGATCGAGGCGGAATCGCCGTCGCCCGACACGCCCAGATAGACGAGATCGCGGTTGGCGAGGTTGGCGCCGGTCAAGACCGACGGCATGCGCCCGTGCACGCTGTTGAAGCCGTGCGAGGCGCCCAGGAAATAGTCCGGTGTCTTGGACGAGCAGCCGATGCCCGAGAGCTTGGCCAGGCGATGCGGCGGCAGGTCGAGATCGTAGCAGGCCTGGATGATGGCGGCCGAGATGGAGTCGTGACCGCAACCCGCGCACAGCGTCGAGACCTTGCCCTCGTAGTCACGGCGCGTGAACCCAAGAGCGTTGGGCGCCAGGAGCGGATGGTGCAGGCGGGGCTTGGCGATGTAGGTCATTGGGCGGCCGCCGAAATCCGGGCGCCGGGACGCTTGCGCATTCGATCGGCGATCGTCTCGGTGATGAAGCGGGCGGTGATCGGCGAGCCGTCATAGCCCAAGACGGGCATGAGCTTGCCTGGGTCGACCTCGAGCTCGTTCATGATCAGGGTGCGGACCTGAGCGTCCCGGTTCTGCTCGACAACGAACACCGTCTCGTGGGCGGCGATGAACCGCGCCACCTCGTCACTGAACGGGAAGCCACGCAGGCGAAGCGCATCGAGGTGAACCCCCATGCTGTCCAGCTGCTCGAGGGACTCGCTCATCGCGTGGCTGGTCGAGCCGAAATAGATGACGCCATACGATGTGCGCCGGCCGGCCTGCCGCGCCACAGGCGCGGGGATCAGTCCCTTGGCGGTTTCGAACTTGCGCAGCAACCGCTCCATGTTGTCGACATAGACCGACCCTTCCTCGCTGTAGCGCGCATTGGGGTCGCGGGAGGTGCCGCGGGTGAAATAGGCCCCGAGCGAGGGATGGACGCCCGGCAGGGTCCGATAAGGAATGCCGTCACCGTCGACCTCGCGATAGCGGCCGAAGTCCTCACCGGCGTCGAGCCGCTCGCGGGTCATGATCTTGCCGCGGTCGAGGCGGCGCTTGGGGTCCCAGACGAAGGGCGCGCACAGCCATTCGTTCATGCCGATGTCGAGGTCGAGCATGACGAAAACCGTGGTCTGCAGGCGGTCGGCGAGATCGAACGCCAGCGCGCCCATCTCGAAACATTCGGAAGGGTCCTGCGGAAACAGCAGCGGATGTTTGGTGTCGCCATGCGAGGCGTAGGCGGCCGAGAGAATGTCGGCCTGCTGCGTGCGGGTGGGCATGCCCGTGGACGGCCCGCCGCGCTGGACGTCGAAGATCACCGCGGGGATCTCGGCGAAATAGGACAGGCCGACGAACTCCTGCATCAGCGAGACGCCTGGACCCGACGTGCAGGTGAACGCGCGCGCGCCGTTCCAGCCGGCGCCGATGACGACGCCGATGGAGGCGATCTCGTCTTCGGCCTGGATGACCGCGTAGCGGGCGTCGCCGGTTTCTGGATCCGTGCGCAGCTTCTTGCAGTGGGCCATGAAGGCCTCGGCGAGCGAGGTCGACGGTGTGATCGGATACCAGGCGCAGACCGTGGCGCCGCCCCATACCGCCCCGATCGCCGCCGCCTCATTGCCTTCGACATAGATGCGGTCGCCGACCGCGTCGGCGCGCCGGACCTGCAGACCGATGCGCGGCAGGCTGGAAAGCGCCGCCTCGCGGCCCATGGCCAGGGCCTCGAGGTTCGGCTTGATCAGCCGCTCCTTGCCAGGAAACTGCTCGGCGACGAGCTGGTCGGTGACCTCCTTCTCGACGCCCAGGAGCGCGGTCAGGGCGCCGACATAGATGATGTTCTTGAACAGCTGCCGCTGGCGCGGGTCGCTATAGGCCCGGTTGCAGATGGACGTCAGCGGCACGCCCAGGAGGGTGATGTCGTCGCGCACGCCTTCGGGCGGCAGGGGTTTGGTGGAGTCGTAGAAGAGGTAGCCGCCCGGTTCGATGGCGGCGACATCCTTCTTCCAGGTCTGCGGGTTCATCGCCACCATCAGGTCGACGCCGCCGCGGCGGCCGAGGTGGCCGGCTTCGCTGACGCGGACTTCGTACCAGGTCGGCAGACCCTGGATGTTCGAGGGGAAGATGTTGCGGGCCGCCACCGGCACGCCCATGCGCAGGATCGCCTTGGCGAACATGGAGTTGGCGCTGGCAGAGCCCGAGCCATTGACGTTGGCGAACTTGACCACGAAGTCGTTGACGGCCGCGAGTGGCGCGGCGTGGCCGCGCAACCGTCGTTCGGGCACAACCTCATTCATGCCATTTCCCCTGCGTGGGTCATGTCGAGCAGGAACTTGCGCATGTCCCAGGCGCCGGTGGGACACCGTTCAGCGCACAGTCCGCAGTGCAGACAGACATCTTCGTCCTTGACCATGATCCGGCCATCGGCGAGCGGGCCGGATAGGTAGATCGCCTGTTCGAGATTGAGCGCGGGCGCCTTCAGCCTCTGGCGGAGGTCGGCCTCTTCGCCGTTGTCGGTGAAGGTGATGCAGTCCATCGGGCAGATGTCGACGCAGGCGTCGCATTCGATGCACAGCGCGTCGGTAAATACCGTCTGGATATCGCAGTTGAGACAGCGCTCGGCTTCGCGCAGGCCCAAGGCCTCATCGAAGCCGAGCTCGACTTCAAGTTTCACGTTCCCAAGCGCCTCGGCCTTGTCGCGCAGCGGCACGCGGTGGCGAGTATCGAGGGAAACGTCGTTGTCGTAGCTCCACTCGTGAATGCCCATCTTCTGGCTGACGAGCGTCACGCCGGGCGCCGGGCGAGCGCTGACGTCCTCGCCCTGGCACAGCTTATGGATGGAAATAGCCGCGTCGTGGCCGTGACCGACCGCCCAGATGATATTCTTGGGCCCGAACGCCGCGTCGCCGCCGAAGAAAACCTTCGGGTGGGTGGAAGCGAAGGTCGCCTCGTTCACCACCGGCATGCCCCATTCGTCGAACGCCACGCCGATGTCACGCTCGATCCACGGGAATGAGTTCTCCTGCCCCACCGCGACCAGCACGTCGTCGCAGGCGTGATGGACGTCCGCCTCGCCAGTCGGAACCAGCTTGCGGCGACCCTTGTCGTCGAGCTGGGCGGCCACCTTCTCGAAGGTGACGCCTGTCAGTCGTCCGTCCGCGTGGGTGAAGGCCTTGGGCACGAGGAAGTTGAGGATCGGAATGTCCTCGTGCATGGCGTCCTCCTTCTCCCAGGGCGACGCCTTCATTTCCTCGAAGCCGGAGCGGACGATGACCTTAACGTCCTCGCCGCCGAGGCGGCGCGATGTGCGGCAACAGTCCATGGCTGTGTTGCCGCCGCCGAGCACGATGACCCGCCGGCCGATCCGCTCGACATGGCCGAACGAGACGCTGGACAGCCAGTCGATGCCGATGTGGATATTGGCGGCGGCTTCCTGCCGGCCCGGAATGTCGAGGTCGCGGCCGCGCGGCGCGCCCGAGCCGACGAAGATCGCGTCGAAATCCTGATCGAGCATCGCCTTGAGGCTATCGACGGTCTGGCCGAGCTTCATGACAGGCCCCAGCCCTGTGATGTAGCCGACCTCCTCGTCGATGATGCTTTCCGGCAGGCGGAACCGGGGAATCTGGCTGCGGATCATGCCGCCGGCTTTGGGGTCGGAATCGAAGATCACGACTTCATAGCCCATGGGCGCCAGGTCGCGCGCGACGGTGAGCGAGGCGGGACCGGCGCCGATGCAGGCGATCCGCTTGCCGTTGCGAGTGGCGGCTGGCGGCGGCAGGCGCGCGGCTACGTCGTCCTTCAGGTCGGCGGCGACGCGCTTGAGACGGCAGATGGCGACGGGTTCGGACTCGACGCGCACTCGCCGGCAGGCCGGCTCGCACGGCCGATCGCACGTCCGCCCGAGGATTCCCGGAAAGACATTGGACTTCCAGTTGATCATATAAGCGTCGGTGTAACGCCGCTCGGCGATGAGCCGGATGTATTCCGGCACCGGCGTGTGGGCTGGGCAGGCCCACTGACAATCAACAACCTTGTGGAAGTATTCGGGCGCCTCGATTTCCGTCGGTTCCAACCTACCCCTATTTGTTTTTTGGCTTCGCTTTGCTCCGCCCGCGTTCAGCGGTCCGAAGCCCGCGACTCTCCGACCTTAAGATGGACGACGCATTAACGCCAGTAACACAGGCTGAAACGTGCCGAAACGCGCCGTATTGACGCGTCCGACGACAGATCAGCCGGCGTTTTCGGCCGAATCCCGCCAATCGGTGGCCGTGGCGGCGTAGAGCTCGATAACGTCCATCAGCTTCTGGCTCCTGGCCTGCACCACGTCCAGCCGGGCGCGATCAAGCTGTCGCTGGGCGTCGACCACGGCCGCCAGCGGCCCACCGCCCAGACGGTAGGCGGCGCGCGCATCACTCAGAGCGCTCTCGGCCGCGACCTGCGCTGCGTCCAGGGCGGCAAGGCGATCGTCGTCATGGGCCAGCGCGGTCAGCACGTCAGAAACCTGGGTGAAGGCTGTCAACACCGTCTGGCGGTACTGGGCGAGAGAGGCGCGCGCCTGAGCTTCGGCCGCGCGCCGGTCCGCGCGCAGCTGTCCGCCGTTGAAGATCGGCAGGCTGACCGTCGGACCGATGTTCCAGCCCGAGGCGCCGTAGCCGAACAACTGGTTGGGTGAGAGCCCGGTCTGGGCCCACCCGGCCGAGAGCTTGATGTCTGGATAGAGGTTGGCGGTGGCCACACCGACGCGGGCGGTGTCGGCATGCACAGCGTCCTCGGCCGCCAGGATGTCCGGTCGATTGCGCACCAGGACCGATGGCACGGTGACGGGAACCTGCGCCGGTGGATTGAAGTCGGCGACCGAGAAATCGGGCGCGCTCCAGGCGGCGGGCGCCTTGCCCACCAATAACGCCAGATTGTGCCGCGCCTGGCTAAGGTCCTGAGCCAGGGGTGGTAGCAGCGCCTGGTCGGCGGCGATCTGGGCGCGCGGGCCCGTCGCCGACGACTTGGCCTCGCCGCCGGCCGCCTCGGCCGCGCGGACGATGGCCAGATTGCGTTGGTCGTCGGCGATGATCTCTCGCACCGCGTCGATCTGGGCGCGGATGGCGGCGATGCGCACCGCGCCCATGGCGACATTACCGGTGAGGGTCAGATAGGCGGCGTCAGCGCGGTGGGCCTCCCCCGCCGCGGCCGCCACGGCGGTTTCGATGCGACGCCGCTGGCCGCCGAAGAGGTCGAAATCATAGCTGGCCGTCGCGCCGACGTTGTAGAGGCCGATAGTTGGGTTGGGAAAACCGGCGATGCCAAAGGAGGCGATGTTGATCCGCTCTTCCTGCACGCCAGCGCTGGCGTCGACCCGCGGGCCGGCGGCGCCTCTGACGCTGACAACCTGCGCCCGGGCCTTGTCGAGGTTGGCGATGGCGGCGGCCACCGTCTGGTTACCGGCCAACGCCTGATCCATCACCTCGTCCAGGCGCGGCGAACCGAAATCGCGCCACCAGGGACCCGTGACCCGCTTGTCCGGAGACAGGGTGGGGCCGGTCGGGACCTGGTCGCCGGACATGGCGTAGCCGCTGACATTCGGCGCGACCGGCGCCTTGAAATTGGGGCCCACCTCGGCGCAGCCGACGAGGAAGGCCGGCGCTGCCAACAGGGCCAGGGCCAGCGGTCTATTCAACGAACGCATGGGTCCCCTCTGGCACGAGACTCGGCGTGCGCATGAACAAGAGCAGCGGCATGCAACCGAGGGTGATGAACATCATCAGTTTGAAGTCGTCGAGATAGGCGACCATAGCCGCCTGGCGGGTGATCTCGTCATTGAGCGCCGCCAGCCCGCCCGGGGCGTCGGCGCCCAGGCTGGAGCCGAGCGCGGCGGCCACCACCGTATTGGCGGGCGCGATATTGCTGGCCAGTCCGGCATGCGCAACCTCGGTGTTGTTGGTCCATAAGGCCTGCATGACCGAAATACCCACGCTCGATCCCAGGCTGCGCATCAGGGTGTACATCGCTGTCGCTTCGGATCGCAGCGCCGCGGGCAAGGTCGTGAAGGCCAGCGTGGACAGGGGTACGAAAATCAGGCCGACGCCGACCCCCTGAATGACGCCGGAAACGATGATCGGCGTGGCGGTCATCGACAGATCGAAGTGCGTCATCTGCCATAGCCCGAGGGTGCTGATCGACAGGCCGGCAAAGAGGATGAGCCGGGTGTCAACGCGACCGACCAGGCGACCGACCACGAACATGGCCGCGAATGAGCCGACGCCCCTCGGCATGGTCGCCAGGCCGCTCTCCAGGGCCGTGTAGCCCATGAACTGCTGCATCATCACCGGCAGCAGGGCCATGGTCGAAAACAGCAGAATGCCGATGAAAAAGCCGAACGCCGTGCAGGTGACGAAGTTGCGGTCCAGCGCCAGGGCGCGATCGAAGAACGGATGCCGCGAGGTCAGAGTCTGGACCAGGAACAGATAGAACGAGATCACGGCTATGACCAAATAGGTCCAGATTTCGGGGGAGGAGAACCAGTCCTGGCTCGGACCGCGGTCCAGGATCAGCTGAAAGGCCGCGACGAAAACAGCGATCGAGCCGAAGCCCAGAAAGTCGAACGGCTTGGCCTTGGTCTCTCCGCCTGGCGACATGAACAGCGCCACGCCGGTCAAGGCCAGAATCCCGATCGGCAGGTTGATGTAGAACACCCACCGCCAGGAGAGGCTGTCGGTCAGCCAGCCGCCCAGCGCCGGGCCGAAGATCGGTCCGAGGAGCGCGCCGGCGCCCCACACGGCCATCACCTGACCGAGTTTCTCGGGCGGATAGAGATCCAGGATCACCGCCTGCGACAACGGCACCAGCGCAGCGCCGCAAACGCCCTGCAACAGGCGAAATCCGACGATCTCGCCCAGGCTATTGGCGACGCCGCACAGCATCGAGGCGGCGGTGAAGCCGGCGATGGAGATGACGAACATCAGCTTGCGGCCGAGCTTGACCGACAGCCAGCCCGACAGCGGCGTCATGATCGCCGCGGAAACCAGATAGGAGGTCAGCACCCACGAGATCTGGTCGGGCGAGGCGCCGACGCTGCCCTGGATATGCGGCAAGGCGACATTGGCGATCGTGGTGTCGAGCGAATTCATCACCGTCGCCAACATGATGGCGACGGTGATGGGAACGCGGTTGGTGATGTCGGAGGCTGACGCCATGGCGCTTTAGTCGCGCGACCGCCCCGAGCGGACGTCCACGGTTACCTTGGCCGACAGGCCGGCGCGGCCGGCCGCCTCCGGCGGGGCCTTGTCGAAGGCGATACGCACGGGCAGGCGCTGTGCGACCTTCACCCAATTGCCGGTGGCGTTCTGGGCCGGCAGGGCCGAGAAGGCCGAGCCTGAACCTGGACTGAAGCTGGCCACGTGGCCGTCGAGCTCGCGAGATCCCAAAGCGTCCACCTCGATCTTCGCCGGCTGGCCGATGCGCATGTGACGCAGCTGATCTTCCTTGAAATTGGCGTCCACCCACGCCTCGCCCGACAACAGGAAGAACAAAGTCTGAGAGGCGTTCACGTAGGCGCCGACCTGGAGTTGGTCGACGCGCGTCACGATGCCGTCCTCGGGCGCATAGACAACCGTGTGGGAGAGATCGACCTGGGCCGACTGGTGCGCGGCGCGGGCCTGCATCACGCCCGGATAGGCGTTCGGGTCGTTCAGTCCGCCGCCGAGGTCGGCGAGGGCCGTGGCGACCTGCTGGCGGGTAATGGAGACCTGAGAGACCGCGAGGTCGGCGGTGTGCTGGGCGTCGGCCGCCTGCTGCGCCGAGGCGACGCCGGCGGCCAGAAGCGCCCGCTGACGCGCGGCTTCGCGCACGGCGTAGGCCTGCGTCTTCAGCGCCTGATCCAACTGCAGCTTCTGATTGTCGTAGGCGGCGCGCAACCCGGTGACCTGCAGCCTGGCCGCGGCCACGGCCGCATCGGCGCGCGCCTGAACGGCCGCAAGATCCGTCGGGTCGAGCTTGAACAGCACCTGGCCGGCCTTGACGTGCTGGTTCTCCTTGACGTCGACCTCGACGACTCGCCCGGCGACGGCCGCGCTGATCGGCGCCTTGGCGACGTTGACATAGGCGTCGTCCGTGCTCTCGAACCGGCCGCCGGTCAGGATGAACCAGGCCACGATCGCCAGCACAATCACAGGGCCGCCGATCATCAGCGGCCAGCGCCATCTGGCCAGCCCGGTGGGACGCGCGCCGACGTCCGCAGCCTGTTCGTCGATCGAAGTCACGCGAGCAGTGTCTTTCTTGTTCAAGGAGAAGCCCGCACGAGACACGCTGCACGGAGCGCGACGGCACCGAGCCCGCGTCGGCAAACCCGAGACGTCGGCCTTGGATAATAAGTCCCTCTGGCCAGAGTCAAGCTAAAAGAGTACCGTGTAGTTTCGTTTTGGGGAGTCGACATGCGCGTCAAGACCGACGCCAAGCGCCGGGCCATCCTGGCCGCCGCCGCCGAGGTGTTCCGCGAACATGGCTTCGCGGGCGCCAGCGTGAGCGCGGTGTGCGAACGCGTCGGCGCCTCGAAGGCGACGCTCTACCGCTACTTCGACTCCAAGGAAGACCTGTTCGTCACCTTGATGCTGGACGCCGCGCTCGAGCACTTCGAAGACATATTCGGCGCCTTGAAACCGTCGGAGGATCTGCGCCGCGCATTGGAGCGTTTCGGCGCCGCCTTTCTCGAGCTTGGTCTGTCCGAAGGATCGTTATCTCTGCGCCGCAATGCGATCGCCGAGGGTCCTCGCTCGGGACTCGGCCAGGAACTCTACGACCGAGGCGCCAGGGTCCTCTGGTCGACGATGGCCGACTTCCTGGGGGGCGAGATGGCCGCTGGCCGCCTCAGGCCAGAAGATCCATGGACCGCGGCCATGCACTTGCGCGGCCTGCTGGAGGCCGATCTCATCAACCGCGCCCTGATCGGGGCGCGGATCGACGACAGCGCCCGGAGCCTCAAGGCGCACGCGGTCAAGGCGGTCGACGTCTTCCTGCGCGCCTACGGTCAGACCTCGAACGACAAATCCGCCAGCGCCACGCCGCCATCCACCGGCAAGGTCGCGCCCACGACGTAGTCGCCCGCTCGGGAAGCCAGATAGATGGCGGCGGCGGCCATGTCCTCGCCGGTCCCGATCCGACGCATGGGGATTCGTTTGGCGACGGCGTCGGCGCGATCACGCGCGTCGCGGTTCATGTCCGAGGCGAAGGCGCCCGGCGCGATGCAGCTCACGACGATGTGGTCGCGGATGAGTCGCGCGGCCATGCGGCGGGTCAGGTAGATCAGGCCCGATTTGGAGGCGTGGTAGGAATAGGTCTCCTGCGGATTGAGCCGAATGCCGTCGATGGAGGCGATGTTGATCACCTTGGCCGGTCGCTCCTGACTGGCCGCGGCCTTGAGCGCGCCATGCAGGGCCTGGGTGAGGAAGAAAGGCGACTTGAGATTGAGGTTCAGCACCTTGTCCCAGCCGCTTTCGGGAAACTCGTCGAAGTCCGCGCCCCAGGCGGCCCCGGCGTTGTTGACCAGTATGTCTAGCTTGGGCTCGAGCGCGGCGAGCCGCTCGGTCAACGCCTTGCAACCCTCCACCGTCGAAATGTCCTGAGGCAGCGAGACGCACTCGCCGCCCGCTGAGAGCGCCTCGGCGGCTTCGTCGCACTGGTCGGCCTTGCGCGAGGAGATGTAGACCTTGGCGCCCTGCATCAGGAAACCCTCGGCGATCATCCGGCCGATCCCGCGCGAGCCGCCGGTGACCAGGGCGACGCGCCCCTTGAGCGTGAACAGGTCCTTGATCATCGTCCGCTTCCTTCGGATGGTTGTCCGCACACTGCTCACTCTTGCGCGTCGGGGACGTCAAGTGATTGTCTTGTGCGGGGGCGGGGACCTCCCTAAGTGACGGCCTCAGGGCCCCAGCCGGACGCGAGCCTCGCGACGGCGACTGAGACGATTGCGCGCTGGAGGGTCCGTGAACTCGGTTTCGCTCGATATCATGCCGACGTTGCGGTCCCACGCGCGTAAGGACACAGTCGATATGCTGACCCACCTCAAGCGCCTGGAAGCCGAAAGCATCCACATCCTTCGCGAGATCGCGGCGGAATGCGAGCGTCCGGTCATGCTCTATTCCATGGGCAAGGACTCGGCGGTGATGCTGCGTCTCGCCGCCAAGGCCTTCTATCCGTCACGCCCGCCCTTCCCGCTCCTGCACGTCGACACGACCTGGAAGTTCAAGGCCATGTACGAGATGCGCGAGCGCATGGCCGCCGACCTCGGCTTCGAACTGATCGTCCATCAAAATCCCGAGGCTCTGGCTCGAGGAATCAATCCGTTCGACCACGGGTCGCTGCACACCGACATGTGGAAGACCGAAGGCCTCAAGCAGGCGCTGGACAAATACGGCTTCGATGCGGCGTTCGGCGGCGCGCGCCGCGACGAGGAAAAGAGCCGGGCCAAGGAGCGCGTGGTCTCGATCCGCTCGGCCTCGCACGGCTGGGACCCCAAGAACCAGCGGCCGGAGCTGTGGAAGCTCTACAATACTCGCCACGCCAAGGGCGAGACACTGCGCGTCTTCCCGCTGTCCAACTGGACCGAGCTCGACATCTGGCAATACATCCACGCCGAGCAGATCCCGATCGTGCCCCTCTACCTGGCGGCTGAGCGGCCGGTGGTCGAGCGTGACGGCGCCCTGATCATGGTCGACGATGAACGCATGCGCCTGCGTCCGGGCGAAGTCCCGATGATGCGCAAGGTGCGCTTCCGCACCCTCGGCTGCTACCCATTGACCGGCGCGGTCGAGAGCGACGCCGACACCCTGCCAGCCATCATCCGTGAGATGCTGCTCACCAACACCTCCGAACGCCAGGGTCGGGTCATCGATCACGACCAGTCGGCGTCCATGGAGAAGAAGAAGCGGGAAGGTTATTTTTAATGGCCTTCGCCGAAGAGATTACCGACGTCGAGGCCTACCTCGACGCCCACAGCAACAAGTCCCTGCTGCGCTTCATCACCTGCGGATCGGTGGATGACGGCAAGTCGACCCTGATCGGCCGCCTCCTCTACGATTCGAAGATGATCTTCGAGGATCAGCTGGCCGCCCTGGAAGCGGATTCACGGCGCGTCGGCACCCAGGGGGATGACATCGACTTCGCCCTGCTGGTCGACGGTCTGTCCGCCGAGCGTGAGCAGGGAATCACCATCGACGTCGCCTATCGTTTCTTCACCACCGACCGGCGCAAGTTCATCGTCGCCGACACCCCGGGGCACGAACAGTACACGCGCAACATGGTGACCGGCGCCTCGACGGCCGATCTGGCGGTCATCCTGGTCGACGCCCGCAAGGGCGTGCTCACCCAGACCCGCCGGCACAGCTTCCTCGCCCGACTGATCGGCATCCGCCAGGTCGTGGTGGCCGTGAACAAGATGGATCTCATGGGCTACGATCAGGCCGTGTTCGACGAGATCGTCGCCGACTATGCGACGTTCGCCGAGGCGATCGGGCTCGAGGACATCACCGCCATCCCGCTTTCCGCCCTGCGCGGCGACAACGTCGCCGCTCCCAGTCCGCATATGGCCTGGTATTCGGGCCCGACACTCATCCAGGCGCTCGAAGACGCGCCGGTCGACGCCGCCAGGCTCGCCGGCGGCCCGCTGCGCATGCCCGTCCAATGGGTCAACCGACCCGACCATCAATTCCGCGGATTCAGCGGCCAGATATCTTCGGGCGTGGCGCGGCCGGGTGACCTCGTGCGCGTTCTGCCCTCTGGCCGGACGAGCGCCATCGCCCGCATCGTCACCATGGACGGCGACCTGGATGAAGCAATCGCCGGACAATCGGTGACCCTGACGCTCGCCGATGAAGTCGATTGCTCGCGTGGGGACGTCATCTCCGCCGCCCAATCGCCGGCCGAGGTGGCCGATCAGTTCGAGGCCACCATCGTGTGGCTGGCGACTGAGCCGATGCTGCCGGGGCGCGGCTATCTGATGAAGATCGGCGCCTCGCTCGTCGTGGCGACGGTCGCCGAGCCCAAGCACAAGGTTAACGTCAACACTCTCGAACAGCTGGCGGCGCGCACTCTGGAACTCAATGAGATCGGCGTGTGCAACCTCAGCATCGACCGGGCGATCGCGTTCGATCCGTATGCGGATAATCCAGATCTCGGCGGATTCATCCTGATCGACCGCATCACCAACGCGACGGTCGGCGCGGGCATGATCCGCTTCGCCCTGCGCCGTTCGCAAAACATCCACTGGCAGGCGGTGGACGTCGGCAAGGCGACGCGCGCGAAGGCCAAGGGACAGATCCCTCGGGTCCTGTGGTTCACGGGCCTTTCCGGCGCCGGCAAGTCGACCATCGCCAACCTGGTCGAAAAAAAGCTGATGGTCCGGGGCCAGCACACCTATCTGCTGGACGGCGATAATGTTCGCCACGGCCTCAACCGCGATCTCGGTTTCACTGACGCCGAGCGGGTGGAGAACATCCGCCGCGTGGCCGAGGTGGCCAAGCTGATGGTGGACGCCGGCCTGGTGGTTCTGGTGTCCTTCATCAGTCCGTTCCGCTCGGAGCGGCAAATGGCGCGTGAGCTGATGGAGGACGGCGAATTCCTGGAGGTCTTCGTCGACGCGCCGCTGGCCCTGGCCGAACAGCGCGACGTCAAGGGCCTCTACGCCAAGGCCAGACGCGGAGAGTTGAAGAATTTCACCGGCATCGACTCTCCTTACGAGCCGCCCGAGACGCCCGAGATCCGCATTGACGCCTCGGTGATGACCGTGGAGGACGCGGCGGACGTGATCGTCGAAACGCTCGACCGGCTTAGCCTCGGCTGAGCTCCAGGCGGCGCGCCGCGGCCATATCGACATAGAGCCGCAGGATCTCGGCCTGCAGCGCCTTGTCTGCCCGCGCCTCCGCCGCCCCATGCAGCGCGATCAGTCTGCGGCGCAGGACAGCGTTGACCTCATCCAGGGCGCGCCACGATAGGTCGGTGGCCTCCGCGTTCGGCTCCGTCTCGCCCGCCTTGGCCAGCAGCGTCGCGATCGCCTGATTCTCCCAGACGCGAACCGCGACGCCCTTCTCCGCTTCCTGGGCGGCCAGGCCGGCGAGCATGGCCAGCAGCCCCGCGCGGCCGGCGAGGTAGTCAGGGCCCGCCTCGGGCGGCAGGGGCGTGACCAGGCCGATCGCCTGGCCGATGAGAATATCAGGCAGGGCGGGCGTCATAGCGGCCCCAACGCGGCGAGCTGTTCGGCGAGGATCTCGTCCTGGCGTCGGGCGGTGAACCAGCCGGAGAAGGCCAGGATCGGCTCCTTGAAGCCGCCGTCGCGCCATTCCTTGGCGGCGGAGGTCCAGATCGCCTGCCCCTTCACCGAGGCGAACAGCCGCCACCAGGCCAACGCCCCTTCGTCGATGGCGAGACCGCTCGCCCGCCGCCAGATCGCCAACGCTTCGTCGCGTGCGACCATGCCGGAGATGCGCGCGTCGCCCGGTATCGACCACAGAGGATCCATAGCCCACGTCAGGTCTTCCAAGGGGTCGCCCAAATGCGCCATCTCCCAGTCGAGCATGGCGACGATCCGCCCGGCCCCGTCGTGGAGGAAGTTGCCGAGGCGAAAGTCGCCGTGAACGACGCTGACCCGCGCGGCCGGCGGCGGCGGCGCGTGGCGCAGTCGGCGGATGGCGGCGCGCACGATCGGCTGCGGGTGCTGTTCGTCGGTCTCGACCACAGCGGTCCAATAGTCGAGCTCGCGCCGCCAGCACTCATCCGGCGCCGGCGGCGCCTTAACTTCCAGCAACGGCAGCCCCGCCAGCGGCGCGCCGGCGATGCGGCCCATGATCGAGAAGAACTGCTCGCCGATGGCGGCGGCGTGCGAGCCGAACGGATCCGGGACGAAGGGATTTGAGCCCAACCCGTTGTCGACCCTGCGCATGATGAAGAACGGCCGCTCGAGCTCCGCGCCCTCTTCCTCCAGGGCCACCGCTTCGGGGGCGGCGACATCCTTGCCGGCGAACGACCGGATGGCGAGGTATTCGGCCCGCCGGTCGGTCTCGATGAGACTACCGGGCGGGTCTCGCCTTAGGATGAAACCTTCCCGTCCATCATCGGTCACCGCGTCGTAGCGATAGGTCTCCCGACTGGCGCCGCCCGGGATACGGGCGAGGTTCTCGATCCGCGTCGGCCGTCCGGTCGTGCGACTGAGATAGGCGGCGAGGCGTTCGGCGAAGGTCATGGACGACATGTCATTCGGGGAAATCGAGCACGTCCTTGAAGCCGGACGGCGCGTGCGGGCCGATCACGAGTTGTTCCAGAACACCGCGGCCGGTCTGGGTGTGACCCTGGCCGTCGCTCCAGACCACCTTGGAGACCGCCTGAACGTGCAGGTGTTGCGACTGGCGTACGTCGACGTCCGCAAGCTTGAGGTCCTCCCGCTCGACCGCGAGTTCGGCATGCGCCAGTCCGTGGCCCCATTTTGGATGCCCGTAGCCGAGACCCAGCATGAAGAATTCGAATTCGGGCTCGAAGGTCACCTGCGAACGACCGGTTTTGTCGTTCCAGGAGACCGTCGCCGAACGGGCGTGGCGTGTCCCGCTTTTCCACTCGATGGCGATGGCGGCGGAATCGATCTCAACCTTGCGGCCCGGCCCGTCGACCTCGGGCGCCCATACCGCGCGACGGTTCCAAGGTTCGCCCGCGCCATCGTCATTGCTGTGGAAGAAGAAGCTGCCGCTCGGAAAATTGCACGGCGACCAGACCCAATAGAACTGTGGCGCCGCGGGCGGGACGGTGGCCTGGGCGTCGCGCGCGCCCACCGGGCGGACGCCCCAGGATCGATCGCGCGTCCCCATCCAACCATCGACGGTTGACCGCTTGCCGTCGAGTTCGATCCATCCAGAGTAGCGGCCGTTCTGGGTGAGGCGGGTGTAATCCATGATCGCGCGCGGGCCTTGGCGGCGGATGAAACGCGGCTCCTCGATCGGAAATGAGCGACCTTCGAAGACCAGGTCGGCGGCGACGCCGTGCTCCGGCGCCTCGACGATCAGGCGCAGCCGCTGCAGCGGCTCGATAACCTCGATCCGGATCGGCCCCACGCTGAGGTCCATGCGCTCCATATTGAGCCACCGGCTGGCGTGGAGGGACGTCTGAACCCCGTCCCGGATGATGCAGAAGCTGGCGTCGGCGATGTTAAGGTGCGGATAGACGCCGAAGGCGGCGGCGAAGAAGTCGCTCCCCTCCGCGCCATAACCGTTGAAGAAATAGCGGTCGTAGAAATTCCGATCGGTTCCGGAATAGGCGATAGGATCGCTCGTCTGGTGGATCGGGAAGTCGTCGCCTTTGGTCAGCGCCATCGCCGTCTCCTGGGCTTCCGAGGCCTTGCCGCCCGTTGCAAAGACCCTAAGGTCCGCCGCTTCGCCCTGGCAACCGTGACGGAAGGTCAAGATGACGAGGTCAGGTCGGATTCTGCTGGTGCTGGCGGCGCTGAGCGGATTCGCGGCGGTCCTGGCGGGCGCCTACGCCCGCCATGGCCTCGCTGACGCAACCGCACAGGATTGGATGAAGACCGGATCGAGCTTTGGCATGATCCATGCGCTGGCCGTCTTCGCAGCCGTGTTCGTGGCGCGTGCGGGTGGCCGCCGTGGCCTCGCCGCCGCCGGATTGTTGCTGGCCGGCATCGTACTTTTCAGCGGCTCGCTCTACGCCGCGGCCCTCGGCGCACCGCATACGGTGCTGATCGCGACGCCGGTCGGCGGCTTGGCGCTGATGGCCGGATGGCTGGCGCTCGCCTGGGCCTGCCTCGGCCTCGATAAGACTACCTGAGATCTCTATCCGCACAGGAGACCGACATGACGACGCCGCAGATGCCGCCCGCCCAGTTCGCCCAAGTCAACGGCGTGCGGCTGGCCTATCACGAAGCCGGCCCCCGGACCGGCGTTCCGATCATCCTCTGCCACGGCTTTCCGGAACTCGCCTATTCCTGGCGCCATCAGATCAAGGCGCTCGGTGATGCCGGCCGCTGGGTCATTGCCCCCGACCAGCGCGGCTATGGCGCCAGCGAGGCCCCCGCGCCCGTCGAAGCCTATGACATGGCCCACCTGACCGGCGACCTGGCCGCCCTTCTGGATCACCTCGGCGTCGACAAGGCCATCTTCTGCGGTCACGACTGGGGCGGCGCCGTCGTCTGGCAGATGCCCCTGCATCACCCGAATAGAGTGGCGGGCGTGATCGGCCTCAATACGCCGTTCATGCCGCGCGCGCCGGGCGACCCGATCGAGATCATGCGCGAGCGCCTTGGCGAAGAGATGTACATGGTCCATTTCCAGCGACCGGGCGAAGCTGACGCGGTGCTGGCGCGCGACGTCGGCAAGACCATGAATTTCTTCCTGCGCCGACCGATGCCCGGCTCGCCGCCGGCGAGCGGCGGTCTCGCCACCGACACCGAGCGCCCCGCGGGGACGTCGGCCTTCGCCCTGGTCAATATGGTGGAGGCCTACGACCCGACCTTCGATCCCCGCCCCACCTTTCTCACAGATGAGGAGATGGCCTTCTTCGTCGACACCTTCAGCCGCACCGGCTTCACCGGCGGCATCAACTGGTACCGCAATATCAGCCGCAACTGGCGGGCGTCGGAGGGCGTTGTCGAGCGCGTGGATGTCCCCTCCCTGATGGTCATGGCTGAGAAGGACGCCGTTCTGCCGCCGTCGGCCGCCGATGGCATGGAAGCCTACGTGACCGACCTCGAGAAGGTTCTGATCAAGGAAAGCGGCCACTGGACGCAGCAGGAGCAGCCCGAGGCCGTCAACCGAGTCATCCTCGACTGGCTGGACCGGCGCTTCCCGCGCTAGAAGGCAAAGATGGACCGCACCCCCCAGACCGCCCTGCCGATGTCGTCCGCCGGGCGGCGGGGTCTCTATGTCGAGACCGAACCGTTCAATTCCGGCTGGATGACCGCGGGATCGCACGAGATCTACTACGAGGAGTGCGGCGTCGCCGGCGGCAAGCCGGCGGTGGTTCTCCACGGCGGACCAGGCGGGGCGACCAATCCGACCATGCGTCGCTTCTTCGATCCGTCCCGCTGGCGAATGGTTTTGTTCGACCAGCGCGGCTGCGGCCGCAGTCGGCCGGGCGCGAGCCTAACGGACAACACCACCTGGGACCTGATCGACGATATCGAACGGCTGCGCGTCCGCCTGGGCGTCGAACGGTGGACCGTGTTCGGCGGCTCTTGGGGATCGACCCTGGCGCTCGCCTACGCGATCCGACACCCCGAGCGCGTCACCTCACTCATCCTGCGCGGGATCTTCCTCCTCACCCAGCGCGAACTCGACTGGTTCTACCAGGACGGGGCGTCGATGATGTTCCCCGACGCCTGGGAGCGGTTTACGGCGCCCATCCCGCCGGCGGAACGCGGAGACATGATCGGGGCCTACTACCGCCGCCTGACCGGCTCGGATCGGCCTGCGCGCAACGCAGCGGCCGCGGCCTGGAGTCAGTGGGAGGGCGACACGCTCTCCCTGCGCGGCCCGGAGGCGCGTCCGACCAAGTTCAACGAAGCCGACTTCGCCTTGGCCTTCGCCCGCATCGAGAGTCACTTTTTCGTCAATCGCGGCTTCTTCCCCGAGGACGGCTGGCTCCTGAAGAACATCGCTCCGGTCCGCGACATTCCGGGCTGGATCGTCCAGGGACGATTCGATGTGGTCACGCCGATGGAGAGCGCCTGGACCCTGAAGCGCGCCTGGCCGGAGGCGCGGTTCGACGTGATCTGGGACGCCGGCCACGCCTCAACCGAACCCGGCATCGTCGACTCCCTGGTGCGGGCCACCGACCAGGCGCTGGCGATCTAGACGCTCGCATCGTCCGTCGCCCGCCTGACAGGCACGTCTAAAGCAACGCTCCGCGGCCGCTGGTGACCTCCGAATAGCGATGGACGCGCACGGCCTGGACCAGCGCGAAGCCGGCCATCATGGTCATCATCACCGTGCCGCCATACGACAGCAGGGGCATAGGCACGCCGACGACGGGCGCGAGGCCCATGACCATGGCGCCATTGATGATCACGCACAGTGAGAAGGTCACGATCACGCCGGCGGCGGCCAGGCGTCCGAAATGGCTGTGGGCGACCGAGGCGATACGAAGGCCGATGACGATCACCGCCGCATAGAGCAGGAGCACGCTCGCGCAACCGACGAAGCCGAACTCCTCGGCCAGGGAGGCGAACATGAAGTCCGTGGATTTTTCGGGCAGGAAGTTGAGCTGGGCCTGGGTGCCGAGGCCAAAGCCCTTGCCGAGCAGGCCGCCGGACCCCAGAGCGATCTTGGACTGAATGATGTGGTAGCCGGCGCCCGAACGGTCCGCCTCGGGATTGAGGAAGGTCAGCAGCCGGGCGCGCTGATAGCCCTTGAGCACGAACATCACCGCCAGCGGCACGACCGCGGTCAGCCCCACCAAGCCCACGCCGACCAGGCGCAGGCTGAGGCCGGCCAGGATCATCATGATGCCGCCAGTGCCCGCGATCAGGATGGCCGTCCCGAGATCGGGTTGATGGGCGACGACCGCCGCAGGGACGAGGATCAAGGCCGCGGGGATCAGCAGCCACCACGACAACCCGGCGGAACGGGCCGGCAGGCTGTGATAGAAACGGGCCAGGGCCATGACCAGCCCGATCTTGATGATCTCTGACGGCTGAATGTGGATCGGACCCAGATCCAGCCAGCGTTGGGCGCCCATGCGCGTATGGCCCACCACCGCCGCGGCGAGAAGCAGCAACAGGCCGACAGCGTAGATCGGATAGGCCAGCGCGAACCAGACACGCAGGTCGGTCACCGCCAGGGCGATCATGGCCAGGAAGCAGACGGCGAAGAGGATGGCGTGCCGATCGGCCCACGGTCCCCACGACCCGCCGGCGATGGAATACAGCATCAAGGCGCCGACCGCCGCGATCGCCGCCAGCAGGGCGGCCAGAACCCAGTCGATCTCACCGAGCTTGACCGTGAGGCGCTCACGTTCGCCCGGCCGGGAAATGGCGCTGTCGGTCATGTGGCTGAAGGCCCCGGGGGCGTCGGCGCGGCCGCGGGGGGCAAGGGCTGGACGATACGGGCGCGCACTTCGGGATCTTTCAGCAGAGCCACGCGCATAAGCTCCGCGGCGTTGGGCGCGGCTGCGTCAGCCCCGAAGCCACCGTGCTCGACCAGCACGCTCATGGCGTAACGCGGATCGTCGTCGGGCGCGAAGCAGATAAACCAGGCGTGGTCGCGCAGCGCCCAGGCGGCTCCCTTTGTGCTGCGAGATCCGGCGCCATAGGTGTGGGATTGAGCCGTACCGGTCTTTCCGGCCATTTTGATCGGACCCAAATCCAGCTTGGTCACGCCGAAGGCTGTACCGCCCGGATCATTGACCACAGACGCCATGGCGGTCCGGATGAACGCCAGGTGTTCACTGGGGAACGGCAGGTTGGGCGCATTCGCCCCCGAGGGTTGAACCTGATCGCCAACAGAATGAACCAGGCGCGGCTGTAGCGCCTTCGCGCCGTTGGCCAGGCGCGCGCACATGACGGCGAGTTGCAGGGCGTTGACGGACACAAAGCCTTGGCCGATGCCGATGTTGGGCGTGTCGCCAGGGTGCCAGATCGGATCCTTGGGGAAGGCGCGGCGCTTGTAAGCAATGTCGGGAATGATGCCGGGCTTCTGCCCCGGAATGGCGATGTCGAAGGTTTCGCCCAGGCCGAACTTGCGAGCCGTAGCGGCGATCAGATCCGGTCCCACGGCCATGGCCGTCTGAAAGAAATAGATGTCGCACGACGTCTTGATGGCGTTGTGCATGTCGAGCGTGCCGTGGGCGTGGTCGCAGTGCCACGTGTGCCCGCCCATGGTCCAGGCGCGGTTGCAGGTATGGGTGGTGTCCGGGCTGATGCCTTTCTCCAGCGCGGCCAGCGCCACCATGGTCTTGAAGGTCGAGCCTGGCGGATAGGTGGCGGTGAGCGCCTTGTTGAACAGCGGTTTGCGGTCGTACTCCGACAGCGCCTTGTATTCCGGGCCGGTCAGACCCTTGACGAACCGGTTGGCGTCGAAGCTGGGCGCGGAGGCGAGGCATAGCAGGTCGCCCGTCCGGCAATCGATCATCACAGCCGCGCCGCTATTGTCGCCGAACACCTCGAGGGCGCGGTTCTGGATGTCGGCGTCGAGCGTCAAGCGGATCGGCGCGCCGGCGATGGACGGGATGTCGCCGCCGGGGTCGTCGCGCACCACTCGGCCCTTGACGTCGATCTCGACCTTCTTGGCGCCGGCCTTGCCGCGCAGATCGAGATCGTACGCCTTCTCCACCCCCTGCCGGCCGATGCGGAAGCCGGGATTGAGGAGGATCGGATCGGCGTTGGGACCGGTCTTGGTAATATCCCTGGCGTTGACCTTGGCCACATAGCCGACCACGTGGGTGAAAGCCCCGCCAAAGGGATAGACCCTGACCTCGCCCATGTCGGCGGTGACGCCCGGCAGCTCCGGCGCGCGCACATTGACGCGCGAGAATTCCTCCCAGGTCATGTCCTCGACCACGGCCACGGGCGCGCGGCGCGGCGCATTGGCGATATCGACGGCCAGGCGGGCGCGTCGGGCGTCGTCCATGGGCACCAGCAGGGCGAGGTCGGCCAGGGTCTTGTCGATGTCGACGTTCTCGTCGGTGGCCACCAGCAGGCGGAAGGCCGGCCGGTTCGACGCCAGAACGACGCCATTGCGATCGAGGATGAGGCCGCGCGGCGGCGGCGTCAGTCGGAACTCGAACTCATTGTGTTCGGACAACACCTTGTAGCGGCCGGCCTCCAGGATCTGCAGGTCGCCGAGCCTGGCCGCCAGCGCCAGGAGGCCCGCGCCCGTCACCCCGCCAAAAAGGAAGGCGCGGCGGTGGAACGTCGCCTGCCGCTCGTTGACCTCGTCGAAATGGAATGCGGGCTCGAACATCTAAAAACGTGTGTCCGGCGCTTCGTAGCGCTCAATCAACATCCAGGCGAAGGGAAACAGCGCCACGGTGACGGCAAATTGCAGCACCACGCCGACGAAGTCCGGCGCGTGGCCGGCGCGCAGGCCGACGAGCGCGAAGCCCACCAGCATCGCCGCGGCGCAGGCCAGGGCGTAGGCGCCCCACAGAGCCAGAACGTCCTGACCCGCGAGGATGCGGCGCGAGAAAAACACCAGGGCGTAGGCCGTCAGAATGCACACCGCCCAAAGCCCGGGCGGGTCGCCCCACAGGAGATCAAGGGCCAGACCGAGCGCGGCGAGCGCCACCGGCGGCATGACCGACGGCCGCGCCATCGCCCAGGCGAAGGCGGGCGCGAGCGCGAATACCGGTTCGGGCAGTTGAAGTCCCGCCACGCGCAGGGGCACGGCCAGGATGAGCGAGGCGGCGAACGCAGCGGCCATCGGACCGAGGATCCACACCGCCGGCGACACCGGCCGTGCGCGGCGGGCGATCATGGCTGAGCCGCCGGCGCCGGAGCGGCCGGCTTCGCTGTCGCCGGGCCGGTCGGCGGCGGGGCCGAGGGCGGCGGCGCTTCCGGCACGTCGGTCGCCGCGCCAGGGAGCTGACTGGGGCTGAGCTCGGTCGGGGTCGCCACCTGCGAGATGTCCTTGAACAGCAGGATGCGCACGAAATCGATCGGCTCGGCATCGGCGTCGAGCGCCACGCGCCAGGCGCCGTCGACGCCCTTCACCACCGTGCCGACCGGCAGACCCCGGGGAACCACGCCGCCGTCGCCCGACGTCAGAACCCGATCGCCCTCCTGCAGGGCGTCGTGCGTACGCAGATAGGCCAGCGGCGGATTGGGGCCGCCGTCGCCCGACAGAATGGCGCGACCGTTGGTGCGCGCGATCATCACCGGCGTGCGGCTATCGACGTCGGTGAGCAGCATGATGCGGCTGGCGTGGGTGCTGACACCGACGATCCGGCCGACCAACCCGTGATCGCTCAGCACTGGATTGCCTTCGACGACCCCGTCGGCGGCCCCGGCGTCGGCCAGGCGGCTGTTGGAGAAAGGCCCGCGCGCGTCGAGCACCGTATTGGCCGACACCATCGGCAGCGGCGGCGACGTCCGCAGGCCGAGAAGGCCGCGCAGACGTGCGTTTTCCTGGCGCAAGGCCAACGCCTCGTCCCGCCACGTCAGGGCGGCGGCGAGGTCGGTGCGCAGCTCGCGGTTCTGGGACCCGGCCATGAAGTAGGCGCCGATGGCGCCCAGGCCCTCGCCCGTCACGCGCACGGGCGCGGCGAGCACGCCTCCGACGGGCGCGGTCAAGCTGTCGGCGGCGCCGCGCAAACGCCCCGCGGGACCGGTCCGCGAACCTCCAGCGACAAACAGAGCCACAGCGCCTATCAGGACGACAACGAGAACGCCCGCGGCCACCCAGGCGACCGGCGCCTTGATCTCACCGAGGGGTCCGTCGCGAAGGGACACGTGGAGCGGCTCCCGATAACCCCTGATTATCCCTCTAGAAGAGGCTGGATTCGAGCAGTCCCTTCATCCATTGCGGATGCTCTAGCACCTTGCCGACGCCGAGGGCGACGCAGGTCAGCGGATCGTCGGCCACGGTCACCGGCAGACCCGTCGCGTCCGAAATCTCGAGATCGAGGCCACGCAGAAGCGCGCCGCCGCCGGTCAGCATGATGCCCTTGTCAGCGATATCGGCGGCCAGTTCCGGCGGCGTGGCTTCCAGAGCCACCTTGACCGCTTCGATGATCTGCGAGGCCGGCTCGGCGACCGCGTCGGCGGCCTGCTTTTCGGTCACCCGCACTTCGCGCGGGACACCCTGCATCAGGTCCCGGCCCTTGACGTCGATCGAGATGCCGATGCCGTCCTCGGGCGGCCGCGCCGTGCCGATTTCCTTCTTGATCCGCTCGGCGGTCGTCTCGCCGACCAGAAGGTTATGGTGGCGGCGCATATAGCTGATGATGGCCTCGTCCATCTTGTCGCCGCCCACGCGAACGCTGCGCGAATAGACGATGCCCGAGAGCGAAAGGACGGCCACCTCGGTGGTGCCCCCGCCGATGTCCACCACCATCGAGCCGGTCGGCTCGTGGATCGGCAGACCGGCGCCAATGGCCGCCGCCATGGGCTCGTACATCAGCCCGACGCGACGCGCCGAGGCGTTGAGGCAGGAATCGTTGATCGCGCGCCGTTCCACGGCCGTGGCCCCTGAAGGCACGCAGACGATGACCTTGGGGTTCACGAAGCCCTTGCGGTTATGAACCTTGCGGATGAAATATTTGATCATCTCCTCGGCGACTTCGAAGTCGGCGATGACGCCGTCGCGCATGGGGCGGATGGCCTCCATGTGGCCGGGCGTGCGGCCGAGCATCATCTTGGCCTCGGCGCCGACGGCGTAGACGGTCTTGCGACCGCCAGCGGTGCGCAGCGCCACCACCGAGGGCTCATTGAGCACAATGCCCCGCCCCTTCATGTAGACGAGCGTATTGGCGGTGCCGAGGTCGATGGCGATGTCGCTGGAGATGGCGCCGAACAGGGTTGAGAACATTCAGGACTCGGATCAGTGGTTCGAGGGGATCAGGTCACCCAGCGGGCCGGAGCGCAGGCGCGCGAACGATCGCTCCCACCGCCGGACCTCAAAGGTTAAGCGCGTCCTCTGCCCTGGCCATGGCCCGAATTCAAGGCCCTAATCCCGCCTGCCCGCGCCTTTCAGCCCAACGCGGCCAGGCCGACGCCGAGCGCGGCTGCGAGACCGGCCAGCCACTGCCAGGAGGCGAGCCGCTCGGCGAACAGCCGCCGGCCGGCGAGCGCGGCGATCGGAGCCTCGACGACGCCCACCGCCCGCACGGAACCCGCCGGCGAAAGGGCGAAGGCGCTGAACCAAAGGCTCGACGCGGCCGCCCCGAAGAACCCGGCGCCCAAAGAGGCGCGCCACGGCCTCACCGCCGCGAGCAACGCCGGCCGGTCGACGAACGCCAGCCAGGCCACCAGCGCGGCCGACTGCAGTGTCTGAACGCAGACGAGCGTCACCTGGGCGGCCAGGAACGGATGGGCGGGCGCGAGCGTGAGCGCGGCCTGGCGATAGGCGTTGGCGGCCACCGCAAAGCCCAGCCCGGCGGCGAGACCGAGCGGGGCCGCAGTCCAGTCTCCCGTCTTGCCGCGCGGCCGCGCCAGCACCGCCAGCGCTCCGGCGACGATGCACAGCCCGAGCCACCTGGCGCCGCTCAGGTGGTCGCCGAACGCCAGGCCGACGAGCGCGGCCAGAGGTATCCCAATCTGCTGGAAGACGGTCCCGAGCGCGAAGCTCGAGCGGCGCATGGAGACCAGCATCGCCGCCGTGGCGGCGATCTGCGCGCCGCCGCCGATCACACAGTCGATGACGAACATTCCGCCGAACGATATCCGGGCGTGAGGCGCCAGGATGAACGCCGCGGCCGCGAACAGCACCGAAAACGGCAGGCCGAAGAGAAAGCGCACCAAGGTCGCGCCCCACGGTCCGGCCGGCGCCAGCAGTCCGCGCTGCAACGCGTTGCGCGCCACCTGCAGCGTCGCCGCGCCAAGGGTCAGTGGAATCCACAACATGACGTTTGGGCCGCCGCTGTGGGGCGGCGGAGCGGTGTCCCTAGAAGCCCGTGGCGGTCACGGGCGCGGGGGCGCTCTTTTCCATGCGCGCGAAGAGATTGTTGAGCGCGTTGACATAGGCCGTGGCGCTGGCGGTGAGCGTATCGGTGTCGGCCGCGGCGCCGGTGGCGATGCGCCCATCTTCCTCGAGACGTACGGAGACCTGGGCCTGAGCGTCCGTGCCCTCGGTGACGGCGTGGACCTGGAACAGGCGCAGCTGCGCGGCATGAGGAACGATCTGGCGGATGGCGTTGAACACCGCGTCGACCGGACCGTCGCCGGTCGCCACGGCGGATTTTTCCGCGCCGTCGAAAACCAGCGTCAAGGCCGCTTCCTGTGGACCCTCGGTGCCGGCGATCACCCGCAACGCCTTGACCTGGATGCGATCGGCGCCGCGCGAGAGCGCGTCATCGACCAGGGCGACGATATCGTCGTCGAACACATGCTTCTTCTTGTCGGCTAGGTCCTTGAACCGGCCGAAGGCTTCGTTGAGCGCGTTCTGGCCCAGGTCATAGCCCAGGGCCTTCAGCTTTTCGCGGAAGGCATGCCGGCCGGAATGCTTGCCCATGACCAGGTTGGAGCCGCCCTGCCCCACATCCTCGGGCCGCATGATTTCATAGGTCTCGGCGTTCTTGAGCATGCCGTCCTGGTGGATGCCGCTTTCGTGGGCGAAGGCGTTCTTGCCGACGATGGCCTTGTTGAACTGGACCGGAAAGCCGGTGATGGCCGAGACATAGCGGCTGGCCCGGGTGATGTGCTCCGTCCTGATCCGCGTGGCGAAGGGCAGATGATCGCCCCGCACCTTGAGGGCCATGACGATCTCTTCGAGGGCGGCGTTACCGGCGCGCTCGCCGATGCCGTTGATGGCCACCTCGACCTGACGCGCGCCCGCCTGGACGCCGGCCAGGCTGTTGGCGACGGCCAGCCCGAGATCGTTGTGACAGTGGGTGGAAAAGATCACTCCGTCGGCGCCCGGCACGGCCTCGATCAGGTCGCGGAAGATCTCGGCGTATTCGCTGGGATAGGAATAGCCGACGGTGTCCGGAATATTGATCGTGGTGGCGCCGGCGCGGATCGCCGCCTCCACGCAGCGGCGCAGCACGTCGCGCTCGGTGCGGGTGGCGTCCTGGGCCGACCATTCCACGTCGCCGCAGAGATTGCGGGCGTGACTGACCGAACTGGTCACCAGATCGACGATCTCCTCGGGGCTGGCGTGCAGGATATGATCGCGGTGCTGCGGGCTGGTGGACAGGAAGGTGTGGATGCGCCCGCGCCGCGCCGGCCGGATCGCCTCGGCGCAGCGATCGATGTCGCCCACCGCCGCGCGCGCCAGGCCGCACACCGTGCTCTCGCCGATGATCTCGGAGACGCGTCGCACGGCGTCGAAATCGCCGTTGGAGGCGATGGGAAAGCCGGCCTCGATAACGTCGACGCCCATATCCTCCAGGATCTTGGCCAGCTCGAGCTTTTCCTCAATGGCCATGGAGGCGCCGGGCGACTGCTCGCCGTCGCGCATGGTCGTGTCGAAGACGATGACGTGGGCCGGCGCCGGGGCGGCGGCTTCATGGGATACGGACATGGGAGAGGTCTCTGTGCGGGATGGAGCCGGTGGGGTGAAGCGGTTCCCCTGAACGCCCGGCCCGCGAAGCCTTACGCGAGTCCGGTCGGCGCCCAGGGGCGGCTAAGCCCGAGGAGAAGGAGTTGCTGGCCGGAGGGGGCGCAAGTCATGGGCGTCTGCCTACAGCATTCGCTTTCAGCGCGCAACGTCCATGCCTCAATAGGGCTTCAAGAGTGGCTTCAGGGGCAAATTATTGCCGGTCAGCGTTTGAGCCAGCGACGCGCGGCCAATCCGGCGGCGCCCCAAACAGCGAGCGCCGCGGCCAACCAGACAAAGGTCCAGGCGCCGCCGGCCATGATCGAATGGCCGGCAAAGGCGATCACGGCGATCTTGGGCAGGATTCCGACGCCCGTGCCGAAGGCGAACGCCACCCACGACATGGTCGTTACGCCGCCGGCAATATTGACCAGTACGAAGGGAGCGAAGGGAACCAGGCGGACGACCAGGCTGGCCATGACGCCGTTGCGGCCGACCAGGTCAGTGAACCGCCGCGCGCCCGGCCAGTCCGCGATCAGGCGCGCGCCGAACGCACGGCCAAGGCCGAAGCCGACCAGGGACGAGATCATCGTTCCGGCCCAGCTGTAGGCGAGACCGGTCCACGGGCCGAAGGCCAGCACCGCGCCGGCGATCAGCGCCACCTGCGGCACGCCCAGGAAGGCCAGGACCGCGAAGGCCAGGATCACCATCGGGAGTGCCCAGGGCCCATGCGCCAGGGCCAGCCACCGCCGCGCCTCGGCCGGTCCGGACATCCCCAGCGCCGGCAGGCCGAACAGGAACACCACCCCCAGCCCGCCGAACAGGACGAAGGCCAGCGCGGCCCGCCGCCACGATCGGGTGCGCGGGGGTGCGGAATCGGGGTCCATGATTCATGCTAGCAGGACGGGCTTCGCATTGCGCTCCCGCCCCTTCGGCCCTACAGAGCGGCGCGCCCGAAACCCGCGAGTCGAAGTCGATGTTTGTCGAGTCCGCCAGCCTGCGCCGCGTCAAGCCGTCGGCCACCGCCGCCGCCAGCACCAGGGCGCGCGCGCTGCGCGCCGCCGGCCGCGACATCATCTCGCTCGACGCCGGCGAGCCGGATCTCGACACGCCGGACAACATCAAGGAAGCGGCGATCCGCGCCATCCGCGAGGGCAAGACCAAATACACCGACGTCGACGGGATTCCGCAGCTGAAGGAAGCGATCTGCGCCAAGTTCAAGCGCGAGAACGGCCTCTCCTATACGCCGGCCCAGATCAACGTCTCGCCGGGCGGCAAGCCGGTGATCTTCAACGCCCTGATGGCCAGCCTCGAGCCGGGCGACGAGGTGGTGATCCCGGCGCCCTATTGGGTCAGCTATCCCGACATGGTGTTGCTCGCCGGCGGGACGCCGGTGTTCGTGGCCACCACGGCCGAAAGCGGCTTCAAGATGAAGCCCGCCGACCTAGAGGCGGCGATCGGCGAGCGCACGCGCTGGCTGATCCTCAACTCGCCCTCCAACCCGTCCGGCGCGGCCTATACTGAAGCCGAGCTCAAGGGTCTGGCCAAGGTGCTACTCCGCCACCCGCGGGTGTGGATCCTCACCGACGACATGTACGAACACCTGGTGTTCGGCGACTTCGCCTTCCGCACCGTCGCCCAGGTCGAGCCGGCGCTTTTCGAGCGCACCCTGACCATGAACGGGGTCTCCAAGGCCTACGCCATGACCGGCTGGCGGATCGGCTACGCCGGCGGCCCGGCGCCGCTGATCGCCGCCATGCGCAAGGTGATGAGCCAGTCGACCTCCAACCCGGCGTCGATCTCGCAATGGGCGGCCGTGGAGGCGCTGAACGGGCCGCAGGATTTCATCAAGCCCAACGCCAGGATGTTCGAGGAACGCCGCGACCTGGTGGTCTCGATGCTCAACCAGGCCCAGGGGCTCGCCTGCCCGACGCCGGAAGGCGCCTTCTATGTCTTCCCCTCGTGTGCGGGCCTGATCGGCAAGACGGCGCCGGGCGGCAAGGTGATCGCCAGCGACGACGACTTCGCCGACGCCCTGCTGGATTCCGAAGGCGTGTCAGTGGTGTTCGGCGAAGCCTTCGGCCTCTCGCCGTTCTTCCGCATCAGCTACGCGACGTCGACCGAACTGCTGGAGGACGCCTGCACGCGCATCCAGAGGTTTTGCGGCCAGGTGCGCTAAGACCAACCAAGGCCCTGCTGAAAGCGGTACGCGAGGCCGGCGGGAGGCCGCGCTGACGAATTCCGGGCTAGCCAGCCGAGGCGCTTGCCAAGCCGTGCGAGCGTCCGCACTAGCAGGGCGCACAGGCGAATTGCGGCTACGATCACCGCGAAGAACGCCGCGCTGGCTCCCATCCCTGCAAAAAAAGCCTCCCAGGCGTCCCGACCCATCCGGATGGGCTGGACCAGGTAAACGGCAACCAGGACCAGCCAGGTCACGCAAACAACCACCTTGAAAAGGAGGCTCTTCCGTTCGGGCGAAATTACACCGTCGGTACGATCCTCGGTCGCCAACCGCAGCGCTCGGTTTCCGATTGGTTCGATGTGAGGCGCTTTGTCACCCGGATCAGACGATGATCGTGTGAAGAGATGCTGACCAAAGATCAGCGTCGTGTTTGCTACGTTGATGCCGCTGGTGAACACCATACGATACTGCTCACCCACCAGATAATCGGTGAAGCGATTCCACCACGGCCACAGCAGAAACATGACGAGGATCACCGCGAACATGGCGGCGATCAACCATCCTGGTGCGCTCGTGGATTTCATTGTCGGCCCTGGGATCCATGGAGAACCCGACTTCATATCACCCACCGCCATACGCGATGTCTATCCCGTCCGCGGACAAGCGGGATAGGTGGCGCTTGATCTTGGGGTTATGGTCCGCTGGTGAGCGAGGTCATCAATCTCAATCGCGCCCGCAAAGCGCGGGCGAAAGCGGAAGCCGCCAAAGCCGCCGACGCCAACCGGGCGCGCCACGGGCGAACGCGGGCGGAGAAGGACGCGGCGCGGCGCGAAGGCGAGCGGAAAGCCCGCGCGCTGGATCAGGCGAGACGGGAAGACACATGAGCCACTCGATCTGTTAGCAGCGCCTTCATCGCTTACCCGCTGAGCGCGCGCATCGACGATGCCCTGTTTGCCATGAACTTCAATACGACAGCGGCATCGCATTGCAATTGTCTACATAAACGCCTATCTTCCGCGCGTGAAGCTGGCGGGGTTCGACTGGGACGACGGCAATTGGCCCAAATGCGGCAGGCACGGCGTTTCGCGCGCGGAAATCGAGGCGTTGCTCCGTGGGTCCCCGGCGGTCATGGCCGACCCTCACCCCGAGGAGCCGCGTTTGCGGGCGATCGGCAAGACGGCGTCAGGTCGCTACATCTTCCTGGTGTTCATGCCGCGACAGGTCGATGGCGGCGTCAAACTCCGGCCGATCAGCGCTCGCTATATGCACGAGAAGGAGATTGCCCGATATGAAGACCAAGCTTGAGCCCATGCCGTCGCTGCGCAGCGACAGCGAAGCCGAGAACTTCGTCGCCACGTCGGATCTGACCCGATACGACCTCTCTGGCTTCCGGCCGACGCGCTTTGAATTCGAGGCGAAAGCCGCGGCCCTGAACATGCGCCTGCCAAGGCCCCTGCTAGAGGCCGTGAAACTGAAGGCCAAGGCCAAGGGGATTCCCTACACGCGCTACGTCCGTATGCTGCTTGAGAACGATGTGGCGCGGTGAAACGGCCGACCGCCGGAGGGTTCGCAGGCCTGAGGCGCCAAAATATGGAGGGCCGCGAGTGAAGTCACCAATCCTTTCACGCCTTTGGCCGGCGTTGGCCGCCGCTCTCCTGGCCGCGACCGCGGTCGAGGCCCAGGATCTGGTCGGGGCCCGGGCCTTCGTCGCCCGGCTCTATGCGCATTACCCGATCCCGGACCGCAAGCCGATGTTCGAGCCGCTCGGCAAGGACGCGACCTCCGTGTTTGACGCTTCCTTGCTTCATCTGATCCGCGAGGACACCCGCCTTGCGGGAGGCGAAGTCGGCGCACTCGACAGCGATCCCCTGTGCGAATGCCAGGACGACAGCGGCATGACCTCCCAAATCACTGACGTCCACGTCGATGGTCCAATGCGCGCCAAGGCGACGGTCGTTCTCCGCTTTTCGGCCGCCTCGCCTCCGGAAATTGTTGAACACACCCTCGACCTCGTCGAGGTCGCCGGCCATTGGCGCATCCACGACATTCACACCAAGGACACGCCGAGCCTGCGGGATTACCTGGCCCAGTCGAACCAGACGCAGATCAAGGCGAACCAGGCGCACAAGCGGTGACCCGGCCTTCGGGCCAGCTCAAGCGCTCGGTGAGCCTCGCCGGTCACGCGACTTCGCTGGCGCTCGAGCCCGAGTTCTGGGCGGTTCTCGAAGCCATGGCGGCGGCGCGTGGCCTCAGACTCGCCGGCCTCATCCAGACCATAGACGCTGGGCGCGGGCGGCGGCCCCTCGCCTCGGCCTGTCGGATCGCGGCCCTGGAATTCGCCAAGGCGGGCTGATCGGGCGTGCTAAGCTCGCCGCCGAATCCCATCCCCCGAAGTTGTCCGTGTCCGAACCGCCCCGCATTTCCGATCTCGCCCGCGTCGCGCCCGCGCCGGCCGGCGACTATCTGGCCGGCCTCAACGCCGAACAGCGCGCCGCCGTGGAAGCGATCGAGGGGCCGGTGCTGGTCCTGGCGGGGGCCGGCACCGGCAAGACCCGCGTGCTCACCACGCGCCTGGCCCACATCCTCGCCACCGGCAAGGCGCGGCCCTGGCAACTGCTGGCCGTCACCTTCACCAACAAGGCGGCGCGGGAGATGCGCAGCCGCATCGCCCAGATCATCGGCGGCGCGGCCGAGGACCTGCGCTGGCTGGGCACCTTCCACTCCATCGCCGCCCAGATCCTGCGCCGGCACGCCGAGCTCGTCGGCCTGCAATCCAGCTACACCATCATCGACCCCGACGATCAGGAACGTCTGATCCGCCAACTTCTCGAGGCCGAGAGCATCGACGCCAAGCGCTGGACGCCTCGAAATATGGTCGGGCTGATCGACCAGTGGAAAAACCGCGGCTGGGGGCCAGACAAGCTGCCGCCGTCGGAGGGCGCGCACTTCGCCGCCGGCAAGGGTCAGGCGCTGTACCGCCTCTATCAGGACCGCTTGCGCGTGCTGAACGCCTGCGACTTCGGCGACCTGCTGCTGCACAACCTGACCATCTTCACCGCCCACCCCGAGGTGCTGGCCGAATATCACGACCGTTTTCGCTATCTGCTGGTCGACGAATACCAGGACACCAACACCGGCCAGTATCTGTGGCTGCGACTGTTGGCTCAGAAGAGTCGCAACCTCTGCTGCGTTGGCGACGATGACCAGTCGATCTACGGCTGGCGTGGGGCCGAGGTCGACAACATCCTGCGCTTCGAGCGCGACTTCCCGGGCGCTCAGATCATCCGGCTAGAACGCAACTATCGCTCCACCGAACACATCCTGGCCGCCGCCTCCGGCCTGATCGCCGCCAACAAGGGCCGGCTCGGCAAGACCCTGTGGACCGACGCCGCCGGCGGCCAGAAGGTGCGGGTGCGCGGGGTGTGGGACGGCGAGGCGGAATCGCGCCTTGTCGCCGAGGACATCGAGCGCTGGAAGCGCGACCGCCGCTACGCCGAGGTCGCCATCCTGGTGCGAGCGTCTTTCCAGATGCGCGCCTTCGAAGAGCGCTTCGTGCTCCTGCAGATCCCCTACACCGTCGTCGGCGGGCCCAGGTTCTTCGAGCGAGCCGAGATCCGCGACGCCCACGCCTATCTGCGCCTCGTCCAGTCGGCGGACGACGACCTGGCCTTCGAGCGCATTGTCAATACGCCGCGCCGCGGGATCGGTGAGGCGACGGTGCGCAAGCTGCTGCAGATCGGCCGCGACCGCGGCATCTCAGCCTGGCGCGCGGCGATCGATCTGGTCCGGACCGACGAGATCACCGGCCGCTCGCGCACGGCGCTGGCCAACTTCCTGCGCGACATGGAACGCTGGCGCGGCCAAGCGGAGGCCACGCCGCACGCGCGCCTCGCCGAAACCATCCTGGAGGAGAGCGGCTATATCGACGCCCTGCGCCTCGACAAAGGTCCGACCAGCCAGTCGCGTCTGGAGAACCTCAAGGAACTCGTCCAATCCATGGGCGCGTTCGACACGCTGGGGGCTTACCTGGAGCATGTAGCGCTGGTCACAGACCTCGACCGCGCGGCGGGCGGCGACGCGGTGCAGATCATGACCCTGCATGCGGCCAAGGGCCTTGAGTTCCCGCTGGTCTTCCTGCCGGGCTGGGAAGAGGGCGTGTTTCCCAGCCAGCGCAGTCTCGACGAGAGCGGCGAGAAGGGCCTGGAGGAGGAACGGCGCCTGGCCTACGTCGGCCTCACCCGAGCCCGCGAGGAAGCGCGGATATCATTCGCCGCTAACCGCCAAGTCTATGGGCGATGGACCAGCCAACTTCCCAGCCGCTTCGTGGACGAGCTGCCGCTGGCCAGCGTCGAGGCCTCGTCCGAGACGGGTTACTATGGCGGCGGCGTGCGCGAGGGCGCTTCGCGCTGGGACGAGGTCAACTACGGCTCAGGCTACGACAGCCCCGGCTGGCGCCGCGCCCAGGCGAGGGGCTATGCCGGCGGACCGCCCGGCCGCACCCAGGTGATCGAGGGCGAGGGCAAGCTCGTCGCCGTCTCAGACATGGGCGGGGCGACGGCCTATGCCGTGGGCGAGCGGGTGTTCCACCAGAAATTCGGACCGGGCTCGGTCACCGCGGTCGAGGGCAATAAGCTCACCGTGGCCTTCGACCACGCCGGCGAAAAGCGGGTGATCGACAGCTTCGTGCAGCGGGGATGACCGGGGCTTGGCGCTCCCCCAAACAATGCGTCATCCCGGCCGGAGCGCGTGAGCGCGGAGAGCCGGGACCTAGGGGCGGCTCACGCCTGCGCTTGAACCCTCTGGGTCCCGGACAGCCGGCTGCGCCGTCTTCCGGGATGACGGAATTTTGGAGGAACGCCGGACCTCACCCGTCAAACGGGGGAAGATCAGGGGCGTCGTTCAGCCCTCGAGGTCCTCGGCCAGGATCGCCATCTCGAACATGAACGAGCCCGGCTCGTCCTCGTCCTCATAGATTACGCCGATGAATTCGCCCTTGATCTCCACCTCGGCGGAGTCTTTCTGCTTGGCCCTCGCGCGCACGTCGATATGCGGCGTTCCGAAGGTGCGCTTGAGATGCGCCTGTACGCGGTCGATGTCTTTCTGATCCATGACCCGAGCCTAGCCGCTTTCGCGGCGGGCGCAAACGTCAGATCACATAGTCGTAGGCGGCTTCGGCCAGACTGTGGTCCATCGAACGCGACGGCTGGTCGCACGTCGGGCAGTTGACCAGGCGCGCGGGCACGCCCGCCGCCGTGCAGTGGGCCGGCACGCTCTTAAGCACCACCGAACCGGACGCGACCTTGGCGTAGTCGCCGACGGTGATCGCGCCCAAAACCTTTGCGCCGGCGCCCAGGAGCACGCCCTTGCCGATCTTCGGGTGGCGATCGCCGCGCTCGGCGCCGGTGCCGCCCAGGGTCACGTCCTGCAGCATGGAAACGTCGTCGCCGACGACCGCCGTCTCGCCCACGACGATGCCCGTGCCATGGTCGAGGAAGGCGCCGCGGCCGATGACCGCCGCCGGATGGATGTCGACCTGGAACAGCTCCGACATCCGGCTCTGGAGATACAGCGCCATCGCTTCGCGCCCGCCCAGCCACAGCCAGTGGGCGACGCGATAGGTCTGCAGCGCCTGGAAGCCTTTGAAATAGAGGAATGGCTGGACATAGCCCTTGCAGGCCGGGTCGCGCTCGAACACCGCTTGCAAGTCCGCTTCGGCTTTGTCGATGATCGTGGGGTCGGCGGCATAGGCCTCGTCGGCGAGTTCGCGCAGGCTCATGGCCCGCAGCTCCTGGTCGCTCAGCTTGCGCGCAAGTTGATAGGACAACGCGCTGGAGAGGCGGGTGTGGCGCAGGATGACGGCGTTCAGCAGGGAGGCGAGGCTGGGCTCATCGGCGGCCAGATGCTGGGCCTCGTTGCGCAATGCCGCCCATACGGGCGGCGCGGCGCCGGCCTCGACCGCTTCCAGACGTTTGGCCATAGCGCCTCTCCGTCGCATCCGCTCGCAATGGAGCGCCTTGCCCCATATGGAGTCGCGTTTCCGGCTTCGCCAGGGGGCGGGCCAATGCGCATTCTATCACACTGATCCATTGCGGACATCGCTCACGCCGACTATCTGCGAATGATTCTCAACAAACGAGGCGCGCCACCCGTGACCATCACCGCTCCGGCCTTCGGCGAGGCTCTGCCGATCGAGGCTTCGCCCGCGACCCTGGCGTTCCTCGGCCGCCGCCGCTCGGCATCCGCCCTGACGCTGACCGCCCCGGCGCCGAGCGAGGCCGAGCTCGCCCGCCTGCTCGCCCTCGCCGCCCGCGCGCCTGACCACGGCAAGCTCTCGCCCTGGCGCTTCGTGATCCTTCGGGGCGAGGCCAAGGCGGTATTCGTGCGCGGGCTGGAGGCGATCGCCGAAAGACGGCCCGACGCGCCGAAGGCGGTAGCCAAGTTGGCCAAGATCCGCATCCCGCCCCTCACTGTCGCGGTGATCTCCCGCGTCAGCGAGGGAGAGATTCCGATCTGGGAGCAGCAACTCTCCGCCGGCGCCGTGTGCGCCCTACTGATCGTCGCCGCCCAGGCCATGGGCTACGGCGCCAACTGGATCACCGACTGGTATGCCTATGACGACGACGCCCTGCGTCTGCTCGACCTCGGCGTGGGCGAGCGGGTGGCCGGTTTCGTGCATCTGGGAACGCCGTCCGAGGCGCCGCTGGAGCGCGTCCGACCCGACCTGGCGGCGATCACCACGACCTACACGCCCTGACCGGCGACGGCGTCCGCCTTTGGCGAACGGCGCAATCTGCGCTAGTTTCTCCGGCGGCGCGGACGGGGGCGGTTACGGATGCCGACAGGTTCGGGGAAGGGACTCGCGGGTCTGTTGGGGATAGCCGCGTTCGCCTTGTGCGCGCCGGCGTTCGCCCAATCGACCGGCGGCGATAGTCAGAACCAGCAGTTCCGATCGGCCATGGACCATGTGTTCGGCCCTGGTGGCTGGCGCGAGACCAGCGGCTATCGTTCGCAAGCTCGCGAGGATGAGCTGCGCCGCGAAGGCGCGGGGACGGTGCCGCTCGGCCAGATCTCTCACCATTCCATGGGCAATCCGGACGCGCCGGGGGCTTATGATGTGGTGGTGCCCGGGATGACCACAGAGAGCGCCGCCGCCAAGCTCAAGAGCTCCAGCGACGCCTTCGATCGCGTGATCGCCGAGCGCTCCCACGGCGGCGAAGGCCAGCACCTGCACATCGAGCCGCGCGCCGGGAAGCTGGCCTCCTCCGCGGCCGCCGCGCCCCAGCCCAACCCAGGGGACTCGATCTACCTGAGGGTCGTGAACGGCCGCCGGAACCCGCAACTCGGGCGGTCGGCGCCCGCAGGCAACTAAGGCTCTAGCGCCCGCGATAGGGCGCGACGCCCTGGTCGGGCAGCCACAGGCCGTCGGGGGCGGTGCCCGTTTGCCAAAAGACGTCGATCGGTATGCCGCCGCGCGGGAACCAGTAACCGCCGATGCGCAGCCAGCGCGGCGCGGCCGCCGCCACGATGCGCTTGCCGATGGCGAGGGTGCAGTCTTCGTGGAAGGCGCCGTGGTTGCGGAACGAGGCCAGGAACAGCTTCAGCGATTTGGATTCGACCAGCCACGCCTCGGGCGCATAGTCGATGACCAGATGGGCGAAATCGGGTTGGCCCGTCACCGGGCAGAGCGAGGTGAATTCCGGCGCCGTGAAGCGCGCGAGATAGAGTTCGCCCGCCTGCGGATTGGCCACGACCTCAAGCACCGCCTCATCGGGGTTGGCGGGAATGGCGGCGGCGTGGCCGAGTTGCGTGACCTCGTTCATAACCTGGGCGTTTAGCGCGAAATGGGCGGGGGCGAAAACGGCCGCATGACGCGCGCGGGGCGGGTCGCTATCGTTCCGACCGGAGATCGGAAGGGAGCAGGCCGTGGCGGGACGGGATTTCGAAGGCTGGACGGTGGTGGTCACGGGCGCCTCGACGGGCCTCGGCCGGGCCGTCGCCGTGGAATGCGCCGAGCGCGGCGCGGCCCACATCGTCATCAACTACGCTTCGAACGCCGACGAGGCGGCTGAGACGCGGCGCCTGGTCGAAGACTTGGGCGCGACGGGTGTTCTGGCCCAAGGCGACGTGGCGCGTGACGAGGACTGCAAGACGATCGCGGCGGTGGCCGCACCGTCAGGGCGCATCGACGCCCTGTTCAACAACGCCGGCGTCACCAAGTTCGCCAGCAACCACGCCGACATGGACGCTGTCTCGGCCGAGGACTTCGCCAGTCTCTATGCGGTCAATGTCACCGGGGCCTTCCAGATGATCCGCGCCGCCCGCGCCCTGCTGGAGGCCGCGCCTCAGGCCGGCGCGGTGGTCAACACAGCCTCGGTGGCCGGCGTGCTCGGCATCGGCTCCTCAGTCCCCTACGCCGCCTCCAAGGGCGCGCTGATCACCATGACTCTGTCGCTGGCCCGCGCCCTGGCTCCGAAGGTCCGGGTCAACGCCGTCTGCCCGGGCTTCATCGACACGCCCTGGTTCGGGCGCACCATGCCGCCGGAGAGGCTGGAGCGGATGCGTGCGAGCGTCGCGGCGGCCACCCCGCTCAAGGCCGCTTCGACCGCAGAGGATATCGCCGGCGCGGCCGTGTTCCTGGCCTCTCCCGCCAGCCGGCACATCACCGGCGAGACCCTGCTGGTCGACGCCGGCATGCACCTGGGCTACGCGCCGCTTTCCATGCGGTGAGGTCCGAAAACCGCGCGTCTCGCCCGTCCGCCCGTTGTAAGACGACCGCAAATCGGGAGCCCACGCCATGACAACGACCGCCGACAAGCGCGCCACGTTTCGCGCCCTGCACGAGACGGGGTGTTTCGTCATCCCCAATCCCTGGGATGTCGGCTCGGCCGTCGCCCTGCAGAGCCTCGGCTTCAAGGCCGTGGCCTCGACCAGCGCGGGCATGGGCTGGGCCATGGGACGGGCCGACGGCGCCGTCACGCGCGACGAGGTGCTGGCCCACCTTGCCGCGCTGGCCGCGGCCACGGCTATCCCGCTCAACGCTGACTTCGAGGGTGGGTTCGCCGACGATCCTGACGCCGTCGCCGCCAATGTCGCCCTATGCGCGGAGACCGGCGTGGCGGGCCTCTCGATCGAGGACTCCACCGGAGACGCCGCCGCGCCCCTCTATGAATTCGATCTGGCGGTGGAGCGCATCGCCGCCGCGCACGCGGCCCTGGCCGGCAAGGGCGTGCTCCTGACCGCGCGCAGCGAGGGTTTCATCCGCGGCCGTCCAGACCTTGAGGAAACGGTCCGACGGCTCACCGCCTTCAGCGAGGCCGGGGCCGACGTGCTCTATGCGCCGGGGCTGAGCACGGAGATCGAAATCGCCACGGTGATACGCGCCGTGGCCCCCAAGCCGGTCAATGTGCTGGCGCCGGGTCTTTCGGTGGCGACCCTGGCCGATCTCGGCGCGCGCCGAATCAGCGTCGGCGCCTCGCTGGCCCGGACCGCCTGGGGCGAGTTCCTGCGCGCGGCCCGCGAGATCGCCACGACAGGCGAATTCGGCGCCTTCGAACGGGGCACCAAAGGCGGCGACCTCAACGCGCTTTTCGCCGGATGGTCGTAGTCCGCGACGCCTTGGGCTTGGCGGCCTGGGCGCCGTCGACCTTGGTCGGCTTGGGCTTGGCCGCTTTCGCCGGTGGGTCGAACCAGGCCTGCGCCGCCGGCCAGTCGATCACCGGCAGTTCGGCAAGGTGTTCCGCGAACCAGGCGAACCTCTGAGGCGCCAATTCCGCCCGACGATCTGGCAAGTTCACATCCGTTTCCAGCACGCGGATGACGCCAACGCCATGGTCGATGGCCAGCAGGCGAAATTCCACCCCCTTGGCGCCGATCAGCTCGAAAGCCACCTTCCACGGGTCGCCCGTCCAGCGGCTGGTGGAGATCTGCGGCGTGTGCTCCTCGATCCAATCGCGCGGGAACATGTCGTGCAGGGCGATCCAGCCGCCGGGCCGCACGACGTCCAGCGCGTTGGCGACATCGCGCCTAACCTGGTCGTAGACATGCAGGCCGTCGATGAAGACGACATCGAAACTCTCTTCGTTCTGGGCGAAGAAGGCGTCGCTGGTCATGCGATGGGTGCCGCCCTGGGCCGGGTCGACGCCCACCTTCACCTCCGCGCTCACCTGATCGAAGAGCAGGTTTTCGGCGCAGCCGATCTCGAGATAGCGCCCGCCGCCCGTGACCTGCAGCAGCTTCTTCACCACCGCCGCGCGGTCGCCTTCGATCGCGGCCCAGTCATAGTTGAAGAAGGTCTTGACCGCATGGCGGCGGTACCGGCGCGCGCGATGCGCCTCGCGCAGGATCGAATTGAGATTGCGCTTCTTCTTGGCGTAGGGAACCTTCACGCGTGGCCTTTCGGGCTTGGGCGGACGCGTCTTCCCTAGGGTTCGGCGCACGGCCTTGCAAACGTGACCAGACGCCGCGCGACAAAGTGGCCTAGCGCTTCGTTTCGGCCAGGTCGCTCCGCTTCCACCAACCACCGCCAAGAGCCTGGTAAAGCGCGGCGGTGTCGGAATACCGCGCCACCCGCGCCTGCACGAGGCCGATCTCCGCCTGGTCATAGGCCTGTTCGGCGAGCAACAGGCTCGGCAGGCTGATCTGGCCGGCTGCGAGCTCATTCTTGGCGATGTCGAGACTGCGCCGCGCCGCATCGTCCGCCCGCGCGGCGGCGGCCAGGGCCCGGGCGTCGGCGTCTATGGCCTGGAGCGCGTCGGCGGTGTTCTCAAAGGCGGCCAGCACCGTGCTGCGATATTGCGCCTTGGCCTGGTCGAGCGCCGCCTCGGCGGCCTTCTGCTTGTGGAGCAGTTCGCCGCCGTGAAAGATCGGCTGGGTGACCGAGCCGGCCAGGGTCCAGAACCCGTTCCCGTCGGCGAACATCTGGGCGAAGCGGGTGGCCGCGCCGCCGGCGTCAGCCTGAAGTTCGAAGGCGGGGATGCGCGCGGCGATGGCCACGCCCACCTCGGCGCTGGCGGCGTGGAGGTCGGCCTCCGCGGCCAGGACGTCCGGTCGCTGGCGCACCAGGTCGGAGGGCAGGCTCACCGGCAGATCGGCGGGCAGGGTGAGCGTCGCCAGATCCAGGCGATCCGCCGGCGCCTCGCTGGGCGCATGGCCGGTGATGTCGGCCAGCAGATCGCGCGCCTGGGCCCACTGCTTTTCCAGCGGGGGCAGAGCCGATTCCGCCTGGGCGAGCAGCGCTTCCTGGGCGGCTACGTCGGCCCCGGCGAGCTGGCCGAGATCCTTTTGCCGCTCCGCGATATCCAGCACCTGGCGGGTCTCGGCGATCACCCGTTTCTGGGCGGCGATCTGGTCGCGGAGCGAGGCCTCGGCGATCGCCGTCACCACCAGGTTGGAGGTCAGGGAAAGATAGGTCGCCTCGGATTGCCAGCGCTGCTGGTCCTCCTGGGCGCGGGCCGCTTCGACGCCGCGCCTCACCCCCCCGAACACGTCCGGCGCATAGGTGACGCTGACCTGCGCCGTATGCAGGCTGTAGAGGTCGTTGCTGGTGGCGAGCACGGGCGACAGCGCCGCCGAAGACTTGGAGCGAGTGTAGTTGTAGCTGGCGTCGGCCTGCGGCCAGAAGGCCCCGCGCGAGGCCAGATAGGTCTCATGCGCCGAACGCAGAGCGGCCCGCGCCGCGGCCATGTCGGGATTGGCGCGCAGGGTTTCGGCGATGAGGCGGTCCAGGGCCGGCGAGTGGTAAAGGGTCCACCAATCGCCTGCGATCTCGCCGCCCTGGACGAACCGCTGCGCGGCGCCCGCTGGGCCCGACGCGGACGCCGTCGCCGCCGGCAAGGGCTCTGGCGTATAACCCGCGATCGCGGGCGAGGCCGGGCGATGGAAGTTCGGCCCCACCGCGCAGGCGCCGAGCGTCGCGCCGCCCGCCAGGATCGCGGCGATCCGTCTCACGCCTCGCCCTCCGCGGAAGCCTGTCCGCGGACCCGGGGCGTTCGCCGGCGCGAGAAGATGTCGATCAGCACCGGCAGCACCAACAATATGAGCGCGGGGGCAAGCAGGATGCCGCCGACCACCACAAGGGCCAGCGGCCTTTGCACCTGGGAGCCGATGCCGGTGGCCATGGCTGCGGGCAGCAGGCCGACGCAGGCGGCGTTGCAGGTCATGACCACCGGTCGCAATTGGGACTGACAGGCGGCGAGGATGGCCACGCGGCGCGTGTCGCCGTGGGCGATGTGGTGATTGTAGGAACTGACCACGATGATGCCGTTCATCACAGCAATGCCGAACAGGGCGATGAAGCCGATGACCGCCGAGATGCTGAGCGGCGTACCGGTGAGGAACAGGCTGAGCACGCCGCCGATCAAGGCCATGGGCATGACGCTGGCCGCCAGCAGGGCGTCGCTCAGCACGGCGAAGTTGGCGAACAGCAGCACGCCGATCAGGACCAGGCTGATGGGCACCACGACCTCAAGCCGCGTCAGGGCGCTTTGCAGTTCGCCAAGCTCGCCCACCCATTCGACCCGGTAACCGCCGCTGAGCGGCACCTGCTCGGCCACCTTGCGCTGCGCTTCCTGCACCGCGCCGCCAAGGTCGCGCCCGCGCACGCTGAACTTGATCGGGATGTAGCGCTCCTGGTTCTCGCGGTAGACGAACGAGACGCCCGAGACGAGCTTCACTGTCGCCACGTCGGTGAGCGGAACCTGGATAACGCCAGCGCCGCCCGGACCGGGGGCGCCGACCGTGATCGCCTTGATGGACTCCAGGCTCTGCCGGTACCGTGGCGCCAGGCGGATCATGATCGGGAAGTTCCGGTCGCTCCCCTCCTCATAGACATTGCCGGCGGTCTGACCGCCGACCGCGGCGGCGACGGTGTTGTTGATGTCGCCGACCTGCAGCCCGAAGCGGGCGGCGCGGGCGCGGTCGACCTGAACCTCGACCGTCGGCTGGCCGAGTGAGTTGAAGACGCCCAGATCGGCGATGCCGGGCACGGTGGCCATCACATTCTTGATCTTCTCGGCTGTCGCCTGGAGGGTGCGCAGGTCGCCGCCGAACAGCTTGACCGAATTCTCGCCCTTCACGCCCGAGGCCGCCTCTTCGACGTTGTCCTCGATATTCTGCGAGAAGTTGAAATCGACACCTGGAAAGCGGCGCGTCAGGGCGTCGTTGAGCTGCGCCGTCAGCTTGGCCTTGTCCATTCCGGCCGGCCATTTGTCGGATGTGGTCAGCGGCACGAAGAACTCGGCGTTGAAGAAGCCGGCGGTGTCGGTGCCGTCGTCCGGCCGGCCGTGCTGGGAGACGACGGTGATCACTTCGGGAAAGCGGCGCATCACCGCGCGCATCTGATTGACCATGCCATTGCTCGCCTCCAGCGAGGTGGCCTGGGGCATCTCCGCGCGGATCCAGAAATTACCCTCCTCGAGATGGGGCAGGAATTCGGTGCCGAGCGTGCGGCCGGCCAGGATGGCGACAACGATCATCAGGCCCGCGCCGCCGAGGGTGAGGATGCGGTTGGACAGGGCGAACTCCAGCGTCGGCCGATAGAGCCGGTGAAGCAGCGCCACGAAGAAGGTGTCCTTCTCTTCGAGGTGGAGCGGCAGGAGCACCGCGCTCAGCGCCGGCGAGACGGTGAAGGTGGCGATGAGGCCGCCGATGATGGCGTAGGCGTAGGTGCGCGCCATCGGCCCGAAGATGTGGCCTTCCACCCCGGTCAGGGTGAACAGCGGCAGGAAGCTGACGATGATGATCGCCGCCGAGAAGAAGATGCCCCGGTTCACCTCGCCGGCCGCCTCCCCGATCACGGCGATCTTGGCCAGGAAGCCGCGTCGGGGGTTGTCGCCCGGACGCAGACGGGCCCGCGAGAGGTGTCGGAAGATGTTCTCGACCATGATCACGGTGGCGTCGACCACCAGGCCGAAATCTATGGCCCCGACGCTCAGAAGGTTGGCCGACTCTCCGCGTAAAGTCATGATCAATATGGCGAAGAACAAGGCGAAGGGGATCGTCGCCGAGACGATGATCGCGCTGCGCAGATTGCCCAGGAACAGCCACTGGACGAAGAAGATCAGCACGATGCCAAAGATCATGTTGTGCAGCACGGTGCCGGTGGTGACCGCGATAAGCTCGCTGCGATCGTAGATCTTTTCGACCCTCACGCCGGGCGGCAGGACGTTGGTGCTGTTGATCTTGGCCACCTCGGCCTCGACCCCCTTGATCGTCGGCGTGCTCTTCTCGCCGCGATGCATGAGCACGATGCCCTGGACGACGTCGTCGTCATTGTCCTGGCCGGCGATGCCCAGGCGCGGCAGGTGCCCGACATCCACCGTGGCCACGTCCTTGACCAGCACGGGGGCGCCGTTGTTGCTGGCGATCATGGTGTTTTCGATCTGATCGGCCGAGTGGATCAGGCCGACGCCGCGGACGATGGCCGCCTGCGGGCCGATGTTGACTGTCTGGCCGCCGACATTGACGTTGCTGTTGTTGATGACCGCCAGCACCTGCGGCACGGTCAGGCCGTAGGAAACCAGCTTGGCCTTATCGATGTTGACGTCATAGGTCTTGGTCTTGCCGCCCCAGCCGGAGACGTCGATCACGCCCGGCACCGCCTTGAAACGGCGCTCCAGCACCCAGTCCTGCAGGGTCTTGAGATCGGTGACCGAATAACCGGGCGGTCCGACGACGCGATAGCGATAGATCTCGCCGATCGGGCTCTCCGGCGAGATCGACGGCTGGGCGCCGCCCGGCAGCGGCGGCAGCTGGGTCAGGCGGTTGATGACCCGCTGCTCGGCCTCGTCATAGCTGAAGTCGTAGCTGAACTGGATCTTCACGTCCGACAGGCCGAACAGCGATATGGTCCGCACGCTGGTCACGTGCGGTATGCCCGCCATCTGGATCTCGATCGGGATGGTGATGTAGCGCTCGATCTCCTCGGCCGACTGGCCGCTCGACTGGGTCACCACCTCGACCAGCGGCGGCACAGGATCGGGATAGGCCTCGATGTTGAGCTTGGTGAAGCCGACCACGCCGGCGACGAACACCGCCAGCATCAGGGTGACGATCAGCGGCCACTGGCGCAGCGAGAAGCGAACGAGGGCGTTCACGGCCTAGTCGCCCTGGACGGCGCGGTCGATGAACAGGGCGCCGCTGGTGACCACCGTTTCGCCGGGCTTGAGGCCGGAGACGGCCTCGATCATGCCGCTCTGCGCCCGCCCGGCGACGATCTGGCGCAGGGCCAGGGTGCGGTTCGCGCCCGCCACCCAGACGTGCGCGGTCTCGCCCTCGAAGACCACCGCGTCGGCCGGGACGCCGACGGCTTCCTGATCGGGACCGGTGACGAGGTCGAAGGTCGCGAACATCTCGGGCATCAGTTCGCCGCCCAGATTGGCGATGTCGGCGCGCACCGTCACCCGCCGGCTGGTCGGGTCGACGCTGGGAGAGACGAAGTTGACCGTTCCGGTGAACACCTTGCCTGGCAAGGCCTCGACGCGCACCTCGACCTTCTGGCCACGGCGCGCCTTGGGCGCGTCCGCCTCGCGCAGATTGCCCACCAGCCAGACGTCCGAAAGGTCGCTCACCGTCATGGCCGGCGGCGCCGAGCCGTTGACCGACACGCTGCCGATGTTCTCGCCGAGACCAATGGATTTCTGAGTCACCACCCCATCGATCGGCGAGACGATCACCGCCTCGGCCCCGCTCGCGCCCGTCGGGCCCTGGCTCTCGATGTGAGCGATCTGCGTGTCGCCCAGCCCCAGAATCTTCAGGCGATTGCGCGCCGAGGCCAGCTGAGCCTCGGCCGTCGCCAGGTCTGTCTCGCTCTGCTGCACATCCTTCAGCGCCGCGCCGTTCGACTTATAGAGCGCCTGCTGCCGCGCCTCGGCGGCTTTGGTCTGCTTCACCTGGGCCAGGGCCGTGGCCAGGTCCTGCTGGCCCTGCGCGACCTCGGAGGCGTTGACCGCAAACAGCGGCTGGCCGCGGCGCACATGGTCGCCCAGCTTGACGAGGATGCGCGAGACATGGCCCGACAGCGGTGAGAACACCTGTGTCGTGCGCTCGTCGCTGGCGGCGATCTTGCCGTCGGTCTCGGCCCCGGTGGTGAAGCCCATCGTCTGTGCGGCGGCGAACTTCAGGCCGGCCCACTGCTCCTTGGTGGCGTAGAACGATCCCGCCGGCGCGGCGGCCGGCTCCGGCGCCGGCTTGGGCCCGAGAAGCAACTTCAGCAGCGGAAAGCCCAGGACGACGGCGATCGCCACCACGCCAGCGACGACCAGCAGCATGATCTGACGCTGACGCGAGATCGGGCGCGCGCGGAAGGGGCCCACGGGATGTGTCATCGACGCCTGCTTAGCTCACCGGCCATGACGGTTTTCCTACAGCGCCCCTGCGCGGAGCCGGCGGCGCTCTAGCATAATATACCCCCCTAGGCTATATCTAGAAGTGCCAGATAATATCGCCCGACCCGATCACAGCCGTGCGCTTGGTGGGGGCGATGCCGAGATTGGAGTTGCCGTCGAAGGCGTCCTGGTTGGCGGCGTGGTAGTAGGTGACCTCTGGCCTAAGTTCGATCTGGGGCGACAGCCAGTGCTGCCAGCCCAGCGCGGCTTCATAGTAGGTGTTGGCGACGCCAGTGCGCTGGCCAACGATGTCGTCGAACACCTCGCCGCGCAAAGAGAAGTTGTCGAGCGGGTGGGGCGAGTAGTTCAGATAGAACACCGCCGATTGCTCTGGCGCATTGCAGGTCAGCACCGCCGGATTGCGGCACTGCGCCCCGTTCGGCGCATTGAACGGAACGTACTGCGGAGAAAATGGCGTGCCACCGCCGGCGATGATCGCCTGGGTGGCCGGATTGTTCACGTTCGGAACGCCATCTTCCTGGATGTGCCAGGCCTCCATCGAGATGTGCCAATGGTCGTTGAACCGATGATAATAGGTCAGGCCGTACCATTGCAGATTGTTGTAGCCGTAGGTGCCCTTGTTGATTGCGTCGGCGCACAGATAGAGATTGTCGTTGGCGCTGTTGCTCTGAAAGCGCGCGCAGGCGGTGATCGAGGGCTGGTTGCCAGGATCCTTGCGGAACTGCTTGCCCGGATAGAGCGGGTCGGGGTTGCCGGCCAGGACGTAGAGGTTGGGCAACTGCTTACCTGAGTTCCACAGGGCCGAGTCGCTGCCGGCGCTGACGCCGAGTTGCAGGAAAATGTTCTTGGTCGCCGCCAGGGTCGCCTGGATTCCGGTATTGGTATAGTTGTCATAGGTATACGTCATAGAATGCGTATACATGTAATTATTCGGGGCTAGTTGCGCCTCAATGTCCGGAAGGGAAATATATCGACCGACCCGGATCAACAAACCCTGGGCAACTTTCGGAATATAGACTTCACCATAGACCATGGGAAAGTCGTATCCATAGTTGTCGTTATGCTTGAGAAGCTGGTAGCTAGCCAGCCCGTAGGAGGTCGTGTAGCGATAGTTCTCGCCGTAAATGGCCGAGAGGCGGAAGCCCCAGTCCACGTGATCGGTCTGCACCGTGTCGGGGGTGCGTTCCAGATAGACCACGGCCTGGTCGAGCTGGACGGTGTTGGGGTTGTAGTCGTAGGCCGCCGGCGCGTTGCCGCCCTTGACGTTCATCGAGCTGATGTTGCCGCCGACGTCCACCCATCCGTAGAACTGGATATTGGTGGCGGCCATGGCCTTGCCGAGAGCGGTCGGCGCGAGGGCGACCATCAGCGGGCTATCCACCGAGGCGGCGCGATTGGTGCCGATGTCGGTCGCCCCGCCGTAGGGCCATTCGGTGAAGGGCATCGGCGGCGTGGTTTCCGGTTGCGCCGGCCACGGCGCGGGGCGCCGCGAGGCGGGTGCGTTGGGATCGCTCGGCGGCCCCGCCTGACCCCACTCGATCTCGTTCCACTTGATGAAGCGCGCGAAGAAGCCGTCCGGCAGGACCGGCATGGGCGCCGGCGTCGTGGCGGCGGCCGGCGCGGGTGTTACGGCCTCAGACGTGGTCTGCGAGCGGGCGACGCCCGCGGCCATGACCAGCGCGGCGGCGCAGGCCGCGGTGAGGGAAGCGGCGACAGACGTGGGCGCGCGGCGCTGCCACGGGTCGCGGCGCGAAGCGCGCATGAACTGGGTCTCCATGGGTTTTATCAAATCCCGCCCGGGCGGATCACCGCACCGTTTTCAACTTCGCGGAAGCTAGGGCTTCACCCCGTAAGGGGGCGATGGCGATTTCGCGGTGCAGCGTAAGCGAGGCGTAAGGATGGCTGCGCCAATCCGCCGCGCCGCTTTACCTTGACGTCAGGGCGCCATGCGGCGAAGCTTGGTTGCGTATGTTGGGCGGTGCGTTCAGGCCGCCAATTTTCGAACATTTGGGAGACGGACCATGAAAGGCTCATGGCCCCTGGCCATTGTGGCGGCCTGCACGACCCTCGGCCTCGCGGGGGCGCCGGCGGCGGCCAGCGCCGACACCACCTGGCTGGTCAACGCCACCTTCACCGATGGCACGCCCGTGACGGGCAAGTTCACGCTGGATACTTATGGCTACTTGGTCTCGGGTAGTCTTACGACCGAGCCCTATGGCGCATTCCCGGGCTACACCTACACGCTCGCCGACAGCTCCGTGAGCAACGGCGACTTCTACGTCGATTTCCAGCCCGGCTACCAAGGCGATCTGCACCTGGTGTTCGCCGACGACCTGACCGTACCATCGGAGAACAACCCTATCGTCGCCGCCGGTGCGTCCTATGAGTGCCAAGGCTCGTTCAGTTGCTACGATCTTGGGGGCGGGGAAACCCGCTTCATCGGCAGCGGATCGGCCGCGTTTGTCCCTGAACCCGCCGCCTGGGCGCTGGCGCTGGTCGGCTTCGCCGGCCTGGGCGCCGCCCTGCGCCGTCGCCGGAACCTCGCACCCGCCTGACGCTTGCCGCCCTGCTTCGCCGAGGCTACGCAGGGCATCCCGCTTCGAATGCCACGCCGGCTCCTAATCCTGCGAAGCGCGAAGCAGGATGGTGCGGGCGGTCGGGATCGAACCGACACGGGGTTTCCCCCAACGGATTTTAAGTCCGTTGCGTCTACCTGTTCCGCCACGCCCGCACGGGAGTCGCCTTAGCGCGGCGGGGGCGCGACGTCACGGCTCCAGGCGGGCGACCGACTTGGCGCCGATGTCCTTGAGCGCGTCCATCAGGGCGTCGACCGTGGCCGTCACCTCCGCCTCGTCGCGACCGCGCACCACCAGTTGCGAGCCATAACCGCCCTCGCCGAAGAACGGATAGCTGCCCAGCGCCAGATTGGGATGCGCCTTGGCCAACGCCTCCAGCGGCGCGGCGATCACCCCTTCGCCCGCTCCCTCCACGCGCACCGTGCGCGAGATCACTACCTTGCCGGTGCGCAGGCGGGTGACCACGTCCTCCATCATGCCGCGCATGATCAGCGGCACACCGGCCAGCACGAACACATTGCCGATCTGGAATCCCGGCGGGCCTTGGACGGGATTTCTCACCAGGGTCCCGCCCACCGGCACGCGCGCCATGCGCCGACGCGCGGCGTTCAATTGATCGCCCCAGCGGGCGGTGAGCAATTCGAGGATCTGCGGATGCTCATAGAGTTCGACGCTGAAGGCCTCGGCGACGCACTCGGCGGTGATGTCGTCGTGGGTCGGGCCGATGCCGCCGGTGGTGATCACATAGTCGTAGCGTTCGCGCATGGCGTTCACCGCCGCGACGATGTCGGCCTTGTCGTCGCCCACCACCCGCGCCTCGCACAGGTCGACGCCATAGAGGGCGAGCTGCCGGGCGATGGCGTTGAGGTTGGTGTCCTGGGTGCGCCCCGACAGAATCTCGTCGCCGATGATGACGACGGCGGCGGTGACGCGCTCGCCTGAGGCCACGCTGCGCCTCCTCTTTGACTTCACGACTTGGCCAGGGGCATAGGCCGCCGATGCGATTGCCGCAACCGATGGCCCACGGCCGCCTCGCCGCCCGCTACAAGCGGTTCTTCGCCGACGCCGTCCTGGATGACGGCCGCGCGGTGACCGCCCATTGTCCTAACCCGGGCGCGATGCTGGGGCTGAACACGCCGGGGCTCGGCGTGTGGCTGTCGGCCTCGGACAATCCCAAGCGCAAGCTGGCCTGGACCCTCGAGCTGGTCGAGGCCGACGGCGGCCTCGTCGGGATCAACACCCTGCTGCCTAACCGCCTGGTCGCCGAGGCCCTGGCGGACGATGCGATCAGCGAACTGACGGGGTACGACATCCATCGCCCCGAGGTGCGCATGGGCGAAGCCAGCCGCGTCGATTTCGTGCTCGAAGGCCCGTGCCGGCGGAGATGCTGGCTGGAGGTGAAGAACGTCCACCTGCGCCGGTCGGGCGGGCTGGCCGAATTCCCCGACTGTGTCGCAGCGCGCTCGCTGCGCCATCTTCGCGAACTGACTGCTCGCGTGGCCGAGCGCGACCGCGCGGTGCAGCTCTTCATCATCCAGCGCACCGACTGCGAGGCTTTCGCCGCCTGCGCCGATCTCGATCCGGCCTATGCGCACGGCCTCGATCAGGCGGCGGACGCCGGCGTCGAGATCCTGGCCTATGCTTGCGAGATCGGCGCCCGCGAGATCAAGATCGCGCGGCGGATTCCGTGGCGGCGTCAGTAACCGGGAGGCGGCGGCGGGCCATATGGACCGTGGACGCGGCATACATGCGGCCGACCGTCGGCGCCGGGGAACAGATTGGTGTTCGGGTTGTAGCCAGGGTGGTGATTGAGGCACCAACGGATATGGGCGCCGGGGGGCGGCCCGGGCGGCGGAACATTGTCCACACAAGCCGCCAAGCCGGCGCCTGCGGCCAACACACTCAACAGCAGAATTTTTCTGGTCATTTCACATCTCCCTGCTTCCACGACCCTGCCGCGTCGCCGATGAACGCCAGATGAGCGAATCGCCGGCGCGCCTGAGTCCCGAGCCGTGACCAGGGACTATTACGAAATCCTCGGCGTGACGCGCGCCGCCGGCGCCGCCGAGATCCGCGCCGCCTATCGCCGGGCGGCCAAACGCGCCCACCCCGACCAGGGCGGCTCGAACGAGGCGTTCCTTGCGGTGCAGAAGGCGGCCGAAGTCCTGCTGGCCGAGCTGGAGAAGCGTGGTTCGAGCGGGTCCGAAACCGCGTTCCGCCCCGGCGACCGCACCAGCGTCGAGGGCGACTGGACCGAGGTCGCCGACGCCCTGCGCGCGCGCTGGGGCCTGGCGTTCGACCCGATCATCGTATTCCCGCCTCAGCGGATCGGCCTGTCGCCGTTCGCGACGGCGACCACCCTCAACGCCCCCGCCTATCAATGGCTGATCCGCATGCTCGGACCGCGCGGGGAGGCGTGGGATTTCCATGTCGCCGACGGGGTGACCCGAATCTTTTTCCGCCGGGCCGAAGACGCGCGCCTGTTCAAGATCCGCTTTTTCTAAACCGCCTCAGGGCGGCGGACATTGAACTCTTGTGCTAGGATGGTGACATAGTTGCCGATCCCGTTCCGCTGGGCCTAGCTAGAAGAGACCGCACCCCGATGGTGTTCGCAGAAGACCTGACCCTTCCCGACATCCGCAGCGCGCGGAGTAAGATCCACGGCCCGGAGGGCTTCGCCGGCATGCGCGCCGCCGGGCGCCTGGCCGCGGAGTGCCTGGACATGCTGACCCCGCATGTGACGCCGGGTGTGACCACCGCCGAACTCGACCGCATGGCGCGTGAGTTCATCCTGGATCATGGCGCCCTCCCCGCTTGCCTCTTCTATCGCGGCTACTCCCACACCCTGTGCATCTCGCCCAACCACGTGGTCTGCCACGGCATTCCGGGCGAGCGACCGCTGCGCGAAGGCGACATCGCCAATATCGATGTGACCGTGATCGTCGACGGCTGGCACGGCGATCACTCGCGCATGTATGCGCTGGGCGAGGTGGCGCCGCGGGCGCGCCGCCTGATCGAGGTCACCTATGAGGCCCTGGAGCTGGGCATTGCGGCGGTCAAGCCAGGTGCGCGCCTGGGCGACATCGGCCACGCCATCCAGTCCTATGTCGAGGCCCAGCGGTGCAGCGTCGTGCGCGACTTCTGCGGCCACGGCGTCGGCCGCGTATTCCATGACGCGCCCAATGTGCTCCACTTCGGTCGGCCGGGCTCGGGCGAAGTACTCGAGGCGGGCATGTTCTTCACCATCGAGCCGATGGTAAACCTCGGCCGCTACGCCGTGAAGTTGCTCGCGGATGGCTGGACGGCGGTGACGCGCGACAAATCGCTTTCGGCCCAATGCGAGCACTCCATCGGCGTCACCGAGGACGGCTGCGAGATCTTCACCGCCTCGCCCAAGGGCCTGTTCCGGCCGGCCTGAGCGCCGACTAGGACGTCGTACTGACCGTCCAGGTGGCGCTGTCGATATCCTGGTGGCGTCCCAGGTGGGCGGTGATTGCATCGAGATCTTGCGGATTTGCAGTTGTCGGCACGAGCACGGCCGCCAGTTCGACCAATTCCTCGCCTTCCGACAACACCTCGATATCGCGAACCGGATAGTGGTGGCGTTCCAGCTCTTCGTAGAGCAGGTCGCGCGCTTCCGACACGTCCGCAGGCGCGCAAATGACGTGCACACGATAGAGCGCTTCTGTTTCACCCGGGAGGATGGGGCGGCGGTTGATGTAGTCCACCATGGGGCGCAACAGGGTGTTGCCGCTCAACACAAAGGCCGTGACCACGGCGGACTCGGCCAGGAGACCCCCGCCCGCGAACGCGCCAACGGCAGCTGAACTCCAAAGCGTGGCGGCGGTGTTCAGACCCCGAACCTGCGCGCCTTCTTTCATGATCACGCCGGCGCCCAGAAAGCCGATACCTGAGACCACATAGGCGATGATCCGTGTCTCGCCTTCCGCGCCGAACAACCGGCCGCCCAGGTTCACAAAGGCCGCGGCGCCGACGGTCACCAGCACCACGGTCCGCAGGCCCGCGTTGCGCTGCCGGATTTGCCGCTCCAGTCCGATCAAACAACCGAGCAGAAACGCCACCGCCAGACAGACGATCGTCGTCAAGAACGTCTTTGCGTTGAAATCAGGCAAGGCGAGCATGGCCGCTCCCTAGCATGAGAGCCGGCGTGGGCTTAACCGGGGTAGTCGAGCTTCGGATACCAGTCGGCCCCACGGCCCTCGGGCGTCATATCTAGCACCATCCACAGCGGCGCCGGATCGGGCGCGCCACGCGGATCCTGGCCAGGGTCCGCGGTCTGGCCCCACATCTCGCCCGACCAGAAGTGGCGGATAGTCCCGTCGCGCCGGGTGAACACATTGAACGCCGGCACCTCAGAGTCGTCGGCCAAGAGTCCGAAATAATCGCGCGAATAGTCTCCGGTGAGATCGGTGAAGAGGCGCAGATTCCGCCAGCCCCGCTCCTTCTTCCAGGCGACGAGCCGATCGATAGGCGAACGGGCGACCACCACGAGCGAGACCCTTTGGGCGATGTCGGCGGCGTTGCCTTCCCAGCCGCCGAGGAGGTTGGTGCACATCGGGCAAGGCCGCGCGCGCTGCGGCCCATACATGAAGCTGTAGGCCACCAGGGTTTCCTTATCGCCGAACAGGCCGGCGAAATCGGTGGGACCATCCTCCCCTTCGAAGCGGTAGTCGCCGGTGACAGGTCCGCCGGGCGGAAGAGCCCGGCGCTGGGCCGCGACGCGCTCGAGATGGCGTCGAAGTTCGATCTCCTCGGCCAGGAGCGCGGTGCGCGCGACGCGGTATTCGTCGCTTTCGTTCGGAAACCGGGCCGCGTTGTCCCGCGCCAACTGGGCGGCCGGGGTGAGGGTGTAGGTGTCCATGGACGTCTCCTCCCGCTAGGGCCCCATTATCCGCCGAACGAAACCGGGGCGCCACCCCGGACGCGATCAGATTCCACTGGCGCGGGGCGCATATTGTTCCTAGTTTGTTCCGATGGATCGTGGAGACGTCGATGCTGAACGAACAAGGCGGCTTCACCTTTCGCCTCGAGCGCGAGGTGGGCGCGGCGCCGGCCCACGGAGGCCATCGCCAGAGGCTGCGCGCGCGTGCCGCGATCAGCTTCGCCGCCCTGCCCGACTATGAACTCCTCGAACTGATCCTGGCCCGCAGCCTGCCGCGCCGCGACGTCAAGCCGCTGGCCAAGGCGCTGCTCGCTCGCTTCGGCGGCGTGGCCGGCGTGTTCGGGGCGAGCGCGGAAGAGTTGAGAACCGTCAAGGGCGTCGGCCCGGGGACGGCGCTTGACCTCAAGCTGGTGCATGAAGCCACCGCGCGCATGAGCCGGGGCGAGGTCAGGAAACGGCCGATGATTTCCTCGTGGAGCGCCCTCCTGGCCTATGTGCGCACCGCGATGGCGCACGAGGCGCGCGAACAGTTCCGCGTGCTGTTCCTCGACAAGAAGAACCAGCTCATCGCCGATGAGGTGATGAACGAGGGCACAGTCGATCACGCGCCGGTCTATCCCCGCGAAGTGGTCCGCCGCGCGCTGGAGCTCGGCGCCAGCGCCGTCATTCTCACCCACAACCATCCGAGCGGCGATCCGACGCCGTCGTCCGCCGACATCGACATGACTCGCCAGGTCATCGAGGCCGCCAGGGCCCTGCGTATCGCTGTCCACGATCACCTGGTTATCGGCCGTGAGGGCGTGGCCAGCTTCAAGGCGCTGGGGCTGATGTGAAACGGCGCGCCTGCGCCATTTCGCCGCATGCCGCGGCGGCGAGGCGCATTGACGTGCTAGTTTGCGTCGTGAGAATTCGAGTTTCAGTTTTGACCTGTGCGCCGGTCGGGCGCGCGCCGCGTACGGGGCTGACGGAAGAGAACCAGCGGATATGAGCCTGAAATCCATTCTCGTAGCGACGGCGCTGATTTCGATCGCGGCGAGCGCACATGCTACGGCGACCCTCACCGGCACGCTGACGGCGGACAACGCGTTCAACGCCTATCTCAGCACCAGCGCGAACACCTTGGGCACGGAGATTGCTTCAGGCACGAATTGGCAAAGCGTGCAGACGCTGGCGGCTCAGACTCTGACGCCCGGCAACACCTACTACCTTCAGATCGTGGCTTGGAACTACGACAATAGCGCCACGCCAGGGACGATCGCGCCGGCGAACCTCCCGGGCAATCCCGACGCCTTTATTGGCAGCTTTTCGCTCAGCGGGACCGGATTCGTGTTCGCCAACGGCGGGACGAGCCTCAACACCGACACTACGGATTGGCAGTCCGAAGTGGTGGCCTCACCATCGTACACGATCGACTGGAATGCGCCCGGCGGGACCCCAGTGTCCTTCGCCACCAATGCAGACACGAGCTCGATCTGGTATGGCGCGGACGGCGGACCCCTTGCGGGCATCTCGCCGAACGCCGACTACGTCTGGGGTTCGGAGCCCGCCACCGATACGGGCGAGTCGTTCTTCTCGACCGAGATCACGCAGCCCCTCCCTGAGCCGGCGGCCTGGGCCCTGATGCTGGTCGGCATCGGCGCCATGGGCGGCATGCTGCGCCGCCGGGCGGCTCCCGCTCTGGCGCCGCAGCGCGCCAGGCGACGCAACCGGGTTTGACAAAGCAACCCCGGCTGTTAGAGGTCGGCGCAAGATTGTGACCTGCGCGCCGGTGTGGCGCGCGCCGCGTACGGATATGGCCTGGAAGGGCAAGGCGGCGATGAGCTGGAAAATGACACTCGCGGTGGCGGTCTTCGCTTCGTGCGCGGGCTTGGCCCAAGGCGCCTCGGCGACCACGACCTACCTCTCCGACAACTTCAACTCGGACACCCAGGCGCTTAACTGGCCCGGCGATTCAGTGTTCACCTCCGTCGCCGTGCCCCAGGGCAACGGGCAGGTCTCCTCGACCGATCTCATCGGGCCAGGGTTCTATAATTACTGTCAGGCTGGACAGGGCAATTGCGTCGATCTCGACGGCTCGACCGGGAGCGGCAACTATCCGGCTGGGGAATTGCAATCCACGTCAACATTCGCCGCCGGGAACTACGGGGTGGCATTCACTCTATCAGGTAATGACCGAGGAGCTCCGGCCCAGACGACCGATATCTACCTGGGAACCACGCTGGTGGCGTCAATCACTCTCGACTCGAGCACGCCTTGGAAGTCCTACTACTATTCCACCTCAACCTCGGGGGGAAACCTTACGTTCGTCGAAGAGGGGCCGTCCGACAACCAGGGCAACCTGCTCGACAATGTGTCTTTGACTTCGGTGCCTGAACCGGCGACCTGGGCCATGATGCTCGTGGGATTCGGCGCCTTGGGCGCCGCTGCTCGTGGTCGCCGCGGCAAGGTTGTGGCCTCCGCCTGACGGTTGACTGATGCTGATTGGAACGCCGCCGGACCCGGTCCGGCGGCGTTTCCGTTTTCAGGCGGCGACCTCGGCCAGGGCCGCTTTTTCCCACTCAAGGAATTCCGGCGTCTCCAACAGACGCGTCGCATAGGCCCCGGCCGCGCCGCCATCGCCGAAGTCCGACAGCCTGAGGCCATAGGTGCGCAGGCGCGTCGCCACCGGCGTGTAGAAGGCGTCGGCAATCGACCAGGGGCCGACCAGGAACGGGCCGCCGAACCGGGTCAGCAATCCGCCCCACAAGGCGACGAGACGCCGAATGTTGGCGGCCGTGGCTTCTGACACGTCGGCCTGGACGCGCGTGGCGATGTCCATCGAGCACTCCCCGCGCAGGGAGGCGAAGCCGGAGTGCATCTCGGCCGCCGCGCACCGGCCCACGGCCCGCGCCGCCAGGTCGGCCGGCCACAGCGCCGCCGCCGGAAACCGCTCGTGGAGATATTCGCAGATAGCCAGCGTATCCCAGATGGTCTCCGAGCCGTCCTTCAGCACCGGCACAAGGCCCGAAGGCGAGCCAGCGGCCACAATCGCGTCATAGGTCGAGGTGCTGCGCAAGCGGATCAGGGTTTCGGTGAACGGCGCGCCGGTGCGCTTCAGCACCAGCCACGGCCGCATGGACCAACTGGAGAGGTTCTTGTCGCCGATCAGGATTTCCATCGATTCGCTTCCTCTGGGGTCCCCGCGAGGCCGATAGCGCATCAGGCCATGGCCTCGCCAGGGCGGACGCGTCTACAAGACTCTCAATCAGACCGAACGGGGGCGAAATGACGGACGTCGCGCCGCGCTATTCCGAAGGCTACAAGCGGTGGGTGGTTGGCCTGCTGCTAGCCGCCTACACCTTCAACTTCATCGATCGCACGATCCTCGCCACCATCGGCCAGGCGATCAAGGTCGATCTCAAGCTGACCGACACCCAACTCGGTCTCCTGGGCGGGCTGGCCTTCGCCATCCTCTACACCCTTCTGGGCATACCCATCGCGCGTCTCGCCGAGCGATGGAATCGAGTCTCGATCATCTCGATCGCCGTGGTGGTGTGGTCCGGTTTCACTGTCGCCTGCGGCTTCGCCGGTGGGTTCGCCACCCTGCTCCTGCTGCGCGTGGGCGTCGGAGTCGGCGAGGCGGGTTGTTCGCCGCCGTCCCATTCCCTGATCTCAGACTATTTCGAACCCAAACGGCGGGCCTCGGCCCTGTCGGTCTACGCCTTCGGCATTCCGTTGGGGGCCATGATCGGCGCGATCGCGGGCGGCTGGCTCGCCCAGCATGTCGGTTGGCGTTGGGCGTTCATGATTGTCGGCGCGCCTGGAGTCTTGCTGGCCGCGCTGATCAAGTTCGTCGTCCGCGAGCCGCCGCGCGGCCATTCCGACGCGAAAACGGCGCCTCATGCGCCCACCAGGCGTGGGCTGGCCAACGAGATCGGCGAACTCCTAGCCGTGACCCGCATCCTGTTCGGTGGCTGGCCCATGCTCAACATGATGCTGGGCGTCACCCTGGTGTCATTCGCCGGCTATGGAATCGGGCAGTTCGCGCCGCCCTATTTCAACCGCGCCTTCGGGCTCGACTACGCCACGGTCGGTCTCATCTTCGGATTGGTCGGCGGTTTTTCCGCCGGCGTCGGCACTCTGGCCGGCGGCTTCATCAGCGACTACGCCAGCCGGCATGACGCCAAGTGGTACGCCCTGACGCCGGCGATCGGCGTGGCCATCGCCGCTCCACTCTATGCGGCGGCCTATTTGCAGAACGACTGGCGGTCGGCGGCGGTCATTCTGCTGTTCCCGGCCGCCTTCGGATACACCTACCTCGCCCCGACCTTCGGCGTGGTGCAGAACGTGGTCGAGACGCACCGGCGCGCGACGGCGGCGGCGGTGATGCTGCTGTTCCTCAACATCATCGCCCTTGGCGGCGGCCCGCTGTTCACCGGCTGGCTGATCGACCTGTTAGGTCAGCAGCATTTCGCCCACCCTGGCGAATCACTCTGGCAAGCGCTCGCCGGCGCCTTCGGCGGCGGGCATGATGCTGTGCGCTTCTCGGCCGACTGTCCCGGCGGGCGGGCGCCCGTGGGCGCCGCGGCGGCGCTCGTAGGCCAGTGCCATTCGGTAGAGGCGCTGGCCACGCGCCAGGGCATCCTCATCACCATCGGCTTCTACGTCTGGGGGGCGTTCCACTATCTGCTGGCCAGCTTCGGCCTGGCGCGGCGGCTCGAGGCCGCTCGCGTGGCGCGGCTTTCCCTGGCCGCCGCCGGAGGCTAAGAGCGGGCCATGATCCCTCGCTATTCGCGCCCCGAGGCGGCGGCCATCTGGTCGCCCCAGACCCGCTTCCGCATCATGTTCGAGATCGAGGCCCACGCGGCCGACGCCATGGCCCAACTGGGCTCTATTCCCAAGGCGGCGGCGGCCGCCATCTGGGAACATGGCGGCCATGCGGTGTTCGATTCCGACCGGATCGATGAGATCGAGCGCGAAACCAAGCACGATGTGATCGCCTTCCTGACCCACGTGGCCGAGATCGTCGGACCCGAGGCGCGCTTCCTGCACCAGGGCATGACGTCCTCGGACGTCAACGACACCACCCTGGCCGTCCAGCTCACCCGCGCCACCGACCTCCTGATCGAGGACGTCGACCTGGTGCTGGCGGCGCTCAAGCGCCGCGCCTTCGAGCACCGGATGACGCCGACGGTGGGACGCAGCCACGGCATTCATGCCGAACCGACCACCTTCGGGCTCAAACTGGCCGGTCACTACGCCGAGTTCGTGCGGGCGCGCGAGCGCCTGGCCCTGGCCCGGTTCGAGGTGGCCACCTGCGCGATCTCCGGGCCGGTGGGCACCTTCGCCAGCGTCGATCCGCGCGTGGAGGCCCACGTCGCCGAAAAGCTCGGCCTGGCCGTTGAGCCGGTCTCCACCCAGGTGATCCCACGTGATCGCCACGCCGCCTATTTCGCCCACCTAGCCGTGGTGGCCTCGTCGATCGAGCGCCTGGCGGTGGAGATCAGACATCTTCAGCGTACGGAAGTTCTCGAAGCGGAGGAGCCCTTCGAGGCCGGCCAGAAGGGCTCCTCGTCCATGCCGCACAAGCGCAACCCGATCCTCACCGAGAACCTGACCGGTCTCGCGCGCCTGGTGCGTTCGGCGGTGATTCCGGCGCTCGAGAACGTGGCCCTGTGGCACGAGCGCGACATCAGCCACTCGTCGGTGGAGCGCGCCATAGCGCCTGACACGACGGTGCACCTCGACTTCGCCCTGCGGCGTCTGGCGAACCTCGTCGAGCGCCTGGTGATCTATCCGGAAAATATGGCCAAGAATCTCGACCGCCTGGGTGGCCTCGTTCATTCCCAGCGCATACTCCTGGCCCTGACCCAGAAGGGTCTGGCGCGCGAGGCCGCCTACGCCGCGGTGCAGCGCAACGCCATGAAGGTCTGGCGCGGCGAAGGGACATTCATCGATCTGCTGAAGGCCGATCCGGAGGTGCGCGCAAAACTCGACGACCGGGAGTTGGCCGACCTCTTCGATCCGACCTGGCACTTCGCCCATGTGGACGACATCTTCGCCCGCGTATTTGGGGAGGATGCGCGCTCGGCGAGCGCCGCGGCTTAGCTCAAGCCTCGCCGCGCACCTGGCCGCGGGCCACGGCCATGAACTCGTCCATCTTGGCGCGCACTTCGCCGGCGCGCAGGGCCACGCCCGAGGCGGCAAGATCCTCGGTCACCTTGCGCAGCACATCCTCGTCACCGGGCTGTTCGAGGTGCGATTTCAGGACCGCCTGAGCGTAGTCGTCGACGCTCTCAAGGCCCATGAGCCGGCCGGCCCACTCCCCGAGCATGCGGTTGCGACGCGAGGCGGCGCGAAATTCCAGCTCTTGATCGTTGGCGAACTTTCGCTCGAAGCCCTGTTCGCGATCGTCGAGACTACTCATGAAGCTGTTTTTCACCCACCCACTGTGACGCTCAATATCCCTCGGGCCCTGGGGTAGCAATCGGTCGAGGGTGCGCCGTTACGACGCATCATGAAAGCGGCGAAAATCGATCATGCGTCTGCCCTGGTCATCCTGCGTGAAGATATCGGCCAGCGGGCGGCCCCAGCGGAGCTGATCGGGGGTGTAGTCCGCGCGGGCGTGGATGGTGGAGACGAACGTCTCGTCGGTGCCCTTCATGATCACCACGATCTCCGCCTGCGATTTCAGCAGGCTCTCGTTGGTCTCGCCAAAGAGCGGGCTGTTCTCGTCGATCTGGTGGATCACCTGCCAGGTCAGGAAGAACAGCGGGGTGCGCGCGCGCACCACCTGCAGATCGTGGAAGCGACGCATCACACCCCCCTCGGCGGTGGTCACATTGCGCACCAGACTGACATTGACCTCGGCCTCCACCACCAGGTTGCGGCGGCGGTTGGCTGCGCGAAACATGAGCGACGGCGTTCCGTCGAACGGCGCAATCACGGCGATGTCCGAGAACATGATCCGGGCGGTGGGCCGCGACACCCGCGCGAACATCAGGCCGGCGGCGATGGCGAGATTGAAGAGGCCGACGAAGGTCTCCACCGTGACGACCATATTTGCGTAGAGGCTCTTGGGCGCCATCGAGCCGTAGCCGATCGATCCCAGGGTTTGGACCGAGAAGAAGAAATGGTCGGCGAAGCTATCCGGCCGGGCGCCCGCGATGCCGGTGGGATCGAGGGAGTAAAGCAGCGCAAAAACCGTATGGATAGCCAGGAACGCCGCCGCCATCACCCCCAGGAACGCCGCAAACGGCATGGTGAGCAAGAAATGATAGGCGTCACCCCAGCCGGCCGGAGGCAGGCCGATATAGATTGCCCCCCTGCTTCCGAACCTCGGATAGTTCGCCGGCAGGGTTTCGTCGTTGGGATCTTGGATGTCGTCCGCGCTCACCGCCCAGCCCCCACTTAGCCTCAATTCCGACGCCGCCTGGTTTGCGCCAGGGCCCCCAATCGGATAGATTCGGCGCCGCCAGCTGAAGCAGTACGCCGCCTCAAATCATACGGATGCGCGCTGGGGATTCCCTGGCGGGCGCATTCGGTGTCCGCAGTCTCGCCTGGCTAGAGGAAGGCCCAATCCATGACCCGCCGCAAGAAGATCTACGAGGGCAAGGCGAAGATTCTCTACGAGGGCCCCGAACCCGGCACGCTCATTCAGTACTTCAAGGACGACGCCACGGCCCTCAACGGCGAGAAGAAGGCCGTGCTGGAAGGCAAGGGCGTCATCAACAACCGGATCAGCGAATATATCATGACCCGGCTGAACGCGATCGGGGTTCAAAACCATTTCATCAAGCGCACCAGCCTGCGCGAGCAATTGATCAAGGAAGTCGAGATCATTCCCCTGGAAGTGGTCTGCCGCAACATCGCCGCCGGCTCGCTCTCCAAGCGCTTCGGGATTCCCGAGGGCCAGGCCCTGCCGCGTTCGATCATCGAATTCTACCTGAAGGACGACAAGCTGGGCGACCCGATGGTGGCCGAGGAGCACATCACCGCCTTCAACTACGCTCAGACCCAGGAAATCGATGACATGATGGCCATGACGCTGCGCGTGAACGACTTCCTGTGCGGTCTGTTCAGCGCCGTCGGCATCACCCTCGTCGATTTCAAGATCGAGTTCGGACGCGTGTGGGAGAACGACTTTTCGCGCGTGCTCCTGGCCGACGAGATCAGCCCGGACAGCTGCCGGCTGTGGGACTCGACCACCAATGAGAAGCTGGACAAGGACCGCTTCCGCCGCGATCTCGGCAACGTCATCGAGAGCTACACCGAGGTGGCGCGCCGGCTCGGAATCATGAAGGAAATGCCCACCGTCATCCAGGGCGGCATCCACTGAACATGAAGGCCAAGGTCGAGGTATTTCTCAAGCCCGGCGTCCTCGACGTCCAGGGCAAGGCGGTGGAAAACGCGCTGCACGGCCTGGGGTGGCCCGGCGCGGCCAATGTCCGGGTCGGCCGGGTGGTCACCTTCGACGTCGCGGCGGCCAACGCCGAGGAGGCCCGGACGGATGTCGAAGCCATGTGCGAGCGCCTGCTCGCCAATCCGGTGATCGAAAGCTATCGCGTCGAGATCGTCCCATGAAGGCGGCGCCATGAAAGCCGCGGTGATCGTCTTCCCTGGCTCCAACTGCGACCGTGACTGCAAGACGGCCATCGAGCGCTCCACGGGCGCGACGGTCGACATGATCTGGCACGGCGAGAACGATCTCCCCGAAGGACTTGACCTCATCGTCCTGCCCGGCGGCTTCGCCTACGGCGACTATCTGCGCGCCGGGGCCATGGCGGCCCTGTCGCCTGTGATGGAAGCCGTCCGCGCCGCGGCAGCGCGCGGCGTCGCGGTGGCCGGCATCTGCAACGGCTTCCAGGTGTTGTGCGAGGCCGGCATGTTGCCGGGGGCGCTGATGCGAAACGCCGGTCTGAAATATGTCTGCAAGGCCGTGGCGCTGGACGTGGTCAACGCCCAGACACGGTTCACCGCCGCCTATGGAGAACAGCGCGTGGCGGTGATGACCGTCGGCAACGGCGAAGGCGCCTACTTCGCCGATGGAGCGACCCTGGACCGCCTGGAGGGCGAGGGCCGCGTCGCCTTCCGCTACCGCGACAACCCCAACGGCTCGGTGCGCGATATCGCTGGCATCGTCAGCGACGACGGCAATGTGCTGGGCGTCATGCCGCACCCGGACCGCGCCTTCGAGGCGGCGCTGGGTTCAGCCGACGGCGCCACGCTCTTCCAGAGCATCCTCGGCCGCGCCTAGGGCTCAGCCGACCTTAAGGGCCCCCCGGGCTCCACCCGAGAAAAAAGGGCGGCCTTGCGGGCCGCCCTGAGGGGGGAGAAAGCTTCAGGAACTTGAGTTTTAGCGCGAAGCGGTCGTCGTCGGCGCGAGGGCGGCGGCGTTGCAGCGCTCCAGGCCCTTGGAATCCAGGGTCCGGGTTTCTGTCGCATAGGACGAGATGTGGCCGATGTTCTTGGCCAGATCCCGGCAGCCGGAGACACCTTGGGCGGTGTCCGGCGCGACGGTGGCGACGCAGGTCGCGCTCGAGCAGTCCCACACCGCGCCAGCGGCGACGAACTTCACTCGAGTGGCCTGAGCCGAATCGAGCGTCGCGGTCACGGTGACTTCGGCGAGGGCGGAGCCGGCGAGGGAGATCGCGGCCAGGGCGGTGGCGATGGCGAGTTTCATGATTGACGCCTTTCTTTCAGATAAGCTTCTAGCGGGACCCCGGCGGAGGCCGAGGCGGTTGACAGATGTTGTTCTGGTGGACGGACCCTTCGGGATGCCCCACAGCGACCACGTCTCAGAACTTGACACTGATTAGATACCAGCGTTCACAAAGATTGCAAGCGAAATTTTGACATCGTTTAGATACCGCCGATCACATTGCGGCGCACCCTGATATGTTGTGCGCCGCACACATCATCGCCGCAATGGCGGAATCGCCGATGGGGGGCTAAAAGGCGGCGATGAACGCGCCTGCCCAATCCATGGCCGAGACTGCCGCTGAATTCGGCCTTCAGCCCGAGGAATACGCCCTCATCGTCCGGCGCCTGAACCGGGAGCCGAATCATCTGGAGATCGGCGTCTTCTCGGTGATGTGGAGCGAGCACTGCTCCTATAAGTCGTCGCGCCTGCACCTGAAGAAATTTCCGACAGGCGGCGCGCGGGTGATCCAGGGGCCCGGAGAGAACGCCGGCGTCGTCGATATCGGCGACGGCCAGGCGGCGATCTTCAAGATGGAATCGCACAACCACCCCTCGTTCATCGAGCCCTATCAGGGCGCTGCGACGGGCGTAGGCGGCATCATGCGCGACGTATTCACCATGGGCGCGCGCCCGATCGCCCTGCTGAACGCCCTGCGTTTTGGCGATCCTTCGCACCCGCGAACGCGTCGATTGGTGGCCGGCGTGGTGGCGGGCATCGGCGGGTACGGCAACTGCGTCGGGGTACCGACCGTCGCCGGCGAGACCAACTTTCATGCCGGCTACGACGGCAACATCCTGGTCAACGCCATGTGTGTCGGCCTGGCCGATGCCGATAAGATTTTCTATTCAGCCGCGCCGGCCGCCGGCCTGCCCGTGGTCTACTTCGGCTCCAAGACCGGGCGCGACGGCATCCACGGCGCCACCATGGCTTCGGCGGAGTTCGACGACGCATCCGATGAAAAGCGCCCCACCGTTCAGGTGGGCGATCCCTTCGCCGAAAAGCTGCTGATTGAGGCGACACTCGAGCTGATGGCCAGCGGGGCGGTGGCGGCCATTCAGGATATGGGCGCGGCCGGCCTCACCTCATCGTCGGTGGAGATGGCCGGCAAGGGTGACGTCGGCATAGACCTCGATCTCGACATGGTTCCCCAGCGCGAACAGGGCATGAGCGCCTATGAGATGATGCTCTCGGAGAGCCAGGAGCGGATGCTGGCCATCCTCAAGCCGGGCCGCGAAGCCGATGGGCGGCGCATCTTCGACAAGTGGGGCCTGGACGCCGCCGTCATCGGCCAGACCACCGACACGGGCCGGCTGGTCCTGCGCCATGGCGGCGAGGTGGTCTGCGACCTGCCGCTCGCCCCGCTCACCGACGATGCGCCACTCTACGACCGGCCGTGGACCGCACCCAATCCCCCCGCCCGCTTGTCGCCGGCGGAGGTTCCGACACCGCTCGACTGGGCCGGCGCACTGGTCAAGCTGATGACCGCGCCCGACATGGCCTCCAAGCGCTGGCTGTGGGAGCAGTACGACCGCCATGTCATGGCCGACACGCTGGAGGACTCCGCCACCGGCGCCGATGCGGGCATCGTGCGGGTGCACGGGTCCGGAAAGTCCCTGGCCGTCACCAGCGACTGTACGCCGCGCTATGTCGCCGCCGATCCGCGCCAGGGCGGGCGGCAGGCGGTCGCCGAGGCCTGGCGCAATCTCACCGCCGTCGGCGCCGAACCGATCGCCATCACCGACAACCTCAACTTCGGCAATCCCGAACGGCCGGCGATCATGGGCCAGATCGTTGCCGCCATCGAAGGCATGGCCGAGGCCTGCCGCGCGCTCGACTTCCCGGTCGTGAGCGGCAATGTCTCGCTCTACAACGAGACCAATGGCGCGGCCATTCCGCCGACGCCGGTGGTCGGGGCCGTGGGCTTGATCGGTGCGGGCGCGCGCCACGCCGACTTCTCCTCGATGAAGGCGGGCGACACCTTGGTTCTGGTGGGCGAGACCCGCGGCGAGCTGGGCGCCAGCCTCTATCTGCGAGAGCTCCTGGGCCGGGAGGACGGCGCGCCCCCGCCCGTCGATCTCGCGGCGGAGCGCCGCAACGGCGATTTCGTGCGCGGGGCGATCCAGTCCGGCGTCGCGCGGGCCGTGCATGACCTCTCTGACGGCGGCCTCGCCGCCACAGCTGCGGAGATGGCGCTGGCCTCGGGCGTAGGGCTGACGTTGACCCTTCCCGAGGGCGTGCTCGCTCACGCCTTCCTGTTCGGCGAGGATCAGGCGCGCTACCTCATCGCCACCTCCGAGGCTGTCGATCTTCTTGCGGCGGCGCGCGCCGCGAGCGTCCCGGCATGTGAGATCGGCGTCGCCGGCGGAGAGGCGATCGCCGTCCGCGGCCTCTTCACCCTTGCGCTCGCCGAACTACGCGCTGCTCACGAAGGCTGGATGCCGGCCTTCATGGCTTAGCGGCGGCCGCGGCCGCGGCGGCGATCGGCCCGGTCAGGTCGCCGGGCTTGGGATCGCGCACCCAGTGCGAATAGGGCGTCTGGCCCTGAAGCCAGGCTTCGCTGGCCTTGGCCGCGCCCCGCAGCGCCGCGACCGACTGCGGTGTGCAGCCACCACCCTTACCTTGTGGCGTCAGGCCCGGCAGGGGCGACTTGCTGATGTTCATGGCGTCCTGGCCGGTGGACGGCGGACCGCACTGGACAAGCCAGGTCTTGACCGCGACGACGCGGCCCTGGGGGTCGAACCGGATCGGCCGGAAGGCGGCGTAGAGATAGAGAAGCGTGGGTTTGCTGGGGTCGGGCGGCATCGAGACCTGAAGGATCGGCGGGTCGCCGGCGACGGTGAGCATGGGCGGCGGATCGGGCATGGCCGGCGTGGCGGCGGCGCACTGGGGCCACTGATTCTGGGGTTGGGTCTCGTCGAAATCGCAGCCAGCCACCTCCTGGCGCCACACGCCCGTGCGGATCACCGGAGCGCCGGCCGCGTCAGCCTTGGTGAACATCGGCGTTTGACTGACCACCAGATTGCAGCCGCCCAGGCCAATGAGCGCGGCGGTCAGGGCACATTTCAAAGCCAGGTTCACTCGCTACTCCCTCAGTCCGCCTTGTCCCGCACCCAGTGACCGAAGCCCTTCTTGGGGGCCCAGGCCTCACTCTCGGCCGCGACGCGTCGCATCGCCGCCGGATCGTCGATGGTGCAGAGGCGTCCGATCTGGCTGGCGGCAACATCCGCCGAGACGGGCTCGACCTTCACCCCCGCCGCCGGGTGGTCGGTGAAATTGTCATCGGCCTTGGACGGCGGGCCGCACTGAACCGGCCAGAACTCAAAGCGCGTGAACCGCCCAGCCTCGTCGAGCTTCAGCGGCCGGACTCCGACATAGGCGTAGATGTCACCGCCGAGCTTGATGTCCCCGCCGACGTCCACCTTGACCTGGCCGACCATCGGCTGGCCCGCACTCATGACCAGAGGCTCCGATTTCAAGACGGGCGTATCGCCGCTGCGGTCGTAGTAACTGACCGTCCCGGCGCCGAGCATCATCCCTCCGGCGCACTTCGGCCACTCGCTCAGCGGCCGGGTCTCGTCGACCGTGCAGGAGTCGCCCAGCTCCATGCGCCACAGGCCGGGGCGCGGGACCGGGCCGCCGGCGCCGTCCGCGGCGGCGAACATCGGTCGGTGAGTGATCACCACATTGCAGCCGCACAGAAGAACCAGCGCCGCCAAGCAGACCAGAACCTTCACCCCGCCCTCCCAAGACAGGTGACTCCCGTGCTACCCATAGGCTCACACTCGCCTTTCCGAGGAAAGCACGCCGCCGATGCCCATGCCCGCCGCCGAACTGGAGGCAGACCTCCACGCCGCCTTCCCTGACGCCGAGATCGCTGTCGAGGATCTGGCTGGCGACGGCGACCACTATCGCGCGCGCATCGTCTCGACCGCCTTCAAGGGCCTGCCGCGCGTGCGCCAGCATCAGCTGGTCTACGCCGCGCTCAAGGGCAAGATGGGCGGCGCGTTGCACGCCCTGGCGCTGGAAACCTCCGCTCCGGCTTGACCCCGGGGGCGCGCATCCCTAGCTCTCGCCTGAGCCACGCGCAGGAAAAGCCATGACCGACACCGCCGCCGACGTCTCCGCCGTCAACGGATTCATCTCCAAGACCATCACCGAGCATCCGGTGGCCCTGTTCATGAAGGGCACGCCCGACCAACCCGGCTGCGGGTTTTCGGCGGTCGTGGTGCAGATCCTCGACCATCTGGGCGTCGAATTCGTCGGCGTGAACGTTCTGCAGAGCGATGAGCTGCGGCAAGGCGTCAAGGGCTTTTCCGACTGGCCGACGATCCCCCAGCTCTATGTGAAGGGTGAGTTCGTCGGCGGCTGCGACATCGTGCGCGAGATGTTCCAGTCCGGCGAACTGAAGACCCTGCTCGCCGAACAAGGCCTGCTGGCGGCCTGAGGGTCGCTCTCTTCCCCCTCATCGGCTGGGTGAACGACTCCAGCCTACTTGCGCGGGACGATCTTGATTTCGAAGACCGCCGGCCATTGCTTGCCCGTGACGAACAACCGGTCACGCTTGGCGTCGTAAGCGATACCGTTCAGCACGTCGTCTTGATTGGCCAGGGTTTCGGCGGGCCTCAGCCCCGCAAGATCGATCCAGGCGATCACATGCCCGTCCACCGGCGAAATGCGCGCGATGCGGTCGGTCATCCAGACGTTGGCGTATATCTCCCCTTTCACATATTCGAGCTCGTTGAGCGGCTCGACCGCCATTCCGTCATCCTTGACGACAACGCTCCGGACCTCGTGGAAGGTCCGTGGGTCGCGGAAGCGCAAGGTCGCGCTGCCGTCGCTGGTGACGATCTGGCTGGCGGTGCGTGTCATGCCCCAGCCTTCGCCCTCGTAGGCGAACCGACCGATGGGCTTGAATGTGGCGCGATCGTAGATGAAGCCGACGTGAGACCGCCAAGTCCACTCGTAGATGTGGCGACCCCAGTCGACGATGCCTTCGCCGAAGTAGGCCGCCGGAAGGTCGACCTTGCGGACCACCCTACCGGTTCGCGGGTCCGTGGCCAGCACCCCCGATTGCCCGTTAAGTCCCGAACCCTCGTAAAACAGGCCGTCGAGGTAGAGGAAACCCTCGGTGAAGCTGTCGGTGGAATGAGGGAATTTCGCCACGACCCTGTAACCGCTGACTGGAGCGGCAAGGGCCGAGGTGGCGATAAGCGACGCGGCGAAGGCCAGCGCCGCCCTCATCTTACGACGAGTAGAACTCGACCACGAGGTTGGGTTCCATCTTCACCGGATAGGGCACTTCGGCCAATTCCGGGCTGCGGATGAACTTGGCGCTCATCGCCTTGGGATCGACTTCGACATAGTCGGGCGTGTCGCGCTCGGCCAGTTGAAGGGCTTCCAGCACAAGCGCCATGTTGCGCGAGCGCTCACGCACGGTCACCACGTCGCCGATCTTCACGTGATAGGAGGCGATGTTGACGCGCTTGCCGTTCACCTGCACGTGGCCGTGGTTCACGAACTGCCGGGCCGCGAAGACGGTCGGCACGAACTTGGCGCGATACACCACCGCGTCCAGGCGCGATTCCAAGAGGCCGATCAGCTTTTCCGCGGTGTTGCCCTTGAGGCGGGCGGCCTCTGCGTAGGTGCGCGAGAACTGCTTCTCGGTGAGGTTGCCGTAATAGCCCTTCAGCTTCTGCTTGGCGCGCAGCTGCAGGCCGAAATCGGAGACCTTGTTCTTGCGGCGCTGGCCGTGCTGGCCGGGACCGTAGGAGCGCTTGTTGATCGGGCTCTTGGGGCGACCCCAGATGTTTTCGCCCATCCGCCGGTCGATCTTATACTTCGCCGATTGGCGCTTCGACATGGTTCAACGTCTTTCACTTCGACACGGGCCGGCCGCTCCACTTTGGAGAGGCGATTTCAACGGCGGCGCACGCATCACCCGTCATAGCATCGCTCACCGCGGGGAAGCCCCGGCGGCGTGCGAGGCGCGGCTTATGACTTTTGGGAGCCTTTGTTGTCAAGCGCGCGCGCCTTCGCCGCCAGCTTCTCCAGCACCTTGCCGCGACCTTTGGAGAGGGCGGTGACGACGCCGCGCAGGGTGCGCACCTCCTGGTCGGTCAGGCGGGCGCGGCCGAGCGCCACGCGCAGATTGCGCACCATCGAAGGGCGCTTTTCCGGCGGGTGGAAGAACCCCGCCAGATCCAGTTCGCCCTCGAGCTGTTCGAAAAGCCCCATCACCGCGGCCTGTTCGGCTGGCGCGGGCGCGTCGTCAAAACCGGCCGGGGCCGTCGGCGCGGCGCTCATCCGCCACTCATAGGCCGCCAGAGCCACGGCCTGGGCCAGGTTCAGCGAGCGAAAGCGCTCGTCCACCGGCGCGGTGACAACTCCCTGACACAGGGCAATGTCGTCGGCCTCCAGCCCCGCCCGCTCGCCGCCGAACAGCAGGCCGCAGGCCCCGCCCGCCGCGGCCGCCGCGCGCAGCTCCGCCGCGCCCTCGCGCGGGCTGAACACCGGCAGAACAGCCTCGCGCGGCCGGGCGGTCGTCGCCAGCACCAGATTGAGGTCGGCCAGAGCGTCCTCCAGGCGCTCGAACACACGCGCGCCGTCCAGGGGCCAGTCGGCGCCGGAGGCGCTCGCCCACGCCCGCGCCTGCGGCCAGCCGTCGCGCGGGGTGACCAGGCGCAGCTCGCTGAGACCGAAATTGGCCATGACCCTGGCCGCGGCGCCGATGTTCTCGGCCAGCTGGGCGTCCTTGAGAATGACGCAGGGTGGTTTCATGGCTTGGCCCATAGCCCATTTCGCGGACGGGCGGATATGATCGCGCGCGCCGCGCCGGAAGAGAGAGATTCGTTTGCCATTGCCCCCCCTCGACCGTCGTGTCGCGCTTCTTGGCCTATCCACCGCCCTGCTCGCCGCCTGCAAGCCGGGCGCGCCCACGTCGCTCGGACCCGCCACGCTGGATACGAACCGCCTGGCCGGCGGCTTCGAGACCCTGCGCGTCCGCGCCCTACCGGCGGCGTTCGGCTTCGGCGTGGCGCTGATGAGTGGAGGGGGCCAATGGATCTCCGACGCCACCGCCCGTTTCCCCCTGCAAAGCGTCTTCAAGGCCTTCCTCGCCGCCGCGGCCCTGGCCCTGGTCGACGCGGGTCAGCTGAAGCTCGCCGAGCCGATGGTTCTCACCGCGCAAGATCGCGCGTTCGGCTGGGATCCGCTCGTCGTGGCCTGGCGTGGCCCCACCATGACTCTGCCGGTCGTCGACCTCATCGCCCTGGCGGTGCAGCAGAGCGACAACACCGCCGCCGACGCCGTCATGAAGCGCATCGGCGGACCGGCCGCGGTCACCGCATGGCTGCGCGGCAAGGGGATCGCCGACATCAGCGTCGACCGCTACGAAACCGAGATTCAGTCCGCGGTGCTGGGCATGGGTCCGTTCCAGCCGCAATGGTCCGACAACCGAGCCTGGACGGCGGCGCGCAACGCCATCCCCGCCGAAACCCGCGAGGCCGCCACCAACAGTTATCTCGCCGATCCGCGCGACACTGCGACCCTGCCGGCCACCCTCGATTTCCTGACCCGCCTGGCCGCCGACCAACTGCTCTCGCCGGCTTCCACCCGGCTGTTGCTGCGTTTGATGACTGACAGCCGTACGGGCGAACACCGCCTCAAGGCAGGCTTGCCCGCGGACGCCGTGCTCGCCCACAAGACCGGCACCTCGGCCACTGACATCGGTCTGACGCCGGCCACCAACGACATCGGCGTCGTGACGCTCGCGGGCGGCCGGCGCTTCGCGGTGGCCGCCTATCTGGCCGGATCGACCGCTACCGAGGCCGTCCGCGAAGGCTTGATCGCCGACGCGGCGCGCTTGGCGACAGGCTGCGTGAGCTAGGCATACTCTGTATACAGATTAATGGCAAAATAGGACGTCGATTCCGGACGAAATTGGCGCAGATTTCACGTCAGCGTCATGGCTGAGGCGCATCCTTCGACTCGGGGCCTTCAGGGCCCTTACCCCCAGGATGGAGACGCCTCGCCATGACCAGCCACCATACCGCCGCGGATCATCATGAACTGGCCGCCAAGCATCACGAACTGGCCGCCGATCACCACCGTGAAGCCGTGAAGCTCCACGAAGAAGGCGACCCGGACGGCGCGACCCACCACGCCTACGCCGCCTCGGGCCACGGTCATCACGCCGCCCACCACGCGATCGAAGCCAACAAGAAGCACGCCTCGGATCACGCCTCCGAAGTCCATGAAGACGCCGCCGAAGGCGCCGAGCACGAAGCCGAAGAAGCGGCCCCGGCCGAGGCTCACGACGGCGAAGCTCACGAAGTTGAAGCTCACCAAGAAGAACTCGAACACGCCGACGCCTGAATGTGCTTTCGCGGGCGCCGGCTGCGCGGCCGACGCCCGCGTCTTCCTCCGGACTGATCAGGTCGGCGACGCCTGGCGTCTCGTGCGCGAAAATCCAAGTTTCCCGCGCGTAAAGTCAATCGTCCTTGGCGACGGGTCGTGGCGCGCCTATGCACCGGGTCGTCATGATCCGAACGCGAACCCTGCTGTGTATGGCGGCTCTGGCGCTCTCGCCGGCGATCGCGGCCCATGCCCAGCAGGCGGCGCCGACCCAGGTCCAGGAGATCGTGGTCACCGCCGAGCGGCGCGCCGCCGACATCCAGAAGACGCCGATCGCCATCACCGCCGTGCCCCAGGCGACCCTCGACAAATCGTTCATCACCAATGTCACCGGCCTCAACGCCATCGTCCCCAGCCTGGAGACGACCAAGACCTCCGGCTTCGAGACCATCGTCACCATCCGAGGCGTGGGCTCGGAGACGCCCGAGAACGACCTCACCAGCGTTCCGGGCGTGTCGCTGTTCGTCGACGGCGTCTACATCGTCAACACCATCTCGCTCGAACAGACCCTGTTCGACGTCGACCGCATCGAGGTCCTACGCGGACCGCAGGGCGCGCTCTATGGCCAGAGTTCGATCGGCGGCGCCATCAGCATCGTCAGCAACCAGCCGGAGCTGGGCAAGTTCTCGGGCCAGGGCGATTTCAGCGTCGGGAACTATGACCTGACCCGCGAGCGCGGCGAGGTGAACATCCCCATCGGCGACACTCTCGCCGTGCGCCTGTCCGTCCAGCGGTTCGACCACGAAGGCTTCACGCAAGATCTCGCCATCCCCGGGTTCCGCGAAGACGACGCCCACAACACCGCCACCAAGGCGGCGATCCTGTGGAAGCCGACCAGCGCCTTCTCGGCCACCCTCACCGGCCAATGGTACCGCGCCAACGAACACGGCCAGGCCCAGAAGAACATCGACGATCCCGAACCCGGCGCCTGGGAAATCTACCAGGACTATCCATCGAAGAACGAGCTGACCACTCAGCTCTACCACCTCAATCTGCAGTACGACGCGCCGTGGTTCAGCCTACGCTCCGTCACCGGCTACCAGCACATGAACAGCATCCTGCAGGAGGACAGTTCGCGGAGCGCGTTCTCGCTGCTCGGCGCCTATGACGACGTGGCCGGATGGGACACCTCCCTGAGCAACTGGACCGAGGAGTTCGACGTCCTCTCGCGTCCGGGCGGCAAGCTCGACTGGATCGCCGGCGCCTTCGTCCTTAATCAGAGAAGCCGCCAGTTCGTGGCCGAATTCGAGGGCGACACGCCTAACCCCGACACCGCCATCCTGCCCGATATCGAGACCGACCCGCCGCTCGGCCTCGACTACGGCAATGACTCCCACGTCAAGCGCCAGTCCTATTCCGGCTTCATCCAGGCCACCTATCACCTCCTGCCAAACCTGCGCCTCACAGCGGGCGGACGGATCAACGTCGATCACTATTCGGACGTCAGCGATAATTTCTCCAACATCGTCGGTGTCGGGGTCGGCCTCAGCACGGCGACCAATGAGATCTGGGATCACGTGCCCACCTGGCGCGCCGAGCTCAACTATGACGCCACGCCCGACAACGCGCTCTATGTCAGCGCGGCGCGCGGCTACAAACCCGCGGGCGTGAACGGCAACAACACCTCGGTGGTGGTTCCCTTCACCTTCCAGTCGGAAACCAACACCGCCTTCGAAGTGGGCTCGAAGAATGTCTTCTTCGACCGTGCGCTGCGCTTCAACGCCGCCGCTTTCTACTATCTTTACAAGAACATGCAGTACATCGAGTACGACCCGTTTCCTTTCGCCAGCGGCGTCTCCAACATCCCCGACATCCACATCTATGGGATCGAGGGCGAAGCCTCCTGGGTTGGTGCGGGCGGCCGCTTGCACGTCAACGCCAACCTGGCGCTTGAGGAAGGCCATGTGGTCGGCGACTACCGGTCCATCGACTCGACGATCGCGGGCGCCATCGAGAGCCAGCAGTATGGCCCCTGCGGCTACGGCGGCGCCTACTACAACCCCGCCTGCTGGGCGGCTGTGATCGCGGCGGCCAAGAATCTCAACGGCGCCACGCCGCCGGCCATGCCCACCGTGTCCGGGTCGATCAACACCGCCTATACCCTGGACGTGCCGACAGGCACGCTGACCCCGCGCGTGGAGTTCGTCTATCGCGGCGCGGAATGGGCGCGCATCTTCAACGATCCCACCCTCGACCGCGTGCCGGCCTATGGCGTCACCAATCTCGAGGTCGAATATCGGCCGAACCGCTCGCGTTTCGAGGCGTCGCTGACGGCGACCAATGTCTTCAACGTCGCCGGGATCAATTCTCAGTACACCGACCCCTACGGAACCGGACAGACCAGCCGGCAGTACGTCCCGCCGCGCCAGGTCATCCTCACCCTCGGCTATTCATTCTGAGCGGCCCCCTGCCCTTTCCGCGTCCATGGATCGCCTTCGCGGCGCTCAGCCTGCTCTATTTCCTCGTCTCCGCCGGCACGTTCAACGCCCTCGGCGTGGTGCTGCCGGCCATGGTCCGCGAACTCGGCTGGAACTGGAAACAGGCCGGCCTCGGCTACGCCCTGCTGGGCACCGCCTGCGGCCTCACCAGCCTGGCCGCCGCCGGTTCGATCCGCCGCTTCGGCGTGCGCGCGACGCTGCTGGCGGGCGGGGCCATGCTGGCGGGCGGCTTCGCCGCCCTGGCGCTAACCCATTCGGTCGTCCTCTACCTCGCGGCCACGTCCCTCGTCGGCGTCGCGTTCTCCTTCACCACCTCGGTCGCCGGCACCCATGTGTTGACGGCGATCTTTCGCCGCCGCTCGACCGTCGTCGGCGCCTATTTCACCCTGGGCGCGCTGGGCGGCGTGGCCGGTCCGCTGATCTATCTGGCCGTCTCGCCGCACGGCGGTTGGCGCGCCTTCTGGTGGAGCTTCGCGGTCGCGGCCGCCGCGATCAGCCTCTTCGCCGCCTGGGCCTCGCCCGACCGTGTCGACCACGACCCCGGCCTGGATGCGCCGCCGGACCAGGCTGGCCCGGCCCGGATCGCCGCCGCGTTCAAGGATTGGACAGTGCGCCAGGCGCTGGCGGCGCCGCAGTTCTATGTAATCGTCGGCGCCTACACGATGTACATGCTGATCAACACCACCGCGCATGGCTTTGCGGTCGAGCATTTGATCGAGCGCGGGGCCACGCCGACGACAGCGGCCACGGTGCTGAGCGTGGAAGCCCTGATCGGCGCGATCGTCTCGGTGATCGGCGGGATCGTCGGCGAGAAGGTCAGGCCCAAGATCCTGCTGCTCGTCTGCCTAGTGGCGCTCATCGGCGGCATGTGCGCCCTGGCGTTCGCGCACGGCTATGTGCTGATGGGGCTCTTCGCCCTAGGAGTGGGCGTGGGCTTCGGCCTCAGTTTTGTCGCCGCCACCATGCTGCTGCTGACCTATTTCGGCCGTCGCGCCTATCTCGAGCTCTATTCGATCATGTGCCTGATCAGCACCGCCGCGGCGCTCGGCCCGGCGCTGGGCGGCTGGGCGCGCGATGCGGTCGGCGGCTTCGCCGGCGTCTTCCTGCTGTGCGCCCTGGCGGCGGCGGTGATGCTGGCCGCGACCGTGTTCCTGAGGCCGCCGGCCCGCGCTCAAGACTGAGCGGCGTTCTCCGCGGCGGCGGCGCGGCGGTGCTCGCGCGGCGAGAGGCCATAGGCGTCCCTGAACGCGCGGCTGAAATAGGCCGGATCGCTGAAGCCCCACCTTAGCGAGATATCCGCGATCGACAGGCCCACGGAGAGCGGGCTGGCCAGATCGGCGCGGCAGCGCTCGAGCCGCCGGGCGCGGACATAGCCGGCAAAGGTCTGGCCGGCGGCGGAGAGAAGTTTCTGCAGCGTGCGGGGGGCTAGGCCGCTGGCCTCGGCCAGGCGCGCGAGGGTGAGATCGGCCTCGGGCAACATGGCCTCGACGATCTGGCTGACACGCGAGATCTGCGTCGCGCCCTTCGCCGTCTCGCCGCCCGGCAGCTCGGCCAGGATCGCCGACAGGAATTCTGTCAGCGCCGCCTCGATCGGCCGCAGGTCGTCGTTCGAGAGATCGGCGAGGCGATCGCCCACGGCGATCAGGAATCCCGAAAGGACGCCGGGCAGCCCCTGGCGGATCGCCATCTTGCCGATGGCGAGTCCGCCCGCCCCGATCAGGCGGTGTCCCAAGGCCATGCGCGGCACGCGCACCCACAGCAGGCGGCAACGCGTCTTCAGCACCAGGCTCGCCATGTGGTCGGCAGGTCCATAGACGATATCGCCGGCCGCGATCTCCTCATCCAGGCCGTCGCCGGCGATGCGGGCGCGGCCTTCCACCAGGACCACCAGCCAGATCGTGGCCGGCAGGTCGGTGCGCCGGCCGCCGATCGTCTGCGCGCCCGCCTCGATCAGGGCGAACTCCATGCCGAGCGGCGAGGTGAGGCAGGTCACCGAGGCGCGCGGCGCGGCCCCGGCGATAAGGTCGTCCACCGGCAAGCCCAGGTGATACATGGCCTCGCGCCAGGCCGCCGCGCGCTCCGTCAGGGCATGAGTCTCGGTGGTGAATGTCCAGGCCTTCATCGCCTCTCCCACACCGGCTTTCCCATCCGGCTCCGAGCCTCTATAGCCAGCGCCGTTCCCTGGAAAAGCCGGAGTCGCCTCAAGCCCATGGCCAAGATCAAGGTCGCCCATCCGGTCGTCGAGCTCGACGGCGACGAGATGACCCGGATCATCTGGAAGATGATCAAGGACAAGCTGATCCTGCCCTTCCTCGACATCGACCTCGACTATTACGACCTTGGCATCGAGCACCGCGACGCCACCGACGACAAGGTCACCGTCGAGGCGGCCCACGCCATCCAACGCCACGGCGTCGGCGTCAAATGCGCCACCATCACGCCGGACGAAGCGCGGGTGAAGGAGTTCGGCCTCAAGCATATGTGGAAATCGCCCAACGGCACCATCCGCAACATCCTGGGTGGGGTGGTGTTCCGCGAGCCGATCCTGTGCCGCAACGTGCCGCGCCTCATCCCCAGCTGGACCCAGCCGATCATCATCGGTCGCCACGCCTTCGGCGACCAATACCGCGCGACTGACTTTGTCGTGCCCGGCAAGGGCAAGATGACCATCAGGTGGGAAGGCGAGAACGGCGAGACCATCGAGCACGAGGTGTTCGACTATCCGGGCGGCGGCGTGGCCATGGCCATGTACAACCTCGACGCCTCGATCGAGGAATTCGCGCGCGCCAGCCTTCGCTACGGCCTTGACCGCAAATACCCGGTCTATCTCTCGACCAAGAACACCATCCTCAAGGCCTATGACGGCCGCTTCAAGGACATCTTCGAACGGGTCTACGAGGCGGAGTTCGCCGACGCCTACAAGAAGGAAGGCATCACCTACGAGCACCGGCTGATCGACGACATGGTCGCCTCGGCGCTCAAATGGTCCGGCGGCTTCGTGTGGGCGTGCAAGAACTACGACGGCGACGTCCAGTCCGACCAGGTAGCCCAGGGCTTCGGCTCTCTGGGCCTGATGACCTCGGTGCTGATGACCCCGGACGGCAAGATCGTCGAGGCCGAGGCCGCCCACGGCACGGTCACCCGCCACTTCCGCCAGTATCAGCGCGGCGAGAGCACCTCGACCAACTCCATCGCCTCGATCTTCGCCTGGACGCGCGGGCTGCAGCATCGCGCCAAGCTCGACGGCAACGCCGAGCTCGACCGTTTCGCCCACACCCTGGAGAAGGTCTGCGTCGACACGGTGGAGGCCGGCGCGATGACCAAGGACCTGGCGCTGCTGGTTGGCGACCATCAGGGCTGGCTGACCACCGAGGGCTTCCTCGACAAGGTGGCCGAGAACCTCGGCCACGCCCTGGCGGCTTGATCGCCGACTAAAAATCACTACAGTAGTGAATATGTCCAAGGCCGCGCTCACGGTTCCCGCCGCCGAGGCCAACCGCAGCTTCTCCAAACTGCTGCGCGCGGCGCGCGAGGGAGCACGCATTACCATCACCTCGCACGGCGAGCCGGTGGCCGAGCTGGGGCCGGTCGGCGGATCGGATGAGGAAACGGAAGCGAGTCGGCGGCGCGAAACCCGCCGCGAGCTCCTGGAACATCTTCGCGCGGTCGAGCCCATCACCATCGAGCCGTGGACCCGCGACGAAATCTACGAGCGCGGTTAGGCGTTGGTTCGTTTCGCCCTGGACACCAACGTCTTGGTCTATGCCGAAGGCGTGAACCTGGCGCCCGGCGAGATACGCAAACAGGAGCTGGCGCTGCGGTTCGTCGCGCGGGCGCCCGATGCTTCGATCGTCATTGCACGCCAGTGTCTCGCTGAGTTCCATTGGGTGTTGGTGAGAAGGGCTCGCCTCACCCCCAAGGCGGCGGCGAGCCGGATGCGACCGTGGGCCCGAGACGCCGAGCTGATCGACACCAATGCGACCGTCTTCGACGCGGCCCTCGACCTGGCGAGCGATCACGGCGTGCCGATCTTCGACGCCGTGATCCTGGCGGCGGCGGTGGAGGCGCGCTGCGACCTGCTGCTGTCGGAAGACTTTCACGACGGCTTCGCCTGGCGCGGCGTGGTGGTGACCAACCCCTTCGGCGAGACCCCCGACCCGCGCCTGGCGCGGCTTCTGGCGGCTTAAATCAGACCAAGAGGCCCTGACGCTCGCGCAGGGTGTCTTCGATGGATGTCAGGCCCTGGGCGATGGAGCCCACCAACGGCTTGTCGGGGGTCTGCAAGACGTACCGGCCGGCCTCATAGACATTGAGCACCGCGCCGCATGACTTCAGTACACAGAAGTGACTGCTCTCGACGGTCAGGCGACGCGCGCCAAGCGGGCGCGCGCCGGTCGCAAGGTGTTGGGCTGGGATTTCGTCCGGATAAGGATGTTCATACGTTGGGATAGGCATCCGAGGGCGGCCGGCCAGCCGCGGGCCTACCTTTAGGCGCGCGTACGCCGCTCGCGGTGCTTGCCCGCGCGTCGTCACTTTGGCAATCTGAAACGAGCGGGAGGCTGCGTCATGACGCGAACGATGGTCGGCGGAATCTTAGCGGTTTTCTTGGCCACATCGGCCTACTCGGCGACGGCCCAGCCCACGTCTGGAACGGCTGACGCCGCACCACCGGACAGCCGTACGCTTGAGCTGGCGCGTCAGGTTGTGGATGCGACCGGCGTCCGCACCTCACTTTCCGGCACGATGCAAAGCATGATTGGTCAGACCTACGCCTCTCTCGCACCCGCCGGCTCAGCGGAGGCTGAAGCGCGCCGCAAGGTGTTCGCCGATGCGCAGGCAGACGCCACGGCCAAGATGGTCCCGAAGATCATCGACATCATGGTCGATAGCTACGCGCGCAATTTCACAGTGCAGGAGCTTTCGGACTTGCTCGCCTTCTATCAGAGCCCGTCCGGGCGATCGATGGTGGCCAAGACGCCGCAACTGATGCGGAGCGTGACCGGCGAACTGGTCGCGCTTATGCCGGGGGTGCGCCGCGACATGGGCGAGGAGGTCTGCGCCAAGATCACCTGCACTCCGGCCGAACGCACGGCCTTTTTCGGCGCGACGGCGGCGAAGAACTGACCCGAAGGGTGAGCTGCCGCACGCAGAAATGAGCTGAGATCAAGCCTCCGCCAGCAGCGCCCTCACCGCCGCGATGCCGGCGTCGGCTTTCGAGCCGTCGGGGGCGCCGCCCTGGGCGAAGTCGGGCTTGCCGCCGGCGCCCTGCCCGCCCATGGCCGCCACGCCCGCACGGGCAAGCTCGACGGCGTTGAAGCGGCCCTGGGCCGAGCCGGTGACCACCACGGTATGGGCGACCTTGCCGTCAACGACGCCGTTCAGCGCCACCACCCCGTCGCCAATCTGCTTGCGGAAGGTCTCGGCGATCGGGCGCAGGTCCTTGCCGCCGACGCCCATCAGCACCCGGCCGATGAATTTGACCCCGCCGACATCCTCCGGTCCGGCCTCAGCCGCGCCGCCATCCCCGCCGCCGCCCATGGCGAGCTGACGGCGGGCGTCGGCCAGCTCCTTCTCCAGCTTGCGGCGCTGGGCTTCCAGGGCCTCGACGCGGCCGACGATCTCGCCGACCGGGGCCTTGAACTGATCGGCCAGGCGCGCGGCGACACCGGCCCGCTCCAGCAGCCAGCGCCTGGCCGGCTCGCCGGTCAGGGCTTCGACGCGCCGCACGCCGGCGGCGATCCCCTGCTCGGAGACGATCTTGAAGAGGGCGATATCGCCGGTGCGAGCGACGTGGGTGCCGCCGCACAGCTCCACGGAATAGGCCCCCTCGCCGTCCAGAGCGCGGCCGAGCGTGAGCACGCGCACCTCATGGCCATACTTCTCGCCGAAAAGGGCGATGGCGCCGGCTTCGATGGCCGCCTCGGGCTCCATCAACTTGGTCACCGCCGGCAGGTTCTGGCGGATCACGGCGTTGACCTCGGCCTCGATGGCTTCGATCTCGGCGGGGCTGAGCGGGCCGCCGTGGCTGAAGTCGAAGCGCATGCGGTCGCCGTCGACCATCTGGCCCTTCTGGGCGACGTGCGGGCCCAGCACATGGCGCAGGGCGGCGTGGACCAGGTGGGCGGCAGAGTGGTTGAGGCGCGTGCGCGCCCGCCGCTCGGCGTCGACCGCCAGGGTCGCGGTCTCGCCGACCCTGAGTTCGCCCTTGGTGATCTCAAGGACGTGAGCGTGCAAGTCGCCCGCCTCCTTCTGCGTGTCGGCGACCCGCGCAGCGGCGCCGGGCCACGAGGCCTCGCCGCGATCGCCGGCCTGGCCGCCGCTCTCTGCGTAGAAGGGCGTGCGATCGAAGAGCGCCCACACCGTCTCGCCGACGCCCGCCGTTTCGACCTCGGCGCCATCCTTGATCAGCGCCAGCAGGCGGCCCTCGCCCCGAGTGGCGTCATAGCCATCGAACGTCGTCCCGCCCAGGCGCTCACGCAGGGCCAGCCACACCGCGCCCTGGGCCTGCTGGCCCGAGCCCGCCCAGCTCTCGCGGGCCAGCGCCCGCTGGGCGTCCATGGCCGTCTCGAAGCCGTCCATGTCGACATGGACGCCGCGCGCGCGCACCGCATCTTCGGTGAGGTCCACCGGAAAGCCATAGGTGTCGTAGAGCTTGAACGCCGTCTCGCCGGACAGGGTGTCGCCTTCCTTGAGGTGCGCCGTCGCCTCTTCCAGCAGGGCCATGCCGCGACCGAGCGTACGGTGAAAGCGCTCTTCCTCCTGGCGCAGGGTCTCGGCCACCGCCGCCTCGGCCCGGCGCAGCCCGGGATAGGCGCCGCCCATCTCGGCCACCAGGGTCGGGACCAGCCGGTGCATCAGCGGCTCCTTGGCCCCCAGCAGGAAGGCATGGCGCATGGCCCGGCGCATGATCCGGCGCAGGACGTAGCCCCGGCCCTCGTTGGACGGCGTCACCCCATCGGCGATCAGGAAGCTGGTCGAGCGCAGATGGTCGGCAATCACCCGGTGCGAGGCGGCGTTCTCGCCCTCGGACTTCACCCCGGTCAGCTCGACGCTGGCGTCGATCAGTGTACGGAACAAGTCGGTCTCAAAGACGCTGGTGACGCCCTGAAGCACGGACGCGGCCCGCTCCAGTCCCATGCCGGTGTCGATCGACGGCTTGGGCAGGTCGCGGCGCTCGTCCGGCGTCACCTGGTCATATTGCATGAACACCAGGTTCCAGATCTCGACGAAGCGATCGCCATCTTCGTCTGGCGAGCCCGGCGGCCCGCCGGCCACCCCGGGGCCATGGTCGTAGAAAATCTCCGAGCACGGTCCGCACGGGCCAGTGTCGCCCATCGACCAGAAGTTGTCGGACCCGTTGATGCGGATGATGCGGTCGTCGGAAAGGCCGGCGATCTTGCGCCACAGGGCCGCGGCGTCCTCGTCCTCGGCATAGACGGTGACCAGCAGACGGTCCTTCGGCAGGGCGAATTCGCGCGTGATGAGGTCCCAGGCGAACTCGATCGCCCCGGCCTTGAAATAGTCGCCGAAGGAGAAGTTCCCCAGCATCTCGAAGAAGGTCAGGTGGCGGGCGGTGTAGCCGACATTGTCGAGGTCGTTGTGCTTGCCGCCGGCGCGCACGCACTTCTGCGACGACACGGCGCGCGGCCCGGGTGGGGTCTCGGCGCCGGTGAAGATGTTCTTGAACGGCACCATGCCGGCGTTGACGAACAGCAGTGTCGGATCGCTGCGCGGCACCAGCGGCGCCGAAGGCGTCACGAGGTGCTGCGACCTGGCGAAATAGTCGATGAACTGCGCGCGGATGTCAGTGAGGCTAGGCATTGTGCGCCGCATAACATCTTGAGGGAGGGCGACAAAGGGTGGCGGCGTCGTGTTCCTCCCTCCCCTCGATGGGGAGGGTGGACCGCGCGCAGCGCGAGACGGGTGGGGTGGCCGCTCCACCCCCTCCGACCTCGCCCCGCGAGGCCACCTCCCCCATCAAGGGGGAGGAGGATTAACCCCCTACACCGCCGCGCGGATCTGGTCAGCCAGGTCGGTTTTTTCCCAGGAGAAGCCGCCGTCGGCGTCGGGGGTGCGGCCGAAGTGGCCGTAGGCGGCGGTGCGGGCGTAGATCGGCCGGTTGAGGCCGAGGTGCTCGCGGATGGCCCGGGGCGTCGCCCCGCCGATCAGCTGGGGCAGCAGCGTCTCAAGCTTGGCCGGATCGACCGTATTGGCCCCGTGCAGATCGACATAGAAGCTCAACGGATGGGAGACGCCGATGGCGTAGCCGATCTGGATGGTGCAGCGGTCGGCGAGGCCTGCGGCGACCACGTTCTTGGCCAGGTAGCGGCAGGCATAGGCGGCCGAACGATCGACCTTGGTCGGATCCTTGCCTGAGAAGGCGCCGCCGCCGTGCGGCGCGGCCCCGCCGTAGGTGTCGACGATGATCTTGCGCCCGGTGAGGCCGCAGTCGCCGTCCGGGCCGCCGATGACGAAGTTGCCGGTCGGATTGACGTGCCAGTGGGTGGCTGCGTCGATGAAGCCCTCGGGCAGGACCTTCACGATGTACGGCTTTACGATCTCGGCCACGTCGGCGGGCGAGAGGCCGTCGCGGTGCTGGGTCGAGAGCACGATCTGGGTCGCGCGCACCGGCTTGCCGTTCACATATTCCAGCGTCACCTGGCTCTTGGCGTCGGGCTCCAGACCGATCGATTTGTCGGCGTGGCGCGCCTTGGCCAGGGTGCTCAGGATGTTGTGCGAATACTGCAGCGTCGCCGGCATCAGCTCGGGCGTCTCATTGGTGGCGTAGCCGAACATGATGCCCTGGTCGCCGGCGCCCTCGTCCTTGTTGCTGCCTGCGTCCACGCCCATGGCGATGTCGGCCGACTGGCTGTGCAGGTGGCAGGCGTAGCCGGCGGTCTTCCAGTGGAAGCCCTCCTGTTCGTAGCCGATGTCCTTCACCGCCGCGCGGACCTTGTCCTCGAGGCTCTCGACGACGCCGGCCGGACCGCGCACCTCGCCCGCCAGGACGATGCGGTTGGTGGTGACCAGGGTCTCGCAGGCCACGCGCGCCTGGGGGTCGGCGGCCAGGAAGGCGTCGACCACGGTGTCGGAGATGCGGTCGGCCACCTTGTCCGGGTGGCCTTCAGAGACGCTTTCGCTGGTGAACAGATAGCTGGCGCGCGGGGACGTCATGGGTGCGGGGTCTCACGTTTCGGGATATAAAGCTCGCCTTATATCAGGGTCCGGCGGTAGGCAATCTGGAGGTTCGCCTCATGCGCCCGCGCGGTCTGGCCGCCATGAGGGAGGAACGCTGATGACCGCGCCCATCGTCGTCCGGCCGCCGACCCGTGACGATCGCGAGGCCTGGGCCCAGCTGTGGGAGGGCTATAACGCCTTCTATGGCCGCGTGGGGCCCACCGCCCTGGCGCCCGAGATCACCGACACAACCTGGGAGCGCTTCTTCGACCCGAACGAGCCGGTTCACGCCTTTGTCGCCGACGCCGACGGTGAGCTCGTCGGCCTGACCCACTATCTCTTCCATCGCAGCACCACGGCGCTGGCGCCCACCTGCTATCTCCAGGACCTGTTCACCAGCGAAGCGGCGCGGGGGCGAGGCGTCGGCCGCGCCCTGATCGAGGCGGTCTATGCGGCGGCGCGGGCGGCGGGCTCGGCGCGCATCTATTGGCAAACCCAGGAAACCAACGCCGAGGCCAGGACGCTGTACGACAAGGTCGCCTGGCATTCGGGTTTCATCGTCTACGCCAAGGCGGTCTGAAGGAGCGGCCATGCGCATCGGACCCAGCCTCGCCTTGGCCCAGACCCTCGTCGTCTTGTCCCTGTTCGCGGGGACCGCCGGCGCCGCGCCCATCGCCGTGACCTCGACGGCCATCGGGGCGGGTCGACACTTCGCGGCTCGCAACACCGGCTATGGCGCCGACCTCTCGCCGGAGGTGAGCTGGAGCGCCGTTCCCGGCGCTCGCGCCTTTGCGCTGGTCCTCGACGATCCCGACGCGCCGGGCGGCCGGCCGTTCATCCACTGGCTGATGTGGAACATTCCGGTGACGCGCCTTGCTGAAGGCGCGGTTCCCGCCGGCGCCCGCCAGGGCCGCAACGACTTCGGCCGTGTCGGCTATGGCGGACCCCACCCGCCTTCCGGTACGCACCACTATCACCTGCGGGTGTTCGCTCTGGACGCGCCGCTGGCGCTTGGCGCCGGCGGCGACCAGGCCGCCTTCGCCGCCGCCCTGCGCGGCCACGTCATCGCAACGGGCGAAGTGGTGGGGTTGGCGAGCGCGCCTCAGTCCCCCTGATGGGAAAGACGGATCACCTTTCGCCGATACGCCAAACCTGACTGTCGCCAACCGGGTGGTCCAGTGCTTATAGTCGAACTGACGCGCAGGGGTCCCTCATCATGACCACCATCACGATCTCGTCCGGTGTCACCAGCTCCGGTCTTACGGTCACCAGCGGCAATGAATTGCTCGTGCTCTCGGGAGGCGTGGCGGTCGCCACCGACGTTCTCGGCGGAGGACTCCTGGTAGCGTCCTCGGGCTCGCTGATCAGCGCCCTGACGGTGTCGTCGGGCGGCAAGGCGGACGGTTCCGGCGAGCTGGCGGGCTACAACTACGTCTACGGCCAGATAAGCGGCGTGTCGGCCGGCGATGTCGCCCGGGACTACGCCGGCTATCTGCAGATCTCGTCCGGCGGTTCGGCCAGCGGGGTGACGGTCGAGGACGGCTACCTCTACACCTACGCCGGAGGCACGGCGACGGGCACGGTGGTGCGCGGGAGTTCCGGCTACGCCATCGACTATGTCTATGGCGTGGACAGCGGCGCGATCATCAGTTCGGGCGGCAACGCGGATGTCTACTCCGGCGGCGTCATGCGCGGCGCGACGATCTCCAGCGGCGGGACGGCCTCTGTCTCCAGCGGCGGCGCCATCTCGGGAACGACGGTCAGCAACGGCGGCAGCGCGACGATCGACGTGGGCGGCCTGGCCGCCGGCGATACGGTCGATAGCGGCGGCTCGGTTAACTATGAGTTGGCGGTGAGCAGCGGCCAGACCGTGACCGTGGGCGCGGGCGTGGGCGCCTCCGGCGGGGTCACGGCCGCGACGACGGTGGACGGGGTGACGGTCTCCAGCGGCGGGTTCCTGTCGATCATCGGTTCGGTGGTCTTGAGCGGCGGGACGCTGACGCTGTCCGCGGGGTCGGTGGCCAGCGCCCTGACGGTGTCGTCGGGCGGCAAGGCGGACGGTTCCGGCGAGCTGGCGGGCTACAACTACGTCTACGGCCAGATAAGCGGCGTGTCGGCCGGCGATGTCGCCCGGGACTACGCCGGCTATCTGCAGATCTCGTCCGGCGGTTCGGCCAGCGGGGTGACGGTCGAGGACGGCTACCTCTACACCTACGCCGGAGGCACGGCGACGGGCACGGTGGTGCGCGGGAGTTCCGGCTACGCCATCGACTATGTCTATGGCGTGGACAGCGGCGCGATCATCAGTTCGGGCGGCAACGCGGATGTCTACTCCGGCGGCGTCATGCGCGGCGCGACGATCTCCAGCGGTGGGACGGCCTCTGTCTCCAGCGGCGGCGCCGTGTCGGGGATGGTAGTCGACGGCGGCGGCAGCGCGACGGTCGCCAGCGGCGGGTCCTTCGTCATCGTTGGCGGCGTGATCTCCAGCGGCGTCACCTCCGTGGCGCACGTGGTCACCGCCACCACGACGATCGACGGGGCGCTCATGTCGTCCGGCGCGATCCTGGATTTCTACGGCGAGACGGTGCTGAGCGGCGGGACGTTGACGGTCTCGAGCGGCGCGGCGGCCAGCAGCACGACGATCTCCGCCGGTGGGACCGAGACGGTGCTCTCCGGCGGGACTGCCTATGGGGCGGTCGTGCTGTCCGGCGGCTCTCTGCTCGGCGGATCGGGAGCGACTCTGGCAGGGGCGACGACCGTCTCCGCCGGCGGGGTCGAGTCTGGCTTCACCGTCGTCAGCGGCGCGGACGACATCGAATTTGTCGGGGCGACCGTGTCAGCCGTGACCGTCCTGGCCGGCGGCGCCCTCACCCTGGCCGGTGGGGTGATCTCCGGCGGCGTCACCTCCGCGGCGCATGTGGTCACGACGGCCACGACGATCGGCGGCGTGGCCCTGTCGGCGGGCGCGATCCTGGATTTCCTGGACGAGACGGTGCTGAGCGGCGGGACCTTGACGGTCTCCAGCGGCGCGGCGGCAGGCGGAACGGTGATCCTGAGCGGCGGCGTCGAGCGCGTCTCGTCCGGTGGGACCGACAGCGGAGCCATGATCTCGGCCGGCGGCCGCGAGATTGTCTCCTCCGGCGGCGGCGCCAGCGGCGCGACGATCTCCAGCGGCGGACAGCTGGCGGTTTCCAGCGGCGGCTCGGCCAGCGGGACGACGATCCTGAACGGCGGCCTCGAGACCGTCTACGCCACTGGGGTGGATAGCGGAGCGACCATCCGCAGCGGCGGCCGGGACGTCGCCTCCTCCGGCGGCAGCATCGACGGCGCAACGATCTCCAACGGCGGCCAACTGGCCGTCTCTAGCGGGGCGTCGGCGAGCGGGACGACGATCTCGAACGGTGGCCTGGAGACCGTCTACGCCGGCGGGACCGACGGCGGCGCGATCGTCCAGGCGGGCGGCCGCGAAGCGGTGTCCTCCGGCGGCAGCGCCAATGGGGCTACGATCTCCAGCGGCGGCCAGCTGGCCGTCTCTAGCGGCGGATCGGCCAGCGGGGCGACGATCCTCAGCGGCGGCCTCGAGACCGTCTACGCCACGGGCAGCGCCAGCGGCGCCATCGTCTACGGCCGCGAAGTGGCCTCCTCCGGGGGTGTGGCCAGCGGGGCCATGGTCGAGAGCGGCGGCCGCGAGGTGGCCTCTTCCGGCGGGGCCATCGACGGGGCGACCATCTCCAGCGGCGGCCAGGCCGCCGTCTCCAGCGGCGGATCGGCCAGCGGGACGACGATCCTGAACGGCGGCCTTCAG
>Ga0302311_10000073_pt1 | contig 118228 bp, 103 predicted proteins | sample III_Palsa_N1_3_FD_200449 | JGI IMG/M metagenome (GOLD analysis project Ga0302311, IMG submission 200449) | Peat permafrost microbial communities from Stordalen Mire near Abisko, Sweden - III_Palsa_N1_3 | ecosystem: Environmental > Terrestrial > Soil > Palsa > Peat permafrost | place: Sweden...
TATAACAAACGGGCTTGCGGGTCCCCGCAACCAGATCAAGCCCTCGAAAGATAACTTCTTTCGAGGGCTTTTTGCTGTCTCGCGCCCAAAAAAGTCTAATGATATTCAATGAAATCAAGAACTTGTGAAAACAGGTTCAAATCCCCTAACCGGCCGGAACCGGGCAAAACCCAACGCCCCATGATCACTTCGGCTCCGCGCCCATCCCCGCCGTCATTGCCCGCATCATAGGGATGACGCGATCGCGGCCGATCTCGATGCTTTCGGCCCGCAGAAAATCGCGCAACATCCGGCTCCCAGCGAACGGGAATTCCAAATGCAGCTCGTCGATCCGCGGCATGATCGCCAGATCCGACACCGAAACCGGACGCGGCAGATAATAGACGCTGCTCCGGCTCAGCCGCAGCAAACGGGCTTGCCGCTGCACCGGAAGATCATGGTCGCGGTCGATCGTCGCTTTCCGCTCAGCATGCCGGCCTTGCTGAGCGCGCCGGCCAAAAATCATTTTCCAGGGCCAGTTGGCCGATCCCGGCATTGTGATTCCGTCTCGTACGCTTCGTCATCTTCTCTCCTGAGCAGTGGAGCAAATCTAGCCATGATCATCGACAGATGCGTCCACGGCCTGACCGTCGCGCTTCATCAAAGCCGAACAATCTTCTATTGCCATTTTCCCGGCCATCCATAGTGCGTATGCAGCCGCTGTTCATAAGCTTCATCAATCGCTGCCGCCGGCTCCCAAGGCGGGCTGGCCCGGACCTGATCGCAGGAGACGTTGAGCCGGATCTCCTCATCCAGATAGCTGATGTCACCAACGGCATGGGGCGAGAGCAGGACGTGCTGCCCAGGCCACCAGTTCTTCGTGTCGATGATAAGGTAGTGGAGTTCCCAGGTGGCGTCATCGACGAGAAGGTTTTCGAGATGCCCGATCTCGCCGTCGGTCGCGCGAATATGGTTGCCATTGACCTCGGCAGCACTGCGCAGGTGGGGATCCCCCTTGTCCGCATCGTCGCCGATCTCGGACGCCTCGCGCGCCGCTTCACCGTCCGTGAAATCCAATGAAAACGGCGGCGCCAAAATGGGTGAAGCCATCGCATTGCTACTGAAGTAACTGTTGCTCGACCAGAGCGGGTCCCAGCCATAGTAGCTATGCAGATCATGTTCGATCTGCCGCGAAACCGGCTGATCTTGAAGAATATCGGGACTGGCTTTGACCTGTTCGATCGTCAGGGTGACCGAGAGCTCCTGGCGCTGGTAGTCCGCCTGCGTGATGGCCGACGGATGGATCAGGACCTTGCTGCTGGCCCGCCAACTGCCGACGTCCGCGACGAGCCAACGCAGTTTCCACGTCCGGTCGTCGAACAAGAAATCGCTGACAGTTCCAATCCGACCATCTGTCGCTTCGATGGCATAACCCTTGAGTGACGATAGGACGAGCAGCATCTCGACACCTCCCTGATTTGGCTGGTCGCCTGCCAAGCAAGCGACAACGGCTGGCGCCAGACTTGGCTAACGCCGGCCATCGCAGATTGATGCGTCAGCCTTCCCCGTTCGTTTGCGGCAAGGCCTTGAAGCTCTCGGAGCCGTGCCTGTCGATCAGCAGCAGGATCGGTTTGCCGGGTGCCTTTTCGGCGCTGGCAAAGAGGGCATTCGCGCTTTCGGGACTATCGACGTGCTCGCCGTTGATGCGCTCGATGACGTCGCCGCCTTCGAGCCCGACGTTATCGGCGAGGCTGCCTGGCTTGACATGGGTAATCACCGCACAGCCTGCCTCGGAACCGATATGAAGCCGACTGCGCATGTCGGGATTGAGCTCGGCCAGCGCCATGCCGAGCTTCGGCGCGCCGCCCGACGGGTCGGTGCCGTCGCCGTCGGCCGACGCAACCTTCGTGTCATCGAGATGCCCGACCGTGGCATCGATCTCAATCGGCTTGCCTCCCCGCAACACGGCCAGGTGAACCGTCTTTCCCGCTGCGGTCGCAGCAACCAGGCGCGGCAGGTCCCTCGTCTTCGCGACCGGCTTGCCATTCAATTGCTCGATCACGTCGCCGATTTTGATGCCTGCCTTGGCGGCCGGGCCGTCGTGGGTCACGGCCGCCACCAGCGCGCCTTGCGGACCGTCCTTGTCGATGCCCAGGGCTGCGGCCAGATCCGGCGTCACTTGTTGGATCTGAACGCCCAGATAGCCGCGATCGACATGGCCGTTCGCCTTGATCTGGTCGATCACCGCCTTGGCCGTGTCCGACGGGATATCGAAGGCGATGCCGACATTGCCGCCGTTCGGCGAATAGATCGCCGTGTTGATGCCGATCACCTGCCCGCCGAGGTCGAAGGTCGGACCGCCCGAATTGCCGCGATTCACCGACGCGTCGATCTGCAGGTAGTCGACATAGCTGGAGCTGTCGAGGCTGCGGCTCCGCGCCGACACGATGCCCTTGGTCACGGTGCCGCCGAGGCCGAACGGGTTGCCGACCGCCATGACCCAATCGCCGACCCGTTCATGATCGCTGTCGCCCCATTGCACGAAGGGCAGCGGCTTCGGCGCATCGATCTTCAGCAGCGCCAGATCGGTCTTGACGTCGGTGCCGACGATCTTGGCCTTATGCTCGCTGCCATCCTGGAACACGACGGTGACCTTGGAGGCATTGCCGACCACATGGTTGTTGGTGACGACATAGCCGGCGGGATCGATGATGAAACCCGAACCCAGCGCCATCATCTGCCCATGGGGCTTCGGCGCCTGCTGGCCCGGCTGCTGCTGCTCGAAGAAATGCCGCAGCAGGTCGTCGTACGGGGTGCCGCCCGGGGACGCCTGGGGTTGGTCGTCCGGACCGTCCTCCTCATCTGCCACGGGGGCGACCCCGGCCTTTTCGACGACCGAGATATTGACCACCGCCGGCATGACCTTCTCGACCATCGGCGCAAAGCTCGGCAGCGGTTCCGCAGGTGCCGCGGGTTGGCTCGCCTGGGCAAGCGCCGAGGACACCGGCCCGACGGCAAGTGCCGTCGAAAGGCCGAGCAGCATCGCCATCCGCGTCAACGGCCGCCGGGACCGCTTCGCCGTCTGTGTTTCCATGATCTGGATCCCTATGAGAACCGACAGCCGTTGCGGAGGTTTCCGTATTCGGTGTCCTGCATCATCAATTGGGGAGTGAACGTTGCCGCAAGCCGTCTCGAGAATTAAACCTATTTAATGCGGTTATTTGATCGACGGCACCCATCTACAATGAATGCTGATTTCCTTTAGAGCGCTGCATCGTAATTTCTCGATATGATGCGGGCACTTTCCCAATCGGAAGGGTCGAACGATGACCGATCAACCTTCAAAGCTGCCGATCGCAACCCCCAACCCTAAGATGATTTGGGTCGCAGGCTTTGCCGCGGTCGCAATCCTCGCCGGCGTGCTCGGCACCGAACACTTCCAGAAGCCGGCACCGGCGACGGCGGCTACGAAACTGGAGCAGGCGATCGAAGCTGTTCGATCGGGTGCCGATCAGACGGCGGTTTCGGTGCTCACCCCGCTCGCTACGGGCGGTAATTCCAAGGCGCAATATTGGCTTGCCGACATTTACGAAAATGGCCTGGGCGTGACGCCTGACCAGAAAAAGGCGGTCGATTTGCTGGGCAAGTCCGCGGAGCAAGGCTTCGTTCCGGCGCAACAGCATCTGGGCGAACTCTATCTTCAGGGCGATGAGACGCTCCAGGATTTCGGCGAGGCGGAAATCTGGCTGCACAAGGCGGCCGTTGCCGGCAACGGCGCCGCACAGCGCGAGCTCGGTCGTATCTACGCCCTGGGTCTGGGCGTGCCGCGCGATCCGTCGATGGCCTACGGTTGGTATGAAAACGCAACACTCCACGGTGACGGCCTTGCCACGACCCTGCGCGACGACATCCTCACCCGCATGGCGCCCGCGGAAACTATAAAGGGCGAGCAGGATGCAAAGGCCATCGGTGTGGATATCAAGCCTACGGCGTCTTGATCGGATAGCGTTGGTCCGGCTTCACTCGGCGGCGGGATCAACGGCGATCCCGGTGGTCGGATCGACGCCCGCCGCCACCATGACAACACCCGGGGACGCCACAATGGTCCCGGCATCGCCCTGCTTGCGACAATGTCGCCGTCTTGACGCGAGGCACGAAGCGGCGCCCTGCTAGGCGTGCCAAAATCGTCGTCGCCAAACCGGCGCCAGCATTGTTCGGAGAAACGAATATGGCGAGCCGGGTTCCTCCAATTGCGACGGCTGATCCTTCGATCGGGCTAAATTCAACGACTTCCAATCCAACCGCGCCCACGGAAGACGCCGACGACATCCCGCGGATTGGGCTCGCCCGTCTTTCCGTCCTCGCGGTCCTGGTCGGTATTGTTACCGGCTTCGGCGCCGTGGCCTTCCGCGACCTGATCGGGCTGCTGCACAATCTGCTGTTTCTGGGCCAGTTCGTGGTGCGTTACGACGCCAATCTCTTCACGCCGGAAAGCCCCTGGGGCGCGCTGGTCATCCTCGTTCCGGTCGTGGGCGCGCTCGGCGTGACCTTCCTGGTTTCGACCTTCGCGCCCGAGGCGAAGGGTCATGGCGTGCCGGAGGTGATGGACGCAATCTACTACAAGGGCGGCATCATTCGGCCCGTCGTCGCCGTCGTCAAATCGCTGGCCTCCGCGATCGCGATCGGCAGCGGCGCCGCGGTCGGCCGGGAAGGCCCGATCATCCAGATCGGCTCCGCGCTCGGGTCTACCCTGGGCCAGATCATCCGAATGCCAGCCGGCCAGCGGATCATTCTGGTCGCTGCCGGCGCCGGTTCCGGCATCGCCGCGACCTTCAACACGCCGATCGGCGGCGTCATGTTCGCCATCGAACTGATGATGCCGGAGGTCAGCGTCCGCACGTTCCTGCCGGTGGCGCTCGCGACCGGCACGGCGACCTTCATCGGGCGCTTCTTCTTCGGCGCGGCGCCAGCGTTCACCGTTCCGCCCTTGGCGTCGCTCAATGTCGACGGCACCACCGCGCTGGTGCTCTGCCTCTATGCGGTCTTGGGCTGCGTCACCGGCGTCGCGGCGGCGGGCTTCGTCCGTGGCCTGCATGTCGCCGAGGATCTGTTCGACAAGATCAAGGGGCGTTACACGCGGCATATCCTGGGCATGCTGGCGGTCGGCATCCTGATCTATGTCCTGCAACGGACGCTCGGCCAGTATTACGTCGAGGGCGTGGGCTATGCGACGGTGCAGGCGATCTTGACCGGACAGCTGCCCGGCCTCGGCATTCTGCTCCTGCTGTTCGTCTGCAAGATGCTGGCGACGTCGCTCAGCCTCGGCTCGGGTTCGTCGGGCGGCATTTTCTCGCCATCGCTGTTCCTGGGCGCCACGATCGGCGGGGCGTTTGCCGCGGCACTTTCGCTGCTGCATCTGCCATTCGCCGTCAACATTCCCGCCTTCGCCATGGTCGGCATGGGCGCGATGGTCGGCGGCGGCACCGGCGCGGTGATGACCGCCGTCACCATGATCTTCGAGATGACGCTCGACTACGAGATCGTGCTGCCGCTGATCCTGGCGGTCGCGATGAGCGTCGGCGTCCGCCGCCTGCTGTCGGCCGAGAACATCTACACCCTGAAGCTGGTCCGGCGCGGGCATGCCATCCCGAAGGCCCTGCATGCGAACATGTTCCTGGTGCGCCGTGCCATGGACGTCATGGAGACGGATCTGGTGGTGGCGCCGGCCGAGATGAGTTTCAATGATCTGCTGGCGCAGCCGGGGCACGACGGCCGCATGCGCCATGTCGTCGTGACGGAGCACCATCGCATCCTGGGTGTGCTCCGGGTCAACACCGCGCTTCGAACGGCTTCCGAGGGCTCGGGACCGAGCCTGACGCTGCGCGATATCGCCAGCCGCAATTTCAGCGTGGTCTATGAGAACGACATCGTGTTCGACGTCATCCAGCGCATCTGGCGCAAGCACACCACGATGGCGCTCGTCATTCGCGGCAACGGGGTTCCGCGCCCCGAAGACGTCGCGGGCATCATCACGAAGGAACATATAGCCGACTCGGTCGCCAGCAGTGTGCGTATGTACCCCGTCTGACGGCTCCAACAGATCGGTATTGGGAGGTGGTTGCGATGTCTGTCCAATTTCCCGCGTCATCCTGGCCGACCGCGCTCGATGAGCGCGGTCCGGCGGAAGATCCCACGATCCTGTTGACGGGCATGGCGACGATCGGCGGCGCCGAAGTGCAGGTCATCGCGATCCGCATCGATCCATCGATGCGCTGGGCGCCGGACTATCGGTCCGACGTGGCCGAAGGCCGCTATCGGGCAGAGGGTCTGGCAGACCTGATCGAAGGGGCGATCGAAGATCTGGACAGCGTCGCGGCAGAATTCGGAGAGGCCATGGGCCGAAGCCAGACAAACGTCGTAACGCTGGGCGGCGAGCCTTACATGGTCTGGTGCATCTCGGGCGCTTCCAACAACTCCTAGGCTTGCCGACCGCTCAGTCCGCGCCTGAAACACGCGACGCTCTGCAGCCGTCATATCGGCGCGGGCGGCTTGGCTTTGGTCAAGCCTGTCAGGGCTCCAAGAACGCGGGCCTTCGGCCAATGATCACCTTCGATGGCTTCCTCGAACCGGCGGAGGCGTTTGTAGATGGAGAGCAGTTCCACGATCGTGCTCCAGGCGTTCACCAGGTATTGCAACGACGTGCGGACCTGATCGAACGAACTCAAAATCTGATTGAGCACGCCGAGGGTGATCTTGCCGGCGACGATCGTCGGTGCCAAGACGATATAGGGGAAAATATTGTCGACCTGGAGATAGAGGATGCGGCCGATATTGAAGTACATGAAATGCAGATACAGACGGAAGTAGTTGTGCCGCACGTCTTGGAATAATTCCTTCACGGTCGGCGGCAGGGCGCGCGCGGCGTCGTCCTCGCCGTAGACCAGTTCCTTGCGATAGGCGGCTTCGACCTGCTGGTTCCGGAATTCGAGGCCCGGGAGCCGGATCCCGACGATCGCCAGGAACGTGGTGCCGAACAGCGCCCAGAGGATCGCGACGACCACGAGCGCATGGGACACCGGGCCGACCAACGGCAGATCGGTGACGTTGGCCGAGAGCACCATCAACACAGGGATGAAGGCGATCAATGTCATGACGGCATTGATGAAGCTGACACCGAGCGCCTCCACCGTAGTGGAGAATCGCATGGTGTCTTCCTGGATGCGCTGGGACGCGCCTTCGATCCGGCGCAGCACCGGCCAATGTGTCGTGTAATGGTCGTTCATCGCCGTGCGCCAGCGAAAGACATAGTGGCTGACGAAGAACCGTATCAGCACGCCCACGAACACGGCGACGACCGCGATGTTCGCGAAACTGAGGAGCTGCAGGTAAAACTGCATGGCTGTGACATGCCCGGTCCGTTCGAGGGCATGCTGTATGAGGTTGTAGAACGGGCCGTACCAACGGGTGATCGCCACGCTGACCTGAACCTGCAGATAGGTCACGAACAGGATGAGGGCAGAGCCCCAGATCGACCAGCGGCTCCAGGGATGCGGTGCGAACAGCCGCCAGAACAGCCCGAACAGGCTCACCGCCGCCAGATAGTAGAGATAGAACCAGAGGAAGGCCGGCGACCAGAAGATGGCGACGCCGAGAATCGGTGCCTGGCCCGCGGGCGGCTGTGGCAGGCCGATAAGGCCACCCCAGTGGCCGGCGCCCAGGAACCAGAGACCGACGGCGATCGTGGTCCAGACAATGACGGAAATCAGGAAGGCCCGCGGACGCGGGAAAAAGGACACGAACACGGCCTGAGGATCCTCTGGCAGGTGCCGGTCGCTTGCCTGGGTGGCCGGCGCGGTGCGAATGTTTCGCACCGCTTTGAATTATCGATGCCTTATGGATCGACCCTCCGCGGGCGCGTCGGCTGCGGACGCCTGCGGAGGGCCAACCGGACGATCACGCGGCCGGATTGATCGCGCCGTTCGGCTGAACGGTGAGGCGCGTGAAATCGCTGCCGGACTTCTTGGCCTCGACTGAGATGTTCTTGCCGTCGGGGTGCATGTCCTTCACGGAGAAATAGCCCGAGGCTTCGAGGTCGTTCAGCGCCGCGGTCTCGCGGTTGCCGACGACGTCGCGGTATCTGTGGTGCATCGCGACCCTTTGCGGCTTGGCGACCTGCGCCGGGGCGTCGGTCTTTGCCTGGATCTGGGGCTGCCCGATCGACTGGGGCTGTGCCTGCTGCGTCTGAACCGGCTGGGTTTGAGCTGGGGACGCGGCCGGTGCGGGAGTAGTGGCGGGGGGCGTCGTCGCAGCGAACGCGCCGGACGAGGCCAGCAAAGCCAAGGCTGCCGTGGCGCCCATGAGAGTGCGGATCATAACTGTCTCCTCGAGTTCGACCTGGGAGCCGACGGGGGCTCGGCCCTGTATCGCAGGTGGGGCGCCGAGATGGAGGAGACGTGGCCGGGACATTAAATCGCGTTGAGCATTAGCGAACCGCCGTTCGCTAACCGCTAAGCTTCATTGCCCCTGAATTCTGCATAGGTCACGACTTCGGGCTGGGGCGGACATTCTCTCCGCCACGGCGCCGACCGCTTTGCGCCCGGCCATCCGCTCGAACTCGCCGGCTCATCGACAGCGGACTCGACTGCCGGCGAGGAGTAAGCGCGCTGTCGCCGGAGGCGTCACCCCACCGGGGTAAGCACGATGCGGCCGCGCGCGCCACCGGCAACAAGCCGATAGGCTTCCTGGGCTTCTTCCAGTCCATAAGTTCCCGCGATGATCGGAGCCCGATAGAAGCCCGCTTCGAAGTCTGCGGCTAACTGCTCCAAGATGATTGCCGAGGCCGTCAAATCGCGCTTCAGCGTGTCGATGCCCAGAAGCTGATTTTCATTGTGATAAAAGTCGGCCAGATCGAAGGAAACCTGCCGCCGGTCGGTGGCGGAGATTTCGACCAGGCGGCCGCGCAAGGCCAGCATGCGCAAGGCCGTTTCGAACATCGAGCCGCCGACGGTATCGAACACGACGTCGGCGCCGTTGCCGGTCACCTCGTTGAGCTGCGCCACCGGATCATCGTCCTCCGGCGTGATGACGCTCTCGACCGCCGATAGCACCGGCGAACCGGGTCGCGGCTGATGCCGGTCGATGCCGATCACGCGGGCGTCGTGCCGTTTCGCGATCTGCGCCGCCGCACTGCCGACGCCGCCCAGTCCGATCACGGCCAGGGTCTCGCCCGACTGCAGACGCGCCGCCGTCATGACCCCACACCAGGCAGCGATGAAGTTGACGCCGATGCATGCGGCTTCGATATGGCTGAGTGCCTTCGGCTTCCGGCGCAGGCTCGCGACCGGCACGACGATCTGTTCCGCGTGGGTGCCGTCTCGGCTAAAGCCCGCGTCACCGCCGCTACCCCAGACCTCCACGCCGATCCACTCGTTCGGCCCTCCGACGACGACGCCCGAATAATCCCGGCCGGGGATGCGCGGCAGCAGGGTCTGCGCCATCCGGCCCTGTACGTTCTTGAGGTCGCTGGGATTGATCGACGCGGCCGCGATCGAAACGAGCGCCATGCCCGCATCGTACCGGGGCGCCGGCAGGTCCACGAGCTTGAGGACGTCGGGTTCGCCGAAGCGATCGAACTGGATGGCACGCATGACGGGTTTCCTTCCGGACAATCATTGACGTGACCAGAGTTAGTTCTCGGTCGAGACGGCCAGAAGTCCCGGCCGTCACACAGCATCTTTGTGTCAGGCGGAAAGATGCTGTGTGGTGCGGACGGCTACCCGCCCCTCACGACGTTCCTTACCTCAGGGGCAGACTGGTCGTTTGAGGAGTAGGAGAGATGAATTGGCTCGTGTCGCTTCTGATCGGTACCGCCGCCGGGATCTTCTATGGCTTGTTGGGCGTGCGATCCCCGGCGCCTCCCGTCGTGGCACTCGTCGGCTTGCTGGGCATGCTTGGCGGCGAGCAGCTCGCGACGCTGGCTCGGCAGCATTTCCTGCCGGCACCGACCGCGATCGCGCGACCGGCGCCGCCGCCGGCTCGCTCGCCCTGACCGACGACAGCCCGCGGGTGGAGTTCTTCGGTCGGCGGCTGCGGACGATCCGGAGCGTCCTTGCCCAGGATCCACGCAAAGAACTATTGCGATTGAGGTCGTCGCGAGTCTTGCTGTCGTTTCGATCGTTGTGTTTCGGAAAAAGAGACGCGGCTATGTCGGACGAAATCAGCGATTTGCGGCTCTTTGCCCGGCTCGTCGGTGCGGGCAGTCTTTCGGCGACCGCCCGCGCGCTCAACTCCTCGCCGGCAGCGATGAGCCGGAGGCTGGCGAGCCTCGAAGAACGGTTGGGCGTGCGCCTGATCGCCCGCACCTCGCGACGCTTCGATCTGACCGAGGAGGGCAGCCTGCTCCACGAGCGCTGCCTCAAGATCCTGGCCGAAATCGATGAAGCCGAGGCGGAGGCGTCTGCCAGGGGCACGGCGCCCCATGGCCTGCTGCGCATCGGTGCCCCCTCCGAGTTCGGGCGACGCCGGATCGCGCCCCTGATCTCGCGCTTCACGGATCTCCACGACCGGGTGAAAGTCCATCTGAGCCTGTCCGACGCCGGCGTCGATATGGTGGAGAGCGGGCTCGATGTGGTCCTGCGTCTGGGCTTGCCGCCCGAGGCCGAGGTGATCGCGACCAAGCTGCTCGGCGGCCGACGCATCGTCTGCGCGGCACCCTCCTATATCGAGCGCCACGGCCTGCCGCAGACGCCGGATGATCTCGTCCGGCATGATTGCATTCGGCTGGTGCGCGGCCGCTGGGTGTTCGACCATTGGACGTTCCGCGACGGCGACAGCCGCCGCGAGGTGCGGGTGGACGGCACGCTGACGACAAGCAGCGGCGAGGTTCTGCATGATTGGGCGCTATCGGGCAAAGGGTTGGCGCTCAAAACCTTGTGGGACGTCCAGGAAGACCTGGCGGCGGGGCGGCTGGTCGAATGCCTGGCCGACCATTGGTGCGACGAGATCGAGCTCTATGCCGTCTACCTCAGCCGCAAACACCTGCCACCGCGCGTCCGCGTCTTTCTCGACTTCATCCGGACGGCCTTGAGCTGATCGCCCACATCTTTCCGAATATCGGCATCCCGGTCGTCAGCGTGGTCTGGAGCTATAGCGGTCTGCCGCCCGACGAGATGGCCGATCGCGTCGTCAGCAACTACCAGCGTTCGCTCATCACCACCGTCAACGACCGCCGCGGCACTCGGCCATGTCGACACGTTGCAACCACCGTTTTCCGCCATCCAGCGCGACGTTGGAACGCAGGAGTTGCCATGGTGCGCGCGAGCGCCAAGAGGCAGCAGACCTGCCGCTTTCTTCCGGCGATAGAGGCTGGCATCTGCATCGGCATCACAACATACTCACATTCTGTCGGGCCGAATTCATTCCTGGAGTCTCGCCGTGATATTTGACCGCCAAAACGCCGCTGCGATCCATGCCGCTCGGTAAGACGGCGGCGCACGGCGCTTCCGAACCGCGGCCCAACATCGTCACGGCCATCGCCGAACTGGCGTGGCTGGAGGCGGTGATCGATATCCGCTTCGCGCCTTACAGCAAGAGTGGCGTGCCAACCGTCCCAGGCACGGCCGCCATTCCGCCGCCACCGAAGCTGTCCCGGGGGGACGGGCCATACGCCGATCTGGTGCGAAAGCTAGCCGCGGGGCCGGCGGAGCGGCTGGTGCTCGCGCTGGCGCTGGCGCCGCACATGGCGCCGGAGCTCCTCGATCCGTTCTTTTTGCTGAATGCGGCGACCGGACGGCGCTTTGCAGAATTCGGTGGCCTCATCGGGCAATCGCACGCCGGATTCCTGCCGACGGCCCAGACGGCGCTGTTCCTGCTCGCCGGCGACGAGTTGGCGGCGCGGATCGCGCATCAACTTGTGTTCTCGCCGGCGTCTTCCCTCTTGCGGCACGGCACCGTGCTGATCGAGCACCGCCATCCGGACGAACCGCCGATGGCGGCGGGGCTGCGCCTGTCGGCCCGGGGGCTGCACGACCTGCTGCATGGCGGAGAGTACGCTCCGCCGCCCAGCAGCGATTTTCCCGCCACGTTGATCACCACGCCGCTGGAATGGGACGATCTCGTCCTGGACCGCGTGACGCGCGAGCAGGTCGATGTCATCAGCCTGTGGATTGCGCACGCGAAGAAACTGATGGTGGATTGGGGCCTGGCCCGGCGGCTGAAGCCCGGCTATCGCTGCCTGTTCCATGGCGAGCCCGGCACCGGCAAGACGCTGACCGCCAGCTTGCTGGGCAAGCTGCACGGGCTGCCGGTGTATCGCGTCGATATCTCCCGCGTCGTTTCGAAATGGATCGGCGAGACCGAGAAGAATCTGGCGGCGCTGTTCGACCAGGCGGAGGACCGCAATTGGATTCTGTTCTTCGACGAGGCGGACGCGCTGTTCGGACGGCGCACGGAATCCAACTCGGCCAATGATCGGTCGGCGAACCAGCAGATCGCGTATTTGTTGCAGCGGCTGGAGATTTATTCCGGGATCGCCATCCTCGCGACCAACCAACATGGCCATCTGGATGAGGCGTTCGCTCGGCGGTTCCAGGCCTCGGTGCGGTTTGGCATGCCGGATGCGGCGGCGCGGTCGCGGTTGTGGCGGGATAATTTCGCTGGGGTGCCGGTGGCGGCCGATGTCGATTTCGACAAGCTGGCGAAGCAGAATGAGTTGGCGGGCGGATCCATCATCAACGTGCTGCGCCACGCGGCGCTGCTGGCGACGCGGCGGCGTCCGGCGGTGGTGCATGCGGTCGATCTGATGGATGGCGTCCGCTTGGAATTGCGGAAGGAAGGGCAGTACCTGAGCCGGTGATGGCTATTCCGGTCACTCATGTACCGGAACGGTGAGGAGATGCCTGACCGCGCGTTCGATCTCGCCGAATTTGGCAGGGGCATCCGCCAGGGTCACGCTGCCCATGTCGCGGAATTCAAACACGGGCGCAGGCAGGGCGATATCGTTGAGCGCGTGTTCGACCGTTTCGCCGATGCCGCCGATTTGACCATGGCGATTCTCGCGGTCGTTCTCCGCCATCAGGTCGCGTCCTCCGGCTAATTGCTCGATCCATTCCTTTACTGTCATTCCGACTTCTTTAAGGTCGGTATATTCTCGAGAATATTGGGAAGGCGATTTCCCCGGCGGTTGTTTTGCCCTCCATTCTTCGTAACTTCCAATATTCTTCTTCCAGTAGAACACCGCGCCCGGCTCGCTGCCTGCTTTTTTTAGGGCCACATAAGCCAGCGATTTGAGATTTTTCCCGCCGTGAGCAAATAGCATTTCGTGCTTGGGGAGTGTGTTTAGCATCCCAATAAAATTGGTTCTGGGCATAACCGGGATCAGGTGTTTAACGCCTGGATGTGCCGGCGTCATCGCGGCTGCGCCTCTCGCGTAGGAGGCGACAAGGCTGAGCACCGCAAGCAGAGCGGGATCGCCGACGAGTTCTTGCGGGACCTCGGCGTCTGCGACGTCCTCCGGGGTGATATGAACGATGGCGGGCATGCGGGCGGGCTCGATCAGCGCCGTGGGTGCGCCGTCGTCGGTATGAACGTTCCCGTCGTGCAGCAAGCGATGCATGGCCTGCAACGGCACGGCGGAGGTCGCTTGCAGTCCCCAGATGGAGTCACGAATGTTCTGGTGGCCGAGGATCTCCCAATGGCGCCCACCCAACGCGGGCGTTACCACCCAATCCTGCCAATACTCCATGTGGCGTTGTATATTTGCAGCGATCTTGGCGAGAATGCCGACATTGTTGTTGTTCAGCTTCACGCCTTTTCGATCGCCATCACCATGCACGATGATTTCGACGGCAAGTTTTCGGAGGGGGCTTTCGGCGGTGTAACCGGTACTTTCGGCGGTCAACGACCACATGGTCGTCTCGTCAAACTGCTTTATGGCCTCGTTGGGATAGATGCTTTGGCCCTTGAGTTCATGGCCGCCCAGGCGTTCCGGGTCGTCGGATGGCCACGCCTTGCTTTGTAGTTTGATGGTACTCGATTCCATCTCGATCCCGACGCCGGGCTCAGCCAGGCATTGCACGACAGCTTGAGCGGGGCCGTCACCGGCAGAGGCCTGACGGAGCGTCTGTGGAGACGGCGCACGAACCTGCCTTGCCCGCACGCCCATCTTGTCGGCCTCGCTTTCCAGCGCGGCAGAATCGTTAACGTCCCGACCCCTCAGCTGCAATGTGGGCCGCACGCGGCCTTGCATCTGCTGTACGACATGCCAGGCCTCATGCGGCAAATGCCGCTCCTGCCCCGGACCGAGATGGATATCGTTTCCCTGCGCGTAGGCATGCGCGCGCAACTGGGCGGGCTTGGACGAATTCCGGTGCACACGCACATGGTCCATCGACAGACCGGAGAGCGCCTCCACTCCTGCTTTCAACCCGTCCGGCAACCCGGTGCGGTTCTCCGCGCGTCCGTTCAGCAGGGCCGCGAGTTGCAGCAGCCTGCCCTGGCGGGGGCCGGCGATGCGGACGCCCTCCGGTTCGGTCTCCGGGCGAACGGCCACGCGCTGCTGCAATGCCTGTTCCGCCATCGGGGCCACCCTATCCTGATTGTTCAGCAACGCTACGGCACGGTCTCGACACGCGCTAGTTGTTTACCGCTATCGGCGCCGATTTTGTTGCCGGCGGCTGCCATTGCTTTCAGGGAAGACGCCGCTCACCAGGTGACGTGGATCGGGTCGGCCATCCAACGATGGTAGACCAGGGAAAATCCCCAAGGGACCCGATCCGTCAGCACATCCAGCGTCTTGCGCTGAACGTGCAGCGTCCATTTCGCGTCGCCGCGCTGCAGTCGTCCGTCGCGCTGGAGGAACGTCTCGCGCAGTCCCGCCAAAGACGTATTGGCGATTGCCGTCCAGTTGGCGATCACCGCGCGCAGCATGTCGTCGCACAGCGCGAGATCGGCCGCTGCGGGCGCGATCGACCGCGCGACGGGTTGCACCACCGGAATCCCGCACACCAGCTTGTTGAGCACCAGTTCCGGCTCTGGCGCGTCCAGGCGCATATCCACCAAATATTGCAACAGATGCACCGCACGCGATGTGGCTTCCTCGCCCTGAAAGCGAGGGGCTCCGTTCTCGGATGTGGTCAGAAGTCCCAGACGGTCGAACAGCGTCGGCAGATAGGGGCTGAGAAGCACCATTCCGGCATTGCGGATGAAAACCGGATGGCCGGACTCCACCGGGGGCGGTGCACTCTCCGCCTTGGAACGACCGGCTGGATTGTGGTCCCCGCGCTTCGCGGCCGCCTTGCGGGCTGCCGGTGCGGAAGACCCGGTGGCGCGGCGCAGGGCCGCCAAAACCGACACGTTGCCGCCGTCCCCGGCCAGCGTTTGGGTGCGCGCCCGCAACCTGTCCGCCTGCTCCGCTTCATGGTTCGTCAGGGTCGCGACCAATTCTTCCATCGCCGTGACGAGATTGAACGAACCTGGCGCGGAGGCGAGCTCGAGAATTCGTTCCCAGAGTTGAGTGGACTCGGTGCGCCGCGCGCCGAAGGGCGCGATCTGACGCCATGCCACGCCAAGCAACATCGCGGCGTCGAGCAGCGGGCCCGCTGCGGATGGCAGTAAAATTCGAACCAGGCGGCCAAGAGCCTCGTGCGGCAGGATCGCCGCCCAGGTTGCCCGCGCGCCCGCCAGCGCCCGGTGGGCGCGAAGGTAATCGATCAGTGCAGGATCGGCGGAGTCGGCCAGGTGAATGAAATGGCGCACCAGCGCTTGTCGTTCACGGGCATCAGCGGCCGCGCCGCGGAGCCACGCGAACAGGCGATCAGGATCGGTCGCGGAAGAGGGGCTGGCCTGTGGCAGGGTGGATGGCGCAGACACCGGCGCGGTCAGGTCCGTGAGATCGAGTTTTCCGCCCTCCAGCGTGGCCGCGACCGCGCGCAACAAAACCTGCTGGCGACGGCGATCATCCAAGCCGGCCAGCGCAGGCGCCAAGGGGCCGGCGGCATTCATCGCCCATGGCGCCAGGCGCTCCAGCAAGCGCTGCCCGGGACCGGCCCCGAGCGCATCGATAGCCCGCCACAGGCGATCGATGGTGTGTTCGGGGACCTCCGCCAGGAAAAGCCAGGTGAGGTCCGCCAGGCTCATGCCCGGAAGCCCGGCGAGCGCCTCCGTCGTTTCCGTCCCGGGGGGCAGCCACCAGGGCGCCGCACCATGATCGAGCCAGTGGGCGATCAGCGCCAACCGATCGAGGCGCGCACGAGCACGGTCCGGCACCGACGGCCAAGTCGGCGTCTCGCCCCGCAGCACGGCGGCCAGCTTGGGCAGCCAAGCCGTCAGTTCGGCTTCGCCCAGGCCTCCGGCCCAGAGCAGCGCCTGGTTCGTTTCACCCGGTGCCAGGCAGTCGAGCAGTTCCTCGGGCAACAGCCACCCGAGCAACCGCTCCAGCAGGCTTTGTATGGCGCCGGGCGTTTCGCGCGCGCGGCGGCGGATCGCGGCGGCCAGCCAAGCTGGGTCGCGGTCGGCCAAGCCGGGCAGAGCACGACCCACGGCGGGCGCTTGGCCGGTTGCCAGGAAATGTTCGATCCGGCGCCGAAGTTCGGTGTCCGCCCATTTCTGAGGGGTGCGATCCAACTGTTCAGCCGCCAATTCGTCGGGAAGGGTGTAGGCGGAATTCGCCGCTTCGGCGTTTCGGCCGGGGGCAACCCGCCGTATGCCGCGCCTCAGGTTGGCGGCCAACGCGTCGGCGGGAACGCCACCGTCGCGGGCGAGACCCCCTATCAGATGGCGCCACAACGCGCGCCGGTCGAAGCGGCCGTGACCCAGGCCGGCCAGATAGGTGACCGCGAGCGCCCAAATGAGCCGCCCAAACCCGGCTTGGTCGAGCGGTAGCAGCGGCACGGCGGCATGCAACTGCGACAAGGCGCCGAGTTCCGTCGTCAGCGCCGTGGAATTGACCCGATCAAGCGCGGTCAGAAGCCCCGACCGGCCGGCTTCGTCCGTGCTGGCGGCGATATCCATCAGGGCCTGGGGATCGGCGGCGGCGCGCACCATATCGGCGAACCCCGTCGCGTTCCCGGACGAACCGGCCCCATGAACGGGCGGGCCGGACGGCGGTCCGTCATTCAATTCCGCCAGCAGGTCCGACAGCACGCGTGGCAAAGACGAACCGAGACCTCTGGTTACCCCAACCCGCTCCACGGCTTCCGCCAGAAGGCGCAACAAGTCGCCGTAGTCGATGCCCGCGCCGATCGCCTCCCGCTCCAGCAAGAATGCCAGGAATCGACGCCGATTGAACTGCGTGCCGGCATCGCGCAAGAGAAACGTCAGAGCGGCGTTCCAGAGCAGCCTGCCAAGGACCGGTTCCGCGATCCGGACCAGCGACGCCAGGGGTTCGTCCCGATGCGCCAGAATGATCTCTGCCTTCAGCCTCAGGATCGTCGCAGCTTCGGCCGGGGTCAGCATCGCCAACATGGCTTGGAGGCCGTCCTCGCCGGCCTGCAGCACAAGCCGCTCAAGCACGTGAGGGTCACGGACTCTGCGACGCAGCAAGGCGGCCAGCGCGGTGGGGTGCCGCTCAGCCAGTTCCAGCGTGCGGGCGCCCGGATCGAACGGCGCCGCGCCGCTTAGGAACGGGACCGTGCCGGTCGTCAGCCAGGTCTCGAACTGATCCAGCCGGTTGTCCAGGGGCGCCACGAGGCGACCCTCGTCCGAGGGATCTTGCCGGGCACGCAGAATGGCTTGCTCCAGGGCCTCGGACAAAACGGCTTCCAGTGCGGACAGAGTGTCTTCTTCCAGCTGGTCCGGCCGCACGGTGCCCAGATCGAGGTCCAGCCGGGCGATGCGCAAATGCGGGCCGTCGGGCGCAATCGCATCGAACACACGCTCGAGCACGCGCGGCATCAATTGCCAGGCCAGGGCCTCGATCCGGGACCGCAGCGCGAGAGCCATGTCGAGGTCTGGAATCGCGGCCTCGATCTGCAGTCGGCCGACGATGTGCGGCGCGATGGCCAGAGGTTGGTTTCCCCGATTTCGCCGCAGTCCAACCGAATGAGATCAGGCGGCTTGGACCCGGGGCGGTGAGTACGAAGATGCGAGTATCAAGGTAGGACGTTAGTCACCAAAAACGCCATGATCAAATTGATGGATGCCACCCGCCGGTTGCGGCTGGGGGACCGGGGTCGCATACTCCGACGGCCGATAGGCCTGTTCCGGGGTTCGCGTCATGTCCACGCCCGATATCACAACCGGTGCCATGCTGAAATGCAGTTTCGGCACCACGCCCGCCGCCCTGATCGTCCTGCCGCTGAACCGGGTCACAGCCGGCGGAATGCCGGCGGCGACGATCATGGACAACAAGCCGATCGTGAACGTGCCGCCGTTCGCCATGTGCATGAGCACCAGCAACCCGGCGGTGATCGCGCTGACCGCCGCGGCGATGGGCGTGTTCACGCCCGCCCCGTGTATGCCCGTGCTGACGGCACCGTGGACGCCCGGAACACCGACGGTGACGATCGCCGGTTTGCCGGCGCTGGATACCAGTTGCAAGCTGATGTGTGCTTGGGCCGGGGAGATCATGATTACGCAACCGGCGCAGATGACGGTGACGGTGCCGTGAGTTACGAGCAGAGTGAACCAAGGGGCTTGGTATCTGACCCGGATTGAGTTGAACCGACAGGCCGTCTCCGGGTTTACGGGCGCCATTCGCCTTCAGGGCCGTTGCCCGTTAATCCGTGTCCATGGAATCGGGAGCATGCGGTGGGGGTAAAACGGGAGCATGCGGTGAGGGGAGCTCGGCCAACCTGATCGCAGCATCGGGGAAATTCCCCGCCGCGAAAGTCTGGAAGATTTCCATGAGCACCGGCATATTGCTGACCATTTGTTCGCCTTTATTGTGCATCTTTTCTAGCTCCCCCTTGCTCGGGAACACGTCCGCCTCGGCCGATAACGACGCCAATTTCAGCCGTTCGATCCATACCAGGCGGTTCCCGTAATTCGGGTCCCCAATCCGCGGCAGATGCGCTATCACGCCCTGGATGAGCTCACGGTAGATGTTCGATTTGGCGTCGTCCCTAGACTTGTGCAGCGCGTCGATGATGTCTAACTGATTGATTGTGTCGGCTGGAATCCGCTCAATCAGGCTGTCCAGTCGAACGCGCAGCGAGTTCAGCCGCTGGTTCTCCGTCGCCGAGCCCGCCCAGAGGTTGCCGGGCACGCTGTTGAGCCGCGCCAGGATGTTCACGGCCAACTCTATGACCACATCGGCGTCGTCGTCGTGCTCCCCAGCATCGTCCGCGCCCACAGCCAGCGCCAGCTGCTGCAAAACCGGTACGACGTCGCCCGCTATGACGGCGCCCGCGCCGGGTTCAGGGACAAACAGCGAGTTCAGGTAGCCCATGAATTTGGTGCGAATAAGGTGGTAAGGGATGACGTGCCGGATATTTTCCAGGTGCGGCTTGGTCTTAACGGCTGCCACGACCTCTTTCGTCCAGCCAGGACGTCCATGGAATGTCCAACCCAGCTTCGACTTAACCGGCGCTAGTGTCAGATTGCCCATGCCTGGGATGGTGGGCCGGCGCACGATCTCTTTGAAGCCTTCGACGGTGAACCCGTGGTGGCCAGTGAGGCTGCCACGGATATCGACGTCCCAATCTCGATCGTCGGCAGAATACATCTCCAGCTTCGCCTCCAGCGCGGGACTCTTATTCCGGGCGCGGTCCTTCAGCTCGTCTTTTTGCTCCGGGGTCACGGCGAGGGTGCCGAAGTACAGGCGGCCCTGCGCCACGGGCGCGGTGGGGCCGGCCGCCTGGATCAGCGACGCCCGGGCCGGAACCGTCCCGGTCGCCGCCCGCGCACCCATCATGTCCGCCTCATGTTCCAGCCCCTTGTCGTCATTAACCGAAACGCGCCCCTTCAGCTGCTTCGTGGGCTTCACCCGTCCCTGCGCCTGCTGCACCACATGCCAGGCCTCGTGCGGCAAATGCTTCTCCTGTCCGGGCGCGATATGAATATCGGTGCCCTGCGCATAGGCATGCGCATTCAATTGTGCCGGCTGGGACGAGTTGTAGTGAACCTTCACGCCATCCATCGACAGCCCCGACAGCGCCTCGACTCCCGCCTTCAGCCCATCGGGCAGCCCGGTTCGATTAGCCACCCGCTGCAGCGGCCCCTCAATGCGTGCAACCCGGCTGTTCAGCATCTTGCCCAGCGCGGCAAGCCGTGCACCGCGGGGGCCTGCTGTTCGAACACCTGGAGTTTCGTTGTCCTTTGGCGTCGGTGGCCGGTGAGCTTGTATCAGCTTATCCATCCAGATTTCCTTCCGGCGGTGCCAGCCAGAACGGCATTGCGACAGGGGCCGAACCGCCACCGCTGGCCGTCGTGTCCCCGTCATACGCCACGCCCTCCAGCGTGCTGCCGTCGCTGATGCTTTGCACCATGCAATATCCCGGCGTAACCGTCGGCACCGTGCTGCCCGATCGCCAGTAATACGGAAATTTCAAATCATCGAGTTGGCTCCCGGTCAGCCCACAGGTGGCGCCGACGTAAAGGCCCGCGCGATAGTAATCCGCGACGGTGACCTGTTCCCGCCAAGCATCGCAATAGTCGGTGACGTCGCTCGCCGGGGTGCCGCTCGCCACCCCTTCCAGGTCCAACCACAGGCAAACCCCGACCGGCAAACCGACCGCCCGGGCATTGCCCATCGCCGCCTGTCCATGACGCCGGCCGAGCGCGCGGCTCGGCAGCCAACCGGCCCCGTCGACATGCTGCACCGCCATCAAGGCGAGGCCCGCACCGAGAATGGCTTCAGCCTCCGACTTACTCAGATCGGTGGGCGCTCCCGGCATCGTGCGAGACAAGTAGCGGACGACGAAGGTGAAGCCGCTCGTGACGAACGCACCGGCCGAGACGGCGGTCAGCACGGTGTCGGTGTCGAAGCCTTTGGCGCCCGGCGTCGCGGCGACGACGGTGCCGGGCAGCGTCGATCGGGGTGTCGGCGGCAGGGCGGCCGGCGGTGCGCCCTGCGCCGCGCTGGCCCGTGACCATGGCCACCGCCGTTTCACCCGGGGTGCGGCCGCCTCGGCCGGCACCATCTCGGCATCAGCCGGCGCGACCGGTCCGGCATCCGGTAATGCTGTTTCCGGCGCCGGGCGGGTGGCGGACGGCACATCGATCGCATCGCGGGGCGTTGCCGATTCGACAGGGGGGACGGAGGGCGGGGGATCACGCTCCGCAGCCGCCGTGCCTCGCATATCTTGTGGGGCCGGCGCCGGCGCCGGCGGTGGCGCGGGCGCGGGCGGCAAGGGGGACATCCGCCCGAGTGGGGATGCCGGCCGCGGCGGTAATTGCCGAAACAAATACCGTTCTAGATGCCGGCTCGACCTGGCACGGGCGGGGGCCGAACCATCGCGCATCGCATGCGTCCATTCGCGATAGAGATGACGGAAACGTCGCATCCGTGCGTGCCCCAGGAACAGGCAGTCCAGGGCGATATGGGCGGGTGTGTTGGCGCGCAGGACCGCCGTCGCCTGATCGCGCCAACCCGCGGAGCCCTGCTCCGTGTGGTTGGCGGATGCCACGGCGGTGATCCGGAAATTATAGCGGTCCTCCTCGCCACCGATACTGGGCCGCGCATGGCGCAATAGGATCCACTCGACGATGAACAGTTCATGCCGTTGGACACGGTGCCGGCGGGTGGTTCGAACCAGTTTCCGCAGTGCATGGATCGCCGCCGCCTCATCACGAAATTCGCCGATACTCCACCAGTCGCCGTCCTCGTCGATACAGACCAGGAAAACCGTGCTTGTATGCTCGCTGTGGCGGATACGGTAACAGCCCGGATCATCGAGGGTGGCCAGCAGGGCCGCGCTCACACGATGGCCCGCAAGCGGCGAAGGGCTTGGTGACGTGCCGGATAGCCCGTCGTCGTCCGCCCATTCGACCGACTTGAATGCCCAATCCAGCTCTGGCCGGATGTCGGCGGGCAAAGGACGTCCGAAGCTAACGTCCGAGCGTTCCAGGACGGCGAAGGGCGCGTTCTCATCATCGATCGCTTCGACATCCGCCGCGTCACCGTCGTCGTCGGGGGAGTCGTCGACCGTCAAAACATCCAGCAGACCCAGTTCTATACGGCTGAGCAGCTCGACGCCTGCCACGCTGCGTGCCGAGTGCGGCCGCCGGTAATCGAGGCCCCGGCCTCGGCCGCCCGACGCCAAGGCCACGCGTCTCAATAACGTTTGCTTGGCACGGATCAGCGCCGCGGCTTGTGTCTCGCTTTCCGACCGCTGCTGGGTATCTCGCATTGCATAGGCATAGAAGGACAGAAGCAGGTCCAGGATCTGGTTCCGGCGCGCGGCGACCGAATCCGTGACGGCGGACAGTTCGGCCATTCCGGTCAGGTAGTCGGGACTGAGCAACGGGCCGCAATCCGGAACGATCAGCGCGAGGGACTGCCAGGCATATGTGGCGTCCCCGCCTGCCTGTATCGAGATCAGCTGGCGCAGGAAGGCCAACTGACTGAAGTAATCCGCCATCAACTGATCGAAGGGCATCAGATAGCCCTTCAATTGTTTGGCCTGAGCTTGGCGCGCCGGGGTCGCATCTGGCGGCAGACCGCCAAAGCCGATGCCATAGATACCGGGAAACTGGTCCTGGACCGACGTGTAGGCGGCAAGATCCTGGTACTGCCCGGACGGCACCGCATAATGCGTGCCGTATTCGGTCCGCAGCGGATAGATCCGGCGCTGCCGCGTCCATAGAAGGTTGAGTTTCCGGCGCACACGATCCGGATCGGGCAAGCATTGGGCGTGATTCCGGATCATCCGGATGGAATAGCGGCCATCGTCCGGCGTCGTCCGCAGCCGCGCGACCGTCCCTGTTCCGACCGGAACACGCTCGTCGCCGGTAAAACGGCCGGCATGCCCCGCGACCTGCACCGAAAACCGGTCGACCGCCAGCACGCCCTCGGTCTCGGACAGAATCTGCTGAAGCTGGGCAACATCGACATGGTCCGGCAGCGGCGTCAGCTGATCGTCCGCGATAAAGCCGCGCAGCATCAGGGGGCCGGAAAAGATCTGGCTGGACTGCATGCCGAGGGTCAATTCGGCGTCCAGATCGGTGCGCTTCGGCTCCGGTGCCAGGAAGAGGCCGAGCTGAAACAGCGCCCTTGCCAGTGTGTCGGACGGATCGGCCCCATCCTCCAGTTCGACGCTGGCATGGACGATTGTTTCCAGCGGAGCCAGGACATGAAGGGGTTGGTGGACGTCCTCGCACAGTGCCCGGTGGGCGCAGTACTCCCGCATGACGCGGCCGATCAGCCGTTCATGGTCGTGCGCCGCGTGGTCTTCCCCCGCCGGCGCCAGGATGGCAACGTCGTACAGGCCGGACAGGCCGGTGTCCGGCGGATGCTTGGTGAACCAGACATTCGCCACCCCGGGGACACGATCGACGATCAGGCGTCGCAGGTCGTTTGCCGTCACGGGATTGCAAGGCAGGATAGCCCGCGCCGGCACGAGGCCGTGGTGCCGGGGATTGAATCGGCGGTTCTCGGGCGGCGCCAACAGATCGCGAACCGGCAAATCCGCGCGATAGGGCATTTCGGTCAGGGCGTAGCAAAGCTGCTCGATGATCGTCACGCCCGGATCGGAAAAGTTGTAGTCGGTCCAGATATCGCCCGACATTTGCTGCACGAGGCGGATCGCCTCGGTGCGCAAAGCCTCGTATTCGAAGCCTGGATCGGCCAAGGCCGCGCGGGCGATCGTTCCGGACGCCCCGCTCATGCCCGGCCTTCGTTCATGAGCGGCCGGATCGAGAGGTCGGGCGTTGTGCTCTCGGTCCGCCCCTTCAGGCAATGCTTGAGCGCGGAGGTGAAATATCGCCAGCCGCCGCTATGCGTCCCTTTATCGTGCACGATCTCCAGCGAAGTAATGCCCACCACGTAGGGCTGGCCGCGGATAAACTCGGCGATGGCATGTCTCGTATAATAGTTCGCGGGCCGCGGGCCGAGCGACGGGTCGGGCCACGGCGAGAGCCACTTGATCAAGTCGGTGTCGAGCCGGTCCGCGAACGCCGCAGGCGTGTCGGCGTCATCGAAGACGAGCACCGCATGGACGGTGATGCGGCAGTAGGGTGGATTGGTCACCGAAAGCACGATGAATGGGCTGATCACGTCTCTCACCGCCTCCCCGACGCTGGCGAGCACGCTGGGGTCCGCCTGCGGTATCGTCGGGTCGTCCACATTGGGTGTGGACCGGCCGGCCACCGCGACAAGCCATATCTTGCCGGGTGCCGGTTCGCCGGAGTCGCTGTCGGTGGCTGGAACGACTGCCAGCTGCCAGAGCGAGGGAACAGCGGCCAGAACCAAACGCGCATAGTCCCATGCGTCGATGCCGAATCCCTTGTGCCGCAGACGCTCGGCCATCCACATGTGGAAATCGGGTCCGGTGGCACGCGGTTCCCCGCCGATCGATTCCAGGGCTTGGACGATGGTGGCGATACCGTTCAGCGGCGTATTGCTTTGCGTGATGGTCAGCGGGGCGATCGGTATCCCCAGGGTCTCGGCGCCGCCCGGGCCGATCCACGTGGCCCTGAGGGCGTTGGTGGCAACCGACGCCAGCAGCGGTATGTTGTTCATGCCGCTGACCAGAACGACCCGCAGGTTCGGCGTCGCGCCGGGCGCCTCCGTTCCCTTGAGGCGCAGGGTCACGATGCCGCTGTTCATCAAGCCGTTGGTGCTGTCGCCGGTCACCTCGATCGGGGACCATCGGGTGCCGATCTGTTGCTGCCAGCGGAGCACCGGCTTCTCGGTCGACCAGCCGTCGGGACCGGCCTTCAGGATGAACAGCAGCGACACGGCCGGCACCAGCATGGACAGCGGAATGTAGAGCGCGGTCTGTAAATCCTCATGCGGGATGATGAGCCAGGGCGGTGCCGTGCCGGCGGCCAGGTCTGCCGGCTCGGTGGTCGCTCGGGGCGGAGCCATTTGGTTGAACGGCCGCAGGTAGAGAAATTTCCCCTGTGGCGTAGCCCGGTCGTCGCCGGTGCCGTTCGCGGCGTCGGCCAGGGTCGCGTGCTGGCTCGCCGGCGTCAGGAGCGCCGACGCGGTGTAGCCGATCGTGACGGCCGCGGCGATCGGCTGCCAAGGCGGGTTTGGCAGCGTCGGAATGACGGTGCTCGTGGTGCCGCCGGACCCGGCGATCAGTGCCTCCGCCTGCTGAAGCGCACCGTCTATGGCGGTCATCGCGGTGGCAACGGATTGTCCAGCCGTGGCGGCCAGGCTGGCGGTGAGGGCCTCGGCCGCGGAAAGGAGCGCTCCGGCATGGGTCAGCAACGCCTCGGCCTCGGATCCGGCCTCGGGAGCGATGCGGGCGATCCATGTCTTGAGCGTGGCCAGCATCGCGTCGCTGCCGGCCTTACTCTTGCCGCCGAAACGCCGGGTGAGGAACGATTCTGATTTCCGGGCTGCGTTCGAGAGCGAATCCTCAAGGCCCGTCAGCCACGACCTCTGCCGATCCGGAGATGCCCCGCTGGCCGCCACCGCCTGTCTCGCCACTACGGCGGCCTTGTCCGCCAGCGCCTTTATCGTCTGCCGGGACGAGGCCTTCATCCTGTCGAGGTCGTCCTTGCCGCGCGCTGCGGTGGCGGCCAAAGCGGGCCGCGCCTGGCGAGCGGAGGCGCTATCCGATTGAGACGCTTTCCCCGACGGCGTCAGCGCGATGATTTGTTGCAACGATGCGTAATTGAGGTTGGCGGCATAGAGCGTATTGCCGAAAGCGTAGTCTGGCGCCTCGAGCGTCATGCGAAGCGCGCTTGTCGAGGGATCGTAGAAACTGGAAGGGGTGGCCGACACCACGGACGCCCCGGCGAGAAGCGACACCGAAGCGATGCCTGAGGCAGGTTCGGTTTCTCCGGGCTTTCCCGGGTCGGACTGGAAGAGGCAGAATTGCGTGGCGTTGCCGTTGTCGTCCTTGGCGATGTCCCACATGCCCGGATTGTCGACGCTCAAAGACACCTTGAAACTGGTGTTATCGAACAACGGGGGAAATGCGATCTGCGATGTGGGGGGCACGGGCGGGTACGGAAGGCCGTTCGCATCCAGCGCGTAGCCCTTGTAGTAACCTTTGAACCCGCCGGTGGTGACCGGCAGGCCGGCCCAGGCAATCGACAAAGAGAGCGTTTTGAGCCGTTTGACGAACAGTTCCGGCGCGTAAAGGCTCAGCGCCGAACCCTTGGCGGGGATCAGGCCGAGGACCGGGAAATCCGCCGTCATGTCGGCCGGCCCGCTGGGCGCGGGAATGCTCAGTTCCGAGAGGCCTGTCACCGTGACGTTCAGGTTCAGGGCGGAGATTCCGATATTCGGCAGGATCGCAAATGGATTGAGTCCAAGCCGTTCCGACTTCGCCTCGGTGATCTCCGGCCTGAGGCTGAAAACAATTGCCGGCTGCTCTTTGGGCGCGGCAAACGCGGAGGCCGGCAGGGATGGTGCGGGCGCGTCGGCCTCGGGTTTGGTCGAGAGCGGAACCAATGGCGGCGCATCTGCGGGCAGGACGATGCTTACGGTCAGAACGTTCTCTTGTCCGACCTTGATGCTCTGTGACGGGACGGTCATCCAGCCGTCTGCGGTCGAATAGTGGATGGAGAACGACTTGGAGATGATCGTCTCCAGATCCGTGACGGAGCCGGCATCGCTGCCCGGCTCCAGCCCGTCGATCGGGTCTCCGACCAGCTGGATGTTAAGGGAAATATCGATCCTCCTGGATCCGCCGCTCAACATCAACACCGGGCTGACGATGCAAAAGCCCAGTGTCGCCTGCTGCATCGCCAGGCTTCCGGTGTCGAGAACGCGCCCTGCGCCGAAGAGCGGGAATGCCGCGCCGATCCGGGGCGGGCTGGGCGAGAATACGACGTTGCCGGTCCACATCGATGTGGGTGCCTGGCCCGGCCCCGTGATGCCGACGGCCGTCTGGACGCTCATTTGCTCGACTGTCGCGGCGGTCACGTCAAGCGACGTGTCCGCCGCGAAGCCGATAGCCTGCCCATCCGCGCTGGTTCCGGCGGAAAACACCGTTCCCTTGGGAACCGAGGCATCGAGTACCCCGGCTGCGGTCGTGAAGGACAGGAACACCTCGCTGGGGACGGCGTCCCGGCTGTCCTGTTCCAACATCTCGCCGTAGTAGAAATCGATGAACCGGCGAGGAAAGCGGTTCAGGCGCCCCCGCGCTTTGGCGAACAGCGTGGCGAAGGCGTTGTATAGCGCCGTTTGCGGCGCCTGGCCCGATGCGTTCAGCGCGACAAGCAGGCTTTGCTCCGCCGCTTCCATGCCGTCGGTCAGCTCGGCGACGACCGATGCGATCGTATCCTCCAGCAGGGCGATGAGCGTGTTCAGCCACCTTCTGGCCCGGTCATGCCGGTGGTGCGCGAGACAATCCTCCAGGCTGCGATCCCCGAAATGAAGGCGCAGGCTCCGCAACGGCTCCGCCAGCGAGTCGCGCCGCACCGTCCGGGTGACGCCTTTCAGATCGGCTTCCGGATCGTCCTGCCCCTCGATCCCGCCGCCCAGCACGGACACCAAGCGCACGATCGCGCGGAAAATCCGGCGCAGATGGAGCGCGCATTTCAGCAGGTCGATCTCGGCGCGCACCAACGCCAGAAGGGCCCGAAGTCCTTGCTCGATCTCCGGCAAATCCAGCGCGGCATGCGCGGCCTTGGTGGACGTCGGGCCGGTGGCGAAAAATTCGCTCCAGTCGCCGTGCGGAATGTTGTTCAGATCATAGAATCGGATGAGTCTGCCGTACTGCGTGGCGAAATCGAGCAATTGCGGGAGCGTGCGGGCATCGGGCTGGAAAGTTTCGGGCGCGGGCGCGCCCAGCTTCCGGTCACGCTGGCTGACGGCGCTGTTCAGAATCTTGGATGTGATCGGCGCGCTCACGTTCTCTCTCATCACGAAGGCGGCGGCGGCAATGTCGACTCGTTCAGATAATATCGGTAGACCAGATTGGCGCGCGAGTTGGTCTGCCGGACAACGTAGTCGATCGAAATGATCAGGGAGCCGGGCGCATCCGCCCGTGTGGCGGTCGAAATATTTTGGACGGTGACGCGCGGTTCCCATTCAAGAATCGCGTTGGCGACCATGGACGAGATTTCGTTGGCAGAGGTCGTGGTCAGGACAGTGAAGACCTTTGAGATCAGGTCGCAGCCGAAACTCGGCAGCATGATCCGTTCGCCCAGGCTGGTGGACAGGATGATCCAAAGACTTTCGCGGATATCCGTGTCCCCGCTCACCATGGAGACGGATGCGGCCCGGCGGTCGAAGGTGGGCGGAAAACTCCAACCGCATCCAAGGAAGCTCGGATAGGTCGCGGCGGGATCGGACGCTTCAATGGCCGCCGATTTGCGAACGGGGGTGCTCATGGATTTAGCGCCACTGTGGAACCTTTGACCTGCACCACCCCGCCGGAGGTCAGCTTCGCCGTGCTCTGGCCGGACAGTGTCAGCGAGGTGCCGGCGGAGATGGTGACCGAACCGGTCGCGGTCAGTTTGATGTCGGACTTGCTGTCGATGGCGATGCCGTTGGCGTCCATGGTGACCGTGTTGCCGTTCGCGTCCGTCAGGACGATCGACTTCGCGGTATCGTCGATCCGGATGCTCTGTTTTGCTGGCGTCGTGAGTTGAATCGCCTGCTTGTCCTCGATGAAATCGAGGTGCATCAGCGACCGCGATACGATGCTTTTGGTGTTGTTCTTGGGATCGCCGTTCGGCGTGGCCGCGGGGAAGGGCGGCGGGTTCTTCTTGCTGTAGAGGCTTCCGAGGATCACCGGAGAACGCGGATCGCCGCTGAGGAACGCCAGGACGACCTCGTCGCCGATCTCCGGATAGAACAACGATCCCACGGCGTTCGACGCGTAGTAGGATCCGAAACGAGCCCATAGTGCGGCGCCGCCCGTAGCCTGCAGCAGGGGCACGGTCACCAGTACCCGGAATTCGCCATCGGGATCCTGATCGATTTGCTTCACTGTCCCGATTTGCAGATCGTTGATGGACGGCATTTGACCGGAGGCGCCGGGCGCCTCGATCCGGGGCGCCGTTGCCGCGAACCAGTGCGGCGACAGACCGATCCCGATCGAGGTGCGCCACAGCAGCTTTTCGAGGCTGTGATGCACATCTGAAACGTAAGCGTTGCCGTTGAAGCGATCCCCCACGCCCGCCAGGGTGACCATGCATCCGGGTGTCGCTAGCGCGCTGCCGAGGAATCGTGCCGTGCCACGAATTTTGGCGAGCTTCGCTTGAAGAAGTTCGGCCGACGACCATTGCGTCAATTCGTCGGTCTGCAGCGCGCCCGCAGTCTGCTGGGCATAGGCGCCGATGTTGAATACCCCGGCGAGCGTGTCGGACGTGAGATTCCCGGGCGTGGTCACGCCGGCCTGCGCGCTGCCCGAGGTCGCCAGCGACTGGGTCGCCGGATCCCACGCGAAGCTTTGGATCGACGCCGCGGTGAACTGGGTGGACGCGTCCATTTCGGCCTGGAAATCCAGGATCGATACGCCATAGGTAAGCGTCAGCACGGGGGCGGTGCTGGTGTCGGGCGGCTTGACCGTGACGGTTCCGTCGTTGGCAATGACGACCATGCCGCTCGCTTGAGCGCGCATGACCAGCAGGTCCCAACTGGTGGAATAATACTGGACGATCGATTCGTGCGTCACGGTAGTCGTGGTGACGTCCGGCTTGAGCTGGGCCTGGGTGATCAGCTTTTCGCAGACCTCGCTATCGGTGATCTGGAGCTCGCTGTTGGTGAAAATCGCGTTCTGGCGGGCCAGCGTCATGACCATGGCGGGATCGGTCGCTTCCACCACCAGCCGCGGCGGTCCGTTGGTGCTCGCCTCCAAACCCATGCGATAGACGACGCCGGAGAAGACGTCGGTCAGATTGCCGTTGTATCCCATGGAGATCGTCAGCTTCGCGCCGGGAATCAGGGTCGCGCTGTCGCTCAGCGGAAAATTCTCGGCTGACGCGCTGCCGTCCGAGACGACCAGCCGAGCCTTGGGCACCTTGTTGACGCCGGTCCAGACGTCGATGGAGATGACCTGAGCGCTGGTCGGCAGGACCGCTCCGTCGGACGTGACGGTATAATTCGGATCCGTGACCGCCAGTTGGACCGGAGAGGGCGCGGTCATTGCGGCAATCCGTTCAGGGGCGGGAACACGAGCTGCGTCCCGGGCGGAATGGCGCGGAAACTGGACAGTCCGTTGAATTTGGAGACTTTGAGGTAGTACCCGCTGGAGCCGTAAATCTGGAAGCACAGCCAGGGCAGGGTATCGCCCGCCTGGACCTGGATGATGTGGGTCATATCCGGCGACTGGTTGTTGGCCTTTTTCGCGAGCTGCAACTCGCTGCTGAACGCCTTGAAGTTGACCGAAACTTTGGCGCGCAGCGGCGTGCCGTCCGGCCGGAACAGCGTGTAGTTGACCTTCATCGACGACAGCACGCACTGAAACTGTAATTGCGCCCAGCTCAGTTTCAAGTAATTCGGCCGGTGCTGCTTTCCGTTGACGGTGACCGTCAGGGCGGCGAATTGACGGATCACGTCAGCCACCCCGTTCGTATACGGCGTCTGTCCCGTGGGCGGCGGTATCGCGCCGGTCGCGTCGAAGACCAGGTCGAACGCCATATCCTGCGCCGCGACGCGGTTGAAGTCCGGCGATGTGCCGGGGCTGCCCTGGCCTTGGCGGTCGTTATAAAGCACCTGGGCGTTGTAGGTGTAGCTGGAGGGATTGATCCAGACCGTGAAGGGATTGGGTATGTCCTCGGTGCTGGGGACCTGCGTGGTGAAGGCCTCGTCCGAATAGGCGACGATGGTCATCTTTGTCGGCAAGTCAGCGTCCCTCACGCTTCCGCAGCGTCCACAAAACCTGTGCGACGCATGCTTCGACGATCGTATCGATCATATCCGGCGACAACTCACCGGCGTCGCCGCGCGGCTCCGCCGCCAGCGTCTCCGACGGCGTGCCCACCGCCATGTGCACGCCGATCTCGCCGATCTCGATAGGCATTCCGTCTACTCCGTGCAACGGGGGGACATTCCCACCTAGTGCACCGACACATTCACTTCGTTGATGCGTCAGCACACTAGCTCTTTGTTTTTGCATCAATTTTCCAAGCCTCGGCTATCGCCTCCGTTTGGATTGATGCACTAGCTTCCTGGCGGACCGTTTGCGCTGGTCACGGTGCTATAGGCGAACTCCAGCGTCTGGGTCAGAACCGTGGTCGTGTTGTTGGCATCGAGCGCGCCCACCTCCCACTTCACCGGCCACGCGTCGTTGAATGTCCAGGTCACCAATACCTTCCCTCCGGGGCCGAGCAGGAACACGTTCAATATCTGGGTCGTGATCGGCGTCGTCAGATCCGATCCGACCGTCTGCGCCGCCCAGGTCGCCAAGGCCGAGGTTTTCGTGACGTAGCCGCGCTTGAGCACGAGGTTCGAATGCTTCGTGACCCCCGGCAACTGGTAGACATAGCTGTTGTTCCCACCCTCGATCACCTCCTCGATCTCCACTTTGGGATCGATTCCGGAGACCTCCTGAAACGCGGCGTCGATCGTCGTCGGTGGCGACGACGATGACGATCCGGAGGCGATGGCGACCGAAAACGAGAACGCCGGGGGCGGATAATAAGTCGGCGCCGCCACCAGCCGGCCTATTGCCCGACGGTCATATATTCATAGGCGACTTCCAGGCTTTCGATCGCGACCTCGTTGCCGTCGGATTTCAGGTCGGTGCCGGAATATTTGGTCGGGAACGCGTTGTTGAGCGTCCAGGTATATTGCACCGCGGCGGATTCATCGATCAAGGACACGACCAGGGTCGCGCGGCTCGGTGCGCTGACCTGGATTCCGTTGAGCCATGTCCAAAAGGACTGGTCGCCGACGAAAATGCCTTTCTTGAACGTCACGTTGCCGACCTTCGACAGGCCGGGCATCTTGATCGGAAACAGGTTGGGGCTGGAGCCGTCGCGGTATTCGACGACGGTGACTTCTTTTTCCAGCCCGGTGACTTCCTGGAACGTGACCGGGGCGGTGCCGGGAAATCCGGTGACCGAGAAGTAGAATTTGAGTAACGGCCACTGGGTGGCGCTGGCTGTTCCGCTCATGATGATCTCCTGCTGCCTGTCTGTTGATGTGTCTTGGAAACGGGGTTACGCGGACGCCATCATCTGGGTGAAGGTCAGCACGATGAATTCCGCCGGATGCACCATCTGCAGGGTGACCGTGACCTTCATGTTGCCGTCGAGGATGTCTTGAGCCGTCATGGTGGTGCCGAGGCCGCATGCCACGTTGTAGGCATCGGCGGGCTTCGAGCCCATCAGCCCGCCCTGCTGCCAGATGCCGTTCAGGAAATTGTTGATCGTCGCGGTTACATTGGCCCATGTGACGGCCACGTTCGCGGCGAATACATAGCTTTGCAGCGCGAGTTTGATCGACTGCTCAATCATGATCAGCGTGCGGCGGACCTGGATGTAGCGATAGTCCTCGCTGTTGCCGTCCAAGGTGCGGGCACCCCAAACGACGTTCCCGCGGGACGGTTGCGCCCGGATAATGTCGAACGCCTGGCCGTTCAGCGGCACATTGAATCCCGCCTGTTCGGCATTGTTCATGTTGTAGATGGGGGCGGAAACCTGGCTGAGCGCGAGGTTCGCCGGTGCGTTCCAGACGCCGTTCAGATTGTCGCTCTTCGTCCAGACGCCGGCGAGGATGCCGCTGGGCGGCGCGACGTTCACGCAGTTCACCAGCAGGTTCTTGATCTGAGCGTAGATCGGGACGGACTTCATCAGATAGTTGTCGAGGCTGGTTTGCCATTGCGCCATCGCGGCGGGCGTCGTCGGGGTTGGATAATATGTTGCAGCCGTGCCCGTGACCGCCTGGGTCGTTTGGACGAGGGCCCCTTTGGTGGCTGCTGCGGCAAGGGCCGTGCCGAGAGTCAGCGTGCCGGCCGGGGCCGTTGTCCCTGGCGCCACGGCCGTGACCGTGTTAGCGGTGCCCGCAAGGGTTATCGGCAGAGAATTGGTGCTGGAGACGGGTGTAATGGCGCCGTCGACGAGCACAAATTGAAAGCTTGAAATGTCCTCGACCGTAATGCTGGTCGCCTTCGCCGCGGCATCGGCGGATAGGGCGGTTTGCGCGCTCGTGGTCGTGGGGGCGACAGGCGGTGCCGATGAAACGACGGTTGCGCCGCTCGCGGCATCGGCCGTGCTCAAATCAGTTGCGAATGTCAATGTCCCGGCGGGAGCTGTCGTTACTGTTGCGGCCGTGACTGTGTACGGCGTCCCATTAACCGCCACATTCAGTGGATTGGCAGCGGATACGCTTATGATGGCATTATTCACCAAGATATATTGGAACCCGGTGACATCCACGACATCTACCGTCGTCGACGTCGCCGCCGCGCTCAAGGTGGTCGAGGCGTAGTTGTTGGAATTCGAATACTGAGAAGTGTTGGTGGGCGCACTGGTCGAGGGCAGTGGAAAGGCCGACGCGATCGCACCTTGGACAGTGCTCAACTGCGAAGCCGAATACTGCTGGCTCAGGGCATTCGCGGTCAGGATGTCGTTGATCACCGCGTTGCCGGTGTTGGTGCCGCTGGGATCGACCAGGCTCGTGTAAAGAACGGTGAGTTTGGTCGCGGTTGTCGCATTGACCGCGGGTGCATAGACCGCGCCGTAACTCGCATAGGCAATTTGCGGCGCGATTGCGTTTGCAAGGTTGGTTTGGCAGGCCTCAAGCAAATTGAACGTATTCGCTCCGAGGCATCCGGGCGGATCGATGATCGCCACGCGATCCTGGAGAAGACCTGCCTGGGCCAGCATGGCCTGGACGACCGTGTTGTAATCGTTCAAAGCCAATACGCAGGCTTCGGGGATTACGATCATGGTGGCGCCGGTCACATACGACGCGGCATACAGACCGTTCAACAAGCCGGTCGTACCGGACGGCGTGTTTTGCGGGGCCAGACTTTGGTCCCCGACCGCGATCGCGGTCGGCGATCCGTCGAGCTGGTATGGACCGACCGACACGACGAAGCAGTTTCCGCCGCCATTGGCGAAAAACAGTGCCATCGCCTGGTAAAGGCAATATTGGTTGTTGGGATTCGTCGAGCCGGCGGCTTGATAGGGGGCGATTACGAAGGGTTTTACTGTCGGGCTGCCGGTCGTGTCCGCGGAATACGGAGCGGAGAAAGTGACATTCGGAGCCTGGGCGGGCGTCGTCGCCGTCGGGCTTTGGTCCGGCGTGCCGTTGGCATTCGTGAAGGGCGAAGGCGTTGCTCCAGGATCGATCACCTGGAAGCTGGGAACGGGCGCTCCGCCGAAGTATTGAGTGTAGTCCGTCATCGACGTGATCGGCACCGGCGTGAAATAAACCGTGTTTCCCGTTGCCGGATCCGTCGCTTGTTCGGTGTATCCGATGAAGACCGGCACGGCCGTCGCGACGGCGACGATCGACGTGGGGAACGCCGAAAGCTCCTGGATATAGACGCCAGGTGTTTTGTAAGTTGTTGCCGACATGACAGAAGCCTTTCGTGTTGCGGTTACCCTCGGCGGTTGCGCGATCGCCGGGTCTTGTCAGACGTAGACATAAATTTCTGAAGTTCCGGCCAAGGCATCCAGGTCCTTGGATTTACCGGCCCGTGGGGTACTGGATTGCACGGGCCAGACGGGGGAGGCTGCTGCCACCGGCAGCCGGGCCACCTTGATTTCGCCGCGGCTGCCGTCAGCGCCCTCGCGATGCCCGTTCAGCGCGAACTGATAGGGTGAATGCTGCCGCAACGGCAGGGTTGTCGTCGCGGCGAACCGGATGGCCTGCTCGCCGGTCGGCAATTTTACGCCCGAAGATTTGAACGTCGCGCCGCTTCCGGTGATCTCAAGGTCCATGGGGGCCTGGCCGCGCAGCCCCTGCGACACGACAAAATATTGCCAATATGTGTCGCGCGCCTGGAATGACAGAACCAGATCCACGGATTCCACGGAACCGGCTTGTTGTGGATCGAGGGGAAACGCGGCCGAATTTCCATCGGCCGCAACGGGCTGCGCCAACAGCAGATCGAGCACGCAGAGGGAGACCGGATTGAACGGGACATAGAGATAAGTGATGGGGGCCGGAACCGTCGCGCCCTCGTCCCCGGAGAAAACCACCGTATAGGACCCATAGGGCAACGCGCTGAGGTCGAACGTCGTCCCCGTGGCGTTCGACGTGGCCGGGGCGCCCGAGATATCTGTAAGATGGGCGGTGCAACCCGGTACCGCCGGAACGGACAGGGTTGGTCCGGTCACCGGATACAGCGCGGCCTGGCTCATGCCGCCGGGCGGCCCGAGGATAAGTTCCTTATCAACGGTGGTGGTTTGCAGATTCGATGCATACAGATTTTGCATCGTCGGACTGGTGGTGATCGGAAGGTTGGTGATACCGACGAACAGCGGGTTCATGGGCATCAGCAGGAACGACAGGAAGGTCCAATAGCCCGCACCTGGAGGGGCGGCACGATAATGCCCGGCGACGTAGTTCACGGCCGGGCCGATCCGCGCCTGGTCGATATAGACACCGAAGCCGTCGCCATGATCGCGGAAGATCATGCCGAGCGTCGTCATCAGCGTGGCGCAATCCGGCGTCGGGACCGTCCTGAAGTCCGGGCACCGGCCGCCGTTGGCATTGTAGTAGGCATGCTGGTATTCGACGCCGAAGACCTTGACGAAACCGGCCCTCGTGCGGGTGACGGCGGCCGCCGACCCGGGGGTGGCCGGCGCCGCGGTTGACGCGCCCCGTCCGCGTGGCTTGCTTGCAGTGCCTGGCCGCTTCATGGACGCAGCCCTGTTTGGTTCGTTTCAGCCGCTATTCCCGTCGCGGCATAGGCGCGGGCATCCATCGCGCGCGAGTCGAACTGGATCATCCGCACCCGGTAAAAGGCGCTGGGAAGGTATCGTGTCCCCAGCATGCCCATCACATAATTGACGTCGACGGGGCTCAGGTTCTCGAACTCCAGCGTCAGCTTGTCGATGGCGGGCGAGAGCGAAGGCGCGTTGTCATGGTTGAAGGTGGGGGTCTGCTAAAAATAGCCGATCGTCCGCGATAAGGCCGCCAGACCGTCGCAATAGGTCTTTGCCGAGAAATTCGCCATGAACATCAGATGGACGTCGAGATAGAGCGGCGGACTGATCACCGCGTAAGAATCGTCGGTTCCTTGCCGCCTTACTGAAGGGATCGTGGGCTGAAACGAACTAACGACGCTCTCCCGGGTAATATTGTAGACAGTCATGACGATCTTGTCGTTCGCCGCGTTGTTCAGCGTTCCCTCGTGATTGACCAGACTGGTTAGAACGACCCAGGAATCGTCTCTGCGATCGAGGTTTTCCAAATATGAATTAACCTGTTGATGGATCGTTTCCAGTGCATTTCTGATGAGGTCCATGCCCTACCGCCCGGCGTCCGAGACATTGGGTGGCGCGGTACGAACCCAGCATGCGTATAGCGGCAATGCATCTGGTGGTGTCGTCATGGCCTTTCCCGGCCCAGATCGAGTCCGGGTTTTTGGTGAAGTTCGCGGTTTGATAGACGTTCGAAGCCGACGTGCCTCAGGATCGCAAGGGGGCGTGGAGATCGCCATGCGGGTAACAACCTAAAATATATACTATTTTAAAATTAACAAGAGACATAAATGTTAACATTTACGGGTAAATTCCGCTATTCCGGCCAGAATCAAACGAAGTTGACAACTGATAATGTACGTTTCGAGATTATGTCATTATCTATTTAATTTTATAGAATGAAAATTTGCATATAAAGAATTATATCAATAATATCATTTTAATACGCTAATTTTTACTTTACATATTCTTTAACGCAAACGGATTTAATGTAAAGAAAACCAAAAGTAAAACACGCCAAGGGTGCCGATGTAGAAATATACGACCTGGAAATTTCACAAAAATCCCGAGGCGATAGGTCGGGCTGGGCGTGTTCTCGGGAGAAATGCCTCTCGATCCCGGCGGCATCACGGGAGAAAAATACGCCGGTGATGACTCCGATGGCCGAACCCTTATTGCAGCCAGACCGATGACGCTTATCTGCGACTGTTCTATACGAGTGTGATTATTTGGCGCCGATGGCGCGCCAACTGCGTCGAGGACGCCCGTTCCGAAGATTGCTCGTGCTGGCTGTGCGCTGCGGCCGCTTGAGGCGCTGCTTTATACTTTCGATTTTGCTAAAATCCGCTTTAAGTTGGAGCGATCAAGCGCCAGAGCGCGATCTACGCGCGAGACGGCCTCGATCTTGACCGCTCGATCCGGGCCGATTGGGTCGGCCAGGCCGCTTGGCTGATGATCGTCGACGGGCCCGTGAAGAAAGCCTCGCCAATGGCAGGCAGCGGAGGGAATGGGATGGAATTTTAGGCGGTGCGACCAGGTCTTGGTGTTCGGGAAGATATCGTATCGATCTTGCTGCAGGGATCGCGCCCCTAGGCGTGGTGTAGGAGCGCGGGCTCTCTCGTGATCTACGGCTGGGCTGGCCAGATCGGTCATGCTGGCACTGCGGACAGCAAGACGATGGGATTGTCGCTCACGGTGGCGACGGATTCCAGCGTCATGTAGCGCCCTCGCTGGACGGCCCATTCATCGTTTTGTTCGAGCAGGATGGCGCCGACGAGCCTGTAGATTGCCTCGTCGTTGGGGAAGATTCCGACGACATCGGTTCGGCGTTTGATCTCGCCGTTGACGCGCTCGATCGGATTCGTGCTGTGCAACTTGGCCCTGTGCGCTGCCGGGAAGTCCATGTAGGCGAGGACGTCGTTTTCGGCCTCGTCCATGAACTCGGCGAGTTTCTTGACCTTGGGGCGGAGCTGGTCGGCGACCTGCCGCCACTGCTTGCGCGCGGCTTCGGCGTCGGGCTGCGCGAAGGCCGTGCCGATGAAGGCCGAGACGACGCCGCGCCCCTGCTTGCCGGCGTGCGCCAGAACGTTGCGCATGAAGTGGACGCGGCAGCGCTGCCACGTGGCGTTCAGCACTTTCGAGATCGCGGCCTTCAGGCCCTCATGGGCGTCTGAGATCACGAGCTTGACGCCGCGCAGCCCCCGGCGCGCGAGCGTGCGCAGGAACCCGGTCCAGAAGGTCTCGGCTTCCGAGGCGCCGACGGTCATGCCGAGCACTTCGCGGCGGCCGTCGCCGTTGACGCCGACCGCGATGATGACCGCGACCGAGACGATCCGGCCGTCGCGGCGTGCCTTCACGTAGGTGGTGTCGAGCCAGACATACGGCCAGTCACCTTCGATCGGGCGATCGAGGAACGCCTTGATCTTGCCGTCAATCTCGCCGCATAGCCGGGAGACCTGGCTCTTGGAGATGCCGCTCATGCCCATCGACTTGACGAGGTCATCGACCGAGCGGGTCGAGACACCCTGGACGTAGGCTTCCTGGATGACGGCGGTCAGTGCCTTCTCGGCCATCCGGCGCGGCTCCAGGAAACCGGGGAAGTAGCTGCCTTTCCTGAGCTTCGGAATGCGCAACTCGACCGTCCCCGCCCTGGTCTCCCAGTCACGGTCGCGATAGCCGTTGCGATGGTTCTGCCGATCGGCGCTGCGCTCGCCATGCCCGGCACCGGTCAGCCCCTCGACATCGAGGTCCATCAGCCGTTGCGCGGCAAACGAGATCATCTCCCGCAGAAAATCCGCGTCGGAGTTCTTCTCCAAAAGCGCCTGGAGGTTCATCATATCCGTGGTCATCGTCGGGTCCTTGGTTCGCGTGGACGTTTGGCGACCAAACCCTACCGAAGACTCACGATGACCACCGCTGTGGATAAGTAGCCCGCCGCCGCCTGACTCGTGGCGGTCGCTGCGACGGGCTACTTACCCACAGCTCCTACACCACTCGGCGGGACACGACCGCTGCAGCCGGCGCTCAACCGGCAACGTCGATCTTGACGCAAGTGTCGGCCAGCAAGACAGGCCGTCCCTTTCGGCACGCGGATCGCGCGGGGGGGCACTTCAAAAACCGCCGACATGCTGGGTTAGTCGTAGGATCATGATCCTAAGTCGTTCAGATGGCGGTTTCGGCCCGGATACCGGATATAAGGGATGCCTTGCTCGCTTCTGCATCACGCCACCAGCCTCGGAACATGCTGCTTGTTCGACGCAAAGCTCCGCAACGCTGCCAGATCGCCGTGGAGTACGATCGACAGCGCCTCCGCCTCCGGCACCAGCGTGATCTGGTCGACCAGGCTCCGCACGAGTTCCGCCGCTTCCGCCCGCGTCACCTCGGCCTGCAGATTCTCGTGCAGCGCCGAAATCCGCTCCCGATACCGCGCCGCACCAGATCACGACGTGGCGGGGGCAGTTGCTTGAGGGCGCTGCCGGCGTTTTCGGCGGTGCTGCGGAGGGTGCCGCATCGCCGCCGGTCGATCTGAAGGAGTTGCACGCCAAGAGTGGAAGCGTAAGCGAACACTCCGGCTGCGAAGCAGGCATCGGCTAAAGCCGATGAAGGTCGGTCAACCGGCATTGGAGAATGATTTTTTGGCCGGCGCGCTCAGCATGGCCGACATGCTGAGCGGAAAGCGATGATCGACCGCGACCATGATCTGCCGGTTCAGCGGCAAGCCCATTTGCTGCGGCTGAGCTGGAGCAGCGTCTATTATCTGCCGCGTCCGGTTTCGGTGTCGGATCTGGCGATCATGCGGCGGATCGACGACCGGGCCACTTCACCAGCGCCGCCTTCACCGGCCTGCTGCGCGACAACGCCATCGCGATCAGCATGGACGGCAGGGGCGCCTGGCGCGACAACGTCTTCGTCGAACGGCTGTGGCGGTTGGTGAAGTACGAAGAGGTCTATCTCACAACCTATGCCAGCGTCGGCGAAGCGCGGGCCTCGATCGGCCGATATCTCGGCTTCTACGACGGCAAGAGGCCGCATTCGAGACATGGCGGGCAGACGCCCGACCGGGCGTATTTTGACAATCTGCCCCTGGCGGCGGCAGCATGACCCGAAGGGCAGCGCGGAGCAGCAAATTTTGCCGCCCTTTGTGGCGTTCCCTGCGTGAGGCCCGCAAATGGCGTAGCGTGACGGTAACTGGCAGGCGATCCATTTATCTTTCGGCTCGAACTGTCCAAACGAACCCCGCCGGCTCTCCTGGCACTGGCCGATGTCCGCTCAGCGCGGCTCCCGCAGAACTTCTACCATCAACGCCTTGAGGGCGGTGAAATCGATCGGCTTGACCAGATAGCGGCTGGCCCCGCGCTCGATGCCGAGCCGGCGGCGCTCCGCGTCGCCATAGGCGGTCACCATGATGACCGGCAGATCAGGGTGCCGCCGCTTGATCCGGGGCAACAGATCGAGCCCGCTTGTCCCCGGCATGTTGATGTCCAGCAACAGCAGGCCGAGCGGCGGCAACGCCGGATCGTCGAGTTGCTGGAGCGCCTCGTCGGCGGAATGGGCGAAGCGAAGGGCATATTCCCCCTTGCGGGTCTCGTGCCGGAACCGCTGCTGGAACAATTCCACGATATCCGGCTCGTCATCCACCACTAGGACATTCAGGGGCATCGGCACTTCTCTCTGGGGCGCGGCACGGGCGGCTGACGATCGCGACGGAGACGGTCGACGGAAGGTTAGCCGTGCACGAGCGTATTTGACAGACCGGAGCCGAGGTTCGGACGAAGAACTCGTCGAGCGACGAGATCGGCCTTGCCAGTTCGGCGCCGCTTCCTCATAATAAATCAATTAAAGGTAGATGGATCTACGGCAAGAGCGCAATGAATTTCATCGAACCCGAAGCCTTGCCGTTCCTCCAGAAGTTCCATGCCGATCAACCGGGAGTGAGCCCGCGCACCTTTGCGCATGGGCGGCTGGCCACCGGCCAGAACTCATATGCCCTGCTGGCCGAGGCCTGGAGCCCGACGGAGGAGAACCTGCGGATCCTCGATCTGGCATGCGGCGATGGCTTCCTGATGGAACTGATCCGGCGACGCCATCGCGTGCCCATCGACCTCGTCGGCGTCGATCTCAGCCCGGCCGAACTGGCCCGGGCCCGGGCGCGGCTCGGTCTGGAGGCGGATCTGCGTCTAGGGGCCGCGCAACATTTAGCGCTGCCCGGTGGGTCCGTGGATCATGCCGTGTGCCACATGGCGCTGATGCTCATGGATCCGGTCGAACCGGTCATTGCTGCCGTCGCGTCGGTGTTGAAGCCCGGCGGCACCTTCACCGCCATCGTCAATCACCTGAGGGTCGAGAGTCCCGCGCTGATCACCTTCGCCCGCCTGGTTCAGAAATTCACGGAACGCGACGGTCTCGCCCCTCTGGTCATCGGCGATCCGCGAACGCGCACCGTCGAGGGTCTCGAAGCCGTCTTCGGCGCGGCGAGCGATCTATTCGAGACGCCGGAGATCACGGAAATGCTCCTCGATCTCGGTGGCAGTGCGGAGAACGTGCATGCGGTGCTGATGGGTTTCTACCCACCGTGGCGGCTCTCGGCCGCGTGCAGGGAGGATCTGTCTCGGGAAATGCTCGCCGAATTCTCGGCACAGGCAGACGAAGACGGCCGGGTTGATCTGGCGTTGCCGCTCGTGCGGGTGCAGGTGAGCAAGCGCTTGATCCCACTGCAAAAGTCGACAGTGTCATGATAGATTGGCTTGACAGTTTCGCGCATATCGTGTGCCGTCCTCATCTCGCGAGGCGACGATCTCACCACGCTGTCTTCCTCGCCCCGATCCTCCGGTATTTCCTCGTCCGCTCCGCGGGCTCCCCCAAGCAACTTCGAGGCACTGACCATGGCTCAAAATCCGGCAGAACAACTCATCCGCCGCTTGGCGACCGATCCGGCGTTTCGTGAACTGTTGAAATCTTTGGATCCAGTCGCCCGGCGCGCGCTCCTCGACGCGAGCGGTTTCCGCGGCGTGACGCCGGAATGGATCCACTCGATCGCCCATGCGACCTTCAAGACCCTGACCACATCGGATTCCCCGAGCGTCCTGGAACCGGATGCGATCGAGGCGGTCACGGCGGCAGCGACATCGGCGGTCACCACATCCGGCGTTGCGGCTTCAGGCGTTGCCGCATCGGGCGTCGCTGCTTCCGGTGTTGCGGCATCAGGCGTTGCCGCATCGGGCGTCGCTGCTTCCGGTGTTGCGGCGTCAGGCGTCGCCACGTCCGGCGTTGCGGCATCGGGCGTCGCCGCCCCCGGCGTGGCGCCGGCCGCCGATGCCACGCCCGCGAAGGACGACACATCCAAGTCCTGAGCGATTGTTCATGCTGGATGCCCGACCGCCGGCGATCGATCTCCATGGGACCGCTCTTTCGGCCGCCAAGGGCTTTCTGACCGGGACCCATCGGACCGTCGCGCCGGAGGCGACGCTCGAACGTCTGCTGCCGATCTTGCCGCAGGTCGGCGTGACCCGCCTGGCGAACGTCACCGGGCTCGACCGGCTCGGCATCCCCGTCGTGCTGGCGCATCGCCCGAACAGTCCGACTCTGTCGAATGGGGCAGGAAAGGGGGCGAGCCTCGTCGCGGCCAAGGTATCGGCGGCGATGGAGGCGCTCGAGCTGCAGCACGCGGAAGCGATCGCGCTGCCGGTAATAGAGTGTGCTTATGCCGACCTGCCGGCCGGTGCCCGCATTCCGCTCGGGCGCCTGCCGGTGGTGCCGCAGGGTGAGTTCCGGTCGGACCGCTCCGAACCCTGGGTCATGGGCTGGGATCTGGTCGGACGCCGGGCGGTGGCGGCTCCCTGGTGTTCGGTCGCGATGGTGCCGCCGAGGCGTCCCAGTCAATTCACCATGGTGACGACGAACGGCCTCGCCGGCGGCAATCATCCGCTGGAGGCGATCGCGGCGGCACTCTACGAGGTCGTCGAGCGCCATAGCGTCGCCGGCCACCGGCGGGCGGAGGCGGTCGATGGCATCGCCTGGCCGCGGCTCGACGCGGCCACGATCGACGATCCCGTGGCCCAGGATCTCTTGTTGCGCTTCGCGGCGGCGGAAATCGCGCCGATCATTTTTGATACGACCGGCGTGCTCGACGTGCCCTGCTTCACTGTGCTCACCTTCGATCGGGATCTGAGACACACGGGTATCCACCGGGGCTATGGCTGTCACCTCGACCCGCGCATCGCGCTCGTCCGCGCGCTGACCGAGGCGGCACAGGCGCGCGCCGTGCTCATCGCCGGCTCGCGCGACGACATCTTCCGGCGCGACTATCTGGCCAACCAATTCGGCGATTCGACGGCGCAGATCCGGGCGCTCGAAGCGATCCCGCTCCAAGCCGACTTTGGCCGCCGGTCATCGCGCAGCACACCGACGTTTGAGGGCGACGTGGGCCTTCTGCTCGGTGCTCTGACCGGAGCCGGCTTCGAACAGGTGCTCGCGTTCGACCTGACCCAACCGGCGATCGGCGTCCCCGTGATCCGGATCGTGGTGCCCGGCCTCGACGGTTATCTCGTCGAGGCGCTCGATCACGGGCCGCGGCGCGGCGTCGCGGCCAATCCGGCGGCCGCATGAAGATCGTCGTCTTTCTGGGACCATCGCTCGGCCACGCCGAGGCGGCCGCGCATCTCGACGCGATCTATCTGCCGCCGGCGGCGCAGGCGGACGTGATCAGCGCCGTACTTCAGCATCAACCGGATGTCGTGGCCCTCATCGATGGGATGTTCGGCCAATCCCTCGCGGTCTGGCACAAGGAAATCCTCTACGCGCTCGATCAGGGGATCCCGGTCTATGGCGCGGCAAGCATGGGCGCGCTCCGCGCGATCGAGACCGAGCCGTTCGGCGCGATCGGCTTCGGCGAGGTCGTGCGCATGTATCGCACCGGCGAGATCGAGGACGACGACGAGGTGGCGCTTGCCCACGCCGGGGCGGAAGACGGCTATCGCGCCCTGTCCGAACCGATGGTCAATCTGCGCAAGACCTTCGCGGCGGCCCTGGCGGCGGAGGTGATCGACCGGGCGGACCACGACCGTCTGATCGCCGCGGCGAAGGCGCTGTTCTTCCCGGAGCGGAGCTTCGCGCGCATCTTCACCGCCGCGGGGCTGCCGGCACCGGTCGGGGCGCGGCTCGACGCCTTCGTCCGGCACGCCGCGGTCGATGTCAAGCGCCAGGATGCGATCGGGTTGCTCGATCATCTTCGTAGCCTCGACCGCCCGCCACGGCTCGAACCTTTCACGTTCAACCGATCGCATTTTCTCGACGCACTTCGGCAGCGGGACCGGATGGTCGATCGTAGCGACGGGCCGGTGGCGCTCGCCACCATCGCCAATCACGCGGCACTCCATCGTGCAGACTTTCCCGCGATCAATGGTGCTGCCCTCGATCGCGCGCTCGCCCAGATTCTGGCCGAACAGATGGGCACGACGGTCTCGTCCGAGGAGGTCGAGGCCGAGACGGGGCGCTTGCGCCATCGCCTGGGGCTTGCCGATGCCGCGGCGTTGGCCGGCTGGCAGCGGCGCAACGACCTGACGGCCGCGGCGTTCGCCCGCCTGATGACGGAGTGTGCCGTGCGACGCAAGCTGCATCGTTGGCTGATCGCCCGCCGCCATCTTGAGCGGACGACCCAACTGGTGCTCGACGAATTGCGCCTGCGCGGCGCTTACGAGGCGGTCGCCGACGACGCGTCGTTCTTCGACCGGGTCATGGCGGTGCATCAGGGCGATCTCGCCGCCGCGTCCCCGATCGCGCTGGACCTGCTGGTGCGGGACCATGTCGCCGACACGGCCCTGCCGATCGACGCGCATCACACGGTCTGGGCCGAGGAGGCGGGCTTCCGCGACGGCAACGATCTCAGACTCGATCTCATGCGCTCGCGTCTCGTGCGCCAAGTGCTGGTCGAGATTGCCCGGGAAGCGGCGGCGGTGCTGGCCGAGCCGGAGATAAGCCCCATGGAACCGGGAGAACGGGACGATGGCTGAAGCGGTGGTTCGTCTGTCGGGAAATCTGCGGAGCTACTTCGGCGGGCGGACGACGCTCACCGTCGAGGCGGCCAGCGTGCGCGCCGCGCTGGCCGTGGTCACGGGGCAGGCCGAGGGGTTGGCCGACCGGCTGTTCCAGCCGTCCGGCGTTCTCCGGCGTCACATCAACGTCTATCTGGGCGAAACGGATGTGCGCAGCCTCGACGGCCTCGATACGCCGCTGACCGAGCGCGCCGTGCTGTCTGTCATCCAGGCCTTCGCCGGGGGGTAGGTCCGGCCGTCGGTCAGGGGCGGTCGGTCGGTTGGCCTCCGGCCTCGGCGGGTACACGGATGATGAATTCTGCGAAGGCACCCTCGATGCTGGCGACCGTTAGGGTGCCGCCATGCTGATGCACGACGATATCGTAGCTGAGCGACAGGCCGAGCCCGGTGCCCTCGCCGGCCGGTTTGGTGGTGAAGAACGGTGTGAACAGCTGGTCCCGTGCCGACGGCGACAGGCCGCGCCCATTGTCGCGCACCCGGATCTCCAACCGATCGTCTGGGCGGCGCGCGGTGATCGCGATCTGCGGGCGATAGGATGGCTCTTGCTCGCACAGACGGTGTTTGACCGCGTAGAGTGCGTTCGACAGGAGATTGACCAGCACGCGCAGCATGTCCTGCGGCACCAGATCGAACAGGAACGGCTCGGGCAAGATGTCTCGCTCGATGGCGATGGCCGGGACGCCTTCACTGCCGCGATAAACCAGGTTGACCGCCTGATCGACGAGCTGGTGCACGTTGGTCGGTTGGCGTGCGCCGCCGGTGCCGCGCGAGTGAAGCAGCGTGCCCTGGACGATGCCGTCGAGCCGCTTGCCGTGATCGCCGATCGCCCGCAGATTGCGCGCCAGGATCGGCATGATTCGCCGGATCTCGTCCAGGCGACCGGCGGCGATCTCCTCGGCGAGTTCGTCGAGCATGTCGGCCGACAGACTGGCGAAGTTGTTGATGAAATTGAGCGGGTTCTTGATTTCGTGCGCAATGCCCGCCGTGATCATGCCGAGCGTCGCCAGCTTCTCTTTGGCGATCAGCAGATGCTGGGCGGCGCTCAGTTCGGCCAGCGCCTGTTCCGCCCGCTCCTTGGCAAGGCGGAACTCGTCGGCGGCCCGCTTGCGCTCGGTGATGTCGACTTGGGTCACGACGTAGCCGCCGTCGGCGCGTGGCGCCACGCGGATGTCGAAGACGCGGCCGTCCGGCACGAGCCGCTCGGAATTGACCGTGCCGCGGACGAGAAAGCGGCTTCTCACCTCGGCGATCTTAGTCTCCGCGTCGCACGCGCCATAGTCGCCGCGCTCCCAATTGTAGCGCAACGTCACTTCGACTGGGCAGCCGGGTTCGACCAGTCCGGGCGGATAGGACCAGAGGTTCAGATATTCGCTGTTGAAGCCCTCGATCCGCAGTTCCGGATCGAGCAGCAGCACGCCATTCGGCATCGCCTCCACGGCGGCCTGCAGGCGGTTCGCATGTTCCGACCCGTCCGCCTCGCCGCTGGTCGGCTCGATGGGCAGCAGGAATTCGAACAGCGCCGATCCATCGTGCCAAGCGATGCGATCGACCTGTTGGTCGAGCCAGCGGATGCTGCCGTCGCTGCGCAACCGCTTCACGCGCCGGACCCCGCCCGGACCGTCGCCCGTCAGGCAGCGCCGGTAGAACGTGAGTTCGACGTCCCGAACGTCGCTCGGGATGAGCGCCAGCACCGACTGGGCGGCTTCCGGCGGCAGGTCGTTGTGGCCGAGCAGGGTCAGGAGCGAACGGCTGCAATGGAGCGCCGGCCCGGCGGCATGAACCAGCACGCCGGGCGAACGGTCCACCGCCGACAGCGCATAGCGGTCGGCATTGTCAATGGCAGCCGTGACGTCCCAGTCCCGCAGATCGGCCATCCTCGTCCTCTCTCATATAGAAGGTGCAGACCGACTCTTCGGTCAACTAAAGACCTTGCCCTGGCGCTCCTTCCGGCAAGCAGGACACCAGGAAGGGGCTTAGCGCTACAATCGTCACACTTCAACTGGACGATGGCGCAAAAGATTGCGATCTCAATCGGAACGAGCCGATCCGGTTTGGCGGGAATGAAACCGCCTGCTACTCTGAGGCTCGAAAGGCCGTCGGCCGGCATATTGCGCCTGAAGTTGACCCAAACACGATGATGTTCACGCGTAGGTGCCTATGCCAACCCGACTTCTGACGGCTTTGAGCGGAGCCTTTCCCAGTCTGATACGCCGGATGCCCGATCCCATCCCACCGGAGACGGTCGGACTATTGGATGCATTGCCGGACGGCATCATCGTTTGGGACCGATCGGACGGCTTCCTTCTCTGCAATCAGGCAGCCCGCCTGATGCTGAGGCCGATCGAGACGATGCTCCGTCCCGATCGCTCCTGGCACCATGTCGTCCGGGCGGCCTTTGCCAGAGGTCTCTTTGGCGGGTTGGGCGAAGGAGAGCCCGACCTCAAGGCCCTGCTCGCGCTGCGCCGAATGGAGATTCCCTGGCTCGAATGCCGTCTGCCCGGTGGCCGGTGGTTGCTGGCAATGGATCGGCCGCTGGCCGACGGCCGCCGCATGTCGGTGTTCAGCGACATCTCCGACCGGAAGCAGCGCGAACTCGACACGGCGGCGTGGTGGGGGCTGCTCGAGCAGCAGGCGCGCGACGTGAGTTCGCTCGCGGACGAACTGGCCGGGGCCAAGCAGCTGGCCGACGGGGCGAACAAAGCGAAATCGGCCTTTCTCGCGAGCATGAGCCATGAACTGCGCACGCCGCTCAATGCGGTGCTGGGCTTTGCCGAGATCATTCGCGATCAATTGTTCGGACGCCAGGACATCGATCGTTACAGTGCCTACGCCGCCGACGTCCATGCCTCCGGTCAGCATCTGCTGACGCTCATCAACGACATCCTCGATCTTTCGAAGATCGAGGCCGGCAAGATGGAGCTGCGCGAAGAGGTCGTCGATCTCGATTCGATCCTGGCCTCGACCCTCTCGCTCATGAAAGGCGCCGCGGGGGATCGCCGGATCACGCTCCGGCGCCTGGCGCGCGAGCGCGTCGCCCTGCGCGCGGACGCGACCAAGCTCAAGCAATGCGTGCTCAACGTCATCGCCAATGCGATCAAATTCACGCCGCCCGGCGGGACCGTGACCGTCAAGGTCACGGCCGATCCGACGACGCTCTGCATCGCCATCGTCGATACCGGAGTCGGCATCGCTCCTGCCGATTTCGACAAGGTCTTCCAGCCGTTCGGTCAGATCGACGATGCCTATACGCGCAATGGCCAGGGTACGGGGCTGGGAATGCCGATCACCAAGAGTTTCATCGAACTCCACGGCGGGACGGTCGAGTTGATCAGCGAACTCGGGCGCGGCACGGCCGTTCACCTCAATCTGCCGTTCCACCGGGTCGAGACGCACGACCTATTCAATCCCGACGACTACGCGTCCAGCCATTGAGATCCGGCGGCACCATGATCGACAGCTCACGCCGGCCCACATCGCTCCCGGCCGTGCTCGAAGCGCTGCCGACGTCTGGTCTGTTGCGCGACGAGACGCACCTAGTAACGTCGCCGGGTACCAGCGCTGAAGGTCTGGAAACCAGCCGCATGATGTTGCTTCTCCTGGCCAACCCAAGGTCAGGCTGCAAATGGGCGTCGTCGAGTGAAGTGCCCCCTCGGTTTTTAGTGATATCAACCGCCTAAATTGATGACGCGCGAGCGCGCGGGGGATTCCCACGGATAGGCGTTTTGTGATTCGCTTCGCTCTCTCTGTTGAATGGAGCGGTCGAGACGGCGATATCGATCACGCGTCGAGATCATACGGCGAGCGAACTGCGCTTTGAGGCCTCGCGGGCACGGGATGGCGGTTCGGCCCGGCGCATGTTGGCTCTGGCCCTGGTCTTGGAAGGAAGGGCGCGGACGCAAGCGGCGATCAGCTGCGGTATGGACCGTCAGACGCTGCGCGACTGGGTACATCGGTACATTGGCGAGGGCCTGGCTGGGCTAACGGATCGCCATCGATCTGTCCAATGCGGACGAGCTGTTTTCACCTGATGCTGGCATCCCCACCGACGTCGTTGGCCGTGCCGCAAGCCTGTCTCATCGCAATGATCCTCGCTCATCAGTGCGGTTGCCGCCACGTGATCGGGATGGCTTGCGCCGACCGAAGCGGATATCGTCGGGCCATGCGGGACAGGTTTCGAATCGCGTCAAAATTCATGAGGGTAGGTCGGATTGACCGGCGCCGACGCTGGCTTTTGTTCGAGGCGGCATTGTGGCTGGGCGTGGCGCGCACGAGTGTTCTGGTCGTGCCATTCCGTTATCTGGCGCGGGGTATCGGCCAGGTGACGGCGCCGAAAGACGGGTTGGCGGCGGCGCGCCCACCAGCCCCTCCCGCGACCGAGGTCGAGCTTGTCCGGGACATCGGTTGGGCGGTGACGCGTGCCGCGCGCCATGTACCCTTCACAGCGGTGTGCTTGCCGCAAGCTCTGGCCGCCAAAATGATGCTGCGCCGTCGCAAACTCTCGGGGGTGCTCTATTTCGGCGCGGGACGGCAGGCAGAGGGTCAGATGGAAGCTCATGCCTGGGTGATGGCGGCTGGGGTCGAGGTCACCGGGTATCCCGAGGCGCACAGCTTTACGCCGATCACCTGTTTTGTCTGACGTGACGGCAGCCCCGGACATCGAAACGGAGCCGGGGCTCCACGATTCCACTCCGATCGCGAAGCCTCCATGGGCGGGCGCGATTGATGCGGAATTCGGCTTGCTGGTCGCATGTTGCCGGTGGCCGCCATCGACGGCTCACGATGCGGCAATCCGTGCCGCGGCCGGCCGGCCGATCGATTGGGATCATTTCGAACGCGTGGTGAAGCGCCATCGGGTGGCCGGACTGGTCTTTCATGGCCTGTCTCGTGCTGGGATCGAGGTTCCGGAGACGGCGCGCCAAAGCCTTCGGGATGAAGCAACCGTCATCGCCCGCGACGGCCTGACGCTGTGCGCCGAAACCCTCCGGTTGCAGAGCCGGCTCGACCAGGCGAGGCTGCACTGTGCTCAGGTGAAAGGCGCAAGCTTGGCGGCGCTTGCCTATGGCAATCTCGGCATCCGCCATGCGAAGGACATCGATCTCGTCGTGCCGCGCGCGGAATTCCCGGCCGCGTGCACCCTGCTCGAGGCGGCTGGCTATGAACGGCAACGGCCTCCGCCCGGAACTCCGGATGCGGTCTTATCTCTGTGGCGGCGCTACGCCAAGGACATGGAGTGGCGGCATAGAGGCAAGAACATTGTGTTGGAGATGCATTGGCGTCTGACAAATATTTCGTCCTTGGCGGAGGGGGCCGCGGATTTCTCGGTATTGCAGCCGGTCAAGGTCTCCGGTTCGGCCATCATCAGCACGCTTCTGCCGGCGCAGCTCTTCATTTATCTGTGCGTGCATGGAGCCAGTCATGCCTGGAACCGCCTGAAGTGGCTGGCCGACATCCAGGCGCTGCTGGCCGACAAGAGCGCGACCGATATCGAGACATACTATCGACTGGCCCGGGAGACCGGCACCGACCGCGCCGTGGGCCAAGCGCTTTTGCTTTGTGCAGATGTGTTCGGCCTCGAACTCCCGCTTGAGCTGGCGGGCGTTCTGCACCGCTCGCGCGTCGCGAGACTGCTCGGGTCGCTTGCCTTGCTGTGTATGACCCGCGGCAAAGCCGAGACGGAAATCGATCAGCTTCCCTTCGGCACGAGCTTGGTGGCGGCCTCGCATTTTCTTCTGGCCAAGACGCCGCGCGCCTTCATGGCGGAGGTCGCAAGCAAGAGCATCAATCTTGACGATATGCTCTATTGGCCGCTGCCCGCCCGACTGACATTTCTCTATTGGGTGCTGCGTTGGCCGCTCTGGCTTCACCGTCGCTGGAGGCGTGCCGGCAGGGGCGTTGCCAGTGCGCCGCCGCGAGGAGATTCGCCTTCCCCATGGCCATGAATTGCGGATCCGATCGATCGATTTCCCGGGCCGCGGCCCGGTATGGGGCGGTTCTGTTTCCGGCTCATGATCTTTATATCGGCCGCTCGATCGCGCTTTACGGCGAATATGCCGAGTTCGAGGCGGCCCTGTTCCGCCGGCTGATGGAACCGCAGGCGGTCGCGGTCGATGTCGGCGCCAATATCGGCTGCCACACCCTGGCCTTGGCCGCCACGGCGGCCAGGGTCGTCGCGTTCGAGCCGCAGCGGCGGATCTTCCAGCTGCTCTGCGCGAATCTGGTGCTCAACGAGATCGACAACGTCGAGGCCATCCTTGCCGGTGCCGGCGCCGTCGCCGGCCGGATTCGACTGGCCGAGGCGGACCTGACGCGTCCGGCGAATTTCGGGCGCTTCGAGCTGTCGGCGGCAGCGGTCGGCGTCGATACCGCGATCATGCCGATCGACGCGTTGGCGCTGCCGCGGTGCGACCTCATCAAATGCGACGTCGAGGGTATGGAGACCGAGGTCCTGCTCGGCGCCCGGCAGACCATCGAACGGCACCGGCCGGCGCTCTATCTCGAAAACGATCGCCCGGCGGAGGCCCCCCGTCTGGCTGCGTTGCTGTTGTCGTTGCACTACCGGATCTGGTGGCACACGCCGACCTATTTCAATTCCGACAATTTCAACGGCAATCCGGTCGATGTCTTCCACGGGCTGCGCGCGCTCAACTTTCTCTGCCTGCCGGTCGAACGCGCGGCGGATCGGGCCGATCTGTTCCGAGGCCTGGTCGAGATCAAGCGGCCAGGCTCGGCCTGGCCGCCGATCATCCTGCTGCCATGACCGGGCCGCTGCCCGACCGCTGGCGGTCCGTTTGCCTCTGCCTGATCGATCCGCCTGGCTTCGCGCACGGGTCGGCCGTTACCGAGGTGATCGAGGCGCTGGCAGCGGGCCTGCACCGGCTTGGCGCCGGCACCGAGGTGCGCACGAACGACACGTCGGGCAATGGCGGGGTCACTCTCGTGATCCTGCCCAGCTTGCTCGATCCGGCCGTTGCCGCGCGTCTGCCGCCAGACGCGATCCTCTATAATTTCGAGCAGATCGGCAGCGCCAACGATACGAACGCGGCCTTTCACGCCGCGGCTCGGCATCATGTGCTGTGGGACTACAGCCGGCGCAACCTGGACCGGCTGCGGCGAGACTGCGGTCACGAACGGTTGGTCCACGTGCCGGTCGGCTATGTGCCGGAGCTGACGCGGATCGAACCCGATCCGACGCCGGATATCGACGTGCTTTTCTACGGTCGGCTGACGCCCCGCCGGCATGCGGCGTTGCGCGCCATGGTCCAGGACGGGTTGACGGTGCGGGCCGTGTTCGGTGTCTATGGCGCCCAGCGAGACGCGCTGATCGCGCGCGCCCGGCTGGTCGTCAATATCCACCATGCCGCCGACAGCACGCTTGAGGAAGTCCGCCTGTCCTACCTGATGGCGAACGGCCGGCCGATCCTGACTGAATGCGGCCCCCAAACCGACGCCGAGCCGGATTTTCTGGCCGGCATTGCGGCCGTGCCTTATGCCGAACTGGCCCGCACGGCGGCCGATCTGGTGCGCGATCCGGCGGCCCTTGCGGCGCTGGGCGCACGCGGGTTCGACCAGTTTCGCCAGCGAGAGCTGACCCGGATCCTGCGGCGCGCCATCGACCGGACCGAGGCGCTTTAGCTGTTGCTGCCGGCGGCCCGGCGCAGGAAATGGCCGCAGGCGATGCCACGGAGCATGACGGCGCGATAGTCCCGGATCTTGACCGGATCGGCCCAGCCCGTCGCCGGCCAGTCGGCGGCCAGTCGGTCGAGCCGTGCCAGGTCGAGCGCGCGTCCGGCCGGTGCACAGGCCGCAAGCCGGCCCAACTCGTCCTTCAGCTCGCTGCGGAATTTCATCGCGCGCTCGTGCCAGAACACCGCCTGTTTGCCCTTGCGCCGTTCCGTCAGCAATGCCTGCGGCAGCCGGTCGGCGAGAACGGCGCGGGCGAAGCCACGCTGCCCACCCTCCCCAGCGAACAGTTCGGTCGGCAGCGACAGGCAGAATTCCAGCCAGCGCCGATCGGCCGTGGGATCGCGGATATCGAGGCCCCAGGCACCGAGGACGCCCTTGTTGAAATTGCCCAGATCGACCCGGCGCAGCACCCAGAGCCGCATGTCGAACCCGTCTTTCCAGGGTCGATAGATCGGGTCGAGTCCGGTCGCGGCCGCGCGGCCGGCCAAGTCGAGTTCGGCGATACGGTCGGGATTGAGCGCCGTGTAGGCGGTCAGGCCATGGCCGACGCCGAAGCGTAGACGATGCATCAGGATCCAGAGTGGCGCCGGGCACCAGGGGCCGAACGAGCGGCTCAGGGCGTGGCGCCAACTGGTGCCTTGTCGAATCATCGCCCGGGCGGTGTGCGCCCAGCGGCGCCACTGCCCGGCCCGGATAAGTTCTGCCAGCCGCTCGGTCCCGGCGTAGCTCAGCCCCATGTTGCCGAGTTGGCCGGTCAGCATGACGCGAAGACCGCGCGCCCGGGCGGCGTGATTGATGCTGTGCAGCCAGTCCGCATTGCACGGATTGATGATCGGCCGCTCGTACATCAGGAAGCTGAGGTTGAGATCGTCGATCGGCGACCGGTCGGATGGCGGGACGCGGACATGCTCGATGTTCGAATGGGTGGCGGCCACCGCCGCGGCGAGCGGCCCTTCATCGATCAGCGCATCCCCGAAACCGGTGCCGTCATAGCCGTCCGGCGGGACCGAGGTAAAGGCGACGACCCGGCCGCCCTGTGGCCGCAGCAGCCGCGCCGCGGTCACGGCGACGCTGGAACTATCCAACCCGGCGCTCAGATGGCTGCCGACCTCCCGTGCGCCGCGCAGCCGGTCGGCGACAGCGCGATCGAACAATTCTCGCGCGGCCTCGACATAGGCGTCGCGATCGCGCAGGCGCAGCGGCCCGCGGGAGGGCCGCCAATAGCCGTCGGATCGATCGGTCTCCGGTGTCACCACCATGACGTGACCGGGCTCGACCCGGCCGATGCCGGCGAAGAAGCTGTGCGGACCATGCTCCGGCATCAGCGCCAAGACTTCTGCGATGCGCTCCTCGTCGGGCGCATAAGGCACCTCCGGCAGCGCATGCAGCCCCTTGGGCATGCTGGCGAAAGCGAAGAAGCCGGGCGCCCGATGGAAATGCAGCGGCCGCTGTCCCAGCATGTCGCGCGCCAGGACCAGGCGCCGCAACGCCGCGTCCCACAGAGCGAACGCGAAATCGCCGACGATTCGATCGAGGCAGGCTATATCCCAGCGTTCGAACGCCGCCATCAGCATGGCCGCATCGGCCATGCCACGGCACCGGTCGGCGGGCAGGCCCAGGCTCTCGGCCAATTCCACGCGATTGTCTAGGCGCAGATCGGCGATCATGCGGAACCGCCCGTCGCCGCCGGCAACGGGCTGCCGGTCATGAAGGTCTTCGGGCAGCAGGCGCGCAAGGCGGCGGCCGAGGGCCACGGAGCCACCATTCCACTCGCGGCTGCCGTCCGGACCATAGGCCGCCTGGGCAGCCAGCATCCGCCGGCAGGAGTCAATCGCATCGGGCCGGCCATCGAACCGCCACAGCCCGGCGAGTGCCGTCATCCCGGCGAGACCTCGATCAAGCCTTCTTTCTGGAGTTCGGCCAGGAATTCGTCGACCTGTGTTCGGCATTCCGCCGGCGCGACGTCGAACTCACGCACCAGCGTGGCACACAGATCATCGATCCGGATCGATCGGTCGATGAGTTGCCAGATGCGGCTGCCAACCGATCCCAGGCCGAAGACCATGCCCTGATCGATGCTCAAGACAATGACTTCCCCATCGATCTCGGCATCGATTGTGCTGGCGATGCGCATGACCGAAAGGGCCGGCGACAGGGTTTCCCCGGGGGTCACAAGAGTCCTGGCAGCTCAGAGGAACCCACAAGACGCAATCTAGGAGTGAATAATGCCATCGGCAACCGTCGTGTTGACGAGCGCTGCGTCCTGAGCGCGCAGCCGCTTCAACTCGGGGCGTCGCCAGATGGCACGATCGGCCGGTTGAAGGGAGGCCGGCTTGCCTTCTGCGGAAACCGAAACTTTTGTCACGGGGTTTCTCCAAATCTCGGATTCAGCGAAGGATTCACTGTAGGATTGAAAGGTCGCACGGGCAAGCTCAACGTCGAGCCGGTCAGCGCAAATCTCAACAATTCCTTTGCACCCTCGAGGCTGTCCAACTGACGACGACTTTGACCGAAGCGGACAAACTTTACCGGATCGCGCGCGCCCTGGCCCGAGACGGCTGCCTGCAGCGGGCGACCATCCTGCTCAGGCGAGCCGTCGAGCTCGATCCAGGGTCGGCGTCCCTGAGGGCCGAGCTGGTCTGGGCCCATCGCCGCAGCTGCGACTGGCGAGAGTTCGCGATGGAGGAAGCGTGGCTGCGGGCGGTGGCGATGGATGACACGCAGCGCCTCAGCCCGTTCCACTTGCTGCTCGCCGACATCGATCCCGCGGTTCTGCAAGCGGTTGCCCGCCGCTGGGGCCGCGGTCGGCGCCCGCCCGCGGCACCTGCTTTCGCGCACGACGGCCGGTCGGCTGGCGCCCGCATCCGCATCGGCTATCTGTCGGCCGACTTCCAGCGCCATGCGACCGCCTGCCTCGTGCGCGAATTGTTCGAGCGCCACGACCGATCCCGGTTCGAGGTGATCGGCTATTCGCTCGGCGCCGACGATGGCGGTGCCGAGCGCTTGGCGCTGGCGGCCTCGCTCGACCGTCTGGTCGATCTGCGCGGGCTCGACGATATTGCGGCAGCGGCACGCATTCACGCAGACGGCATCGATATCCTGGTCGACCTCAAGGGCTATACCAGTGGGGCGCGCACCGCGGTTCTGGCGCAGCGCCCGGCGCCGATCCAGGTCAATTTCCTGGGCTATCCGGGCACGATGGGTGTCGATTTCATCGACTACCTCATCGCCGATCCGATCATTCTGCCGCTGGATCGGCAGGCGTTCTATGACGAGCGTATTGTTCACCTGCCGGACTGCTACCAGCCGAACGATGCCCGCCGTCATGATGCGACGATCTCCCGCGGGCGCGCGGCATTCGGTCTGCCCGAGGCCGGCTTCGTCTTCTGCTGCTTCAATGCCCCCTGGAAGCTGACGCCGGCCCTGTTCGCGCTGTGGATGCGGCTGCTGGCCGCCACGCCGGCGAGCGTGTTGTGGCTGCTGGGTGCCGGCGGTCCCGCCACCGACAATCTGCGCCGGACGGCGATTGATCACGGCGTCGCGCCCGAACGGCTGATCTTCGCCGGAAGCCGCCCGCCGGAGGAGCATCTGGCGCGCCAGCGCGCGGCCGACCTGTTCCTCGATACATTGCCCTACAATGCCCATACCACCGCGGCCGATGCGCTGTGGGAAGGCCTGCCGCTCTTGAGTTGCACGGGCAGCGGCTTCGCCGGCCGGGTCGCGACCAGCATGCTGCACGCGGCCGGCCTGCCCGAACTGGCAGTGGCGACCCTCCAAGACTACGAGGCGACCGCCCTCGCACTGGCCCGGGATCCAGCCCGGCTCGCCGGCATCCGCGACCACCTGCATCAGAAGCAAGGCCCTCTGTTCGACATGGCGCGCTACACCCGCCATCTCGAGGCGGCCTATCGGCGGATGTGGGACGACAGGTACCGATAGTCAGGATAGGACTGCGACGGTCAGCTGATCGCAAAAGGCTGGCAGCCGGTCGAGCCCGTCCGGGGTCGAGACGGCGAAGACGCCCGCACCGGTGGCGAGCGCGCCGATATCGCGGAAAGAGCTCGCCTGACAGCCGTACCAGCCGGCGCATTGCGGCGCCCAGCGCTGCCGCATGACGGTCTCGATCGCCTCGCTGCCGCGCAGCCGGCGGATCTGCCCGGCCGAACCGTGCGCCTCGTCCAGGATCAGCACCGCCGCGATGGGGCGCCCCCCGGGCACCAGGCCCACGGGCAGCGGCAGCCGTCGTTTGCCGTCCGGCATCGGCTCGCCTTCGAGTCCAAACGCGTCGAGCGTGCCCGGATCGGCGCGGAGCCGCGGAAAGACCGGATGAAGCAGCGGCCGGTGGTCACCGATCGCCGGGAGGCACAGATCGTCGGCCAGGGGAACGTGCCCGGCGGCGACCAGGGCGGTCGCCAGGGTCGATTTGCCGGCGCCACTGCGCCCCAGCACCAGAATGGCCTGGCCGGCGACCTCGATCGCGGCACCATGCAGCGGCGTCCGGCCCCGTAGATAGCTGACCACCGCGAAGGCAGGGCCGGGCAGGAACGGCCGGACCAGATCGGGCGGCGCGCCGTCGGCAGCCCAGAGGCTGATGGCCCGGCCGTCCCGTACCAGGATCGCCTGCTGGTCCCAGACCCGGACCAGCCACTCGCGTGCGCCGACGACCCAGCCTTCGTCGCTGAACCGGGGATTGGCGATATCGGGACGATCCGGCGTGATGGCGATCGTGACGTCGGCCGGCCCGCCCGCAGCGGGCAGCGCCGGTAGATCGAAGGGGGCTTCGACCGTCCAGCCGGCAATGGAAAAATATCGGCTCATGGCAGCCGGTGCTCGTCGCGCAGCACCCGCTCGACCGCGTCGGCCGGCCGGAGCGCGAACAGCGGTCTGAGCCCGGAAAACTCGTCGAAACGGAGATCGACATAAGGCTCTATCGGCGGGATGACGCTGGGTCGCTCGAGCGGAAAGCCGCTGATCAAGCATAATCCGCTCGGCGGGCACGCGATCGTGGTCACGATCAGCTCCGGTCGTGCCGCGCGTAGCCATGGCACCAGCTTCCAGACGTCGCCGGTCCAAAACCCGGCGCGGCGCTCGCGACTGGCGGTCGCGGCGTCGAGCGGCAGGCAGTCGTGCAAGGCCACGAGGGTGCGCGGCCCGGCGAACCGCTCGATGGCGAGCAGATCGGCCGCCGCATCCTCGACCCGGTGCGACCCGTCGATGAAGCAGAGGTCGGGCGGCATGCCGTCGAGGTTGCGGCGCAGATCGTCACGGGCCAGGTAAGTCTGCGATGGCTCTCGAACCACCGGTCGCGCGACCGCTGCGGCGGGCGCCGGGTCGATGGCGACGACACGCTCACACTGCGTGGCCAGTGCCAAGCTCGCGCCGGCACCGACACCGATCTCGACATACCTGCGCGGACGCAGCAGCCGATGGATCCGTGCCAGCACCGCCAGGTAATCCTCGCCCGGCCAGGCAAGCCGGCTCAGGCCGAGATGGGCCGCTGGACAGTCCGGCTGAAGATCCAGGGCGGCATGGAAGGCCGCCGCGGCCTTCCCGGGCTCGTCCTGCTGGCGGGCGTGCTCGCCGGCGGTCAGCAACAGCCGCAGCCGCGCCTCGGTCGCGCTCATGCCGGCTTGCGCCAGACCATGCCGGTCCAGTCGATCGGCGTCATCGGCGCGGTGATCCCCTGGTGCGCCCGAAACGCGTCGACCGCCGCGCGGCAACCGCCGACCGCATCATAATCGTCGATGATGACGAAGCCGCCCGGCGCCACGCGCGGATAGAGCGCCGCCAGCCCGCTGATGGTAGAGCCGAACAGGTCGCCGTCGAGACGCAGCACCGCGAGCCGCTCGACCGGCAGGGGCGGCAGCGTGTCGGCGAACCAGCCCTCGACCAGCCTGACCCGATCGTCCCACAGGGCATAGCGCTCGAACGCGTCACGCACGGCGGCGGCCGAGACCGCCAGATGGGGGTTCAGGGCCGGATCGACACCCTGCGCCCTGGCCTCCGCCGGAGGCAGGCCGCAAAAGGAATCGGCCAGCCAGACCACGCGATCGGGGATATGGTGCGCCTTGAGATAGCCGCGCATGAAGATCCCGGCGCCGCCGCGCCAGACCCCGGCCTCCAGCAGGTCGCCGGCAATGCCGTCTTCGATCACGCGATCGAGGCAATCGTGCAATTGATCGAGGCGGTCTCGGCCGATCATGGTGTGGCCATAGCCGGGCGCGCTCCCCGGCGGCGGAAAGCGTCCCGCCAGCCGGCTCTTCATCAGGGCCGCAAACCCGTCGGCATCGGCGAAGCGGATGTCATGCAGGTGCATCGGGTCCGGCTCGGCGCCGGCGGCGATGCAGGATTGCAGATACTTTATCCGCAGTTCGTTCTCGAGGCCCAACTCGTTCAGCAGCGCGCGCTTCAGCAGATCGAGATATAGAGTGGGCAACGCGTTCCCTTTCGGCGGGCGCGGACACGCCCGATGTCGTTCCACGACGCGTCGGAGCCTCGCCGGTTTGCAGCAGGGACGCAAGACGCGATGACGGGAGCTTCCGACCAGGGCGAGCTGAATGACGACGAGCGCGAGGTGATCCGGCGCTTTCATCAGCTCTATTATCGCCGCTGGCAGGCGGCCGAGCGCACCATCGAGGTCGATTGGCTGGGTGTGCGGCTGCGCAAATGCCCGCTCGACCTTTGGATCTATCAGGAACTGATCCATCGCCGCCGGCCCGACCTGATCGTCGAGACCGGGACGTTCAAGGGCGGCAGCGCGCTCTATCTGGCCAGCCTGTGCGAGTTGGTTGGCCACGGCCGCGTTGTCACCATCGACGTCACATCGCTGCCGGCCTCGCAGAGGCCGGTCCATCCGAGGCTCGACTATCTGACCGGCTCATCGGTCGATCCCGTGATCGTGGCATCGATCGCGACGATGGCTGCCGGCGCTGAAGAGGTCATGGTGATCCTCGACAGCGACCATGCGACGCCGCACGTCTATCGCGAACTGACCGCCTACGCACCGCTCGTCCGGCCGGGCGGCTATCTGATCGTCGAAGACACTAACGTCAATGGCCATCCGGTGCTGCCCGAGCATGGTCCCGGCCCGCGCGAGGCCGTCGCCCTGTTCCTCGCCCGCCACGCAGAATTCGCGCCGGACCGCCATTGCGAACGGCTGCTGATGACGCTCAACCCGGGTGGCTTTCTTCGTCGCCGGACGAAGGAGTCAGCGGACGGCTAATGTGTCTGCCGAGCACCGGCCTCCGCGCAAGCACGTCGAGAACGACGCATCTTTATGATGCTCTACGGCATCAGTATACGGTCGGGCCGCCTGCTGCTGAGAGTTTCCGCCTTTGTCCGCCAAACGGTCCTTCCCGGACAGACCAACCGGCGGCCCAAGCTGCTTCCGACAAACGGCCGTTTGCGGACAGGGCCGCCGGGCGCGCTGCCCCGATGAACCCCGCGCGGGCGATCCGGCAAACGGTGTTCGCCTGATAGCCCTGCGCAGAAACCGATGTTTAGGGCAGCTGGCAAATCACAAAGACGGAAGCCGCGATCGCGACGAGATCCTCGATCAAGGCAGCGGGCCGATCATGGCCGAAAGCTGCGGCCAATTTCTTGCGCCCCCAAGCGCCGACCAATGTGCCGACGACAGCACCCACGACACCGAGCACCAGTCCAGCGATCCAGGCACCCGAAGGCGTCCCGATCGCGGCGCCGCTGACGGCTCCCATCACCAGGCGCGCGCCAAACTGAGCCGGCACCTTGCGGCTGGGTGTTGTCGGCAGCTGGTCAGTTACGAGTTCGGCAAGCGCTGCCACGCTGATGATCAACGGTGTCCAGCGGAAGCCGAGGAATGCCAGCCAGCTGCCGGATAGATCGAGCCCGGAGGTGAGGTACGCCGCCCAACTCACGGCTGCTGGCGCCATCACGGCGCGCAGGCCGGCGACCACACCGATCGTGAGCGCTAAAACGTAGATCATGGGAATGCTTTCTTGCTGGAGTGCGGTCGCTTGCGGTGGCGAGGCGGGTGGATGCGAATTGCTGGATGACCCTTCGATAGCCGCAACTGCGGGTGGCCTGGCGGATCCGCATTCCTGGGGCCTTAGACCAAGACGACCCGGCATTCAGAACCGAGCTTGCGGTGGACGAGCGGCTCCTGATCCGTCACACGAGCCACACGGCTTCAACGGTCGATCTTAGAGCCCCAGTTCCGATAGTGACGGATGGTCCGCCGGCCTGGGACTAAAGCGGTCCCAGTGAAACCTGCGATCGGCGACGCTGATCGGCAGGTCGTTTATGGATGCATAGCGCGTGCGCATCAGACCAAACTCGTCGAACTCCCAGTTTTCATTTCCATAGGAGCGAAACCAGTTGTTCGAATCATCGCGCCATTCGTAGGCGAAGCGGACGGCAATTCGATTGTCCTGCCACGCCCAAAGTTCTTTGATCAGACGGTAGTCAAGCTCCTTAGCCCATTTTCTTGACAAGAACGCGACGATTGCGGGCCGTCCCTGCACAAATTCGGCGCGATTTCGCCAGTAACTATCCGGCGTATAGACGCGTGAGACGCGTTCGGGATCGCACGAGTTCCACCCATCTTCGGCGCCTCGGACCTTTCGGGTGGCGGTTTCCCGGTCAAATGGTGGGACCGGTGGTCGAAGTTCAGACATGGACCTCATCCTTCGCGGTAAGCATTCAAGTTCACGGTGCGGTTTGGTAGGTTCCGCCCTTAAGCTGCCAGCTTTGGAGACCCGCGGTCTTTCGGAACCGCACGCGTGGTTATCAATTGAAACGGCCCCTGAAATTTGAAGCGCGGCCTGCCATTTCAGAGATTTCCTGCCTTCCGGAAAGATGCGATGGCCGCATCTGTATCCAATCATCTCGATGACGCGGGTCGGGCGTCGGCAGAACTGGAGCGACGCGGAGCGCGCGGCCTTCCTCGCCGGGTTGGATGTCCTGGGCCGCAGCGTACCGGTCGTACCCGGATCAGGAATTCGCGCCGCCGAAATGAGCGAAGGTTCTATTTCCGGGAATGCCGTTCGGTCCGGTGTCCGAAGAGTTTCCTTTGGTTGGAGGGGAGACCAGGGTTTGAGGCGGAAAGTTTGTCCCGCTTGGCTCAACTTGCGGCCGCAGAGAATCTATGGACAGGAGCCGCGTCCCGTATCGGCGCGCTAACGATTTCTAACAGCTTCTTCCTAGGCAACACGCATTCCGGTGCTGGATCGTGGTCCGCAGGCCGAAAGCTCGAATGGACAATCAGACACGGCCGCTGGCAGAGGAGAGGCATCGTGGAAGCGAACCACTCGGTGACGTTGAAGCCGTCGATACTGCTCGACGATGTTGCTTGCTCCTGGGACTGCGGCGGGCGTCATCCGATTGCGGAGTGCGCCTCGCTCGACACGCCTCCGACCTCCATGGCGACCACGCTCACGCAAGCGAGGCGCCTCCTCAGGCCCCCCCGTCCGGTCATCCCGATGGAGGCGCAATGGCGCTGCCTGACGCGCCGCCAGGATGAAACGGAGGCGATGCGAGTGGCGGCGTCGCGATGGCAGGGATTCGAGGGCGGGACCCGGAAGGTCGAGGCGGGCACCGCCGGCGAAAGCCATCTGGTGAAGATCGTCCTGCGGGCCACGAACCTGTCCTTGCAAATCGATGGCAAGTCCGTCCATGACGGTGTTGCGACCCCTGGGATGGTGCATGTCACCGAGCCCGGCGCGTCGGCCCGAAGCGTCTTCCGCGGGCCATACGACACGCTCCACCTGCACGTATCGAACGCCTTGATCGCCGAGTGTCTATTGGACATGCCGCCCCGCGCCGGGCCTCTGATGACAGTCGGCCGCGGGCTTACTCCCGATCCCACGATGGAGCGCTTGGGGCGCGCGCTCCTGGCGGTCGGTCAGGACGGCGACACGCTCGGGCCGCTCTACACCGAATCGATCGGCGTCGCGATCGTCGCCCGGCTTCTCTCCGGCGGTCGCGGTGACTGCGGCACGACACGCAGCGGCATGGTGATGTGGCGCCTCAAGCGAACGATCGATTACATCGAAGCGGGCATCGGCGACCCCATCAGGCTGGCCGACATGGCCTCCGCTAGCGGGCTGTCGCGCATGCACTTTGCCGCGCAGTTCAAGGCGTCTACCGGATTGCGCCCGCACGAATACCTGCTGCGCCGCCGGATCGAGCGCGCCCAGGAGCTGCTGCTCGTCGACGGGCTTTCGATCATCGACATCGCGCTATCCGTGGGCTTTCAGACCCACTCGCACTTTACCACCACTTTCGTGCGCTTCGTCGGTCAGGCGCCGCATGCGTGGCGCTTGGCGCACGGTGCGCAGCGCGGCGGGCGATAACGACTGCCGGTGCGCGGCAGAGCGGTCACGACGCCCGTGGCGGAAGGAGCAGGCAGGTCGAGACGAATTCCATCGCCTGGGCGACGGTCCAGCGCGCGCCTTCCGCCTTGAGCGCTTCGAGCTCGGCCGGCGGCAGGCCCGCGTCCAGCCGGCGCCCGAGTTCCTCGTAAAGCGGCCGTTCCATCAGGCCGACCGGCGCCCCGAGACGCTCCTGCTCCGCGTCGACGACGCCGAGCAGCCGGGCGGCCTCGATCAGCCGTCCTTCGAACGCGCTCAGCACCGCCCATAGCAACACCTCGTGGCGCTCTGGGTAATTTGTTTTCCGCCCATCAGCGAAGGCCGCGGCGGCAAAGGATCTCGCCTCTTCGACATCGCCGACGTGCAGCAGGAAGTGGGCCTGATTCACCATCAGGTACCGGATGCCTTTCCGGTAGGGCGGTCCTCGCAGGCGCTCGATCGCTTCCCGCCCGATCTCGATCGCCCGCCCGACGTTGCCGACAAAGAATTCATGGCCTGCGAGATTCCCAACGTGGATCGGTTCGTCTCCCCACGCAACGGAAAGGTCGAGCGCCTGACGAAAGTAACGCCCCGCGGCGTCATGCTCGCCCGAAACGTCCGCTATCCAGCCGAGGCTGCCCAGGACCACGAGCTGCCGCTTCCAGGACGTGGTGTTCCCGAGAAGCTCCCAGGCCTCCTCCAACACCGTCAGCGCCTCGGCATGGCGCTGCTGGGCAACGCGGTACTGGCCGATCCCCGCCAGCACGGTACCGAGGCCGACAGGGTCGCCGAGCTGCCGGTAGAGTTCGGCCGCGCGTTGGGCATAGAGCAACCGCGCGGGATCGCGCGTCCGCACGAGCATGCCGGCCGCCTGGCTCAGCACCCGGGCCGCGACCTCGGCGGGGGTGTCCGGGGCGATGAGCGGGATGATACGGTCCAGGTACCGCTTCCCGTCGGCGTTCAGCTCTAACATCGTAAAGAGCCGCGCGCCCGGCCCGGCCAGTTCCAGTGCGAGCCGTCGCCGTCCCGGAACGGCGAGCGCCCAGTCGAGGGCTGCCCGGAGATCGTCCATTTCGACGCGATAGCGCGCGCGCCACGCCTGGGTCGGTACCGTCTCCCAGGCGGCATAGGCCTCTTCAAGCACCGCGAGGACCTGCCGCGCGTGCCACGCCGAGACTTCGTCGCTCTCGCCGCTCGACCGCAGGCGCTCGGCCGCATAGATCCGCAAGGTCTCGAGCAGGCGATAGCGCACCGGCTCGCGGCTCTCGATCGTGACCAGCGACTTGTCGACCAGGCGGCCGAGCGAATCCAGGATTTCCCAGCGATCTTTTCCGCCCTCGACGGCGACCGCGGCATCGAGGGTGAAGCTGGCGGGGAAGACGGCGAGGCGGCGGAACAGCCGCTGGTCGGCCGGGTCGAGCAGGCCGTGGCTCCATTCGACCATCGCCTGAAGCGACCCATGGCGCATCTCGCCGCCGTGCGGCGCGCCCTTCAGCAGCTTGAGCCGCTCGTCGAGTCCAGCCCGCAGGCCGTCGGCGCCGAGCAGATGGAGCCGTGCCGCGGCCATTTCGAGCGCCAGCGGGAGACCGTCGAGGCGCCGGCAGATCTCGGCCACGTCAGCCCTGTTCCGGGCATCGAGCGCGAACAGGCGATCGGCCGTCTGGGCCCGCCTGACGAAGAGATCGACCGCGCCGAAGCCGGCGATCTCGCTGGCACCGGCTGGCGGGGCAGCGAGCGGAGGAAGACGGTAGCGGATCTCGGCCTGCAGCCCGAGAGCCTCCTGGCTGGTCGCCAAGACGGAGAGGGCCGGGGCCTTCTCGATCAGCCCGCGGACCAGTTGGGCCGCAGCGGCGATGAGGTGCTCGCAATTGTCGAAGATCAGCAATGTCGGCCGAGCCGCGATCGCCAGGGCGATCGCCTCGACGCCCTTGTCGGGATTTGGCACGAATACGCCGAGAACGGCGGCCGTCGCGCTGACCAAGGTGTCCGGGTTGATCAATGGCGCCAGATCGATCAGCCAGACTCCGCCAGGGAAACTTCCGAGCACGCGCCAGCCGAGCTCGACGGCCAGCCGCGTCTTGCCGACGCCGCCCGGGCCGACCACGGTGACGAGCCGGCCGTGCTCGAGGGTCTCGCGCAACTCGGCCAACTCGTTGGCGCGTGCGACGATGTTCGTCAGCGGCTGGGGCAGGTTGGTCTCGGCGGAGTCGGGCCGCTGCACCGCTTCCCCAGACCGGACGACCGGCGCCACGAAGCAATAGCCGCGCCCGCTGACGGTGGAGATGTAGCGATTGCCGTCGCCGAGCGCCTTGCGCAGCGCCCGGATCTGGAAGCGCAGATTGACCTCCTCGACGAACCGGCTCTGCCAGGCCCGTTCGAGCAGCGTCTTCTTGCTCACCACGTTCGGCGCCAGTTCGACCAGGATCAGCAGGATCTCGAGCGCCCGGTCGCCGAGATGGACCGGCACCCCCTCCCGCATCAAGAGCCGCCGCGTCGGCAGCAGCCGGAACGGACCGAACTCGACTGCCGCGTCGAGATCTTGTTCCATTCAATCCACTCTCTACTTGCCGCCGACGAATGTACGACGCGCGCTGTGACCGGCGCCGCCGACGACCCACGCCCAATGCGGCACGGCCTGCGGCTGCGGGGCCATAATCAAAGGCTCGATGAGCCAGCGACGGCGCAAGCTTGGAACAGGATTCCGGGTCACGCAATACCCGCGTACCTGCCGGGTGTGACCGACGCAGCGAGGCATCCCCCTCAGCGATGCCTCCGGTCCCTTTCCAGATTCCCTACGAGATCGTGCGAATCGTGAAATTTCGGACGAAGCTCTAAAGCTTCAGCTCCTCAGGACCTGTACTGTGACGCACCGGCGCGAAGCAGGGCGGGCTCCGAATTCGGTCAGATCCCGGCAATCTCGTCCAGGCCAGAGGCATCGACTTGGGACCGAGATCGCCAATGCCACCGAACGGTTCGATCTCGACGGGAGCGGCGCTTGCCCAGAAACTCCAGCGGCAATTCCTACCGAAGAAGGAAGATCGATCATGATGATGAACCGGCGTACCTTCTCTACCGCCATGGCTGCCAGCGCTGCTGCTTCTCTGGTCTCGACCCGAGGCATGGCGGCAACTTCTGCTCCGGCCAAGGCACGCAATGTCGTCCTCGTGCATGGGTTGTTCGCCGACGGATCATGCTGGTCCGAGGTGATCGCACGCTTGCAGGCGGCGGGGCTCAACGCCACGGCCGTGCAAAACCCGCTGACGACATTGCCCGAAGCGGTCGCATCGGCGCAGCGCGTGCTGGATCGGCAGGATGGTCCGACCGTGCTGGTTGGGCATTCCTTCTCCGGCATGATCGTCACCGAGGCCGGCATGCATCCGCACGTGTCGGCTCTCGTCTATGTGGCGGCGCGGGCGCCGGACGCGGACGAGGACTACGCGGCCTTGGCCAAGACTTTTCCGACGCCCCCTGCATCCGCCGGCATCCTCTTCGACGGCGATGAAGGGCGTCTCAGCGAGGCGGCGTTCCTGCGCGATTTCGCGGGCGATCTGCCGGCAGCGAAGGCGAAGGTTCTCTATGCTGTCCAGCAGCCGTTCCAAAAAGCCCTGCTGGCAGGCAGGACGACGCACGCGGCCTGGCGGTCGAAGCCGAGCTTTTATGCCGTTTCGACGGAAGATCGGACGATCAATCCGGACCTCGAACGCTTCATGGCCAAGCGCATGGGCGCCAAGACCATCGAAGTGAAATCGAGCCATCTCTCGCTGATCTCTCATCCGAACGAGATCACCCGGCTCATTCTGGAAGCCGCGGGACAACCTGCATAGTGGCGGCGGAGCATGGTAGATAGAACATCCGGGCCTGTCGGACGTCTTGGCCCCGTGATGCTTATCGCCATGTGCCGCAGCTCTACCGTCGGAACTCAGTCTTGGGCTGCAAATGGAGTAAGAGCACCATGCCAAGTGAAAACAAATGCCCGTTCACGGGCAGGACACCGGCACCCACGAACCGCGAATGGTGGCCGAACCAACTGAGCCTTCAGGTCCTTCACCAGCACTCCAGCCTGTCCGACCCGATGGGTGAGGCGTTCGACTACGCCAAGGAATTCAAGAACCTCGACCTCGATGCGGTGATCAAAGATCTTCATGCGCTGATGACGGATTCGCAGGATTGGTGGCCGGCCGACTTCGGCCACTACGGCGGGCTGTTCATCCGCATGGCGTGGCACGGTGCCGGCACGTACCGCATCGGCGACGGGCGTGGCGGCGCCGGCGCCGGACAGCAGCGCTTTGCGCCGCTCAACAGCTGGCCGGACAACGTCAACCTCGACAAGGCACGCCGGCTCTTGTGGCCGATCAAGCAGAAATACGGTCGGAAGATCTCCTGGGCCGACCTGTTCATCCTCGCCGGCAACGTCGCGCTCGAATCGATGGGTTTCAAGACGTTCGGCTTCGGCGGCGGCCGCGTGGATAGCTGGGAGCCCGACCTGGACATTTATTGGGGCCCCGAAGGCAAGTGGCTGGCGGACGAGCGCTACAGCGGCGACCGCGATCTGCAGAGCCCCCTCGGGGCGGTCCAGATGGGCCTCATCTACGTCAATCCGGAAGGCCCGAACGGCAACCCGGACCCGATTGCCGCGGCCCGCGACATCCGCGAGACCTTCGCTCGCATGGCCATGAACGACGAAGAAACGGTGGCGCTCATCGCCGGCGGCCATACCTTCGGCAAAACCCATGGCGCCGGCGACGCGTCGCTGGTGGGTCCGGAACCGGAAGGCGCCAGCATCGAGCAGCAGGGGTTCGGCTGGAAGAGCAAATTCGGCACGGGCAACGGGGATGACGCGATCACCAGCGGCCTGGAAGTCACCTGGACCTCGACGCCGACGAAGTGGAGCAACGACTTTTTCGAGAATCTGTTCGGCTATGACTGGGAACTGACGAAGAGCCCGGCGGGGGCGCATCAGTGGCGCCCGAAAAATGGCGCCGGCGCCGGAACGATACCGGACGCGCACGACCCGTCGAAGCGTCACGCGCCGTCCATGCTGACGACCGATCTCTCCCTGCGGTTCGACCCCGCCTATGAAAAGATCTCACGGCGCTTCTACGAGCATCCGGATCACTTCGCGGACGCGTTCGCCCGGGCGTGGTTCAAGCTGACCCACCGCGACATGGGCCCGCTCGTGCGGTATCTGGGCCCGCTCGTCCCGAAGGAGGAACTGCCCTGGCAGGACCCGATCCCCGCCCTGGATCATCCACTGATCGAGGAGCAGGACATTGCGGCCTTGAAGGCGAAGATCCTCGCGTCCGGTCTCACCGTTGCCCAACTGGTCTCGACGGCCTGGGCGTCGGCATCGACGTTCCGCGGTACCGACAAGCGCGGTGGTGCCAACGGCGCGCGCATCCGCTTGGCCCCGCAGAAGGACTGGGACGTCAACCAGCCGGCCGCACTCGCGACGGTGCTCGGGACGCTCGACGCGATCCAGCAGGAATTCCATGCGTCGCAGTCCGGCCGCAAGAAGGTCTCGCTGGCCGACCTGATCGTGCTCGGCGGCTGTGCTGCGGTCGAGAAAGCCGCGAAGGATGCCGGGCACGGCGTAACGGTCCCCTTCACGCCGGGGCGCATGGACGCGTCCGCGGAGCAGACCGACGCCCATTCCTTCGCGCCGCTCGAGCCGACCGCCGACGGGTTCCGCAACTATCTCCGCGCCGGGCAGCGCCTGTCCCCTGAGGCGTTGCTGGTGGACCGGGCGAAATTGCTGACGCTGACGGCGCCCGAGATGACGGTTCTCGTCGGTGGTTTGCGCATCCTGGGTGCCAATGCCGGGATGTCAGCGCACGGCGTCTTCACCAAGCGGGCGGGAACGCTCACGAACGACTTCTTCGTCAATCTGCTCGACATGGGTACCGAGTGGCAGCCGTCCGCCGGCGCAGAAGGGGTATACGAGGGGCGTGATCGGAAGACGAACCAGATCCAGTGGACCGCTACCCGTGCCGATCTGATCTTCGGTTCTCATTCGCAGCTGCGCGCGCTTGGGGAAGTCTATGGCTGCGCGGACTCGACGGGGAAGTTTGTGAAAGATTTCGTGGCGGCGTGGGCCAAGGTGATGGAGCTCGATCGCTTCGACCTCGCCTGATCCCGGCGGAAAGACCTTCAAGCGCGACGCGCATGCGCAGCTCCGGGAGATCGATCGCTACATTGCCGCGAAGCGACGATTTAGCGCGATGCATCGCAACGACTCCGGGCATCGGGCGGCGTCAGGGTGGGCCGCATTGCCGATCGGGACGCGTATCGGGCGGCCCAGCCCATCGGTCAGTCCGACCAGTTCGGTTGGCAGCGGCAAGATGCTGCCGCAAATCCGCGCCAAAGCCTGCTCAACCGAGATCATATCGGCTCTCCCGTATGACGATTCCTCGTCTCATCCCAATGCCGCGGCACTCGGCTACAGATGCACTCCCCCCGAGAGGCCTCGCTCAAATGTTCAGATCGAGAGTCCTCTGGCTGGCCGGCTCTGGTCGGTTCGCTGCCGTCCGCCGGATCCTGACCGGGACGGATTTGTAGGAGGGCGTGCCGAATGGGGCCGGAGCAGGAATCCTCTGCGCGGAAGGGGCACGCAGGCGTAGTCGGGCCTGAAGCGATCGATCGGTAGCCGCGATCAATGCGACAGCAACAACGGAATATCGCTCCGGTGCAGCATGTGCTGTGTCACGCCGCCGAAGAGCCGTTCCCGTGTCCGCGAGTGGGTGTAGCCGCCCATCACCAGCAAGTCCGTGCCGAGCCGCTTCGCCTCGTCGAGCAGGGTTTGACCCGGATTCTCGCCGCCGGGCAGAACATCGCCGCGGGCCGAAACGCCGTGCCAGGCGAGATAATCCATGATCGGCTGCAGGTCTGCGATTTGCCAGTCGCCCGCGTGAAGCACGACGACCTCGCGCGCACCGCGGATCAAGGGCAGTGCGGCGGTCAAGGCCTGGAAACCCTCTCGGCTGGCACTCCAGGCGACCGTGATCACACCCTCCAAATTCCGCACGGGACCGTCAGGGCCGGGCACGGCGAGCACGGGCCGGCCGGCGTCGATCAGGGCCGTCTCGAACGCCGCTGGCGGTCCGCCCTGCTCGGGGCTGAACAGCGGGCATACGACCAGATCGGCTGTGAGCGCCCGCGCGCGGAGCGCGTCGATGCCATGGTCGACGACGAATGCCGCCGAGCCGCTATGGACATAGCCGGGGCCCTCCACCAGGGCCAGATGGTGTTGCGCGCGCCATTGCTCGAACACCCGGCGCGGAACGGTCTCGCCGGCGACGTTCGCCTGCTCGAGTTCGGCGCAAAAGGAGTCGGACAGGTAGAAGCCGGTCGCGGGCAGGCCGACCATGGCCTCGTCCGGATCGATTTCGACGTGGAGCGCCGTGATATGGCCGCCCAGGGGTCGCGCCACCTGGACCGCGGCGTCGAGCGCTGATCGGTCGCCGAGTCCGCCGCCGAGCGGCACGAGAATGGTCCGAATACTCATGGCGGTGCTCCCGACAGTCGGCACGAAAGGATGATGGCTCGACGATGACGCGGAAAAAAATCTCGGCCTTGCGCTGGATCAAGGCCGACGACAAAGGTCCCGCTAGGTTTGTCCCAGGATTTCTCCGGTTCAGAAGGTCTCGATCATTCCGCGCGGCATCGGCGCGCTCGGCTACACGATGCAGCGGCCGATCGAGGATCGCTTTCTGATGGGGCGCCAGGAACTGGTCGATCGGATGACGGTTCTGCTCGGCGGCCGTGCCGCGGAAACCCTGATGTTCAGCGATGTGTCGACCGGGGCCGCGGACGATCTGGCCAAAGCCACCGATCTCGCCCGCAGCATGGTTCAGCGCTTCGGCATGGACGAAGCCCTGGGGCCGGTCGCCTATGACACGGACGGCGGCACGCTGCTGGACCAGCCGGGAAATTTCTGGCGTCCGCGTCCCTTTGCCCCCGAGACCGCCCGCGAAATCGACCAGGCGGCCCGTCGCCTGCTGGGCGATGCGCTGGAACGAGCCGTCTCGATCCTGCGCCGGAATCGCGCCCAGCTGGAGGCCGGTGCCGAACAGCTGCTGCTGCACGAGACGCTGGAAGCAGACCAATTGCAGGTGGTCCCGATCGAAAAGGCCGCCTGACGCCATCCATTGACCGAAAATGTCCATCCACAAGATTGCGCCCATGCTGGGCCCACCAACGGAAAGCCCGGCAACCTTTCGGCTGCCGGGCTTGCTGGTGCAAGAAACTTTAGTTGCACATCCGGCCTTTACCGAACTCTCGGCGCGAGAGACCCGGATCCGGCCGTCGGCTAGAATCGGTAGCCGATACCGGCGCCGATGATCGTCGGATCGAGATCGACCTTGGCGCGGACGGCGCCGCCGTTGATCTTCGCGGTCGTGTTGAGAAAGAGCTGCTTTGCATCCAGATTGGCATACCAGCGGCCACTCAGATGATAGTCGACGCCGACCTGCAAAGCGGCGCCGAACCCGTCTTCGTAGGACACTTGCTTGACCACGGTATGCGGCACGGACGTATCGAAAAACCAAGTGTAGTTCACGCCGGCGCCGACATAGGGGTCGATCGCCTCGTGCGGCAGGAAATGCCATTGCGCGGTGACCGTCGGCGGCAGCAGGCGGACGGTGCCGACATCGACGTTGCCGGCCGCGGTCCCGCGCGCCGTGACGCGATGCGTCGTGGTCGCAGCGATCGCCTCGACCGCGATATTGTCCGTGAAGAAATAGCTCCCATCCAATTCCGGCACCGCGGTATCGGAGGCGGCGACATGCCCCCCGATCGCGGAGATCGAGCTGGAGGTGGTTTCGGGCAGCACGCCGATGCCGCGGGCCCGAACCAGGATGCTGCCCGCGGTCAGGCCGGTATCGGCCTCTTGCGCCAGGGCTTGACCGGCGAAGGTCAAAAGAATGGCGGCTCCCGTTGCCAGGGAGATGTGCTTCGACATGTCAATTCCAGTAAAGTTGAGGGAAGTGGGAAGGTCGGCCTCAGTGGGCCATCAGGACCGGCAAGCCCCCGTCGTGCAGGACGTGCCGGGTGATGCCGCCAAATTGCGACGGCAAATGTCGGGAGTGATTTTGCGCGCCCATCACGATCATGGTGGCGCCGCGCTCGCTGGCCGCCCGCAGCAGCGCGTCGCCGACGGCTGCGTCGCTGCGATGCGCCCAGATCTGTTGGCTGTGAATGCCATGGCGGGCGAGCGCTTCGCAGACGCTGGGACCGACGATGGGCGTCCCGTCGGGCGGCGGCGCGGTAAAGATCGTGACGGTGCCCGCCGCCGCCAGCAGCGGCATGGCCCCGGCGAGCGCGCGGGTTGATTCCAGGCCGCCGTTCCACGCGACCAGGATGTGCCGCAGGATGTCCTTCGGAACTTCATGGCGGACGAGCAGAACCGGCCGCCCGGTGGCGAAGGTCGCGACCGTGAACATTTTGTCGGATTCTTGGACGTGCCGCGTCGGATAATGCAGCACGATCAGATCGGCGAGGCGGCCGTGGGCCGGCAGGGCCCGCTCGATCGGGCCGGCGTACTCGATCCATCGGGTCGGCGTCTTCAGGCCGCCCGCGTGTGCCGCTTCACCGATCGGCACCGCGGCCGCACGCCAATCTTCGAAGCGGGCCTCGGACGCGACGGCGGCCAAGCGCCGGGCGGTCGCTTCCGCATCCTCGACACCGATCCGGTCGCGTCGGGTGAGCGCGGGCAGACCGGCAATGGATTCATTCGAGTCGGGCGCAATGAACAAGGCGTCCAGATGCCCGTCGAATCGACGGGCGATCTGCAGCGCGGCGCTGAGCATGGGGCTGGGCTCATCCTGCGGCAGGATGGGGACCAACACGGAACGGATAGACATTGCCTTGCCCTTTCGGATTGCCGATCGACGATCGACACCTCGATAAGAGCACCGGCCCTGAGGAGCCGCCTTGACCCAGGTCAAGCCGCCTCTGGAAAACCGTTCGCGATGCCGCTGGCGACGTCCTCAAGCGGCGGCGTTGCCGGTCGGGAGCGGCGTGATGAAGCGGCGGCGCAGCTCGATATGGGCGGCTCCGGGCGACACCGGCCATGCAGTCGCCGAATGGTCCGGAATGCTGACCCAGACCTCGTCGCAGCCGACCTCGCGCGCCTTGGCTTCGAGCGCCTCGATCAAGGCCAAGCCGACCTCCGAGGAATCCAGGAGATCGACGAACAGGACCGGATCGGCCAACAGCACCGGGCCCGAGATGTCGAACTGGCGCCGAAAGATCGCCAGACCCCGGATATGGCCGCGATGGTCACGCACGGAGAGAATGCCGCGACGCCCCGATGCGGACCGCAGGAACCGACAGGCGAACCGCTTCCATCGACGCAGATCGATCGACGGCATCAGCAATTGAACGAGCGGAAACGCCCGGGCGATCTCATGCGGCCTCAGCGGCGCGACGGCGAAGTGCATCATGCCGCCGACGGTGTCCCGACGGCCGGTTCCCATCCTTGTTCCAGATCAATTCTGGGGGAGCCTCGCCACTATATGATCCAGGTCAAAGCAATCAGCCGAGGCCCCCTGCAATGACGCTCTCCCTTGTTACGGATGTATCTCCGGTTCTGGCGGCGGCCAGCCGGCTGGTGGATCCTTGCGGACAATGCGGCACGCGTCACCTCAGCGTCTGCATGGGTGTCGATGAACAATTCCTGGCGCAGCTCGCCGCCGTCGTCACGACCGTCCATCTGCCGGCGCACGGCATGCTCGCCTCCGAGGGCGACGAGGCCGCCTGCTTTTTCAACATCACGTCAGGCGCCGTCAAACTCTACAAACTGCTGCCGGACGGACGGCAGCAGATCGTGGGATTTCTGTTTGCGGGCGACTTCATCGGCTTGGCGGTACGGGATACCTATGCCTATAGCGTCGAGGCGATCGGCCCAACGACCGCCTGCCGGTTCGAGCGCCGCAAGTTCGAGGGTCTGCTCGAACGGTTTCCCAACATGGCCTTTCGCCTGCGCGAGCGAGCCTCCGACGAGCTGGCGATCGCCCAGGAGCAGATGCTGTCGCTCGGGCGGAAATCCGCCAAGGAACGCATGGCCAGCTTTCTGCTGCAGCTGTCCCGCCGCGCGGAAAGCCTGGGGGCGGTCGGCCAATCCGATCGCCCTGCCCATGACCCGTGCCGACATGGCCGACTATCTGGGCCTGACGATCGAAACCGTCAGCCGGACCATCAGCCGGCTCAAGATCGTCGGCATCATCACGCTCTTGGCCGGCAACGAGATCAGGCTGGATGGCGAGAAGCTCGCCGAGATCGCCGAGGGCTGGGGCGACTGACGGCCGGCCCCGGCCGGGCCTCGACCCGGTTCCGGCCGAGCAGCTTGGCTCGATAGAGGGCTGAATCCGCCGCGGCGATAAAGCTCTCCGTCGCTTCTTCCCAGACGAAGCCCGCGACGCCTAAGCTCACGGTGACATTGATCGGCGCCCCCTGTTCGAGCGGGACCGACAGCTTCTCGACCGCCAACCGCATGCGCTCCGCGCATAGAACCGCCTCTTCGATCGTGGTGGAGGGCAGGATCATGGCGAATTCCTCGCCGCCGAAGCGGACGAGAACGTCTTCGCGGCGCACCAACTTAGCCATGACGCCGCCAAGGGCCCGCAGCACGTCATCGCCAGCGAGATGGCCATGGAGATCGTTGACCCGCTTGAAGCGGTCGATATCCGCCATGATCAGGCACAGTGGCTCGGCATGCCTCAGTGCACGCGCGATCGCGGCTGTCAGCGACTGATCGAAATGGCGACGATTGAACAGGCCGGTCAACGCGTCGACATAGGCGAATTTTTCGAGCGTCTGCAGGTCGTCGCGCAGCCGGTCGGTTTGGCGCCGCACCTCCTTGGTCGATGCCGCTTGGCCGGCGGCCTCGGCTCGAGACTGCATGCTGATCGAGACGCCTAGTCTGATCATGCGGACGACCACCTCGATCGCTTCGGCGGGTTGCGGCACCTTGGCGTCGATGATGGCCGAAATCAGCCGGCTCAATAGATGCTGACTGGCGAGCAGCATATGCTGCTCGCTCACGCCCAGTTCCAGATGGCGCCGTCCGACCAGGACGGCCCGCATCAGGGTTTCGTCCTTCAACTCACCGTCCAGCAAGGCGCGCCAGTGGAGCGCCATTGCAGTGATTGCCCGCTGGCGAACGGCCGGATCTCGCATCAGCAGACGGATCGGTTCCGCCATGAAGAGTGGCTCGTAGAACTTCTCGTCCAATGCGCCAAGCGTCGCGTCGATGATCGGACCAAGCCGCTTCAGGTGACCCAGCGTGGCCGCGTCGATTTGCCAGAGCCGACGGAACTCGGTGAAATCGGTGCCTGGCGCCGGCGGCGAAGCCGGCGCGGGGCAGAGCTCCGTCGCCGGCTCAGAAGGTTCAATCGACATGATCGGGATCAGTGGGCGAACAGGATAGGCACGGCCGCGTGCTTGACCACATGATGGGTGACGCCCCCCATGACCAGTTCGCGCAGGCGGCTATGGGAGAAGCCGCCCATGACGAGGAGCCCGGCACCGCGCCTGGCCACTTCCTCCAGCAGCACGGCACCCGTTCCGCCCACCCGATCGAGCAGGGCGAACCCACGGGCCGCAATGCCGTGCATCGCCAAATAGTCCGCGACGGGTCCCAGAAGCGCCGGGTCGGCCGATGGGCCGACGCTCAGCAGACTGATCTCGCCGCGGCTGCGCGCCAGCAGCGGCAGGGCGGCATTCAGCGCGCGCGTGGCTTCCGGCTTGCCGTTCCAGGCGATGGCGATCGGTGCCGCCCGATCCAACGCGATCGATCCGACCTCGGGAACCGCCAACACCGGCCGTCCCGTGCCGAACAAGGCGACCTCGAAGGCCAGGCTTTTGCCGGTCTCGCCGGGCTTGGGCATGGCTGCGACGATCAGATCGGCAACAGGCCCGTGGTCGCGGATCAATTTCGATGCCGATCCGACTTCGATCCGCAAGAGCGCGCTCGGCCCTGCCCTCAGTTCGACCGCGTCGGGCAATCCCGCGCCCTTCTGCCATGCCTCGAAATGCCGACGAGCCGCATCCCGCTGCTCCGTGATGTGCTGCTCCAGGCTCTTCCACAGTCCCGGCTCCAAATAGATACCGGTTCCGTCGCCGATATAGGCCGCCGGGATATCGCGCGGATCGGGATCGGCATAGAGACCGGTGATCCGGGCTTCGTTCGGCAGGCCAGCGGCAAGGGCGGCGTCGAGAACACGCCGATCGGTGGCTGTGCCGTCGAGGACGGCAAGGATGGTGCGGAATGTCATGACCCGGCTCCAGCTTGATTGGGCTCGGTAGCATCTTTCGCATCGTCTTGCGTGAAGGCCTTGATCTGGGTCAATGCCGGACGGCCGGCCCGGTGGCTTTCTGATCCTGCCGATGACGGCATCCCGGAGGTTCAGGATCATGTTCAAGTACCCCCACGGCACCCAAGACGATTCCCTCTCGCCGCTCGACCCGGTCGCCCTGCTCGACGCCAAACGCCGTCATGCGGTCGTGCTGACCGCCGCGGCCGAATTGGTCGCCAAAACCGCGAGCGAGATCATCGCCAAGCAGGCCGATCTGATGCGGGCGGAGGGCGACGGCATCGCGAAGAGCGCTGCTGCCCTCACGACGGGCACCGATCCGTTGGCCGCGGCCCAGGGCTGTGCGGCCGCGCTGCACAGCGGCGCCGACGCCGCGCTGTCCGACCTGCGCGCGATCCAGGACCTGATGCGCGGCTTCGCCTGGCAATGGTACGGCCTGTGCGTCGATTCGATCAGCGTCGGGCTCGGCAACGGCCGTGCCCCCCGTTAATCCAGGAGGACAGGCAATGACTATCCGCGATCTGCTGGTCACGGTCGACGGTGGTCCGTCGAGCGAAGCCCGCACCGCCCTTGCCGCCTCGTTGGCGGCGCAGTTCGAGGCGCATCTGATCGGACTGCACCCATCCTCGACGGCGCCGGCGAACCTTTATTCGGCGAGCTTCGATTCCGCCCTGTTCGATGCGGCGATGCGGGAGAGCATCTCCCGCCAGCAGCAGCGGTCGGAACACGCGCGGGTCGGCTTCGAGGCCGTTGCCGCCCGTCACGCCCTTTCGTCGGAATGGCGCGTCGCCCGCGGCTTTGCCGGCCCCGATACGGTGCTGAACAGCCGCTATGCCGATCTCGCGGTCGTCGGCCAGCGCTGGACGGATTTCGATGGGCTCAACTATCCGGATCCCGCCGATGTCGTGCTCGATGCCGGTTGCCCGGTGCTGGTCGTCCCCGCCGTGGGTCAGTTCGATCGGATCGAGCGTCACGCGCTGATCGCCTGGAACGCCGGTCGCGAGGCCGCGCGTGCCGCGCGCGACGCGCTGCCGCTGTTGAAACGCGTTCGGTCGGCGACCGTCCTGGTGGTCGATCCGATGGAGGGCCCCTACGGGCACGGCGAGGAGCCGGGCGCCGACATCGCGCGCCATCTGGCCCGTCATGGGATCAAGGTCGAGATCGATCGCTGGTCCGTCCCGGACGCGAACCCGGCCGACGTCATCCTGTCGCGGGCGGCCGACTATGGCAGCGATCTGATCGTCATGGGCGCCTATGGTCATTCCCGCGTCCGGGAGCTGGTGCTGGGCGGCGTCACCCGCTCCATCCTGCAACAGATGACCGTCCCGGTGCTGATGTCCCACTGATCGTTCGACATGCGTCTTAAGGGTTGAATCCAGGAGAGATGATCATGCTTGCGAGAGACGTCATGCACCGAGGGACCATCGTCACGGTCGGGCCAGAGACCCGCGTCGAGGAAGCAGCCCGGCTGATGCTGTCGCTCGGGATCAGCGGACTGCCGGTCGTCGACGCGACCAATGGCGTCGTCGGCATCATCACCGAAGGCGACCTGCTGCGTCGGGCGGAGCTGGGCACCGAGAAGCATCGGCAGTCCTGGATGGCCTTTCTGGCATCACCAGGCCCGCTCGCCGCGGACTATGCGCTGACGCATGGTTCGAAGGTCGGCGAGGTCATGACGGCGGGGGTCTTGACGGCCGAGGCCGATACGCCGCTCGACCAGATCGTCAAAATGATGGAACAGAAGCACATCCGCCGCGTCCCGATCGTCGAGCGCGGCCGTCTTGCCGGCATCGTCAGCAGGGCCGACCTGATGCGCGCCTTGATCGTGCAGAGAGCCCCCCCCGCCGCCGCCGCCGCCCATCCCGATGCCCAGATCGTCGCGGCGGTGACCGCGTTCTTCGACCAGGAAACCTGGAGCCCGCGCGCCACCGTCCGCATCAGCGTCACGGATGGGTTGGTCGATCTGTGGGGCATGATCTTCGACGAGCGGGAGCGAACCGCGCTGTGCGTCGCCGTGGAGAATATCCCGGGGGTCAAGGCCGTACGCGACCACCTGACCTGGATCGAACCGGTCTCCGGCATGGCGCTGGGCGCGAGCACCAGCCTCTGAGGACGGTTTGCTCTGGGCGACCGCGATCGATATGTAGGCAAAGCAGGGCCCTTAGATGACGTTGGAACTCCGAGTGTCGAATGCCGCGAACCACTGGGTCAGGCCAGTCCCCCGGCCAGAGCGGAAAGTCTATCTGGTCGGGGGCGGGATCGCCTCGCTGGCCGCCGCCGCTTTCATGATCCGCGATGGCGATATTCCCGGCCACGACATCACGGTCATCGACGAAGGCAACACGCTCGGCGGGAGTCTGGACGGCGCCGGGACGGCCCAGGAGGGCTATGTCCTGCGCGGCGGTCGGATGTTCGAGAGCAAGTATCTCTGCACGTTCGACCTGTTCGCCTCGATCCCGACGCTCGACGGCAGCCGGACGGTTACCCAGGAAATGATCGATTGGAACGCGATGGCGAAGACCTCGTCGAAATCGCGCCTCTTTCGCGATGGTCACCGCGAGACCGCTCCCGCATTCGGCCTCAGCGAAAAGCACATCCTGACGATCGAGCGACTGGCTGTGGAACCCGAAGGAATGCTCGGCCGATCCAGCATCGCCGAGCAATTCGACCCCACCTTCTTCAAGACCAATTTCTGGTTCATGTGGTGTACGACCTTCGCCTTTCAGCCGTGGCACAGTGCGGTCGAGTTCAAGCGCTACCTGATGCGCTTCGCCCATATGGTCGCCGGGTTCAACCGGTTGGGTGGCATTTTGCGCACGGTCTACAATCAGCATGATTCGATGGTGCTGCCGCTGCGCAAATGGCTCGAGGAACACGGCGTCCAGTTCGAAATGAACACGCGCGTGATCGATCTGGATATCGAGACGTTTGGTGCAGAAACGGCAGTCCGCCGGATCGCGACCGAACGCGATGGTCTCCTCGGCGCGATCGAGGTCGGCAAGCAGGATTATGTTCTGGTGACCCTCGGTTCGATGACCGAAGGCTCGAGCCTGGGCGGCACGGATACGGCGCCGACACTGAAGGATAAGACCGATGGCGGCGCCTGGCGGCTCTGGGAACGAATTGCGGCGGGCCGGCCCGAATTTGGGCGACCGGCCGTGTTTGCGGATCACGTCGACCAGTCAAAATGGGTCTCTTTCACGGCGACGCTTCGCGATCCGACCTTCCTCCATCTGGTCCGGGACTTGACCGGAAACGTGCCCGGCGAAGGCGGCCTGATCACCTTCCCGCAATCGAGCTGGCTGGCCTCGATCGTCATTCCGCACCAGCCCCATTTCACCGGACAGCCCGATGGCGTCAGCGTCTTCTGGGGCTACGGCCTATCGGTCGACAAGCCGGGCGACTTCGTCAAGAAGCTTATGTCTGCCTGCAGCGGCCGTGAGATCCTGACCGAAATCCTCGGCCACCTGGGCATTCAGGCGGAAGCGCCGCAGATCCTGGAAACGTCGATCTGCATCCCTTGCATGATGCCCTTCATCACCAGTCAATTCCTGCGCCGCGAGAAGGGTGACCGACCCCAGGTCCTGCCAACGGGATCGCGGAACCTCGCCTTCATCGGCCAGTTCTGCGAACTGCCGGAAGACGTGGTGTTCACCGTCGAATACTCGATCCGCTCGGCGCAGGCGGCGGCCTATGGGTTGCTGGGGCTCAAGCGCGAGCCACCCCCCGTCTATCGGGGCAAGTTCGACCCGCGTGTCCTGTTCAAGGCCTTCATGGCGCTCCACGACCATTAGCGGCGTCAGACCCGATCGCAGCGGTCTAGCTTCCGGGCTGCACTAGTCCGAACTCAGCATGGGAATCCCGGCATGGAAATGATGGAAGCGACGGACCCGTTCATCCTGTTCGGCCTCTGGTTCGATGCGGCGTCCGCTGCCGAACCGGAAGACCCCAATGCCATGACCCTGGGGACGGCGACCGCCGATGGTCGAGTCTCAATTCGGGTGATGCTGATGAAGGGGTTCGATCGGCGAGGCTTCGTTTTTTATACGAACCTCGTAAGCCGAAAGGCTGGGGAGCTCAACCAAAACCGCAGCGCCGCCCTATGCTTTCACTGGAAATCATTGCAGCGGCAGGTCCGGATCGAGGGTGTAGTCGAGCCCGTCTCGGACGACGAGGCGGACCTCTATTTCTTGAGCCGCCCACGCGAGAGCCAGATCGGCGCCTGGGCTTCGCGCCAGTCAGAGGTTCTGCAAAACCGCGGGCAGCTCGACGCACGGTTCGACGAGTTCGATCGCCGATTTCGCGCGGCGGCAGTTCCACGCCCGGAGCATTGGTCGGGCTTCCGAGTGATCCCGGGCCGCGTCGAGTTTTGGCACGCCCGGCCGTTCCGGCTGCATGACCGGGTGCTGTTCACCCTCGACCGCGGCATTTGGACGAGACAACTCCTCTATCCTTGAGCCAAATCAAGGCACGGTCGGCCCAACGCGCGGAAGCTTCAACCAGTCTTACTGAGGTTGGAGTTCTATCATGGCGTTCCGCACCATCCTGATCGTGCTCACCGGGGCGGAAAGCGATCTTCGCGTTCTCGATGCCGCCTTCGACATCGCGCGCCCGATCGCGGCCCGCATTACCGCGCTCTACGCCGATACGGATCCCGATGAAATTCCCGCGGCATACATGGCCGATGGCATGGGCGTCTACATCACCCCGGAACTCCAGCAGAGCCTGGAAATTCAGTTCGCCGAGCGGCGCCGCCGGCAAGCATTTCGACGATTGGAAGCTTCGGAACCGGATCGACGCGCCCGGCACCGGAGGGTCGGGCCCGACCACCCGCCTGCATATCGAGCTTGGCGCCACGCCCGAGCTGCTTCAGGAGCATGGCCCGCTGGCCGATCTGATCGTCACCGCACTGCCCGAGAACGGCGAGAGCATGGCGCTGGAGGCCGCAATGTTTGAGACGGGGCGGCCCGTGCTGGCCATTCCCGCCGTGGGTCACACCACCATCGCCCAGACCGCCCCGATCGCGGTCGCCTGGAAGCCGGGACCGGAATCGGCCCGGGCGCTGACGGCGGCACTGCCGTTTTTGAGCCGCTGCACGGGCGAGATCAGCGTGCTCGGCGTGGGCGAGCCCGACGAACCGAATAACCTGACGCCGGTCGTCGATTATCTCGCCAGGCACGGGATCAAGGCCTGCGGCCGTACCGTTCCCGATCGGGCCGGCGGCACCGGCGCCATCCTGCTCGAGGAGGCCGGAAGACACGGCGCCGGTCTGCTGGTCATGGGCGCCTATCCGATATCACATGACGCCGCGTGGCGCCCGACGGTAGGGCCTCTTCCGCCGACAGTTCGGTAAAGGCCAAATCCTGTCCCCGCAACCAGATCAAGCCCTCGAAAGATAACTTCTTTCGAGGGCTTTTTGCTGTCTGGCGTCCAAAAAAGTCTAGTGATATTCAATGAAATCAAGAACTTGTGAAAACAGGTTCAAATCCCCTAACCGGCCGGAACCGGGCAAAACCCAACGCCCCATGATCACTTCGGCTCCGCGCCCATCCCCGCCGTCATTGCCCCGCATCATAGGGATGACGCGATCGCGGCCGATCTCGATGCTTTCGGCCCGCAGAAAATCGCGCAACATCCGGCTCCCAGCGAACGGGAATTCCAAACCATCGGATCGCCGTAGGGGCGACCTCGATCACCCGAACCTCGCCGCCTTCCATGGTGGCGACACAGGAGTTCGTGGTCCCGAGATCGATCCCGATGACTTTACCCATGAAATTGGTCCTTGTTGCCGGCCGCGCTCCGCCTGGGGCGGTGCGAGGCGGCCGGGTATGATGGCCTGTGGATCGACCGGCAGGCCGCCGGAGGAGGTTTCTGACCGTCGGTTTAGACGGTCTGATCGAGCCGGGCCGTACCGGCCGCGCCGGGCGACACCCGTGCTTTGGCGACGACGACCATCGCCGGTCGAAGCAGCCGTCCGTTCAAAGTCCAGGTCGGGCTCAAGGCATGCAGAACGGTCCCCGCCGGATGATCCCCATCCTCCTGCTCGGCCATTGCCTGGTGGCGATTGGGATCGAAGACCGAGCCCGTCGGATCTTCCCGTTTGATGCCGTTGCGCTCCAGCAGGCCGACGAACCCGCGCTCGGTTTCCATCAGTCCGCTGCGGAGGCTGGCGATATTCGCAGGCTCCTGTGCCGCAACGGCCGGCAGGCTGTCCAGACCGCGCCGAAGGTTTTCGGCAGCCTCGACCACGTCGGTCGCGAATTTCTGCACGGCGTATTGGCGTGCTTCTTCCACATCGCGCTTGGCACGAAGGCGGACATTGGCGATTTCCGCCTCGGAACGCATCCATCGGTCGCGCATCTGGGCAAGCGCGTCCTCAAGGGTAGCGATGCGCTCGCTCTTAAGGATGGCGTCTTCGGGAGACGGCGGGTTGGCCGCCGATTCCGCCTTGTGATCGGCCCCGCGGATATCGTCCTGGCTGGCGTCGCGCGCCAGACCTGGCGTTTTATATGGGTCCTCCAACATACCTACCCCTGTTTGCAGCAGATCGAGGGGCTCCGGAGTTGCTGTCGCGAAGACCGAGCCATCGATCGCGGCGGCCCTAAAACCTCGAATGCATCGAGTCTATGTCGGCACCGAGCAGCAGGGACAGTCTCGGAAACTACCCACGCCGCGCCAACCGCAATTGCAAGGCGCCGCTCGCGATTCTGCGGCCCCGAGAAGATCGATAGGTATTTCCCGAGCCTGCCGCGGGCGGTCGGCATTCGATATTTTGCTCGGGTCGGCAGCATCGTCCCGACCTTGGAATCGAGCGCCCGACCATCTCTGCCATCGCAGCGCTGACGGCGGGACCAGCGCGCCAGCAACACCCCCTTGTATCCTGTCCTGGAGATTTGTCCGATGTCGCAAGACCGTAAGCTGCAAGAATCAGTGCTCGCCGAATTGAGCTGGGAGCCGAGCCTGACCGCCGCTCACATCGGCGTCACCGCACAGGATGGCGTCGTGACGCTGACCGGACATGTCGCGAACTTCGCTGAAAAGCGGGCGGCTGAGACCGCTGCCGGACGGGTCAAGGGCGTGGCCGCGGTCGCCGAGGAAATCGAGGTCCGGCTTCCGGACGATCGCCGCCGCGGCGATTCCGAGATTGCGGCAGCGGCGCTCGAGCTGCTCGCCTGGGACGTCTCCGTGCCGCGGGACGCCATCAAGGTCAAGGTCGAGAAGGGCTGGATCACGCTGACCGGCCAAGTCGATCGGCATTTCCAACGCGACGCGGCAGAACAGGATGTTCGGCGGCTGTTCGGGGTTTTGGGCGTGTCCAACGAGACCACGATCAAGCCCACGGCGGGCGTGACCAGCATCAGCGAGGACATCAGGCACGCCTTGCACCGCTCCTGGTTCTTCGACCCGAGCACGCTCTCGATCGACGAGGACGGCGGCAAGGTGCGGCTGGCCGGCACCGTCCGCTCACCGTCCGAGCGGGCTCAGGCCGTCGCGGCGGCGTGGGCCGCTGCCGGAACGACCGATGTCGTGAACGATATCATCGTCGTTTGATCATTCAGGCCGCGCCGGCCTTGCTTCCGGACACTCGGGCCGTTCGTGGCCCGAGGCCGGCGGCCGGGAATGCCTTAAAGTGAGGAGGCCGGATCGGAACGGGGCCTGTGCCGAAACGGGCGCTAGCCCATTTGACCAGCCTGGTGATCGGTCTGACCCAATAAGCCGGGGTTCCGCAGCTTCCGCAGCCGAGAACAGGGCGGACGTCGTCCAGGATCGTGTAGGCGAGGTCGAGCAGCAGCTGGAAGGGGCGGACCCCGAAGATGCCGATCGCGAAACACCAGGCGAACCATTTCGTCGCGGGCAGTCTGCGCAGAACCTCGGCTATGGCCTCCCCACCGATCTTCATCGAGCCGTCGGGCATCAGCAGATGGCTCTTGGCGTAGGCGTCCCAGATATCGAGGTCCGGATTAAGCGTGCGCAACTCGGCCGGATCGTTCCCGACCGGCCGCACCAGGATCGTCGTCTCGCCCGATTTGCTTCGGGCCGATTTCTGCACCCACTGGGCGATATGGCCGCAGACGGCGCATCCGCCATCGAACAAGAGGATTGGACTGGTCGGGTTCGGCATTTGTCGGCCTCAGTTCCGGGCTTCGAAGGGATCGGTCACGGCCGCCATGACGCTGGCCAATGTCGGCTGTATCCCTTCCACCCGTCCGACCTCGTTTCCATCCAGAAACATGACGAACGTCGGCGTGCCCTGGATGTCGAAGCTGCCCGAGAGTTCTTCTTCGGAATCGATATTGACCCTGAAGATCTGTTCCTTCGACTCCAGCATCTCTGCGACCTCCTGAAGCATGGGTTCGATCGCTCGGCAGTAGCCGCAGCCATAGGACATGAACTCGACGGCGATCGGTCCGTCACCTTCCAATATGAGCGTCTGGAAGGCGCTGCTGGTGATGGTTTGGATCTTATCGACCAAACCCGAATTGGCTTTGCTCATGCGCGTCTCCTTGGGGCCGAGCGTTCGCTCGGACGAGCGCATCCGGCCGATTCTAGGCAGCGGGTCTGCCATCGCCAGCCTCGGAAATTACCCATCGCCGCGGTTCAATCGGCGACCGCGGCGCTCTGCGGCCATGGCGCCCGTGCCGCCTGAAGCCCGGCCCGGTGCGACCGGATACGCAAGGTCAGGGCGGCAGCAAGCCCGAACAACAGTTTCGACGCCAGCGTGACGGGATAGGGCAGGAGGTGGACAAACCCGGGGCTGAGCGCCGGGAGCACGACGAAGAAGTTGACCATCCAAACGATCTCGAGGCTGCCGGCCATGAAGCCGAGCAGAACGTGATCCCCCGGAGTCCGGCCGGCCAGGATCCGCAATGCGACCGTCAGTCCGATCCCGAGCGCTGCGGCGAGGCCGAGGTGGATGGCGATGCCGGCGATGGCCGACGCCCCTTCAAGCCCGACGGCCGCACCGACCTGACGCGCGACGATCGCCGCGTCGCCGCCGGTCAAAGCCGAATAGGCCCAGACGACCATGATTTCGGCCAAGCCGCCGGCGAGGCCGGCATAAAGCCCGGTGCGGAGGAGATCCGACGCGTTCGTGCGCCGGAAGGACAGGCTGTTCTCGGACATATCGATCTCCAATCATGAGGAATTCGGGCGCCGGGCCCAGACCCGGCGATCGCGTCGCTACACGGCGGGGGCGGGCTCTCGGAACACGTCGACCTCAAGCACGGGACCCCGATATTTCTCGACGTCGCCGACGGCGGTATGGCCGCAATTGCCCTGTGCCAGCTTCGACGTGCCGATCCCGACCGTCAGGTTGTTGACGTCGCCGTAGCGGTCGAGACTGCCGGGCAGGCGCGGATCGACCGGATCGAACCAGCCGCCCTCGTTGATGCGGATCACGCCCGGCCGGATTTCCTCCGTGATCCGGGCGCCGGCGAGGATCTGGCCGCGGTCGTTGAAGACCCGGACGATATCGCCATCGGCAATGCCGCGCGTCTTGGCGTCCTCGGGATTGATCCAGCACGGCTCGCGGCCGGCGATGGCATATGTCGCCCGGAGCGCGGTGCCGCAGAGCTGAGAATGCAGACGGTACTTCGGATGGCTGCTGTCGATATGCAGCGGGTATTTGGTGGTCGGTCCGCCCAGGCGCTCGATCGGCTCCATCCAGGTCGGGTGCGGCGGGCAATCGTCGTAGCCCATCTTGGCGATCGCGCTGGAATAGATCTCGATCCGGCCGGACGGCGTGCCGAGCGGGTTGAGCAAGGGATCGTCGCGGAAATCCTTGTGCTGGATATAGCCCGTGCCGACGTCGGTGACCGGAAAGGCGAGCGCGTCGTCGCTGTTCCAGAAGGCATCGAAGACCGGCATTTCCATGCCTTGGCCCCGGGCCTGGATCATCGCCGCCTCATAGAAGCTGCGGATCCAATCCATCTCGGTCCGGCCCTCGGTGAAGGCGTCGCCCTTGCCCAGTCGGCTCGCGATGGCGGCGAAGATGTCATAGTCGCTGCGCGCCTCGAAGACGGGGTCGATGACCTTCTTCATGGCGATGATGGCGCTCAGCGAATAGTCGCCGATCTGCTCGATATCGTTGCGCTCATAGCTGGTCGTTGCCGGCAGCACGATGTCGGCCCGGCGCGCGGTTGCGGTCCACTGGAAGTCATGGACGATGAAGGTTTCCAGATGGTGCCAGGCCTTCACCATCCGGTTGCGGTCCTGGTGATGGGCGAAGGGATTGCCGCCGACCCAGTAGGCAAGCTTGACGTCGGGATAGTTGGCGCGCGTGCCGTTGAAATCGAACGGCTTGCCGGGGTTCTCCAGCATCTCGACGATGCGGGAGACCGGGATCGAGCTGCTGCCGCTGCTGGACAGCCAATCCGATCCCTGGCTGGTTTTGCTGCCATCCGTGATGCCGGACAGCACGGGGCTGTTGGCCGCTGGGGTGCCGCCATTGGCATAGTGGTAGCTCAGACCATAGCCACCGCCGGGCAGTCCGATCTGCCCCAGCATGGCGGCGAGCGTCACCAGCATCCAATGGGCCTGCTCGCCATGATGCTGGCGCTGGATCGACCAGCCGCTCGCCATCATGGTGCGGTTCTTGGCAAAGCGCCGGGCGAGATCCTTGATCGTTGCCGCCGGGATCCCGCAGATGGCTTCGGCCCATTCGGCCGTCTTGGGCGTGCCGTCGGCTTCGCCGGTGAGATAGGGCAGGAACTTGTCGAACCCGGTCGTGAAACGCGCCAGGAATTTTTCGTCATGGAGCTTTTCGAGGTAGAGGGTATGAGCGATGCCGAGCATCATCGCGACATCGGTCTGTGGCCTGGGCGCCAGCCATTCCGCATTCAGATAGGTGCAGGTCTCGGTGCGCTGCGGGTCGATCGAGATGACCTTCGTGCCCTTCTTCTTCAGGGCTTCGAGGCCGACATAGGCGCCGTGATCGGGCACGATCCAGCCGATCTGACAATTGTTCACCGGGTTGGCGCCCCAGAACACCATCAGCTCGGTGCTCTCGACCACCACGGGCCAGGCGGTGGTCTGGTCGTAGACCTCCAGCGACCCCACGACATAGGGCATGATCACCTGGGAGGCGCCGGTGGAATAGTCCCCGGACGAATTCACGAACCCGCCTTTGAGATTCATCATCCGGCGCAGGAGATTCTGGCAATTGTGCAGTTTGCCCGGGCTCTTCCAACCGTAGGAGCCGGCGAAGGTGGCGCCGGGGCCATAGGTCTGCTCGACGCGGACGAGTTCCTTGGCGACCAGGTCCAGGGCTTGGTCCCAGGTCACGCGGACGAAATCGCCGTCGCCGCGTCCCGCCGGATCGGCGCCAGGCCCCTGCTCCAGGAAGGCGCGCCGTACCATCGGGTATTTGATCCGGGTCGGCGAGTAGACGGAATCGAGAATGCCGTCGAGCGCCGGCGAGGGGCGGGGATCCTTGTCCCACGGCCGGAGGCTCGCGATGCGGCCGTCCGTTACCTTGGCATGGAAGGCGCCCCAATGGGACCCGGTCAGGATCTCGACGCTCGAGGCTGTAGCGGCGCGCGCCCCCGCGGTCAAAAGGGATGCGCTTGAGAGGCCGAGGGCGCCGGCCGCCATGCCGGTCTGGAGCAGCGCGCGCCGTGTCAGGTGAGCCTGATTCATTCGGATCGACATGTCATCACCCCGGTGCTGCGGTTCATGGCCCGATGCGTCCCGGGTCGATGTCGGGGCTCGAACGCTCATCGAGCCTGTCGTCACGCCGCAATTCCATCCGCCATCGCGACAGAAAATCGGTCAGCACCGCCGCGGCACCGGCATAAAAGCCGGTGCGGTCGGCGGCATCGCACTCCCGGGAAAACCCTGGAACCCAGGCAAGGAGATGGTCATCGAGCAAGGCTGTCTGGGCCTCATGGCTCGGACCACGGCGCATCAGGCGTCCAAGCACTGCCAGTTCCATGGACAGGTGGTCGGAGGGTTCCCGGAAGGCGTCATCCGTAGACAGGTTCAACTGCCGCATGAGCCGGTTCATGTCGCTGACCGGCCTTTGGAACAGCCGGCCGGAACCGCCGGTTCGGGTGCTCTCGTAAAGCGATACGGTCTTCGGGCCGGCGACACCGTCGAACAGCTGGGTAAACGCGGCGGCCAAGTCCCGCTGAATTTCCAAGGGGGTGCCGTCCGCCCGCAGGGCCAAGCGCATTCTCCGGGCGCCGGATGCCGCTCCCGGCTGGTCATCGAGGGTATCGAGCAGCATCGATCCGAGGCCATCGCGATAGCTCTCCACCGCGTCGCTCGACAGCGGCGCCATGAACAATCCGCCCAGCCACTCCGCGATCGAGGCATTCCAGGACGGAGCGTTCATGGCTTGCCGCCGGCCGGCAGGGCGCCGACGTCCTTCGAGTGGAATTGGAGATAGGCCAGCAACAGCCGGTATTGGCTGTCGTCGAGGGCCGCGAACCGCTTCATCGCCTTCAGGCTGCCGATCCATTGATTGGCGAGAAAGCTGTTCGTCGGGTGCAGCGCATGGCAGGTGCCGCAGGAACTGCCGTAGAGCGCGCCGCTATAGTCCCAAACCTTGGCGATATCCGGACTGAGCGCATCCTTGTCGACCCAGGCGGTCAGGCTGGTTTGGGACCAGGTCAGTTTGGTGTTCGCATCCACGACGCCGGTTTGGCGCGTCACCTTCGCGGCCGCCGCCGGGCCGAGGGCCGCGACCAGGATCCGTTGCCCCTCCAGGGCGTACACCGCCGCGTCGGACCCCTGCTGCTGCCAGCCGTCGACCTTGACCTGCAGCCAATCGCCCTCGCGGGCCACGACCGTCAGCTTCGCCGCCGGCAGCAGCCGGCCGTCGCCGGGCCCCGAAGCGCTGGCCGCAGGGCGCTCGAGGTAGAGCGGCTTGGTCGCAACGGCATAAAGGACGTTGGCCTCGGTCGCGCCCGCCAGCGCCGCGGTCGGCGATGCCGCGATATTCTTGCTCGCCGGCAGCATCTGTACGATGGCCGTGCGGTTGGGCTCCGGCGCGCCGGCATCGGGCGCGTCGATGGCCGGCAAGCTCTTGATGTATTCGGCAATGCCGGCCCGATCATCCGGCGACAGTTTCCCCAAATTGGTGATGACCGCCGCCATCGAGCCGCCCGACTGCAGGTTGATCGGCGTCAGGCCGGTGCCCAGATAGTCGGTCAGCTCGCGCTGGGACCAGTAGCCGATGCCGGTTTCGTCCGGGGTGATGTTCGGCACATAGCCATGCCCCTCCGGATCGGGGGCGCCCGAGAAGCGCTTTCCAGCGACGATGGCGCCGGCGACGTCGCGCGGCGAGTGGCACTCGGCGCAGTGACCGGGGCCTTCCACGAGATATCGCCCGCGCATCCAGCCGGCGCTTTTCTGCGCCTCCGGCGCGAGCGGCTTGCCGTCGAGAAAGACCAGCCGCCACAGGCCGACGCCGCGGCGCAGGGTAAAGGGGAATTTGAGGTCATGGTCGCGCGCCTTGCCGGCCACCGGCGGCAGCGTCTTGATATAGCCGAGCAGGTCGCGCAGATCGTTGGCGTTCATGCGCTGAAACGACGTATAGGGAAACGCCGGGTATTCGTTTTCGCCCGCGGGGGATACGCCCTCGCGCATCGCCCGGACGAATTGCGGCACCGACCAGTTCCCGATGCCATCGGCTTTATCCGACGATATGTTGGGCATGTAGAAGGTGCCGAAGCCCGAGGTCAGCGCCAAGCCGCCGCCCAGATGGGTTTCGTCGGGCTGACCCGGGGAGGCGTGGCAGGTTCCGCAACTGCCCGCATAGAACAGTGATCGGCCATTGGCAATATCCGGCGCGCCGGCATCGGCGACGTCGCGCGACGCGTGCATGGCCGACCAGGTGAACGGTGCGGTGAGCACGAAGTAGCCGCACAGGCCGAGGATGCAGACCGATCCCGCGGCGGCGAGGAGTCTTTTCACAATCGGCTATCCCTCATGGTGCTTTGCAGGAACGGATCGGCGTATTGGGCATGCGTGAACCCATCGAAATCCTAGGGGCCGACGGTGCGGGTCGGATAGGCTCGGAAACTACCTATCCCCGATGCCGCCGTGCTGGTATGCCCATGCCGTTGCCGGCTTGAGCCCCGAACGCGGATTCTTTGCGGTGCTGGCGATGCGGGGGCGACGGCCAATGACGTCTCTCCCTCGCTCCTCACGCGGCTTTCACGACGGTCGGTACCGGAGACGGCCGTGCGGCCCGCCAAGACGGCCGCTTCAGCACGGTGATCAACAGCGGGAGCCCGGTGAAGAGTATCGTGCCACCGGCCACCAGCGCGATGTAGAGCGCCGGGCTTCCGACCGGAAGCTGCGAGGGTGGGAAGAAGCCGACGACGAAGGCAAAGACGACGCCGACAAAGCCCGTGCCGGCGATGATCCACATGCCAAGGATCCCGCCGGGCACGCGATAGCTCCGCACCAGATCGGGTTGGGTATATCGCAGCCGGATCGCCGCCGCATACATCAGCATGTACATGATCAGGTAGAGCGTGATCGTCATCGCGCTGAGCAGGAAGAACGCGACGCTCACGTCGTTCATGACGAAATAAGTCCCCGCCAGCAGCGTGACGATGACGCCTTGGATGACGAGGATGCTGACTTGAACGCCCTGCTTGTTGGTCTTGGCCAGGAACGGCGGGATTTCGCCCTCCTGCGCAGTCCAGAGCAAGCCGCGGCTGGGGCCGCTGATCCAGGCCATCACGCCGCCGATCCCGCCGAAGGCGAGCAGCAGGCAGACGACCGGCGTCGCCCAGCCGATACCGAAGCGATCGAAGATCTGCTGGAACGCCTTCATCAGGCCTTCCTGCAGATTGATCTGCTCGTTGGGCAGCACGGTCGCAACCGCGAAGGACCCGAGCGTGAACAGCAGAATGATGATGACGGAGGCGATGAGGATCGCCGCGGGGAACTGCTTCTTCGGGTTGGTCATTTCATTCGCGTGAACGGCATGCACCTCGACGCCCGCGAACAGCAGAATGATGCCGGCGAGGAAGGCGATGTCGCCCATATCGGTGATGAACGGGAAATAGCGCGGATGCGCATGGCCGCCGGCCATCGACATCACGGATGCCGGGTCCGTGGCCGCCGGATGCAGCATCGCGATCGGATTGCCCTGGTAGATCCAGATCACGGCAAGAATCATGATCACGACCCCGGGTAGCACCGTGCCGACCAGGAAGGCCCAACTCGTCACCTTCGCGATGGCATCGACGCCCCGTGTCGAGATCCAGGTCGCGGCCCAAAAGGCGGCGATGCAGAAGGCGCCCACGTAGGGTCCGTTATTCGCCAGCGTCGGTCGGCCGATGACATAAGCGATTGCCGCCGCCGAAAAGGCCAGGACGGTCGGATACCAGACCACGTTCTGGATCCATTGGAGCCAGATCGCGACGAAACCCCATCGGGCGCCGAACGCTTCCTTGACCCAGGTATAGACACCTCCGCCCTTCTGGCCGAAGGCACTGCCGAGCTCGGCCGCGACGAGCGCCGCGGGGATCAGGAAGATGAAGGTGGCGAAGGTGACATAAATGAACAGCGTCAGCTGTTCCTTGGCCATCATGGGCAGGCCGCGCAGGCTGACAACCGCAGCGCCGGTCATCATCGCCATGCTGAAGGTGGAAACCACAGCCTTTTTTGTCAGGGCCATCACGGCCTCCTCTATGTTTACGCAGCAGCGGTGCGACGATGGTCGGGCCCGGTTGCGGACCGCAACGGCGGCCCCCGGCGTCAGGCGAGCCGCTTCTCTTTCAGCGGCGCGTCGGCGGCGGGACTGACCGGCTTCAGGGCGGATTGGCGGTGCACGGGCTTGGCGGCGACGCCATCATGCGTGAACGTCGTTCCCTCGGCGGCGGTCTGCGGCGAGCTGGGCCGGTGCTTTTGGAGGAACTCGATGCCGCGCTTCATGTCCTCCAGCAGCATGTCGCCCATATCCCGGCTGAAGCCGTGGCGCACCAGGACGCGCATCACGACGACATCCTCGATGTTCGGCGGCATGGTATAGGCCGCCACCTGCCAGCCGCGGACACGCAGCCGATCCGACAGGTCGAACAGCGAATATCCCGGTTGGGCACCGTCCTTGATCACGAAGGAGATCGCGGGAAGTCCCTTGAGACTGTCGCCGTCGAAGAATAGCTCGAACGGGCCGAGCTTGCCCACGGCACCGCCGATATGCTGCGCCGTGTCGTAGCCGTTCTGCTGGATCCGCTTGTAGCCATCCCGGCCAAGCCGCAGGAACAGATAATATTGCGCGATGATCTGCCCGGCCGGTCGGGAGAAGTTCAGCGCGAACGTCGGCATGTTGCCGCCGAGGTAATTGACGTTGAAGATCAATTCTTCCGGCAGCTCCGCCTTGTCGCGCCAGACCACCCAGCCCACGCCCAGCGGGGCGAGGCCGTATTTATGACCGGACGCATTGATCGATTTCACGCGGGGAATCCGGAAGTCCCATTCGAGCCCTGGTTCGATGAAAGGCGCGATGAAGCCGCCGGACGCGGCATCGACATGAATCGGGATGTCGAGCCCCGTGTCGGCCTGGAGCTTGTCGAGGGCGGCCGCGATTTCGGCGACGGGCTCGTACTGGCAGGTGAAGGTGACGCCGAACGTCGGCATGACGCCGATCGTGTTTTCATCGACCCGCTTCAGCACCTCTTCCGGGGTCATGCCGAGCCGGCCTTTCTCGAGCGGGATCTCGCGCAGCTCCACGTCGAAATAGCGGGCGAACTTGTGCCAGCAGACCTGAACGGGGCCGGTGATGAGGTTGGGCTTGCCCGTCGGCTTCCCGGCCGCTTCCATCCGCTGACGCCACTTCCACTTCAGCGCCAGGCCGCCCAGCATACACGCTTCGCTCGATCCGGTGGTGGAGCAGCCGATCGTGTTGGCGGCGGCCGGCGAGTGCCAAAGATCGGCCAAGATATTGACGCAGCGGTTCTCGATTTCGGCCGTCGCGGGATATTCATCCTTGTCGATCATGTTCTTGTCGATCGACAGATCCATCAGATCATGGACCTCGGTATCGAGCCAGGTCTGGCAGAAGGTCGACAGGTTCTGGCGGGCATTGCCATCCAAAAACAGTTCGTCGCGCACCAGCGCATGGGCGACGTCCGGACGCAGTTCGCCCTGACCCAGCTTGTATTTCGGCACGGAGGCGTCCGCGGCCTGGGTGCCGTAGATATCGGCTTCAAGCGCGCCTCTAATGCTGTGGCGATCATGTATGGCCATCAATCGAACCCTTCCTCGCGCGGTTGCCGATCAGCGCGACTTCGTTCGCTGCGCAGCGTCTGATCTGTCCGCAAAAGCTCTACAGGCCGTCGGAAGAGGTCGGCAGACTCGGAAATTACCTAAAAGCGGATTCAGGGAAACCGACGGGCCGCGTTGCGTCGGGTTGGTTCACGGCCTGGCGGTCGATGCCCGTAACGACCCAGGCTAACGGACGCGCCTTGTCTTGGGGCTCTCGAAGCTTTTTGGACCGAACCGGGCTGGGTAGTTTCCGTGCCTGCTGTGGGCCAGCCCCTGTCGCGTAGCATGTTAATTGGCCGGGGGAAGGCTCGAGACCGCACAAGTCTGCCGGAAATGTCACAGCGGCCCCGTACCGAGGCCGAGCGGGTCCTCTCACCACAGCCCGGGAGAATGAGATGACAGAAGATCGTAAGCTGCAAGAGGCCGTTCTCGCCGAATTGAGCTGGGAGCCGAGCGTGACTGCCGCTCATATCGGAGTTACCGCGAGACATGGCGTCGTGACCCTGGCGGGGCATGTCGAAAGCTTCGCGGAAAAACATGCGGCTGAAACGGCGGCCGGCCGGGTCAAAGGCGTGGTCGCGGTCGCGGAGGAAATCGAGGTCAGACGGCCGTTCGAGAGACAGCGCGGCGACGAGGAAATCGCGGCCGCGGCGACCGAGCGTCTTTCCTGGGACGTCTCGGTTCCGAAAGATTCCGTCAAAGTGAAGGTCGAAATGGGCTGGATTACGCTGAGCGGCCAGGTCGATCGGTATTTCCAACGGGATGCCGCCGAGCAGGATGTGCGTCGGCTGTCAGGCGTTGTCGGCGTATCGAATCAGACCACGATCAAGCCGATGGTCAATATCGCCGACATCAGCGACGATATCGTACACGCCTTGCATCGCTCATGGTTCTTCGATCCGAAGACCGTCTCGGTGACCGCGGAGGGCGGGAAGGTCCGGCTCGCTGGGACCGTCCATTCCTTCTCCGAACGGGCCGCGGCATTCGCCACGGCGTGGGCAGCGGCCGGAACGACCGATGTCATGAACGATATCACTATCGTTTGACGGGGCAACGCGCGCCGATCCGGGGCCGCAGGTCGGCGGACTCCCCCGAAGGGAGAATATTCATGGCCTACACGAGCCTGACGAATCACCTGCAACTCGGGCAATCCAACGCCGGTTTGCTGCGGATCGCCGCTCGCTGCTGTCTCACTGAAGGTCGAGCCTTCGCGCAAAGGATGAGGCCATGCAAGCGATGGTGTTGACGCGGCATGGGGGCGGTCTCGAATGGACCGAACTGCCCGATCGGCATCCTGGACCGGGGCAGATCCGCATAAAGGTGGCCGCCTGCGGTGTCTGCCGCACGGATTTGCATGTCGTCGATGGCGAGTTGCCCCATCCCCAGGTCCCGATCATTCCCGGTCACGAGATCGTCGGACGGATCGGCAGGCTCGGCGCCGGCGTCCAGGGGCTGCGTATCGGCGAGCGCGTCGGCGCGCCATGGCTGGGCCACACCTGCGGCAGCTGTCCCTATTGCGTCGGTGGTCGTGAAAATCTCTGTGACCACCCGTTGTTTACCGGCTACACGCGCGACGGCGGCTTCGCGACCGACGTGATTGTCGATGCGCACTATGCCTTTCCGCTGGGCGAGACTGGCGAAGACCAGGCGCTGGCACCGCTGCTTTGCGCCGGTCTGATCGGCTGGCGGTCGCTCGGTATCGCCGGTGACGGCAAGCGGCTGGGCCTCTATGGCTTCGGCGCCGCCGCCCATATCCTGGCGCAGGTCGCGCGCTGGCAGGGACGGTCGGTCTTCGCCTTCACACGCCCCGGCGATACGGCGACCCAGGCGTTCGCGCGCAGCCTCGGCGCGACCTGGGCCGGCGGATCCGACGAAATGCCGCCGAAGCCGCTCGACGCCGCCATCATTTTCGCGACGGTCGGCGATCTCGTGCCCTTGGCGTTGAAGGCGGTCCGCAAGGGGGGCCGCGTCGTCTGCGCCGGCATCCATATGAGCGACATCCCAAGCTTTCCCTATGCGCTGCTGTGGGAGGAACGGCAGTTGCTGTCCGTCGCCAATCTCACCCGGCAGGACGGGCTGGATTTTCTGAAGCTGGTCCCGGAGATCGGCATCGTCACGAAGACCACCTGCTATCCGCTCCGGCAGGCGAACGAGGCGCTCGCCGATCTTCGCGCAGGCCGGTTCGAGGGGGCAGCCGTTCTCGTGCCCTGAGTTGGGGTTTGGGGGCTTGAGTATATTCCGACACTGCCGCCCGGCGCTGGCGTGCGCCTAGTCTTCGACCCTGCAGAGCGGCCAGCCGCCAAGGGGATATCCCGAGGAGCCGATCTCCATGGGCTATCGCGATTTTACCGCCGGCCCGAAACGCGCGACCCAAAAGCGGGTCGTCCGACGCGGCCTCATCATCAAGGAGCTTCACATGGGACAAGTTGACTCGATCGTCGCCGTCTTCGCCGATCATATCGCCGCGGAAGCGGCGGTAAAGAAGCTGGCTGCGGGCGGTTTCGACATGAAGGATCTGAGCGTCGTCGGTAAGGGTTACCATACCGAGGAGAAGGTCTTGGGCTTCTACAGCAACGGCAATCGGATCACGTTCTGGGGTACCCGCGGCGCCTTCTGGGGCGGGCTTTGGGGCCTGTTCTTCGGCGGTCTGTTCCTGACGGTTCCCATTCTCGGCCATGTCGTCGTGCTGGGCTATCTGGCCGCCACGCTGGTCTCCGGCATCGAAAGCGCTGCCCTGGTCGGCGGCATGAGCGCCATCGGTGCCGCACTCTACGGTTTGGGCGTGCCCAAGGACAGCGTGCTCCAGTACGAGACGGCGGTGAAAGCCGATCGCTTTCTGGTCATGGCGCACGGTTCGACGGCGCAGATCGCAAGCGCCAAGGCGATCCTCGCGAGGTTGGCGCCGTCTCAGCTCGAAATCCATTCCCCAGCGACAGAGGCCTCGTCGCCGATCGGTTCGCCCGAAGGCCTGGCCGAAGCCGGCATCTATCTGGTCCACGAATAGTCCGGCGGATATCCGTCGCCGAGAGGGTCGAGATGAAAATAAAGTCGGACGAATTCCGTGTGAGAGAGGGAGACGCGGTCGACCTTGATAAGCGGACGACAAATATTTCTCCCATCTATTCGTCGGAAGAACACTATAAAAAGCTGCTGGAAGAGCATGTAGAGCAGCTGAGTTCGCTGCAGGAACTGCTCTATGCCTCCAACCGGCACGCGGTGCTGCTGATCTTTCAGGCCATGGACGCGGCGGGCAAGGATGGCGTCATCAAGCATGTGATGTCGGGGATCAATCCGCAGGGCTGCCAGGTGTTCAGCTTCAAACACCCGAGCCCCGCCGAGCTGCAGCATGATTTCCTGTGGCGCACCACCCGCGATCTTCCCGAGCGGGGGCGCATCGGCATCTTCAATCGCTCGTACTATGAGGAAGTGCTGATCGCCCGTGTGCATCCCGAGATCCTTCGCAGCGAAGGGCTGCCCGACGCACCGGCCCGGAAGAGCGCGGTCTGGCGCCGCCGATACCGCTCGATCATCGACCTGGAGCGCCATCTCGATGCCAATGGCACGCGCATCATCAAATTCTTTCTGCACCTGTCGAAGGACGAGCAGCGCAAGCGCTTCCTCGCCCGCATCGACGAGCCCGAAAAGAACTGGAAATTCAGCCTCGCCGACATCGAGGAGCGGAAATTCTGGAAGCAGTACATGAAGGCCTACGAGAAATGCCTCAAGGCGACCAGCACCAGGGACGCGCCCTGGTACGTCGTCCCCGCCGACGACAAGCAGAATGCCCGGCTGATCGTGTCGCGGATCCTGCTCGATGCGCTGGACGGGTTGAAGATGTCCTATCCGGAGACAGATCAGGCCCGCCGAGACGAGCTCCTGTCGATCCGCGCGCAGCTCGCGACGTGACGACGCCGCCTCTGCGCAGATGCTGCGTAGTTTCCGATCCTGCTTGCGCACGGCCGCCGATCGCTCGGCCGGTCATGCGTGGAGCGGTGAAACCATCCGTGTCGAGCGCGCCGGCAGCCCGTGCCGCGGCCGGCCGGCCCGAGACATTCGCCAGTCCGCAGCAGGCGGTCGAGGCGCTGGTGACCGCCGCCGGCAAGGGCGACCCTCAGGACCTGCTCAAGATTTTCGGTCCCGCGGGACGGGATCTCGTCAGCTCGGGCGACCCGATCGCCGACAAGGACGCCGATGCCCGCTTCGTCGCGCATTATGGCAAGCGGCACGAAATCCTGATGGAAGCCGGGGGCAAGGCGACATTGGTCTTGGGCGACGAGGAATGGCCGTTTCCGGTCCCGCTCATCCGGCATGCGGGCGCCTGGCATTTTGATGCCAAGGCCGGCGCGCAGGAAATCTTGAACCGTCGGGTCGGGCGCGACGAACTGAACGCCATCGAGGTGTGCCGCAGCTACGTCGTCGCCCAGCGAAACTATGCGTATGCGAAGGAAGACGCGCGGATCTCGCGGGAATATGCCCGTAAATTCGTCAGCACTTCCGGTCAGCACGACGGCCTCTATTGGCCGGCCCGTCCGGGCGAAGTGGAAAGCCCCATCGGTCCGGAAATGGCAGCGGCGCGTGCGGAAGGGTATGGCGGTACCGACCAGCGGCCGGCGACCCAAAACCAGCCCTACCATGGCTATTTCTACAAGATTCTGGAGCGGCAGGGACCTGCCGCGCCCGGCGGTGCCCGCAACTATCTGGTCGATGGTCACATGACCGACGGTTTCGCCCTCTTGGCATTTCCGGCGAAATACGGGGACTCCGGTATCACGACCTTCATCGTCAATCAGGATGGCTTGGTCTACGAAAAGGATCTCGGTCGCGATACGGCGACCATCGCAACCGCCATCACGGAATTCGATCCCGATCTGACGTGGAACATGCCTTGAAGTCGTCAGCCCCGGGGAGACGACGGATATAGGATATGGGCGGGTGAGCTACCGTGCGATGGCAGGGGGCAAATGGGAACTCTCCGACTTGCCGCTATCCGAAGTTGCAGCCACGACGAGGCGTGCCAGTGCCGGCAGAGACCTCGTTCCTGTTTTCCGCATGACCGAGGCGCGATGGTTCTCAACGGTGCGTTGGCTGAGACCCAGATCGGCGGCGATGTTTTTGTTGGGGTGGCCGGCTAGAACGAGTTCCATGACTTGACGCTGGCGTACGGTCAAGCCGGAGACCTGATCGGCGGCAGCCTCGCGTCTTGCGAACAGGACCCCATTGTCCCGCGCTTCGCTGAGCGCCGTCTCAATACTCGCCAGCAAGTCGCTTCGGCCCACCGGCTTTACCAGAAAGTCCGACGCGCCCGCTTTCATGGCCTGGGTCGCCATCGGGATATCGCCGTTGCCGGTGATCATAACGGTCGCGAGCGCATGGCCTCTCTCGGTCAGCCGATCCAGCAGTTCCAGGCCACTCATGCCGGGTAGGTAGGCGTCGACCAGAAGACACCCCTCCTGCTCTGGACGATAGGCAACTAGGAACGCTTCGCAACTCGCGAAATCCTCGACGGTCATGCCCTCGCTTTCGAGCACGCTTCGGATCGCCGCGCGGATATGGCTATCGTCATCCACGATGAAAATGACGGCACTCTGCGAGGCTTCAACCGTAGCCGAAAGGGTGACGGACGGATGATCGGCAGGGTACATTTCCGGTATGAGCCGCTTGATAGCGAGCCTCAGCTCCTTCAATTTAACCGGCTTGCGCAACTGCTCGCAATGTCGAAGGGCTCCGCCGCTCGATGTGGACGCCAATATGTCGGCGCTGAGGATGATGACGGGCATTTCATGGTGCAGCCGTTCGCGTAGAACGGACCCCAGTTCCAGCCCATTCATCCCGTGCGGTAGCCGATAGTTGGTAATGACGAGGTCGGGTCGAATGGCGCCATGGGTCACCAATGCCAGCGCCGATGCCCCGTCCGTGGCCGTGGTGACTTCGTGTCCCTCGTTTTTCAGAACCTGCTCGAAGATCTCACGTTGTTCCTGGCTGTCATCGACGACCAGAATCGAGCGGGCGTGGCTGACATGATCTCTGGTCTTCGGCCTTTTTTGCTCAAAGTGGCCGATGTCTGCGGAACGTCGGTCCGACAAGGGGAGCTGTATATCGATCGAGAAGATGGAGCCCGTGCCCCGCTTCGAGCGGGCGGAGACCCGATGACCCAGCAAATCTGCCAAGACCTTGAAGATGGACAGGCCATGGCCAGGGCCAAGACTGGGATCGCGCTGGCCAAGGGGTTGTTCGAACAGGGACTGAAGCATCGTGTCCGGCATTCCGACCCCGGTGTCGCCCACTTCGATGCTCAAGACGCCGTCGCGCCGGCGGCACCCCAGCAGCAGTTTGCCGCTCTTGGTGCAGGCAATGGCATTCATTAGGAGAATGCGGATCATTTGCTTGAGCAGGCGGGGATCGCTATCGACTGAAAGATGGCAGGGAACGATGTGCAGGGAGAGGCCCTCGGCATGGGCGCGATACGTGAATTCGTCTTTCAGCCGGCCGAAGAGCCAATCGATCGAGACCTCCGATATGACGGGTCGGACGCTCTCGAGTTCGAACTGATTGACGTCGAGCAGTGTGCTCAGCATGCCTGACATGGTTCCTAAAGCTTGATCCAGCTGTTCGACCAGATCCTTTGGATTCTTCCCCTCGGCCAGCATGCCGTGAAGCATGGCGAGCGTTTGCATCGGTTGGCGCAGGTCGTGGCTTGCGGTCGCAAGCAAGCGGGATTTCGCCGCGGTCGCCTGTTCGGCGAGTTGCTTTGCATCCTCCAACGACTTCACGATATTTCTGCGCTCGGTCAGGTTCCTGAATGTCAGAACGACACCGTCGACGCCGTTCTGTCCAGGGCAAGGCGAGATCCGGCGGATGTATCGAACGCCATCTTTGCCTTCAATCTCTCGCTCCGTCGGGACGAGGGCTCGAAGCACCTCCTCTGCATCGCCGAGCAGTGCATGGTCCGCACCGAGCGAACGGAAATCCGCGAGCGGCCGTCCGATGTCGCTTGGTATCAGGCTGAACAACGACCGGATCGCAGGTGTGAAAAACCGAATATTCAGGTCGTGGTCGAGCAGCAGCGTCGCCACATCCGAACTATAGAGAATATTCCGAAGATCGGCCGACGTGGTGCGCTCAAGCTCCAAAACATCTCGAAGTTCTGCATTGGCAACAGAAAGCCCATCCTCAGGCGATGGCCTTTGTGCGTGTTTGCCCTCGTCCTCGAAGCCGATCAGCAGCAGTCTCTCGGCGTCGCTCAGATCCTGGGCGAGCAGATCGAGTTCGTGTGCGTCGTGTTTCAGAATTTCGAGGTAGCGCGTCAAGTCGCCGGCCGGGAGGGCTGCCGACGCCATGCGGTGCTGGATACGCCGCCGGAGCGTTCCGTGTTTGTAGAGCGTGAAGTCATGGGCGGTTTGCCTGCGCAGAAGATCGATGATCTGAGGCAAATGATCTTCACCATTGTCTTGAACGATCGACCCGGCTGGTGATGGGCGCCCGAAGCGACGACCGAAATCGTTCAGCGCGTCCGGGATCTTGGCCACGGGCAGCACGAGATCGACCGCGCCGGTCATGACGGCACTGTTCGGCATCCCGGCATAGGCTGACTGAGACGGGTCCTGAGCAATGACGAGGCCGCCGCCCTGGCTCACTTCTTTCAGGCCCAGGCTGCCATCGACCCCGTCACCGGATAGCACGACACAAGCAGCACGATTGCCGCAGTCCAGCGCGAGAGAATTCAGAAAAAGATCGAACGGAAGATCCGAACCGCGACCAGCGGGAATGCCGGAAAGGCGCAGGATACCGTTAACAAGCGTCACATAAGTGCCGATGGGAACGACATAGATATGCTCGCGCTTTACGACCATCCCGTCCGCCGCGTCACACAGGGCGAGCGATGGGGCGGAGGTCAGCGCCGGCAACAGGCGGTCACCGCGCGTGTCGAGATGCTGGATGACGATGAAGGCCATGCCGGCCCCGGCGGGCAACGCATCCACGAGCATCCTGCAAGCATCAGCGCCGCCTGCGGCGGCACCGATACCGACAATCGGAAATCTCTCTGGTCCGCTCGGTGGTCCCCGGGTCGATGGCGGGCGGGGTGTCGAACTGGATCGAACTGCTTCGGCTTGGTGCGTGCGGCTTTCAACCATTGTGAACTGGTCCCACTCCAGGCCTCCCGCGGGAAGGCGCGTGTTACACGCTACCGTGACGGTATCGCCGAGTGGTCCGGGCAGAATTGAGCCAGATCAAACTACAGAGGTGGCAGCAGGCGGGTCGCTTTGGGATTAGGCAGGTCCAACCGGCAACTATCGGCACCGCGGATCTGTGGCAGAGGGCGGGAACCGACCTGGATGCTCCGCAACAAAAACCCGCCTCACTCTACAAAGGTTCCTTGGAGGGCAATCGTTCCAACACGCCCCAGGGGTGTCCCTCCTGCTCTCCGATGACGATGTCCAGGGATGCCGTGCTGGGCACAAAGGCTGGTGGTCGGAAGCTCGCGCCCCTGCGGCGAGCTTTTGTCGGCGCGGGACACTTCGGCGCCGACGACGCCTGGATGTCAGCCGACGCTGGCCTCGACCAACAGGTCATTTTCGTCGGCGCAAACACGGGCAGCCTCGGTCAGGACTTTACCGAGATCGCTTTCGCCAAGCGCAAAACCGCCGAATGTGGCCAACGCCGCCTGCTGCCGAAGCAGACGCGCAATCGACGACAGATTCGGAATCTAGCTAAGACCAAAGTCTCCGCCGCTCAGGCAGCAGCCTTGACCGGCAGCTCTCCGGTATTGTGCGCGGCCAAACCGGCCAGAACGAGGGCGGAAGCGGGGTTCATGGTATCGACCATCGCTGTCGGAATCAGGATCGTCGCGCCGCGTTCCTTGGTCGTTTCGTAGATGATGTTCATCGCCCGCAGCTGGAGCGCGATCGGATATTCCGCATAGGCTTTCGCCGCCTCGACGAACCGGCTGGCAACCTCGGCCTCGGCGGAACCGAGAATGATGCGGGCCTGCTTCTCCCGCTCGGCCTGTGCTTGTCGGGACATCGAGTCCTGGAGGGCAACCGGAATGGCGACGTCGCGGACCTCGACCGACATTACCGCGATGCCCCAGGCCGCCGTCTTGGCGGCAATTTCCGCCCGGAGCTGTTCATCCGCCGCCTTGCGATCCGACAGCAACGCCGCCAGCATCGACGAGCCGATCATCTCGCGCAGCGACGTCTGCGCGACCCGGTCGATCGCCTCGCGGTAATTCGTGATCTTCAGCGCCGCCGCTTCGGCATTCTCGACATGCCAGAAAATGATGGCATCGACATTGACCGGCACGGTGTCCTTGGTCAGGGCCTGCTCGGCATTGAATGCGGTGGTCTGGATGCGCTCGTCGATGATGGCGACCACCTGATCGACGATCGGAATGATCAAAAACATCCCCGGGCCGCGGACGCCCTGCAGCTTGCCGGCGCGGAGCACGACGAACTTCTGCCAGGTGTTGGCCATCTTCAGCGATGACCCGACAAGAATTGCGGCAGCGAAGAACGGAAAGGCGTAGAGCGGATGCATATATCCGTTCGCCGAAAAGACGAGCCCACCGGCCGCCAGTCCGATCAGGAAAAGGACCAATACCAGGGCGAAGGTTATCTTGTTCATTGGATTAATTCCTGCTGTGTTCTCGCGCGGATGCGATCGGTGCCAAAGCCGTGGCGATCGTCTGAGACTACTAGCCGAGGCATGTTCCGCGTCAGGCTCGGAAATCACTCAGATGCCCTGCCGGGTGCTTGCCGTCGCGCGATCCGGTCCACGACAGCACCGCAAGGGCTGTCGGCTTGCCGCTTGTCCCGCTCACTCTGAGTAATTTCCGAGCATGGCGGACGATACGAACAGAGGCGTTACTTGGACCGGTACCACCCGTCGAGATCGCTTCAGGAGACAGCCAAATGTCTGCCGACAATCTGCTGCAGCTGGCCGTCCGAGCCGAATTTAGCGGGTCTGCGAACGTGACATCCGCCCATTTGGGCGTCACCGCACGCGATGGTGTCGCCATGCTCACCGGCCAGGTCGATAGCGACTTCGAGAAGAGCGCCGCCGAAGCGGCGGCCAGCCGCGTGGCCGGCGTCAAAGCCATCGCGGAAGAAAACGAGGTCAAGCTGTCGACCGACATGAGGCGCACGAGGGAACCGCAGCCGGCCGCGTCCGCCGCCGCGTTCGGGCCGAGCTTGATGGCGGAGGACCTGCCCGATCTCCTGCCGGCGGTGCTGCGCCGGTTGGTTGGTGCGGTCGCGGCGACAAACGGCCGGAGCGGGGCGAACTGATGGCTGGTGGCGACACCCTCGCTGCGGTGCCGATCTCCAATCAGACACCCTATACCTGTCCGATGCATCCGCAGGTCCGTCGCGACGGACCCGGGAATTGTCCGATCTGCGGCATGACGCTGGAGCCGGTCAAACCGACGGCGGAGGCCGGCCCGAATGAAGAGCTCGCCGACATCAGCCGGCGCTTCTGGATCGGACTGGCCTTGGCCCTGCCGGTTTTTCTCCTGGAAATGGGCGGCCATATTTCCGCTCTCGGCCTCCATCATCTCGTGCCGGAACGCGTGTCGATCTGGGTTCAATTCGCTTTAGCCACGCCGGTCGTGTGGTGGGCGGGCTGGCCGTTCTTCGAACGCGCCTGGGCGTCGGTCGTGCACCATAGTTTGAACATGTTCAGCCTGATCGCGCTCGGGACCGGCGCTGCCTACCTCTACAGCCTCGTGGCGACCCTCGAGCCGCGCCTGTTCCCAATCGGGTTTCGACAGGGGGATGGCACCGTCCCGGTCTATTACGAGGCCGCCGCGGTCATTACCGTGCTGGTCCTGCTGGGCCAGATGCTGGAATTGCGGGCCCGCGAACAGACCGGCGGCGCGATCCGGGCGCTGCTCAAACTGGCGCCCAAGACCGCGCATCGCCTGACGGCATCCGGCGAAGATGAAGAGGTCGGGCTCGAGCGGGTGCAGGTCGGCGATCGTCTTCGGGTCCGGCCAGGCGACGGCGTACCGGTCGATGGCGAAGTGATCGAGGGCCATGGCGCGGTCGATGAATCCATGGTCACCGGCGAGTCCCTGCCGGCCGCCAAGCACCCCGGCGACAAACTCATCGGCGGGACCCTGAACGGCACCGGCGCCCTGATCCTGCGCGCCGAGAAGGTTGGTGCCGACACGATGCTGGCCCGCATCGTGGCGATGGTCGCCCAGGCCCAACGCAGCCGCGCGCCGATCCAGCGCCTGGCGGATACCGTTTCGGGCACTTTCGTTCCGGCCGTGATCGGCATGGCCGTCCTCGCCTTCCTGGCGTGGGCGGTATGGGGTCCGCCGCCGGCACTCTCCTACGCCCTGATTACCGCGGTTTCGGTTCTCATTATCGCCTGCCCCTGCGCCTTGGGCCTGGCGACCCCGATGTCGATCGGCGTCGGGATCGGCAAGGGAGCCGCTGCCGGCATCCTGATCAAGTCGGCCGAAGCCCTGGAGCGGATGGAAAAGGTCGATACCCTGGTCGTCGACAAAACCGGGACCCTCACGGAAGGCAAGCCGACGGTAACGGCCGTCGTGCTGGCACGCGGCTTCTCAGAGGTCGAGATCATGCCGTTGGCAGCCAGTCTCGAACGGTTGAGCGAGCATCCGCTTGCCGCAGCCATCGTCGCCACTGCGGTGGATCGCGGTGCTTCGATCCAGGAGCCGACGGGATTTGCGTCGGTTATCGGCAAGGGCATTACCGGCGAGGTCGGCGGCCGGTCCGTGGCGCTTGGCAACAGGGCGCTGATGGCGGACCTGGGCATCGGGTTCGGCGAATTGGAACAGAAGGCCGACGCGCTGCGCCGCGACGGGGCGACCGCGCTGTTTCTCGCGGTGGATGGCCGATCGGCGGCCGTGATCGCCATTGCCGACCCGATCAAGTCGAGCACGAAGGCGGCGCTCGATCTGTTGCGGAAGGGCGGCATCCGGATCGTGATGCTGACCGGCGACAACAAGACCACCGCACAGGCCGTTGCCCACACGCTCGGCATCACCGAGGTCGAAGCGGATGTGCTGCCGCAGGACAAGGGCGGCGTCGTCAAGCGACTGGCCGCAGAGGGGCGCATCGTCGCCATGGCCGGCGACGGCGTGAATGACGCCGCGGCGCTGGTCGAAGCCGCCGTCGGCATCGCCATGGGCACGGGCACCGAGGTCGCGATGCAGAGCGCCGCCATCACCTTGGTGAAAGGAGACCTCGCCGGGATCGCGGGCGCCATGGTCCTGAGCCGGGCGACCATGCGCAACATCCGGGAAAACCTGGTGTTTGCCTTTGCCTATAATGCGATCGGGATTCCGATCGCGGCGGGCGCGCTCTATCCGGCCTTCGGCATCCTGCTCAGCCCGATCGTGGCCGCGCTCGCGATGTCATTGAGTTCCGTTTCGGTGATCGCAAACGCTCTGCGCTTGCGGGGGCTGAGGCTGTAGCGGTCGGACCGCCGCCGCTGAGTATTTTCCGATCCTGTCGGTATCGGGGCGGTAGCGGCTACGCTCGAACTCACGGCTCATACCGGCAATTGCGGTGTTCGAAATGACCAATGCGGCTTCGGCTCTCGGATCCGAGTACGACGCGTTTCTGTTTGCGCCGATCGGCTGGGACCAGAACGAGATGATGCTGAGCGTCGTTTCGGCGCTGGCGAGGCTGGACATCGATCCCTGGCAAGAGGCGGCAAAGCTGGCGCGACTGCCGCGAGCGGCGGCAGCAAGCCGGTTGGCCGGCCTGCTGGCCGATCTGCCCGATGGGATGCCGGCGCATCTCGATCCCGGCGGCGGTGCCGCACGCCTGGTCGCGCTGCTGCCGGGCGGACATGCTTGCGAAGACCCTGCGTCCAGGACCGTCCAGACCACCATTGCCGTGCCCAACTACCGCGTCGTCGCCTTCATTGTCTTTGCCGTATTCGTGTTCAGTGTCCAATACGTCATGACCAGCCGTCCGCCGCCGACGGCCGAAAAGGCCAGCGGCGCCCGCGCCACTACTCAAGCGGAAACCCCGCCAAGCTCCGCGCCGTGATGCTTTCAGGCATTCCGAGCGCCTAGTCGGGCACGGCATCCGCTCACGGCTTGAGTAGTTTCCGACCCTGCCGTTGCCGATTGGGTCAGGCCTAACTTTCCGTCCATCGAACCGCTGAGCTCAATCCAACCGGCGCCGGTATCGACGCCCGGCGACGGAAGCGACATCGGCGGCATGGCCGTGCGGTGACCAGTGAAAAAGGACGAAATCATGAGCTATCAGAGCGTCAATCCGGCCGACGGCAAGCTGCTGCAGAAGTTCGACGAACTGACAGACGAACAATTGGGCACGAAGCTTACGGCCGCTCAGACCTGCTTCCAGACCTGGCGGCACAAGAGCTACGCCGAGCGCGCCAAGATCGTGGCCAGGGCGTCGGTGCTGCTGCATGAGCGGGCCGAAGAATTCGCGCATACCATGACGCTGGAGATGGGCAAGCGCATCGGCGAGGCACGCGGCGAGGTCGAGTTCAGCGCCAACATCCTGGCCTATTACGCCAAGAACGCCGAGCGCTTCCTGGCGCCGGTGGCGCTCAACCCGACCGTCGGCGAAGCCCATATGGAAAGCAGCCCGATCGGCGTGATCTTCGGCGTCGAGCCCTGGAATTTCCCCTATTACCAGCTGGCACGGGTCGCGGGGCCCCATCTGATGGCCGGCAACGTGCTGCTGGTGAAGCATGCCGGCTGCGTGCCGCAATGCGCGATCGCCTTCGAGAAGCTGTGGATCGACGCCGGCGCGCCGGCCGGCCTCTATACCAATCTGCTGATCTCGCACGCTCAGACCGACCGCGTCATCGACGACCCGCGCATCAAGGGCGTGGCGCTGACGGGCAGCGTGGCGGCCGGCCGCAGCATCGCGGCACGTGCCGGCAAGAACCTGAAGCCATCCTCGATGGAGCTGGGCGGCAGCGACGCCTTCATCGTGCTGGAAGATGCCGACCTCGACCATACCGTAAAATGGGCGGTCTGGGGCCGCATGTACAACACCGGCCAGACCTGCTGTGCGGCCAAGCGCTTCATCGTGGTCGAAGAACTGGCCGACAAGTTTCTGGAGAAGTTCGCGGCGGCGCTGGGCGCGCTCAAGGCCGGCGATCCGCTCGACCCGAAGACCACGCTCGGACCGCTGTCCACCGAATCCGCTTTGATCCAGTTGGTGGGGCAGGTCGATCAGGCGGTCGCCAAGGGCGCGAAGCTGCTGATGGGCGGCAAGCGCATCGATCGTCCGGGCGCGTTCATGGCGCCGACGATCCTGACTGACATCAAGCCCGACAATCCGGCGTTCCGCGACGAGTTCTTCGGCCCCGTCGCGCTGTTCTTCCGGGTGAAGGACGAGGACGCGGCCATCGCACTCGCCAATGATTCCGACTTTGGCCTGGGCGGCTCGGTCTTCACCAAGGACATCGCCCGCGGCAAGCGGGTCGCGAGCCGGGTCGAGACCGGGATGATGTTCATCAACAACATCTCCTGGTCGGACGCCGAACTGCCGTTCGGCGGCATCAAGGATTCCGGCTACGGGCGTGAGTTGGGCGACATGGGCATCCAGCAGTTCGTGAACAAAAAGCTGGTGCGTACCGCGGTGCTCGAAGCGCCGCTGTAGCGCCTGATCGATCGACGCCACGGCTCGGACGCGAACCGAGGCGCCGGGGCAATGCGGTGTTCCGACACCCATCGGAACGCCGCATGGCTCGGACCTCCCTGTCTCATCGAAGAACTGGAATGCCGCATGTACGTCAATATCGCCGTCCTGAAGGAAACCCAGGCGCATGAACGGCGTGTGGCGCTGGTGCCGTCGGTGGTGCCCAAGCTCGTCAAGCTCGGCGCGCGGCTGCACATGCAGGCCGGTGCGGCAGACGCCATTCAGCTGACCGATGCGGCGTTCAAGGACGTCGTCTTCATCCAGGACCGCAAGACCCTGGTCCGCGACGCCGATGTCGTCCTGGCGGTGCAGCCGCCGGCGCTCGACGTGATCGACGCGATGCAGGAGGGTGCCGTCCTGATTTCCTTCATCTACGCCGACAAGCAGCCCGCGCTGGTGCAGCGCCTGCTGGACCGGAAGATCACCTGCTTCGCGATGGAGCGGGTGCCGCGCATCACCCGGGCGCAATCCATGGATGCGCTCTCGAGCCAGTCGGCGCTCGCCGGCTACTACGCGGTGCAGCTGGGCGCGACGCATCTGGCCCGCATCCTGCCCAAGATCACGACGGCGGCAGGCGCGATCGGACCGGCCAAGGTGCTGGTCATGGGGCTGGGCGTTGCCGGCCTGGAGGCGATCGCGACGGCCCATCGCTTGGGTGCGGTCGTCGAGGGCTATGACGTGCGTCCGGAGACCGAAGAGCAGGCGAAGTCGCTGGGCGCGGGCTTCGTCGAGACCGGCGTCGATGCCCGCGGTCCGGGCGGCTATGCCCGCGCGCTCACCGCGGACGAGCAGAGCAAGGTCGCCGAGGTGCTGACCCGGCATATTCAGCAGGCCGATCTCATCATCACCACGGCGGCCATTCCCGGTCATGCCTCGCCGAAGCTGATCAGCGCCGAACAGGTCGCCGGCATGAAGGCCGGGGCGGTGATCGTCGATCTCTCGGCCGAAGGCGGCGGCAATTGCGCCGCTACCCAGCCTGGCCAGACGGTGCGGGTTGGTCGGGTCACCATCGTGGCGCCGCTCAACGTGCCGTCGCTGCTCGGCGAGGACGCGAGCGAACTCTACGCCAAGAACCAATACAACCTGCTCGTCCTGATGCTGAAGGACAATGTCATCACGATCGACTGGGACGACGAGGTGTTGGCGAAAACCGCCCTGACCCACGCCGGCAAGCTGGGCGCACCCGCCGCCAAACCCGTCCCGAAGGTGGCGTAAAATCATGGCATCCGCGATCAGCATCACCGGCTTCGTCGCCCTCTATATCTTCATGCTCGCCGCCTTCACCGGCTGGGTCATCATCGGCCGCGTGCCGGCGATCCTGCATACGCCGCTGATGTCGGGCTCCAACTTCGTCCATGGCATCGTCGTGGTCGGCGGGCTGTTCGCGCTGCTCAATGCCAGCACCGTCGCGGAACAGGCGATCGGATTCGCGGCCGTGCTGCTGGGCGCCGGCAATGCCGCCGGCGGCTATGCCGTGACCGTCCGCATGCTGGCAATGTTCCAGCCCAGCGGGCACAAAGCGCGTCTCGCGAAGCCGCGTCATCCGAAGAAGGGCTGAACGCCATGCTGTCCCAAATCTCAGGGCTGATCATCGCGGCAACCGACCTCGCCGCCGCGTTTCTGTTCATGTATGGGCTGAAGCGCATGTCGTCGCCGGTGACCGCGCCGTCGGGCATCTTCGTCGCCGGCATCGGCATGCTGGTCGCGATTCTCGCCAGCTTTCTCTACATGTTCGACGTCAGTGTCGCGGCCAGGCCGTTTCTGCCGGTCAATATCGGGCTGGCCATCCTGGCGCTGGTGCTCGGCGGCGGGGCCGCCTGGTGGAGCGGCAAGAAGGTCGCGATGACCGCCATGCCGCAGATGGTGGCGCTCTATAACGGCATGGGCGGCGGCGCTGCCGGCGCCATCGCCGCGGTCGAGCTGTTCGGAACCAAGACCCATGGCGCAACCCAGCTTGGCATGACGCTGCTGGGTGCGCTGATCGGCGCCGTGTCGCTGTCGGGCTCGCTGATCGCTTGGGCCAAGCTCGACGGTGTCATCAACCAGCCGCTGCGGTTCACGGGGCAGCAGGCCGTCAATGCGCTGGTCATGCTGGCGACGCTCGCGGTGGGCGGCTACCTGCTGTTCCTGGACGACAGCGGCAACGCGCCGCTCCTGGCCCTGCCGCAGCTGATCGGCCTGTTCTTCGCCCTGGCGCTGATCTTCGGCATCCTGATGACCCTGCCGATCGGCGGGGCCGACATGCCGGTCGTGATCTCGATCTACAACGCCTTCACCGGCCTGGCCGTGGGGTTCGAGGGCTTCGTGCTGCAGAACCCGGCGCTGATGATCGCCGGGATGGTGGTCGGCGCCGCCGGGACGCTCTTGACCCTGCTGATGGCGAAGGCGATGAACCGCTCGGTCAGCAATGTGGTCTTCACCAACTTCGGCGGCGCGCATAAGCACAAGCAGGGGGCGATCAAGGGCAGTCTGAAGCCGACCGCCGCCGGCGATGCCGGCATCTTCATGCGCTACGCCAGCACAGTGATCATCGTGCCGGGCTATGGGCTGGCGGTCGCGCAGGGCCAGCAGAAGCTCTACGAGTTCGTGAAGCTGCTGCAGGCGGCGGGTGTCTCGGTCAAGTTCGCGGTTCATCCCGTGGCCGGCCGCATGCCGGGCCAGATGGACGTGCTGCTGGCCGAGGCCGGCGTGCCCTACGACCTGATCTTTCAGCTCGAAGACATCAACGACGCGTTCGCGACCGCGGACGTGGCGCTCGTCATCGGCGCCAACGACGTGGTCAACCCGGCGGCGCGCACCGACAAATCCTCGCCGATCTTCGGCATGCCCATTCTCAACGCGGACAAGGCCAAGCAGGTCTATGTCGTCAAGCGCGGCGAGGGCAAGGGCTACGCCGGCATCGTGAACGGCCTGTTCTACGGCGACAATTGCAACATGGTCTACGGCGATGCCCAGGCCGTGCTGGTGCAGATGATCGAGGCCGTCAGAGGGCTCGGAACCGCCGCCGCCGCGTGAGGCCGCCACTTCCATCCGAGCGTCACCCCGCACCCCAGGAGCATTGCCATGGCCCATAAGATGCACGCCGCGATCGTCGAGCAGTTCGGCAAGCCGCTCTCGTTCCAGGAGTGGGATATCCCCGTGCCGGGCCCCGGCCAGATCCTGGTCAAGACCGAGGCCTGCGGCGTGTGCCACACCGATCTGCATGCCGCGCGCGGCGATTGGCCGGTGAAGCCGACGCTGCCGTTCATTCCCGGTCACGAGGGCATCGGGCGGGTCGCGGCCGTCGGGGCCGGCGTCACCATCGTCAAGGAAGGCGACCGGGTCGGCGTGCCTTGGCTCTATTCGGCCTGCGGCCATTGCGAATATTGCCTGAGCGCCTGGGAGACCGTGTGCGGCGAGGCACAGTTCGGCGGCTATACCAAGAACGGCGGCTTCGCCGAATATATCCTGGCCGATCCGAACTATGTCGCCCATATCCCTGCCGGCCTCGGCGCCAAGGAGGCGGCGCCGCTGATCTGTGCGGGCATCACCACCTACAAGGGGCTGAAGGAGACCAAGGCCAGGCCCGGCGAATGGGTCGCCATCTCCGGCGCCGGCGGTCTCGGCCATCTGGCGATTCAATATGCCAAGGCGATGGGGCTGAAGGTCTGCGCGATCGATATCGACGACGGCAAGCTCGCCCATGCCACCAAGCTTGGAGCGGATCTGGTGGTCAATGCCAAGACCGGCGATCCGGCCGCCGCCGTCAAGAAAGGCACCGATGGCGGCGCCCATGGCGTGTTGATCACGGCGCCCTCGCTCCAGGCCTTCAAGCAGGGCGTCGGCATGACCCGCAAGCGGGGGACCTGCGTGCTGGTCGGGCTGCCGCCGGGCGAGTTTCCGGTGCCGCTGTTCGACGTGGTGGCGAATTGCATCACCATCGTCGGTTCCTTCGTCGGCACACGACAGGACATGGCCGAGACGCTCGCCTTCGCGGCCGAGGGCAAGGTCAAGGCCGATATCGAGCTGCAGCCGCTGTCGGCGATCAACCGGGTGTTCGAACGCCTGCAGCACGGTGACGTGCCGTCCCGCGTGGTGCTCGATTTCGCGGGGGTTTGAGCGAAGAACGAACAGCCCGAAACCCGCCTGGAGGCGTCGATGTCAGCCCCTTTGTCCCCTGATCTGTTGCAGAAGATGCATGCTTATTGGCGTGCCGCGAACTACCTGTCGGTCGGGCAGATCTACCTGCGGGATAATGCCCTGCTCGAACGGCCGCTCACACTCGAAGATATCAAGCCGCGGCTGCTCGGGCATTGGGGCACGACGCCGGGCTTGAACTTGCTCTATGTCCATCTCAACCGGCTGATCAAAGAGCACGACCTGGACATGATCAACGTCATCGGCCCGGGGCATGGCGGCCCGGGCCTGGTGGCGCAGACCTATCTCGAGGGCTCCTATACCGAGCGCTATCCGGCGATCGAGCGCAGCCGCAACGGGCTGCACCGGCTGTTCCGGCAATTCTCCTGGCCGGGCGGCATCCCCAGTCACGTCTCGCCCGAAACGCCGGGCTCGATCCATGAAGGCGGCGAACTGGGCTATTCGCTGGCCCATGCCTATGGCGCCGCGTTCGACAATCCGGATCTGATCGTCGCCTGCATCATCGGCGATGGCGAGGCGGAAACCGGCCCGCTGGCGGCCAGCTGGCACTCGAACAAATTCCTCAATCCCGCGCGCGATGGCGCCGTTCTGCCGATCCTGCATCTCAACGGCTTCAAGATCGCCAACCCGACGGTGCTGGCTCGGATCAGCCGCGACGAGCTGACGGACCTTCTGCGCGGCTACGGCTATGATCCCCATGTCGTCGAGGGCGACGATCCGACGTTGGTCCATCAAGCCCTTGCCGCAACTCTCGATACGGTTCTGGCCCGGATCCGGGAGATCCAGTCGGCGGCCCGGACCGGCGGCGACACGCAGCGTCCGCGTTGGCCGATGATCGTCTTCCGCACGCCCAAGGGCTGGACCGGTCCGAAATTCGTCGACGGTAAGCCGGTCGAGGGCACCTGGCGCGCGCATCAGGTGCCGATCGCGGATTTCAAGAAGCCCGAACATCTGGCGCAGCTCGAAGACTGGATGCGGAGCTACCGGCCGCAGGAGCTGTTCGACGAGCAGGGCAGGTTCCGCGACGAACTTGCCGCGCTCGCGCCGACCGGGCATCGCCGCATGGGCGCCAATCCCCATGCCAATGGTGGCGAACGGCTCCAGCCGCTGGCCATGCCCCATTTCCGTGGCTATGCGGTCGATGTGCAGAAGCCGGGCTTGATCCGGGCAGAAGCGACGCGCGTGCTCGGCGGCTTTCTGCGCGACGTGATGAAGCTCAATCTCAAACCGGCAAATTTCCGGCTGTTCGGTCCGGACGAGACCGCGTCGAACCGGCTGGAGGCGGTCTATCAAGTCTCCGGCAAGGCCTGGATGGCCGAGTTCGAACCGATCGATGTCGATCTCAGCCCCGACGGCCGCGTGATGGAGGTCCTGAGCGAGCATTTGTGCGAAGGCTGGCTCGAAGGCTATCTGCTGACCGGCCGGCACGGCCTGTTTTCCTGCTACGAGGCCTTCATCCACATCGTCGATTCAATGCTCAATCAGCATGCGAAATGGCTGAAGGTCACGCGAAAGCTCCCCTGGCGCGCGCCGATCGCGTCCTTGAACTACCTGCTGACGTCGCACGTCTGGCGCCAGGATCACAATGGCTTCTCGCATCAGGATCCAGGCTTCATCGACCATGTCGCGAATAAGAAGGCCGAAATTGCGCGCATCTATCTGCCGCCCGATGCGAACTGCCTGCTGTCGGTCGCGGATCATTGCCTGCGCAGCCGCAACTACATCAACCTGATCGTCGCCGGCAAGCAGCCGGAGTGGCAGTGGCTCGACATCGACGCCGCGGTGCGCCATTGCGCTGCCGGGGCCGGCATCTGGTCCTGGGCCGGCACTGAGGACAGAGACGCCGAACCGGATGTGGTCATGGCCTGCGCCGGCGACGTCCCGACGCTGGAGACGCTCGCCGCCGTCACCCTGCTGCGGAGCTACGTGCCGGACATCCGCATCCGGGTCGTCAATGTCGTGGACCTGATGGTCCTGCAGCCGCAAGCCGAACATCCCCATGGCCTGGACGACGGCGATTTCGATGCGCTGTTCACGCCGGACAAGCCGGTCATCTTTGCGTTCCACGGCTACCCGGCGATGATCCACAAGCTGGTCTACCAGCGGCACAATCACGCCAACATCCATGTGCACGGCTTCGAGGAGGAGGGGACGACGACGACGCCGTTCGACATGGTCGTGCTGAATCACCTCGACCGTTACCAGTTGGCGCTCGATGCCATCAGGTGGATCCCGCGGCTGGCACTGCAGGTGGAGGCGGCGACCGAGCGTTATTGGACGACCATGGAGCGGCACAAGCTGCACATCGGCGAGCATGGCGAGGATATGCCGGAGGTCCGCGACTGGTGCTGGAGCGCCCAGGCGGCAAAATGATCGCCGATTTCGTCGCTCTGGTCTCGAAACTGCCCGACCCGTTGGCCTTCGCGGGCGCCTTTCTGGTTGTAGGCTTTCTGGCGGCGCGGCTCGCCGTCCACGACCGTCCGGTCGGCCGGTTCCTCTGCCAGTTCGCCTCGTTCGCGGGCTTCTCCATCATGCTCGGCATCGCCGGAGTCGTGCCGTCGGCGCCGACCCCGCCGATGGATCAGAAGGTCACCTACGTCGTCATCAGCCTGTTCAAGATCGTCTGGTGGGTTGCGGCCTCCTGGCTGTTCGTGGGATTCGTTCGGGCCGTCATCGTCTTCCGGCGACAACCTCGCGAGACGCGCTTCCTGCAGGATATCGTCGCGGGATTCATCTACACCGGCGCCATCGTCGCCATCATCGCTTATGTCTTCGATCTGCCGGTGGGCGGGCTGCTCGCGGCCTCAGGCGTCATTGCCATCGTGCTCGGGCTCGCGCTGCAGAGCACGCTTGGCGACGTGTTTTCCGGTATCGTGCTCAACTTGGCCAAGCCGTATCATCCCGGCGACTGGGTGATCCTGGACGGCGGCCTGCAAGGGCGCGTGGTCGAGACCAACTGGCGGGCGACGCAGATCCTCAACGCCGACAATGATCTGGCCATCGTGCCCAACAGCGTGATCGCCAAGGCCAAGCTCATCAATACGAGCAATCCCTGGAAAGCCCATGGCATCACCCTGCTGATCAGGCTCGAGCCGACCGTCTTGCCGTCGCGCGCCTGCGCCGTGCTGGAAACGGTCCTGCTGAACTGCAACCATATCCTTCGCGTGCCCATGCCGACCGTGACGATCAGAGGGCTCGATGCCGTTGCCCTCGGCTGCGAATTGCAGTTTTTCGTTACGGCGATCGAGCAGAGTTCCGATGCCCAGAACGAGGTCTTCGATCTGGTCTATCGACACTGCGTCTCGGCGGGCATCCGGCTCGCCCCGCCACCGGACAGCGCCTACGTCCTTCCGCCGCGCATCGCCCGTGACCCGACGGGTACGCCGCAACGGCTGCTCGAACATCTCGATATCTTCGCGCCGCTCTCGGCCGAAGAGCGGGTCGCGCTCGCGCCGAAAATGAAGCGGCGAACCTATAAGACCGGAGACATCCTGGTCGAACAGGGCGCCGTCGCCCAAGCCCTGTTCATCCTCAGCGCCGGCGTGCTGGCGACCCTGCATGAGAGTGCCGCCGGGGAGGCGGAGGTGGTCCGCCTCGCCCCCGGAGACTGCTTCGGCGAAGCGAGCGTGCTGACCGGGGCCACGACCATGTTCAAGGTCACGGCGCTGACCAAGGCGATCGTCTATGAAATCGCCAAGGACGATCTTGCCCCCATTCTCAAGGAACGGCCGGCGATCGCGGCCGAACTGGGGCAAATTCTGGCCCGTCGGGAGGCTGCCGGAAAGCAGCGGGACGCGCAGCTGGCCCACCGCGATCGGCACGGGGAGACCCTGGCCGAGCGCCTGGCGGAACGCGTAAAGACCCTGTTCGGCCTCGCGTAGCAACCCGCCGCCACGACCCCCGAAAACGGGGTCTTGCACCGGCCGGTTTTGATGCAAATCAAGGCCAGGCCGGTCGCGGCAAGGGATGCTGGATCCTCCTCAATCCGGCTGGAGCTCTATCATGTCGATCCGCACCATCCTCGCCGTGCTGAGCGGCACGCAGATGGATAAGCGCGTGCTGAATGCGGCGCTGGCTGTCGGGCGATCCAGCGAGGCCCGGATCACCGGGCTCTATGACGAGACGGCTCTCCGCGACTTTCCTGGCGTCTATGCTGCCTATGGCACCGGCGTGTATCTTTCTCAGGAATTGTCAAGGAGCGCAGAAAGGCAAATCTCGGAGAAACGCCTCGCCGCCCGCAAGTATTTCGACGCGTGGCAGGTGCGCAGCGGCTTGCCCGATGCTGCCCCGCATATCGCGGGCCCGACCGCCCTTTTCCGCATCGAGACCGACCGTGCGCCGGTGCTCTTGGGCGAATATGGCCCAATCGCCGACCTGATCGTGGTGGCGCTGCCGAATTGCGGCGAAACCGACAATGGCCTGACGCTGGAGGCCGCACTCTTCCATACGGGCCGACCGGTGTTGGCGTTGCCAGCGACGGGACCAACCACCGTCCCACAGGCAGCGCCCATTGCCGTCGCCTGGAATGGCCGGCCGGAGGCAGCCCGCGCGCTCAGCGCGGCGTTGCCGATCCTGGCTCGCAGCCACGCCGAGGTCATTTTGATGAGTGTCGGCGACAGTGAGAAGCCTCAGATACTCGCGCCCGTCGTCGAGTACCTGGCGCTGCATGGTATCGGGTCCAGACCGCTCTATCTCACCGACCGGCCTGGTGGGACGGGTGCGGTCCTCCTGGAAGAAGCGGCCCGGCTCGGCGCAGGTTTGCTCGTGATGGGAGCTTATTCGCACAACCGCTGGCGGGAAATGATTTTGGGCGGTGTGACCCACCACGTCATCCGGCATGCGGCGCTACCCGTTCTGTTCGCTCATTGATCCGCGACGAGGGCCATCCGGTCGGCGAGTTGACCGACGGTGCCCGCCATCGCCGCGACCAGGGCCGCATCGCCGACACCGTCGCTTATCCCGGTCGCCTGGGTGATGAAGATGCCCGATCCGACGGGCGCTCGCCCCATCGGTCCGTGGGCCTGGCCTCGATCTCGTTCGGTCCGCGGCGCAGCACAATGTCGGTCGTGTCGAGATAGTCAGGCGGCACACCGGGTTGGAGCTGAAGGACCGGCTGCCCAGACGCCGTTGAAACCTCTGCCTTGGTATTGACGGGCGTGCTCAGCACGTAGGTGCGGAGCGGCGGATCTGACGCGCGTCCCGCAAGGAGCAAGCGCGAGCGAGGTCGTCGCGCCATCGACCGTGGCGCGCCAACCCCGGCCCGTGACAGCTGCGGTCACATCGCTCGATGCCTGCGGTCGGGTCAAAAACTACCGAGCAGCGACTTCCATGGGGCGCCTTCGGCGGCTGAGTGAAATCGGCAGATTATCCAATCGGGACCCGCGCCGGGCCATCGTGACGTCGATCGCAATGGGGCCAGGACGAGCGGTTCGGGAGAGCCCGCTCAACGCTTCCGCTACATCCGCAAAGGTTGCGTCGGCCGCCAAGCTCAGGGAAAGCACCGTATCGTCGAAGACAAATCTCAGCCGATTGATGCCGGCAACGTCATAGGCTTGCATGGCTCTCTCCAAAGGCAGTGAGGCGCGCCGTGGGCGGCGATGGCCCGCATGGAGGCTGAATGAACTCAGCCTGTGCCGAGATCAGAGACTAGCGATGAACGTGGATCGCCCGTCAGGTTCGGGAATCCCCTAATCGACCCATCGGAGCCGCTATGCCGTGCCTTCTCGCACCGCACCCAGGCTCGCGGCGACTGGGTAGTTTCTCCGAGCCTGCCGGGACGTTCGTGGGCTGCGTACCATGCTGGTTTGTCGAAGCTAACCGCTGCGGGCACCTCGCCTCCGGCGGGTTTATTTTGTCCGACATTCCGAAGGTTATCCTCATGCAGATCATCTCGATCGTGCAGGCGCCTTATCGCGTGCCCACGCGGCCCAGGCTTCTGCTCGCCAAGGCATCGACCGTCTGGCTGTGGCCGG